>ERZ778021.2311-NODE-2311-length-17367-cov-3.996707_pt1 | contig 17367 bp, 16 predicted proteins | sample MGYA00375751_ERZ778021 | MGnify/ENA primary metagenome ERZ778021 (study PRJEB29350, sample SAMN05389814) | bioreactor metagenome | isolation source: Thiocyanate stock bioreactor | place: South Africa: University of Cape Town | collected 2013-08-29 ... | reverse complement strand
GCGCGAACAGCGCTTCGTGAGCGAAGTTCGGGATGTTGAGCATGCCCAGGATGAACGTCAGGCCGAAAGCGGTCATCGCATAGAGTGCGCCCGTCGTCAGCCCGTTCAGCAGCTTGAGATAGAGAAGGTCCACTTTCCGTATCCGCTTCATAGAGGACCGACGCGCTGGCGACGGCCCTTGCGTATCGGTCTGCCCGGCGGGAAAGACGGGAACCGGCACCGCACGCCCGTTCCCGCCGGCTGAGCGCGTTTCGGCCCGGCCGAGGCGCGTTCAGCTTTCCGGTTTCAGCCTTAAAGGCCACCCGGCCTTAGAGCGAGCCGATATTCTTGCACGCCAGGACATCGGCGGGAACTTCCCCGTTATGGGTGCCGACGATGCGCGCGAGATCGAACTTTCCTTCCACCTCTTCGGGCTTCTTGCCTTCGGTGACGAAGAACGGCCGGTAAGCCTGGTGGGTATCGGCGCCGATCCGCGTAGGGCCGACGACGGTGTCGGGAATCTCCCAGCCTTCTAGGGCCGTGACGAGATCGGCCGGGGTGAGGCCTTGCGCGCGCTCCAGCCCGCCAAGGATGAGCTGCATCGTCCCGTAGCCGCTGCCGGCCGGATAGCCGGGGGCCTCGTCGTAGCGCTCGATGTAGCGCTCGGAGAAGCTCTTCGCGATCGGATTGTCGATCGTGTAGTAGAAGGCCGAACCGATGACGATCCCCTGGGTGATGGTGGGATCGAGACGAATGTAGTCTTCTATCCCGCTGCCCCAAGGCACGAGGATCTTGGCCTGCTGGGTCAGGCCGAAGGAATGGGCCGTGCGCAGGGCCTGGGCCGTGTCGAGGCCAAAATTGTTGACGAGAATGATATCCGGGCGCGCAGCCGCGATCTCGCCCATATAGGGGCTGAACTCGCGCTCGCCGAGCACATGGCGCTGGGAGCCGACGATCTCGATACCCAGTTCCTGGGCGAAATGCTTCTCGAGCTCCTCCAGCGTCCATCCGAAGGAATAGTCCGAGGTCAGCATATACCAGCGCTTGGCGTCGGGGTTCTTCTGCGCGACATACTTCATCGTCGCCTCCACCCCTGCGTAGTAGGGCGGCGCCCATTGGAAGTTGTATTTGTGGCAAGGCAGGGGCCCACCGCTGAAGCAATGCACGCGCTTTTCGCGCAAGGCCAGTTCAGAGACGGCGGCGGAGACGTCGTCGGCCCACGGGCCGGCGATCGCCACGATGTTCTCGCGCTCGATGGCCTCGGACACGCGACGGGTCGCCGTGCCGGCGTCGCCCGCGCTGTCGCGCGAGACATAGTTGATCTTCAGGCCGGTGGAGCGCTGGTTGAAATCTTCGATGGCCATTTCCTGGCCGCGCTTGATGCGCTCTCCGTCGGCTGCATACGGGCCGGTCAGCGGCACGATGCCCAGGATCGAGACCTCGCCTGTCGCCGCACGGGCCGGCGAGCCAAGCAATGACAGCGCGGACGTGCCGGCCAGCGCAGCGGCACCCTGCAGAAGCAACCTTCTATTCATCGTCGGAAACATTCCATCCTCCTGTTGCAAATGAACGGGCCAGCACCAGCGCTTGGTCCGCGCGCCTTCAGACGCTCACTCCGAGATATCTGTTGACTATGGCCGGGTCGGAGCTGAGCTCCCGGCTGGACGCGTGAAGCGCGACCCGGCCGTTTTCCAAGACATATGCGTATTCAGCGACCTCAAGCGCGATGTCGAGTTTCTGCTCCACGATCAGCATCGACAGACCGGTCGTGCGCAGACGCGACAGCACCTCCAGGACACGGTCCACCATCACCGGCGCCAGGCCCTGCGAGGGCTCGTCAAGCAACAGCACAACGGGATCGAGCATGAGAGCCCGCGCAATGGCGAGGATCTGCTGCTCGCCGCCGGAAAGCGCGCCGCCCGGACGCGGAAGCAGCGGTTTGACGATGGGAAACTCGTCCAGCACCCGCTCCAGCGTCCAGCTGCGCCCCTTGTACTCCGCCAGTTCCAGGTTCTCTCGCGCCGACAGATGCGTGAATATCCCGCGGCCTTCCGTGACGCAGGCGATACCGCGCCTGACGATCTGGTCGGGACGCAGCCTCGTCAGGTCCCTGCCATCGAGCTCGATGGTTCCGGACGTCGGCTTCAGAAGGCCGGCTATCGTACGGATGGTCGTGGTTTTGCCTGCGCCGTTGCGGCCGAGCAGGGTGACCACCTTGCCCTTGCCGATGACCATGGAGACGTCATGCAGGATATGGCTCTTGCCATAGGACGCATTGACCCCCTGGAGGACGAGGCCGGTCACTGCAGGTTCGCCTTGCTGCGGCCGCCGAAATACGCCTCCTGCACGTCCCGGTTCGCGCTGATCTCCTGGGCACTGCCTTCGGCCAGAAGCGTTCCGAAATTGAGGACGCTGATGTGATCCGCCATGCCGACCACGAGTTCCATATTGTGTTCTATGAGCAGGATGGTGAACCGCTCGCGCAGCGCCTTGAGAATGGCTGCGGCCTCGCGCAATTCGGCGGTCGAGAGGCCACTCGTCGGCTCGTCCAGAAGCAGAAGCTTCGGCCGGCAGCAGAGCGCTATGCCGAAGTCAACCAGTCGCTGGACACCATAGGGCAGGGTCTGCGCTTCCTGGTCGGCGGCGCCCTTCAGGTTCAGAAGTGTGAGCACCTCGTCTACAAGCGCCTGCGCGCCGCGGCTGACGGAACGAGGCGCCAACGCCCAGCCCTCGCCTTCGGCCCGCGAGGCGGCAAGGCTCAAATTCTCGCCGACCGTCAGCCGGGGGAAGATGTTGGTGCGCTGATAGGAGCGGGCGATGCCGAGCCTGACCCTCTGCGCCGGGCCGAGATCGGTGATGTCACGGCCTTCGAACCGGATCGTGCCACGCGTGGGCTTGTATACCCCGCTCAACAGATGGAAGAACGTGGTCTTGCCCGCTCCGTTGGGCCCTATGACGACATGAAGGCTACCCTCCGGGACCTGAAGCGAAACGCCCGAGACAGCGTGCACACCACCGAAACTCAGCGATAGGTCCTCTGTTCTCAACAACGGTGTCGTCATCGGCTCTCCGGCGGATCTAGCCCTGTTTTGCTGATTTTGCGCATAAAATTGTTCTCGTCAATCGATTATAAAATGATATAAACGATCGGAAAATCAGATCAAAATCCAAGACGTGGAGGAGAAATCGACATGTTCGGCTTGAGGGATGCGGAGATCGTTCGCGAAGTGGCCCGCTGCGGCGGCTTCAGGGCGGCGGCGCAAAAGCTGCGGCTTTCCCAGTCCGCCGTCTCCACCAGGGTGTCGGAGACGGAGCAGCGATTGGGCGTCGAGCTGTTCGACCGCAAGCGGCATGGCGCGCGCCTCACCCCCATCGGCCGGCGCTTCCTCGATCAGGCCGAGCGGTTGATCGACATGCGCGACCAGATCGCCTCCAGCCTGCTGCCGTCGTCCGGATTCGCCGGAACGATCCGCATCGGCGTCGCCGAATCGATCGTGCACACGCTGCTTCCGACCATGCTCGGCAAGATTAGGGAGGTTTTCCCCGACGCCCGGCTCGAGCTCTCGGTCGACCTCTCGCCCGTCCTTGCCAGGCGCCTTACCGACGACGACATCGACGCCGCCATCATGGTGAGCCAGCTGGTTCCGATCGGCGCAATCGAGGTTCCGGTCTATTCCTGCGACCTCGCGTGGTTCGCATCGCCCTCAATAAACCTGCCGAAGGGCGTGCTTACACCCAAGGAGTTGGCTCAATTCTCGATCGTCACCTTCCTGAAGGGTTCGCTCCCTTATATCGAAGTCGAGCGCATATTTGCCGACCCGAACCTGCCTTCCCCCCTTCTGCACGGCTGCGCGTCTCTTTCGACGATGATCCATCTCGTGAGCGACGGCTTCGGCATCGGGCTGCTTCCGGATTCGCTGGCGCTGCCCGCCGTTCGCGCCGGCCGCCTCGTTCCCTTGAACACCTCGCCACAGGCGCGGGTGAGCAGGCTCGAATTCGCGTTCACCTATCTGGGCGCGCGCAACAGCCGCCAGATGGAACAGGTCAGGGAGTGCGCACAATTAGCCGCGGACGACTATCGATCTAAAGTATAGATCAAATTATCAGAATTCGATCCATTGACGGAAACTTTTCTGCATTTATGACTGCCTCCAATGATGTGGCATCTTGGAGAGCACTGGTGACGAGCGGTACCGAAAACATTGCCAGCCATCACAGGCTGAAGCCTGCCGAGGTCCGCAAGCTGATCCGCGAAGGAAAATTGTCGGTTCCGACCTCCGGCTTCTCAGCCGGCTACATGCAAGGCAACCTGGCCATATTGCCGGAGGCTTTTGCTACAGATTTCATGCGATATTGCTTCCGCAATCCAAAGAGCTGCCCCGTGCTCGGCATCGGAGAACCAGGTAATCCGGCCCTGGACAGCCTCGGCGACATCGACATCCGTACCGACATAGCGCGCTACCGGGTGTTCCGGGACGGCATTGCCGATGGTGAGGTGGCCACCCTGCACGATGTCTGGCGCGACGATCTGGTGGCCTTCGTGCTGGGGTGCTCCTTTTCCTTCGAGAGCGCCCTGCTGCGGGCGGGCATCACCGTCCCCCATATCGCGGCCGGGCGCAATGCGCCGATGTACGTCACCAACATACCGACCCGGACGGCTGGACCTTTCGGCGGGCCGCTGGTGGTTTCCATGCGTGCCTTCAGCCCGGCCGACGCCATACAAGCGATCGTCCTGTCCGAGCGCTATCCGCTCGCCCATGGCGCGCCGGTGCATATCGGTGATCCGGCCGAGATCGGCATTGCCGACATCCACCGCCCCGACTTCGGCGACACGCCGGTGATAGGCGAGGGGCAGATTGCCGTTTTCTGGGCCTGTGGGGTCACTCCGCAAATGGCCATAGGCGTCGCCAAGCCGGATCTCGCGATCACGCACAAGCCGGGCTACATGCTTGTCACCGACATGCTCGCCGAGAACACGTATATCGTGCCGCATACCGCCTCCATATCGGTCGGCGAGCCGCAGCTCTGATCGAGGCGCGCTTTCCATGAGTATCTTGTTCCTTACCGACGATAATGGCGCGCCCATGTCATTTTCGCCCAGGCAGGGCATCATCGCAGGCTGGGCCGGTCGAGACGCCAGGGCGATCGCGCATCATATCGAGGAGTTGGGCGTTCTGGGCGTCGCCGCGCCTTCGACCGTCCCGCTCTACTACCGCGTCAGTGCCGGCCTGTTCACCACCGCCGACACGATCGAGGTGGTGGGCACAGGGAGCTCCGGCGAAGTCGAGCCGGTGCTGATCCACGACGGCGAAAGTCTCAAGCTGGGGCTGGGATCGGACCATACCGACAGGGCGCTGGAAGCACATTCCGTGGCAATGTCGAAGCAGATCTGCGCGAAACCACTGGCTGCGGCATTCTGGGATTTCGCGCAGGTCGAACCGCATGCTGACGCGATTGAATTCCGGTCATGGATTCGTGACGGCGACGACGCGGACTGGACGCTTTACCAGGAGGGCAGAATGGCCGACCTACGCCCGTTGCGCGAGCTGGTTGCCGGCGCCCGCGCAACGCATGGCGACGACGTCTTCGCAAGAGGCACGGTCATGATGTGCGGCACATTCGGCGTGGTCGCGGGGGGCATCAGGCCGGCGCGGCATTTCAGGACGTCGATGCATGATCCTGTTCTTGGCCGCACGATCGAACACAGCTATGAGACCACGTACCTGCCAGTCGTGGCCTAGGATCATTTCCGGCTCCGAGGAAACCGGGGGCCGCATAGATAGAGGGAGATGGATGTGTTCGCGTCGATTCCCAACCTTGCAAAAGATCTGGCTGCGGGCCGCATAACCGCCCGGCAACTGGTCGAGGATTGCCTGGCCCGGATCGAGGCACCGGACGGCGAAGGCGCACGGAGCTTCATCTCGGTCGACAAGGAGAGGGCGCGTCTGGCGGCGGACGTCTGCGACAGGATGCGGACCGGGAACCTGCCGCTCGGACCGTACGCAGGAATACCCATCTCCATCAAAGATCTCTTCGATGTCGAAGGCCAGGTGACGCGCGCCGGTTCCAGGGTGCTGGACCGGCAGCCCTCCGCGACCGCGGATGCCGCTGCGGTTGCGCGCCTGCGTGCCGCCGGCTTCATCCTCATCGGCCGGACGAACATGACCGAGTTTGCCTATTCCGGGCTCGGGCTCAACCCGCACTACGGCACGCCGCGCAGCGTCTGGGATCGCGAGGCCGGGCGCATCCCCGGCGGTTCCTCTTCGGGGGCGGCCGTTTCGGTTGCCGACGGCATGGCCCATGCCGCGCTCGGAACGGATACGGGCGGCTCGTGCCGAATACCTGCCGCGTTCAACGGGCTGACGGGATTCAAGCCGACGGCGCGCCGGGTTCCGCAGGGCGGGGTCGTGCCGCTCTCCCCGTCGCTGGATTCGATCGGACCCATCGCACGAAGCGTCGCCTGCTGTACGGCGCTTGATGCGGTGTTGTCCGGAGAAAGCCACTCACGACCGGTACCGGATTGCCGCGGGCTGCGCTTGCTGGTTCCGCTTACGATTGCACTGGACGGGCTGGACGACAAGGTTTCGAAGGATTTCGAGGTAGCGCTCGGCCGCCTGTCAAAAGCCGGCGCACAGATTTTCGAGATCCCCGTCCCCGAGTTCGGAGAGATCGCCGCCTTGCAGGCCAAGGGCGGCCTCACGGCGGCGGAGAGCTTCGCCTATCACCGCGGCATGATCGAGGAGAAGGCCGCACTATACGACCCGCGCGTGCTGAAACGCATCTTGCGCGGCGCGGAACAAAGCGCAGCCGACTACATCGATGTCGTCAATGCGCGCAATTCTCTCATCCGGCGGGCATCGCAGCGGCTGGCCCTGTTCGACGCGTTGGTGATGCCGACGGTGCCTGTCGTCGCACCGCTTCTGGGTGATGTCGAAGCCGAAGCCGCCTACACAGCAGCCAACCTGCTCGTGTTGCGCAATTCGACGCTGATCAACATGATCGACGGCTGCGCGATATCGCTGCCGATCCATGAAGCGGGCTCCGCCCCGGTCGGCCTCACCGTCGCCGGTCATAGCGGCGACGATGCCGCCCTGCTGGCGATTGCGTCCGCCATCGAGGCCAGGCTGGTTTCGCGCGAAACCTAGCCGGCGGTTTCAGTTCCTGTCGACCGGCCTGGAGCGCATGCGCGTAACCGTCTCGCGCTCGGCCCGCTTGGACCGCATCGGCGGAAGGCCGCGGTCCATCAGGTCCATGTCTTCCAGCACCATGTCGCCCATGCGCTTGAAGGCCACGTCCAGCGCCCCGGCCCGGTGCGCCGAGCGGATGAAGTTGGGCAGCTTGCGCACCGGGTGGTCCTTCGCCAGCGGTTCTTGCGGGAACACGTCGCTGGCGGCGCGGATGTGCCCGCTTTCCACGGCCGCCATCAAGGCATCGAAATCGACCACGCCGGCCCGCGACAGAAGGATGAAGGCCGCGCCCTTGCGCATCTTCGCGAACGCCTCCGCGCCGAGGAAGCCCTGGTTCTCCGAGGTCACCGAAGCCACCACGAAGACGAAGTCGCTGCGGGAGAGGACCTCGTCCAGCGTGGCCGGCTCGACGCCGTTGTCAACCAGCACCGAGGGCGGCAGCCAGGGGTCGTAGACGCGGGTGCGGGTGCGGAACCCGGAAAGCAGGCGGTTCAGAGAGCGGCCGAGGTCGCCGAAACCGACGATGCCGACTTCCGCGCCCGACAGCAGCCGCGCATCGCGGTTGCCGTCGCCGCCCCACAGTTCCCTGCCTTCGCGGAAGGCGAGGTCGGCGTCGATGACGCCGCGCGCCAGATCGAGCGCCATGGCCAGACCGAGTTCCGCCACCGGCTCGGCGAAGACCAACCCGGTGGTGACCACATGGATGCCGCGCTGGAACAGCGTCGCATAGGGCATGTTGTCGATCAGGTTGGTCTCGACGTTGAAGATGCAGCGCAGCGCCGTCATCCGCTCCAGCGTCCCGGGCGAGATCGGCGGCTGGCCGACGATGTAGCGCGCCTCGGCCAGCACCTGCGGCGGCAGCGAGGAGAGCCCTTCCCCCGTCGTCTCCACGATGCGGTAGCGCGAGCGGAACTTCGCCAGTTGCCCGGGCGTGAATATCAGGTCCAGCGTTCGCGGCTCGGGCGCGCTGACGACCAGTGGCAATTCGCTGTCAGACATTGCTTCTCCTCCGCGCTTCTCCTCCGCGCCCACGGCATGCGCCATGGCTTCCACAGCCCATGCTTATCCAGAGTGAATCGATTTACAATTGCGAAAAACCGATTTATCCATTGCCTGCGGACATAAATTCAAGGTCCGCCCTTTGGGAGGAGGTCCATGGCCGTGCAGGGAGCCCCGCAGCGGCGTCCGTCGATCCACGACGTAGCCAGCCATGCCGGCGTGTCCGCGGCCACCGTCTCCAAGGTGATGCAGGGCGTGGCGACGGTGAAGCCGGCCAATGTCCAGCGCGTGTTCGACGCCGTCGAGCGCCTCGGCTACCGCATGGATCCGCTGGCGTCGGAGCTGCGGCGCTCCAAGCGCCGCATCATCGGTGCCGTGGTGCCCGAGTTCGAGAGCGAGTTCTTCGGCACCGTCATCACCGAGCTGGAGCGGCTGGCCGAGCAGCGCGGCTATGCGCTGGTGGCGGCATCCAGCCGCGAGTCGGAAACACGCGAGAAGGAGATACTGGCCCGCATGCACGACTGGCGCGTCTCAGGCGTCGTGCTTGCGCCGGTGCGCAACGAACGCAGCCCCGCCGCCGCCTTCATGAAAGCCAGCGGCATGACCGGGGTGATGATCGACCGCGTGCTGGCCGACAACGCCTTCGACACGATCTCCGCCGACAGCGCGGCCGCAAGCGCCGAGGTGGCGCGCGCGCTGGTCGGCAACGGCCACCGCCACGTCCTGGTCATCGGCCTCGGCGAGCATGCCGCCACGGTTCATGCCCGCCTGGAAGGCTTCCGTGCCCAGGCGCTGGCGCTGGCGCCGGACATGCGCATCGACGTCATCCTGTCCGAAAGCGACGTGGCGCCGCTGCGCGCCTCGCTGCGCGACTATTTCGGCAAGGGCGAGCGGCCGACGGCCGTCTACTCGCTGTTCCTGAAGGGAACGCTGGTGGCGCTGTCGGAATTCCGGCGCCGCGGCTGGCACTGCCCGAACGACATCTCGCTGGTCGGCTTCGACGATGCCGAATGGATGCAGGTGACGTTTCCCGCCATCGCCGCCGTGGTCCAGCCGGTGCGCCGCATAGCGACGCAGGCGATGGACCTGCTTTTCCGGAGGATCGAGGGCGAGGAAGGGCCGTCGCGGGCGCTGCTCGAACCCTGCAAGGTGTTGATGCGCGAATCCGTCGGGTCGCCAGGCGGCGGGGCGCGTCCGGGGGGAGGAGACGGGCAATAACCCCATTGCCGAAAAGCAGGCAGGCCGCCGCACCTGGATCGACGTGCGGCGTGGACGGACAACGAAGGAGGAACCGATGTTCGAACTGAAAATAAATCGTTTCACCGTGGCGCTCGGCGTCGCGATCGCGCTTGCGTCGGCAGGGGCGGCCAAGGCCGAGGACGGGGAATACGGCGTGCTGATGAAGACGCTGGCCAATCCGTTCTGGGGCGCGATGGCACAGGGGGTCAAGGACGGCGCCGACGAGGCCGGCGTGAAATATTTCCTGCAGGCGGCGGAGAGCGACCAGGCCGCCGAGCCGCAGCTCAACCTGTGCAACACCATGCTGGAGCGCAAGCCGGTGGCCATGATCACGGCGGCCATCAACTCCACCAACCTGCTGCCCTGCCTGAAGGCGGCGCAGGACGCCCAGATCAAGATCGTCGATCTCGACAACAACCTCGACCAGGCCGTGCTGGACAAGGAAGGCATCAAGGTGACCTTCCACATCGGCTCCGACAACATCGCCGCCGGCGCGCAAGGGGCGGAATATCTGGTCTCCAAGCTCGGCAAGGATGCCAAGGGCCCGGTTCTGGTCATCGAGGGGCTTTCGGGCAACATCACCGGCGAGAAGCGCGCCAGCGGCTTTGCCGACAAGCTGAAGGAACTGGCGCCGGGGCTGGAGATCGTCGCCTCGCTGCCCGGCGACTGGGATCGCGGCAAGGCTGCGTCGATCGCCAACGACACGCTGACGGCGCATCCCGACCTCGTCGCCATCTTCTGCGCCAATGACGGCATGGCGCTGGGGGCGGTGGAATCGGTCTATGCCGCCGGCAAGGGCGACCAGGTGACCATCATCGGCGTCGACGGCAACTCCGATGCGGTGAAGTCGATCAAGGAAGGCCGGCTCAACGCCTCCGTGGCGCAGCTTCCCTATCTGGTCGGCAAGCAGGCGGTCGAGAACGTCAAGAAGGCGCTGGCCGGCGAACAGGTCGAGGAAAGCGTCGCCGTTCCCACGCTGGTGCTGACCAAGGACGTTCTGGACGCCGGCACGGAGCCGATGCTGCAATATGTGAAGTAGCCCTTCGCTGGCAGGCCGCCGGGCGGGCGCGTGCTCGCCCGGCGACCGCATGGCATCTCCAGGCTCCGAGGAATGAGGCAAGCGACAAGACATGGCTGTTGAAACGGCACGACCCGGCCTGTGGACGCGCGCGCAGCGCGCATCCGTGGACCAGCTGCACATCAGGCTGGAATCCCTGATCGTCCTGATCGCGCTCGGCGCCGTCATGGCGGTGCTGTCGCCCTTCTTCCTGTCGCTCTCCAACTTCCTCAACATCCTGCTGGCCACTTCCACCATCGGCGTGCTGGCGATCGCCGCGACCTTCGTCATCGGCTCCGGCGGGCTCGACCTGTCGCTCGGCTCGGTGATGGGGCTGGCGGGCGTGGCCGGCGCCTATGTCGCCGTCAACCTGGAATGGCCGTGGCCGCTGGCCGTCGGGGCCTGCATCCTGGCGGGGGCGGCGGCCGGCAACATCAACGGCCAGCTCGTCACCCGCGCCTTCGTGCCGGCCTTCATCGTCACGCTCGGCATGCTCGGGCTTGCGCGCGGCCTGGCGCTGGTCATCTCGCACGGCCGGGCCATCTACGGCCTGCCTTCGGCCATGGTCTATATCGGACAGGGCCGGCCGCTGGGCATTCCCATGCCGGTCATCATCTTCGTGGCCACCGCCCTCGTCGCGCATTGCGTGCTGGCCTATACGCGCTTCGGCCGCCACACGCTGGCGCTGGGCGACAGCGAAGGCGCGGCGCGCGCGGCCGGCATCCGCGTCGAGCGGCACAGCCGCATCATCTACACCCTATCGGGCGCGCTGGCCGGGCTGGCCGGCCTCCTGTTCACCGCGCGCGTCAACGCCGGCGACCCCACGGCCGGCATCAACTACGAGCTGACCGCCATCACGGCCGCGATCATCGGCGGCACCAACCTGTTCGGCGGGCGCGCCTCCATTCTCGGCACCATGATCGGCGCGCTCATCATGGGCGTGCTGCAGAACGGGCTGACGCTGCTGGCGGTGCAGTCCTACTACCAGCAGATGGCGATCGGCGCCGTGCTGATCCTCGCCGTCTTCATCGACCAGTACCAGGTGCGCAGGGAGAGCCGGGTATGAGCCTGCTCGCGCTTTCCGGCATCAGGAAGAGCTTCGGCGCGGTCGATGTGCTCCACGGCGTCGACCTGTCGGTCGGGCACGGCGAGGTGATCGGCCTGGTCGGCGACAACGGCGCCGGCAAATCCACGCTGATGAAGACGATCACCGGCATCTACCGCGCCGACGCCGGCGCCATCGAGCTGGACGGCAAGGACATCCTGCCGCTCGATCCCGGCCAGCGCCGCCGGCTGGGCATCGAGATGATCTATCAGGATCTTTCGCTGGCAAAGCAGCAGGACGTGGCCAGCAACATATTCCTGGGCCGCGAGCCGACGAAGAAGCTGTTCGGCCTGTTTCCGGGCTTCGTGGACAAGGCGTCGATGGACCGGCAGGCCGCCGAGATGATCGAGCGGCTCGGCGCGCATCTGCCGGCGATCAACCGTCCCGTCGGCTCCTTCTCCGGCGGCCAGCAGCAGACGGTGGCCATCGCCCGGGCGCTGACCTTCAACCCCAAGCTGGTCATCATGGACGAGCCGACGGCCGCGCTGGCCGTGCGCGAGGTGCAGAGCGTGCTCGACCTGATCCGTCGGCTGAAGTCGGAAGGGATCGCCGTCATCCTGATCTCGCACCGGCTGAACGACGTCCTTGCCGTCACCGACCGGATCGTGGTGCTGCGGCACGGCCGCGCGGCGGCCGACCTGGCCACGGCCGAAACCAACATGAACGAGGTCGTGGCCCGCATCGTCGGCGGCGGCGACATGAGCGCGGCCGCCGCGCACGAGCAACGAGGCTGAATTCCATGAGCAACACATTCGGGCTGCACACTTTCGCCATTGCGCCGGTCTGGGACCTCGCCCGCATCGAGCCGCAGATCGAAAGGCTGAAGGAATACGGCATCGGGCTCATGGAGATACCGCTGCTGCGGCCCTCGGAGATCGACACCAGGGCGGCGCGGGCCTTCGCCGGCCGCCATGGCGTCGAGCTCGTGCCCTCGCTCGGCCTGCCGGGCACGATCGACGTGGTGGACCAGCCGCAGGACGGGCTCGACTTCCTGGAGCCGGCGTTCCGCGTCTGTGCCGAGATCGGCGGCTTCGGCCTGGCCGGCGTCACCTACGGCACCATCGGCAAGACCACGGGACGCGCGCCGACGCAAAGGGAGATCGACGGCGTCTGCCGCTTCCTGGAGCGGGCGGCGAAGGGCGCCAGGGCCCACGGGATCAGGCTCGGCATCGAGCCCTGCAACCGCTACGAGACCCACCTGATCAACACCGGCAAGGACGCGGCGAGGATCGTCGAGCGCATCGGCGCCGACAACATCTTCATCCATCTCGACACCTACCACATGCATATCGAGGAGGAGAGCTTCGCCTCCGGCTTCGAGGCGGCGGCGCCTTTCCTCGGCTATATCCACGTGTCGGAGGCCAATCGCGGCGTGCCGGGGCGCGGCATGCTGAACTGGACCGCCTGCATGAAGGCTATCGCCGAGATCGGCTATGGCGGGCCGATCACGCTGGAAAGCATGAACCATGTGGACGCCGACATCGCCGGCGGCCTGGCCGTCTGGCGGCCGGTGGCCGAACGGCCGGACGACGTCATCGAGGTCGGCCTGCCCTTCCTGCGCGACGCCGCGAAGGCGGCCGGGCTCGCGCTGGGCTGAACGGCCGGGAAGCCCTCCGCGCAGGCGTAGCTCAGGAATTGCGGGGCAGCGACGCGATCGCCTTCTCGACCGCGGGCAGGATATGCTCCACGATCAGGTCGACGCCGGCGGCGTTGGGATGCATGCCGTCGGCCTGATTGAGGGCGGCGTTGCCGGCGACGCCGTCGAGAAAGAACGGATAGAGCGGCACATTGTGAGCTTTCGCGAGGCACGCCGTGCGCCTCGGCCAGCCTGGGATAAAGCCCGTCGAAAGCCTTCTGATAGTCCGGCCCGAGGTTGGGCGCGGCGCGCATGCCGGCCAGCAGCACGGCAATGTTGCGCGCCTGCAGCCGCGCCAGCATGGCGTCGAGGTTCTTTTCGGTGATGTCGGGCGAAATGCCGCGCAGCATGTCGTTGGCGCCGAGTTCCAGGATGACCAGGCCGGTGCCGTCCGGAACGGACCAGTCGAGCCGCGACAGGCCGCCGCTGGAGGTGTCGCCGGAAACGCCGGCATTGGCGACGGCCACGTCATGGCCCCGGGCGCGCAGCGCGGCCTGCAGCTTGTCGGTGAAACCGTCGCCGGGGCCGAGGCCATAGCCGGCGGCGAGGCTGTCGCCGAGAACGACGATCTGCAAGGGTTCTGCCCTGGCCGACAAAATCATGCCGGGGACGGCCATGAAAAGCGCGACAAGGACGGCCAGATGTTTGAAAGTCATGCGGCAGGACCCATATCACTGCGGCACCAGCCGCCTGCGGTTACTCCCATATAGGACAGTTTTGCTTTGACAGAAGCCGTCATCCATCTGAAGGACGTATCGCTGAGGCTGGGCGAAGGCGCATCGTCCGTGCAGGTGCTGAAGGAGGTCAGCCTCGACGTGGCGGCCGGCGAGGCGGTCGGCATCGTGGGACCCTCCGGTTCCGGCAAGTCGACGCTGCTGATGGTTCTGGCGGGGCTGGAGCGGGTCGATGCGGGAACGGTGCGGGTGGCCGGCCAGACGCTGAACGGCAAAAGCGAGGATCAGGTAGCCTCGTTTCGGGGCCGGAACATCGGCATCGTCTTCCAGTCCTTCCATCTCATCCCCAACATGACGGCGCTGGAGAACGTCGCGGTGCCGCTGGAACTCGCTGGCGCGGCCGACCCGTTCGGCGTCGCCGCGAAGGAACTGGCCGCGGTCGGCCTCGCCGACCGGACCGCCCACTACCCGGGCGAGCTTTCGGGCGGCGAGCAGCAGCGCGTGGCGATCGCCCGGGCGCTGGCGCCCTCGCCCCGCATCCTGATCGCCGACGAGCCGACCGGCAATCTCGACCAGGCCACGGGCCGGCAGGTGACCGATCTCCTGTTCGCCAAGGCGGCGGAGCGCGGCATGACGCTGGTGCTGGTGACGCATGACCCCGCGCTTGCCGCCCGCTGCTCGCGCCAGGTGGCGATGCGCTCGGGCCGGATCGAGGCGGCCATGGCCGCCGCCGCGGTTCCGGCGTGAGAGGGGGCGAATGAACGGCGCCGTGCCTCGCGTCCCGCTGCCGGGAAGCCTCTCCCTCGCCTTCCGGTTCGCGCTGCGCGAAATGCGCGGCGGCCTGTCCGGCTTCCTGGTCTTCCTCGCCTGCATATCGCTCGGCGTGGCGGCCATCGCCGGCGTCAACTCTGTGGCGCGGTCGATCATGGACGGCGTCGCCGGTCAGGGCCAGACCATCCTCGGCGGCGACATCCGCTTCCAGCTCAACCAGCGCGAGGCGGATACCGCCGCGCGCGTCTTCCTCGACGGGCTCGGCATCGTTTCGGAAAGCTCCCTCATGCGGTCGATGGCGCGGCTGCCGGACGGTTCCGACCAGGCGCTGGTAGAGGCCAAGGCGGTGGACGACGCCTATCCGCTCTATGGCGCGCTGGAAACCGAACCGGCGCTGCCGCGCGCCGACCTGTTCGGCGAAAAGGCGGGAGCCTACGGCGCCGCGGCGCCCGACCTTCTGTTCGAGCGGCTGAAGCTGAAGCCGGGCGACCGGCTGATGCTGGGCGGCGCCACTTTCGAGCTGCGGGCCAGGCTGGCGGCCGAGCCCGACGCGGCGTCGGACGGGTTCGGCTTCGCGCCGCGGCTGCTGATCTCGCGGGAAGGGCTGGCGGCCTCCGGCCTCGTCCAGCCGGGCAGCCTGGTCGAGCATGCCTACAAGGTCCGCCTGCCCCCCGGCAGCAGCGAGGCGGATATGGCCGCCATCCGCACAGGGGCGGCCGAACGGTTTCCGCAAGCCGGCTGGTCGATCCGCACCCGCGCCAATGCCGCGCCGGCATTGTCCACCACCATCGAGCGCTTTTCGCAGTTCCTCACCCTGGTCGGGCTGACCGCGCTGGTCGTCGGCGGCGTCGGCGTGGCGAACGCGGTGCGCGCCTATCTCGACGGCAAGCGGGCGGTGATCGCGACCTTCAAGAGCCTCGGCGCCTCCGGCGGCTTCGTCTTTGCCGTCTATCTCATCCAGATCCTGCTGATCGCGGCGATCGGCATCGGCATCGGCCTGCTCGTCGGCACGCTGCTGCCGTTCGCGGTGGACACGGCCCTGCAGTCCATGGTTCCGGTGCCGGCGCAAGGCGGCCTCTATCCCGGCGCGCTGGCGCTGGCAGCATTGTTCGGCCTGCTGGTGACGCTGACCTTCGCGCTTCTGCCGCTCGGCCGGGCGCGCGACGTGCCGGCCACCGCGCTGTTCCGCGAAATGGGCTTCGAGAGCCGCAGCCTGCCGCGCCGCGCCTATGTGGCGGCGGCGCTCGGCATCGCGGCGATCCTCGCGGCGACGGCGATCCTGCTTGCCGACGACCGCCGCATCGCCGCCATCTTCGTCGGCGCGACGGTCTTCGCGTTCCTGGTGCTGCGCGCGGTAAGCGCCCTGGTGCAGCACCTGGCCAGGAAAAGCCCGCGCCTTCGCTCCACGGCGCTTCGCCTGGCCGTCGGCAACATCCACCGGCCGGGCGCGCTGACGCCGTCGGTGGTGCTGTCGCTGGGGCTCGGCCTGACGCTTCTGGTGGCCCTGGCGCTGATCGACGGCAATCTGAGGCGCCAGATCGGCGCCAACCTGCCGGATCGCGCACCGAATTTCTTCTTCGTCGACATCCAGCCGGCCGATGTCGACGTCTTCTCGGCACTGGTCGCAAGGGAGGCGCCGGCGGGCGCGCTGATGAAGGTGCCGATGCTGCGCGGCCGGATCGTGGCGCTGAACGGCGTTCCCGTCGACAAGGCCGAAATCCGGCCGGAAGGCGCCTGGGTGCTGCGCGGCGACCGCGGCGTCACCTATTCGGCCACGCTGCCCGAGAACGCCACGCTTTCCGCGGGGCAATGGTGGCCGGCCGACTATCATGGCGAGCCGCTGGTCTCCTTCTCGGCGCGCGAGGCCGAGGACCTGCGCCTGAAGATCGGCGACACGGTGACGGTCAACGTTCTGGGCCGCGACGTGACGGCGAGGATCGCCAGCTTCCGGCAGGTCGAGTGGGAAACCATGGGCATCAACTTCGTGATGGTGTTCTCGCCCGATACGTTTGCCGGCGCGCCGCATTCGTGGTTGGCGACGCTCACGGACAGGACGGCGACGGCCACGGACGACGCCCGCCTGCTCAACGCCGTGACCCGCGCCTATCCCGCGGTGACGAGCGTGCGGGTGAAGGACGCGCTGGACATCGTGAACCGGCTGGTCGGGCAGATCGGAACGGCGATACGCGCCGCCGCCGGCGTGGCGCTGATCTCCTCGGTGCTGGTGCTGGCCGGTGCGCTGGCGGCCGGCAACCGGGCCCGCATCCACGACGCGGTGGTGCTGAAGACGCTGGGCGCGCGGCGGCGCACGCTGATAGCGGCCTTCACGCTCGAATACATGCTGATCGGCCTGGCCACCGCGGTCTTCGCGCTGTTCGCCGGCGGGGCCGCGGCCTGGTTCGTGGTGGCGCGCATCATGTCGCTGCCGTCGCACTTCCTGCCGGAGGTGGCTGTGGGCACCGTCCTGCTCTCGCTGGCGGCCACCGTCGGCATCGGTCTTGCCGGCACCTGGCGCGTTCTGGGCCAAAAGGCCGCGCCGGTGCTGCGCGCATTGTAAAACCGCGTAACTATCTCACCGCCTGCCGGCGACCGGGGCGAGCGGGCGCCGGACCGGCGAATGCCTCGTCGCCATTGACAAGCGCGAGCGGAAACCCAAGATTAGGCGCATAGGCGATGGAGTTCGCCTTCGAGCGCCTTCGGGCTGATGAAGTCGCCCGCCG
>ERZ778021.2304-NODE-2304-length-17410-cov-8.435033_pt1 | contig 17410 bp, 18 predicted proteins | sample MGYA00375751_ERZ778021 | MGnify/ENA primary metagenome ERZ778021 (study PRJEB29350, sample SAMN05389814) | bioreactor metagenome | isolation source: Thiocyanate stock bioreactor | place: South Africa: University of Cape Town | collected 2013-08-29 ... | reverse complement strand
GAAACCTCCGCCATCCGCGAACTCTTCAAGCTGCTGGGCAAGCCCGGCATCATCAGCTTCGCCGGAGGCTTTCCCGACAGCGCCATGTTTGACGTGGAGGGAATCCGTGAGGCCAGCGAGCGCGTGCTGCGCGAGGAGCCTGGCGCGGCCCTGCAGTACGGTGCCACCGAAGGCTACCAGCCCCTGCGCGAGCAGTTGAGCGCGTTCATGGCGGCCAAGGGCGCGCCGGACGTGGCGCCCGAGGGGCTGATCGTCACCACCGGCAGCCAGCAGGCGCTGGACCTGCTGGGCAAGACCCTGGTCTCGCCCGGCGACAAGGTGATCGTCGAAGGGCCGACGTTCCTCGCCACCATCCAGTGCTTCCGGCTGTACGGCGCCCAGCTCATCAGCGCACCCATCGACGGGCAGGGCGTGCAGACTGACCGGCTGGAGCAACTGATCGCCGAGCACCGCCCCAAGTTCGTCTACCTGATCCCCACCTTCGGCAACCCCAGCGGCGCCACGCTCAGCCTGGAGCGGCGCCGCAGGGTGCTGGAGCTGGCCGTCAAGTACCAGACCGTGGTCGTCGAGGACGACCCGTACGGCGACCTGTACTTCGGCGCGGCGCCGCCGCCCAGCCTGCTGGCGCTGTCGCGCGAGGTGCCGGGCAGCCGCGAGCTGCTGGTGCACTGCGGCTCGCTGAGCAAGGTGCTCTCGCCCGGGCTGCGCGTGGGCTGGATGATCGCTCCGCCCGCGCTGCTGGCCAAGGCCACGATGTGCAAGCAGTTCAGCGACGCGCACACCAGCACCTTTGCCCAGGCCACGGCGGCGCGCTACCTCCAGGCCGGGCGCATGCCGGCCACGCTGGCGCGCGTGCGCCAGGTCTACGCCGAGCGCGCCCAGGCCATGGGCGACGCGCTGCGCCAGGACCTGGGCGACGCCATCGGCTTCGTGCAGCCGCAGGGCGGCCTGTTCGTGTGGGCGCGCCTGACCGGCGCTGGCGGCAAGGTGGCCGATGGCAACGTGCTGGCGCAGCGCGCCATCGACAAGGGCGTGGCGTTCGTGCCGGGCACGCCGTTCTTCTGCGCCGAGCCGGACCACGCCACGCTGCGCCTGTCGTTCGCCACGGCCGACGTGGCCAAGATCCGCGAGGGCGTGGCACGCCTGGCCCAGGCGGTGCAGGCCTGATGCCGGATACGCCGCAGCGGCTGGAGGCGCTGGAGGTGAAGGCCGCCTTCACCGAAGACCTGCTGGACCAGCTCAACCTCACCATCTACCGCCAGCAGCTGCAGATCGAGCAACTGCAGCGCGAACTGCAGGCGCTGCGCCAGCAGCAACCCGAGGGCGGCGTGGCTGCGCGCAGTCTGCGCGACGAGCTGCCGCCGCACTATTGAGCATGCTTTGAGCACGCTCTGAGCCGTCAGCGCGTCGCTGGTGTGCGCCGGTAGGCCCAGACCGCCCCCAGGATCAGCCCCATGCCCAGCCACTGCGCGGGCTGCGGCCGGGTGCCGAACCAGGCCAGGTCCACCAGCAGCGCGATGGCGGGGTAGATGAAGGACAGCCCGGCAATCGCCTGCGCGGGCAGGCGCTGGAAGGCGGCATACATCAGCACATACATCCAGGCGGTATGCACCAGCCCCAGGATGAGCACGCTCACCCCCGCCCGCAGGCTGAAGGCCGCGGCCCCTGGCGCGGACCAGACACTCCAGGCCGGTACGGCCAGCAACACCACGCCCATCAGCATTTGCCACATGGCGATTTGCGCCGGAGCGAGGCGGCGCAGGCGCTGCGTGGCCAGCGTGGCCACGGCGTACAGCGCGGCGGCGAGCAGGGCCAGCCCGATGCCTGTCCACGGCAGGGCCTGGCCTGGTGCCTGCCCGGCCAGGCCGCTGCTCAGCACCACGCCCAGCAGCGCCAGCAGCAGCCACGGCAGGCGCCGCAGCGGCAGTGCTTCGCCCTGGAACAGGGCCGCCAGCACCAGCAGAAGAAAGGGCTGGGTGTGATAGACCACGGTGGCCACGGCAATGCCGCTGTAGTGGTAGGCGCGGAACAGGCAGACCCAGTTCAACACCAGGGCCATGCCACCCGCGAGCATCCAGGCCCATTCGGCGGCACGCGGCGCAGCCCATTGCCGCGACCAGAGCACCCACGCGGCCAGGCCCATCGCGCCGAACGCGCAGCGCAGCCATACCACGAGCAGCACGGGCAGCCCGCTTTCGACGACCAGCAGGCCGATGGTGCCTGACAGCGCCATGGCCGCCACCATGCGCCAGGTGCCACCGGCCGCGGCAGGGCCGGAGGCCGGCGCGCCAGGAACGGATGGCACGGGGGTGGTGCAAGGGGAGGGCGACAGTGGCGTGATGGAGCGGAGATGCATGGGCTGGATCGTGGATCAATGCCGTAAATGCATCAATGGGCTTTAGTTCAAGCCTGTGTTGATCGTGGTGCAACAATGGGGCTTTACCACCCGTTTGTGACCGTATGCGTACAGAGCCCTTGCTCGTATCTGAAATGCTGGTGTTCGCCAAAGTGGTCGAGCTGCGCAGCTTTGCCGCCGCCGCGCGGCAACTGCAGCTCACGACCTCGGCGGTCAGCCGCAGCGTGGGCCGCCTGGAGGCGCATTGGGGCGTGCGGCTGTTGCACCGCACCACGCGCGCGCTGTCGCTGACCGAGTTGGGCGCGGAGGTGTACGCAGGCTGTGCCCAGTTGGTCCACACCGCGCGTGATGTGCATGCGATGGCGGGCCAATACCAGGGCACGCCGCGCGGCACGGTGCGGCTCACGGCGCCCACGGTGTTCGGTGAGATCTGGCTGACGGCGCGCTTGCCCGGCTTGCGCCTGCGCTGGCCCGAGGTGGAGGTGGTGGTCGCTCTGAGCGACCACATGGTCGACCTGGCGCAACACGGGCTGGACCTGGCCATCCGCATCGCCCGGCCGGAGCACCTGCCGCCCCATCTGGCGGCACGCACGCTGTGCACCGTCCGCTACATCCCGGTGGCATCCCCGCGCTTTCTGGCCGGGCTGGGGGCGGCGCTGGAGCATCCCCGCGCGCTGGCCCAGGTGCCATGTATCACGCTGGGGTATGGTGACTTTGGCAGCCGCCTGCGCTGGCAGCGCGTGCCCGCCACGGAGGGCGGCGAGGTGGCGGACGTCAGCGTGCCGGTACCACTGGCGGTGGCCAGCAGCACTGCGATCCTGGCGCTGGCGCTGCAGCACCAGGGTGTTGGCCTGGTGGCGGATTTCGCGGCCGATGCCGCCCTGCGCAGCGGCGCGCTGGTGCCGGTGCTGCCGGGCTGGCAACTGGCGGGAGGCTACGCCGCGCGCGGGGCGTATGCGCTGTATATGCCCTCGCGCCACCTGCCGCTCAAGGTGCGGGCGTTAATCGACCATCTGGCCGATGCGCCTGGGCCAGCCCAGGGGGCGGGGATAACTGCCGCATGAGCGCGCCGGGGCCGGGGATAATCGCGGCCACTGTTTTTCACCGTCCGCTGCCTTGCCCTTTCGCCATGCCTGTACCCCTTGATTCCACGGCCATCACGCATGGCATCCAGCTCGCGGTGGCCCCCGTTTTCCTGCTCACGGCGGTGGCCGGGATGATCGGCGCGGTGGCCGGGCGGCTGGCGCGCATCATCGACCGCGCGCGCGTCGTGGAGGACAAGGCGCGCGCCAGCGACGATGCCGAGCTGATCCAGCGCACCTACGCCGAGCTGGCCACGCTGCGCACGCGCGGGCGCATGGCCAACGTGTGCATCGGCCTGCTCACGCTGTGCGCCTTCCTCATCGGGCTCACCATCATCCTGCTGTTCCTGGGCGAAATCATGGGCCTGCAGGCCGCTCGCATGGCCGTGGCGGGCTTTCTGGCGGGCGTGCTGTCCTTCCTGCTGGCGCTGGTGTTCTTCCTCACCGAGACCGTGATGGCGACCCGGCTGCTGGACTTCCACCTGCTGCAGCAACCGCCGCGTCTCTGAGATACGCCATGGACCCCGAACTGCTGCGGCGCCTCGTCACCACCGAAATGCCGTATGGCAAGTACAAGGGGCGTGTGCTGGCCGACCTGCCGGGCAACTACCTGGCCTGGTTCGCGCGCGAGGGCTTTCCGCGCGGCGAATTGGGGCGGCTGCTGGCGCTGATGCACGAGATCGACCACAACGGGCTCGGGCATTTGCTCCAGCCTTTGCGCGCCGCGGCGCGCAAGGCGCAAGGCTGAAGGGCGCTGGCGCTCCTCTTTTTCTAGCTGGTGGCGCTTTCTGGGTAAGGGTTCGAGGCGGTTTTTGCTTGAAAAAAGCAGCGCTCAGCGGGCGTGGCCGTGCGCCTGCACGAACGCCGGAGGCTGCCCCAGGCACACGCGGAACAGGGTGCGCGCCACGCCGTGTGCCGCCTGCTGCAACTGCCGCGCGGCTTCGGGGGCGAAGCGCGCGTCGGTGTGCCGGGCCCACAGCCGCACCCAGGCGGCGAAGTGCGCCGGCGTGATGCCCTGCAGCGCCAGGTGCCGGGCTGCCACGCTGCCCCGGTAGCGCTTGCTGCCCAGGGCCACGGTGCTCCAGAAATCGACCATGCGCGCCAGGTGCGCATCCCAGTGCGTGCCGATGGCCTGGGCGAAGACTGGGCCCAGCAGCGGGTCGGCGCGCACGTCGGCGTAGAAGCCGTGCACCAGGGCGGTGATGCTGTCGAGGTCCAGCGGGAGCGGGGCGTGGTCGGGTGCCATGGCCGCCATTGTCGCCCGGGCGGCTCCTGTGCCCTCAGCTGCAGCCGCAGTTGCCGCCGCCGCAGCCTTGCGTGGCGGCCCGCTCGAACTGCGGGAACAGCACGTTGTTTTCCAGGTGGATGTGGTTGATCAGGTCGTCGCGCAACTGCGCCAGGCCCGCATACAGCGCGCGCCAGGTGTTGCATGCGCCCAGCGGCGGGGTGATGTCGTGGGTCAGGCGGGCGATGTGCTCCAGCGCCTCGCCGTGGTCGTTGTGCTCGTGGCGCATCATGGCGATGGGCTGGGTGACGAAGCTGTTGCCGCCCGCGCGCAGCATGGGGAACAGCACCGCCTCTTCCTTGTGCATGTGGCCGAGCAGTTCCTGCTCCATGGCCTCCAGCGCGTCGCCCAGGCCGGCGGGCACCTCGGAGTGGTCGCGGTGCACGGCCTCCACGCGGCGCGCCATGCGGATCAGCTCGGGCAACTGGGCGCGGTGCACCTCGTGGTAGCGCGCCAGGATGTGGTCGATCAGCTCCGACGGCGTGCCCGCGTCGGGCAGCTCGGTGGGGCGCTGCAGGGTGGACAGCTCATCCACCACGGCCTGCAGGTCCAGCCCCTTGGCGGCGCAGGACTGGCGCAGGCTCACCTGGCCGCCGCAGCAGAAGTCCAGCTTGAGGCGGCGGAAGACGGCGGTGGAGCCGGGCAACTGCACGGCAATCTGGCCAATGGCTTGCTCGGCGTCTATCGGGGTCTGGGGCAGACGGGCATTCATGGTGGGGCGTCCTTTTAAAGATTCATTCGACATGATTATTTTATCGAAATAAAATACAGAAGACATGCCTGTTTTCTTGACTTAGGACAATTTCGCCCATGCGCCTGACCCAGTGGACCGATTACGCATTGCGCGTGCTCATGTACTGCGCCGCCTGCCAGGCGCGCGAGCAGCCGGTGACCATCAGCGAGGTGGCGGCGGCGCACAACATTTCGCGCAGCCACCTGACCAAGATCGTGCAGGAGCTGGCGGCGCAGGGGCTGCTGGAGACCACGCGCGGGCGCGGCGGCGGCATGCGGCTGATGAAGCCGGCGGGCAGCATCAGCATCGGCGCCGTGGTGCGCCTGATGGAGACCGATTTCGACATGGTCGAGTGCTTCAACCCGGCCCTCAACGCCTGCCGCATGAGCGCGCACTGTGTGCTCAAGGGCGTGCTGGGCCGCGCCACCGAGTCCTACCTCTCGGTGCTCGACGGCGTGACCCTGGCCGACCTGGTGCCGCAGGCGCAGGTGCCGGGCAGCCTGCCGGCGCAGGCGCTGCGCCTGGTGCCGGGCCTGCCCATGGCGGCCGCGCACTGATCCTGCGCTTTTTGAGAAAAAAAAGGCCTCTAGCCCTTGCGAGGCAAGCGCTGGCAGCTATTTATTCAGGAGCATCCGGTGCCGTGTCCAGCGGCGCCAGCCAGGCGCGGGCGGCGGCCATCACGCACTGCGTGAGCCGCTCCAGCGTCTGCTGCGCGCTGCGCGGGTGGGCCCAGTACAGCGGCACGTCGAGCACCGCGCCCGGCTTCAGCGCCACGAGCGTGCCCTGGGCCAACTGCGCGCGCGCCAGCACCGTGGGGTGCATGCCCCAGCCCACGCCGATCTCGCACGCGCGCACGTAGTCCATGGTGGACGGCATGAAGTGCCGCGGCGCCTGCGTGCGCGGCGTCAGCCCCTGGTTGTGCAGCCACTGGTCCTGCAGCCGGTCCTTGCGGCCGTAGATCATCATCGGCGCGCGCGCCAGCGCCGCCGGGGTCAGGCCTGCGGCGAAGTGGCGCTGAACGAAGGCGGGGCTGGCGGCCGCCACGTAGCGCATGGTGCCCAGCGGCCAGGTGTTGCAGCCGGGAATGTGGGTGCCCGTGGCGGTCACCGCGGCAATGACCTCGCCCTGGCGCAGGCGCTCGCCGGTGTGTTCCTGGTCGTCGATGCGCAGGTCCAGCAGCTCGTCGCCCCCGGCGGTGAAGGCGGCCACCGCGTCCATGAACCAGGTGGAGAGCGAGTCGGCGTTCACCGCCAGCTTGAGGGTGGGGGCGGCGGCGGTGCCGGGCAGCAGGTCGGGGTGGGTGCGGCGCAGCTGGTGCTCCAGCAGGGCCACCTGCTCCAGGTGCAGGCACAGGCGCCGGCCCGCCGCCGTGCCGGTGCAGGGGGTGCCGCGCTGTACCAGCACCTGGCCCACGCGCTCCTCCAACTGCTTGATGCGCTGCGACACGGCCGAGGGCGTGACGTGCAGGCGCCGCGCGGCGCGCTCGAAGCTGCCCTCGCGCAGCACGGCGGCCAGGGCTTCGAGTCCAGCGTAGTCGAGCATGAAGTTTTACTGAATATGGGTTAGGAATTTGAAGTGTACGTAAATCATGTGCCCCCCTACGATCGGGCGCATGTCGAACCTTGCTGCGGGCCTGGCGCCCTGGTCTTCCTCCTGGCTCGCGGGCTTTACCGTGTGCATGTCGCTGCTGGTCTCCATTGGGGCGCAGAACCTGTTCGTGCTGCGCCAGGCGGTGCGCGGCCAGCATGTGCGCGTGTGCGTGGCCTGGTGCGTGGCCAGCGATGCCCTGCTGGTGGGTCTGGGCGTGGCCGGCATGGCGCAACTGCTGGGCCGCTCGCCCACGCTGGCGCAGTGGCTGCAGTGGGGCGGGGCGCTGTTTCTGCTGGCGTACGGGCTGTTCGCTTGGCACCGCGCGCTGTTCGCGCCCGGGGGCGGCATGGATGCCACGGGCGGCGCGCGCGTGGCGCGCGGCGTGCTTGGCGTGGTCAGCGGGCTGGCGGTGATCACGCTGCTCAACCCGCATGTCTACCTCGACACGGTGGTGCTGATCGGCTCCATCGGCGCGCGCCAGCAGGGCTGGCGCAAGGGCGTCTTCGTGCTGGGCGCGGCCAGCGCCAGCCTGGCCTGGTTCGTGGCCCTGGCGCTGGCGGGGCGGCGGCTGCAGGGCGTGTTCGCCGATCCGCGCGCCTGGCGGGTGCTGGATGGCCTCACCGGCGCCATGATGCTGGCGCTGGCCTGGTGGGTGGCGCGGGGCGCTTGATGGGGGCAGGACTGGCAGCCATGCATGCGATGGCGCAGGGCACAAAAAAACGCTGCCCGCAGGCAGCGTTTCACGGTGTGGGTGTGGCCCGGGCTCAGAACGCCGGCACCACGGCGCCCTTGTACTTGTCCTGGATGAACTTCTTCACCTCGGGCGTGTGCAGGGCCTTGATCAGCTTGGCGATGGTCGGGTCCTGGGCGCGGTCGGTGCGCGACACCACGATGTTGGTGTAGGGCGAGTCGGCGCCCTCGATGAAGAGCGCGTCCTTCGTCGGGTTCAGCTTGGCCTCGATGGCGTAGTTGGTGTTGATCAGCGCCAGGTCCACGTCGTTCAGCGCGCGCGGCAGCAGCGGGGCTTCGAGTTCGCGGAACTTGAGCTTCTTCGGGTTCTTGGCCACGTCCAGCGGCGTGGGCGTGAGGCTCTTGGGGTCCTTCAGCTCGATCAGGCCCTGCTTGGCCAGCAAGATCAGCGCACGGCCGCCGTTCGACGGGTCGTTGGGGATGGCCACGGTGGCGCCGTCCTTCAGGTCCTTGATGTTCTTGATCTTGCTCGAATAGGCGCCGAAGGGCTCCACATGCACCTTGCCGTCGGGCACGGCCACCAGGCTGGTCTTGCGGTCCTTGTTGAAACTGTCGAGGTAGGGCTGGTGCTGGAAGAAGTTCACGTCGAGCTGCTTGTCTTCCACCGCGATGTTGGGCTGCACGTAGTCGCTGAATTCCTTGACCTGCAGGTCCACGCCCTGGGCCTTGAGCTGGGGCTTGACGAAGTTCAGAATTTCGGCGTGCGGCACGGCCGTGGCGGCCACTTTCAGCACGGCGTCGGCAGCGTTGGCGCCCAGCGCGGCGGCGGCCAGGGCGATGGCGGTGAGGGTTTTCTTCAGCATCGGAGATCCGTTTCTTGGAAGGGTTTGGATGGCACCGCGCCGTGCTGGTGGCACGGCGCTGGCTGTCCGCAAGTGTAGTGCGGCCAGGGCGCTAGGACGTAGCTTTTATTTTCATATTCATATATGGCATGGGTTTTTTATCCCGTGAATATGCAATGAAATTGGCCTTAAACGCTTGCCTGGAAAGCGCTGGCAGCTATGAATACAGGAGTTCCTCAGGCGCCGGTCAGCGCAGCACTTCCAGCAGCCGGTCCAGCCCGCCCTGGTGGATGGCCACCTTGGCCTGCGCGCGCACGGCGGGCTTGGCATGGTAGGCCACGGACAGGCCGGCCGCGCCCATCATCGGCAGGTCGTTGGCGCCGTCGCCCACGGCGATGGCCTGGTGCGGCGCTATGCCCATGAGCGAGGCCAGCTCCAGCAGCGTGCGGCGCTTTTCGGCGCCATCGCAGATGTCGCCCCAGGCCTGGTCGACCATGCGGCCGGTGAGCAGGCCGTTCTCGATCTCCAGCATGTTCGAGCGCGCGTAGTCGATGCCCAGGTGGGCCTTCACGCGGTCGGAGAAGAAGGTGAAGCCGCCCGACACCAGCAGCGTCGTCAGGCCCGCCTGCCGGGCTGCGGCGACCAGCGCCTCGGCGCCGGGGTTGAAGCGCAGGCGCTCGGTGTAGACCGCTTCGAGCTGCGCCGCCGTCACGCCGCGCAGCAGCGCCACGCGCTGGCGCAGGCTTTCCTTGTAGTCGGTGATGATGCCCTGCATGGCCGCCTCGGTGATGGCCGCGACCTCGGCCTTGCGCCCCACGGCGGCGGCGATCTCGTCGACGCACTCGATGCTGATGAGCGTCGAGTCCATGTCGAAGGCGATGAGCTTGTAATCCTTGAGGGCCAGGGGCGCGGTGATGCCCTGGACGGTGATGCCGGGTGCGAATTCGGTGGCGTGGGTCATGAAAAAAAGCGGGCTACGTTGCGGTCACAAAGCCCGCAATGGTAGCCCGCGCAGAGGAGAACCCCGGAACCTTATTTTTTTGCCTTGTTGCCTTGCGTGACTGGTGGCGCGGCAAGCGCGCCCTCGTTGATCTTGCCCAGGAACAGGCGGATGAAGAACACCGCCATGACCAGGATGAAGACGATCACGAAAACGCTCATGAGGCCGTAGTCGGTGGCGAACAGGTCGGTCAACAGCTTCATAACTCCCTCCACAGAGTCCACAAATGCGATGCCTGACTATGCCCCTAATAAATATGTGGGAATTTGTTCTGGATCAAGCACGTGCTTGACCTCAGTTAGTTTGATCCGGCGGGGGAAGGTAAAGCCGGTCGGACCAGGTGGCCAGCCAGCCTGGTTTGAACGCCACGAAGACGGCCGCGAGCATGCCGGTGACGAAGCCGTCGCCCCAGGCCATGAGCCAGCGCGCCACGAGGGACAGGTCTTCGTCCACGCCCGGCAGTTCGTGCCCGCCGAGCTGGGCCAGCGCGCCCGCTGCGAACAGGCAGGCCACCGTGCCCAGGAAGGCGCGCCCGAGCACGTAGACGAACGGTCGCGTGCCCGTGAGGCGGCGCAGCAGCGCGCCCAGCCCCAGCGCCAGCGTGGCCGGCACCACGCCCTGCCAGGCCATGGCCGCCAGGGCCTGGCCCCAGTCCATGGCGGGCGACAGCAGCCAGGCCAGCGTGCCCACGCCCACCAGCACCGGAATGGCCAGCGGCCAGCCCAGCATCAGCACCACCAGGCAGGCGCCCGACCACTGCAGTTGCAGCGGCATGCGCGTGAGCGTGGGCAGGGCCCACATCCACGGCAGCAGCACCAGCGTGGCCAGCAGCGGTGTGATCAGGGGCGAAGGCTCGCTCACTGGCCCCTGCGGCGTGCGCAGGCGGCGCGGCGCCAGCATGCGCCAGGGCCGCAGCGCCAGCGCCACGAGCAGGGCCAGGGCGTTCAGGGCGGCTTCCCAGGGCATGTGTCGGTGGAGGTAGGGGCGAAAAAAGCACAAGCGCCCGGAAGGGGCGCTTGTGCGGGGCAGGGTGGAATGGTACGCCACCCCGCGCGGCCCGGGCTGGGCCCCTACGCCGCCCTGCGCCGCCACCCGGCCAGCGCGCCCAGCAGAGCAGCCCCAGCAGCGGCAGGCTCCAGGGGCCAAGCGCGGGAATGGGCACCCCGGTGGCGGCTGCCACCACGGGGCCGAAGCTGGCCGAGATGCTGCGCGGCGCCGTTACGCTGGCCAGCGTGCAGGTGGTGCTGGTGCCCGCGTTGGCACAGTCGCCGCCCCAGCCTTTGAAGGCGTGGCCTGCGTTCGCGCTGGCGGTGCGGGTGGCCGTGGCGCCTGCGGTGGCAGCGGTATGCGGTGTAGCGTGGGCAGCGCCCAGGCCCAAGGCGGCACGGCCAGGCTGGCGAGCAGCGGCGTCCACAGAGCGGCGGGTGCGCCGTGCGTTTCGTGCGCCAGCGGCTTGCGGCTTACGGCTTATTTGGCGGATGTTTTTGACGGCGAACCGAAGGGGGCGTGAAAAAGTCCCAAGTCTTGGATGCTCCCTCCCCCATTTGGTGGAGTTGTCGGGTGGCTGGCCGCTCTCTACGCTTGCGCCCTTTTTACCGCCAAGGCGCAAAGGAGCACACAGACATGCACCCACTATTGAACAGGGCCGCCCTGCCGGCCATTGCTGCGGCGGCGCTGGCCGTGGTGGTTCTGGGCATGCCCACCGAAAGCGTGGCCAAGAACCAGTATGAGGATCGGGCGGTCTATCTCGAAAAAGCCAAGTCCTGCCCACCCAGGTGGCAGCAGGGCAACGGCAACTTTGAAACCTCGCCGCTCAAGTGCTACCCGCAGTACAACAACTCCCCCGCCATCTACCGCAATGGCAGCGGCAGTTGCAAATCGGGCTATGGCAACTACCGCAACGAATGGTGCGTGCAAGGCCATGAGGAACACCCGCAACTGGCCAACCCCCATGTGATGGCCAAGGCCAACAAGGGCGACCGCTGCCCGGCAGGTTTCCATACGTACATGGACAAATGCACCACCGACTATGCACGCCCGGCCAAGGCGCGTCCGAAGGGCAACAATGCATGCAAGGCGGGCGAGATTGCCGAATGGGGCATCTGGTGCACCAGCGGCTACGAACACCTGTCGGTGCAGGACATCCGCTCGGCGCATTACCGCGACTGGAACAACATCTACGCCATCACCGGTGGCCGCAACCCGCGCCAGGGGCCGGGCGATGAAGACGCCAGCGAGGTCTACAAAGCCATGTTCGGCGACGATCGTCTCGACGGCCTCCTGGGCAAGGCCAATGCCGCGCTGGTCAACAAGCGCCCGCTGACGACCGAGCAGCGCCAGTTGCTGGCCAACGCCAATGCCGCCACGGCGGCCATGTTGCCGCCCGAAAGCGCGGCGCAAAGCACTGTGGAAAGCGGCACGCCCCGAAGCGACACCGCAAGCCATCCGCAGGGTGAGGCCGACAAGCCCGAATGCGGATTGAGCCAGCTCGGCGGCTCGCTCGGCCAGATGGCCGGAAAGATGCTGGGCTGCTGAGGCCTGTCCCCATCACCATGAAGAAAGAAAAGCACACCATGCACCATCCATCCTCGGCCTTTCGCACGGGCCGCGCTCTGCGTGCCATTGCCGCCCTGGCGCTGGCCCTGGCACTGGCCCTGCCCCTGGCCACGGTCGCGCAAGCGCAGACCATCACCGTCGCCAAAACCTTTGTCCCGAATTCCATCGCGCAGGGGCAGACGACGGAGCTGAGGTTCAGCATCCTCAACACCAGATTGGCCGCCGTCTCGAACCTGGACATCACCAACCCCCCGCTGCCTGCGGGTTTGAGCATCAACAGTTACGCCACCTCTGCAGGCTGCAATACCTATAGTGTTTCTACTGCCCACCTGAACTTCAGCAATATCGGCATTCCTGTCGGTGCTACCTGCCAGATCACCTATGAAATCACGGCCAATGCGGCGGGTTCCTACGTCTATAACGACGCTGGCAATGTGTTCAGCGCCAGTGACCCCGATGTGGTGATCGGCGCGGTAGCCAATTTGACCGTCACCGCTACCGGTGCAACCGCTGTCCAGCCCGTGCCCACGCTGTCTGAATGGGGGGGCTGCTCACGGGCAGCCTGCTGGCTGCCGTGGCGCTGTGGGGCGCGCCCGTGCTGCGCCGCAGGAAATAGCGAAAAAATCAACATGAAATTGGCTTGCAGCGCTTATATGGAAAGCGCTGGTAGCTATCATTTTTGAGTTTTATGGCAATGACAGCACTCAAGGGAATGGGCGGGCACCGGGCATGCCTATGGGGGGTGATGGCGCTGTGGGCGGTGTCTGCCGGGGCGCAGGATGTGCGCGTGCAACTGCACGATCTGGGCCAGCGCGCCTGCCACCGGGTGTGGGATGCGGGCGGTTTGGGCGGTACCCCCTTTGCCGCGCAGGCAGTGAAGGCCGGGCGCGAACGCGGCGCGTACTGCGCCTGCGTGGGTGAATTTTTCGAAACGCAGACCGGCGGGCCGGGCAAGGAGGATGCCGAGGTGTTCATGGTCCGCCTCATCCGCAACGCCATGACGGCCTGCCTGGAGCCGCCCGAGAAGGTCCGCAAAGCAGAGGTGACGGATGGCGATCTGGCCCCGGAGCGTGTGGACTATGACCGCAGCGATGCCGACATGTGCGCAATGGCCTTGCGCGACGATGTCCCTATGCCAGGGTTCGACTCCAACGCGGTGCGGGCGCAGCTTCGGCGCACCGGGCAAAAGCGCGATGACCTGTGCGTTTGCGCGGCCCGCTACTTCACCGCAAGGGGCGAGCCGCTGCAACAAGCCTTGCAAAGCGCCAACAACCCCGCCGTGGTGTACGGCAGCACGATGGCCGGGGCCATCAACGCCTGCCTGCGTGTCAAATAGCGCGTCAAATAAGCAGCAGCTCACGCGCGCGGCGAATGGCCTGCGAGCGGGTGGTAACGCCGAGCTTTTCGTGGATGCCCTTGCGGTGGGTTTTGACCGTGCCCTCGGAGATGCCCAGGCGCGTGGCAATCTCTTTGTTGATGAGTCCCTCGGCCATCAGCGCAATGATCTGGCCCTCGCGCGGACTCAACGCGCCGTGGGGCTGGCGGCCCCGAGGGGAATCCAAAGCGGCTTGCGGGGCCAATTGCGGTTTGATGAGCGGTTTGAGCACTTCGTCCACATAGCGCATTGCGCTGTCGGGCAGCGCATGCGCCGCAGCCGTGCAGTTGGCGAGGATGTCCACCACCCGGTGCGCATCCTCCAGCATCTGGCGCAGCAGGCCGCCGAGCCGGGCGATCTCCACGGCCTCACGCAGATGGGCCAGGGCCGCGCCGGTGCGGCGCTGGGCATGGTGCGTGCGCATCAGCAGCACATGGTGGCGCAGCCTCAGGCGGTTGCTGGCCCTGCCGATGAAGGCTGCGGGCATGCGCGCCAGATGGCGCTGCGCCTCGCGTGGCTGGCCCAGCTCCAGCATTAGCTGTGCCGCTGCATGCAGCGCGGGGGCACGGGCCAGCATGGCGCGGCCATCTTCGTCATCGGATGCCAGCAGCGCGGCCAGCGGTTCGGTGTCTAGCCATTGCCGGGCGGACTGCCATTGGCCGCTGCGCGTCAGCTCGCGCAGCCGGATGACGGCCAGCGCATCGCGCAGGCGGGGCAGGTGGCGTTCGTGCGCGAAGGCTTCGCCTGCCCGCAGGATGGCCTCTGCCGCTTCCCATCCTCCTTGCTGGCAGGCCACGGCAGCGGCTGCGGCGTAGCTGTCGGCATACAGCCTGACCCAGCCGTTGACGGTGCGGATGCGTGCCAGCGCCGGGGCGATCAAGGCCATCGCCGCGTCGGGCTGGTTGCCCTCGTACAGCACGATGCCCTGGTGCAGTTGGGTGCTGAGGACTTCATAGCTTTCAGGGTGGCCCTCGATGTGCGCCAGACGCCAGGCGTCTTCGATGCAGCGCTGCGCATCGGCCACGCTGTGCAGCGCCAGCATGGCCGATGACTGGTGTTGGCGCACCCACATTGCGGCCTTGTTCCGCACGGGCTGGGGCAGGGCGGCCATGCCCGCGTTGCATACGTCCAGTGCCTCGGCGTAACGCGCTGAATCCAGATGCGCCAAGGCCAGCACCGATGCGATGCTGGCTGCCAGCACGGGCTGCGGGTCTTGGTGGCGCTCCATCGCCTGCGCCAGTTGCGACAGGCCGCAGGGCGCGACGGGTTCATCGAACACCAGCCGGAAGACGGCGCACATCATGTCCGCCCACGTTTTGGCGGTGGCGGCGTCGCAGCCTGCATCCAGCCGGGTGAAGCCATCGGTCAAGGCCCACGCCTGCAGGAACGCGGTGTGCGCCTGCCGCTGTCTGCCGCGCCGGATGCGCTGGTAGGTCTGCCCCAGAAACAGCAGCGGCCACTGCGCCGCGCTGGCCGGGGGCAGCAGGCGCGGTGCGAGTGTGTCGGGTCCGTCGTCCACATCGACGTTGATGGCGCCAACATGTTCGATGATGCGTGCGGCCTGCTGCGGGTCATCCAAAGCAGCGGCATGGCGCACGGCCTCTGCGCCAAAGCCGTGCTGGCGGAACCAGTCGGCGGCGAATTGCTTGAGCTGGGCGTGCCGCGCAGGGCGGCTGCGCCGCAGGCGCTGGCGCAGGTGCTGGCCGAAAGCCGGGTGGAACATGGCCCATTCGCGGGCGGCATCGCGCCAGCGCAAAAACAGCCCGGCGCGAATGTGCGCGTCCACCAGTGGCCAGTCGCAAGGCGGCTCGGGCAGGGCCTGGAGCAGGGCGGGGGTGAAGCGTTCCAGCACCGCCAGTTGGGCCAGTGCATCGAGCGTGGGCGGTGCGATGCGCAGGCACACCACGTCGTCGAAGTACTCGGCCATCGCTGCGGGCAGGGGCCAGTCGCCTTCCGCGCTGGTGTTGATGGCGATGGGCCATTCAGCGAAAAACCGCAGGCCCGCCGCCCAGCCTTCCAGAAAGCGGTTCAGGTGCCGCGCCTGCAGAGCGTTGTACGCGGGCGCCAGTAGCGCGGCTGCCTCGCCATCGTCCAGCCGCAGCGCATCGGGGCCGATGGCGCGCACCAGCCCGCGCAGGCGCGCATCCTGCAGCGCCGCACCGCGCAGCGGCTGGCCAGCGGCGATCACGCGCGCCGTGGGCGGCAGGCCCGCCAGCAGCCCTTCCACCAGGGTTTGCGCGGCGGGCGCGGGCAACTGGTCCAGTCCGTCGATGAAGGCGCTGGTGCCTGCGGCCAGGGGCGTGCAGAAGGCCTGGTGCAAATCCGCCTGCAGCCGCGCCGGGTCGCCGTGCGCAGGCGAGAGCATCAGCCACGCCACGGCGGCGCCCTCGGCATGCAACTGGGCGTGGGCGCTGGCGAGCAGCACGGTCTTGCCGCTGCCCGGCAGGCCGTGCACCAGCGTGAGCCGACCCAGGCCGCCGTCCAGCAGCTGCCGGGTCAGTGCGGGCCGGGGGAGGGTGGCGGCCGCCAGCGGAGGGGGCGCTAGGTGCGATGCGGTGGGGGGCACGGGGTGTTTCAGTCGCTAAACGGTAAGCGGCTGTCCCAGGCTGCGCAGCAGGTCGCGCACCATCTGCGCGCGCGCGGCGGGGTCGGGCAGGGCGCGTTCGATGCGCAGCTTCTCGTTGCCCGCGAGCTTGATGTGCTTGTTCTTCTGGATCAGCCCGATGATGGCCATCGGGTCCACCGGTGGCTGCGGCTTGAAGGTGATGGTGATGACGCCGGGCGCCGCGTCCACCTTCTGCACGCCATAGGGCTGGCTCAGCACGCGCAGGCGGTGCACGTCGATCAGGGTCTGCGCCTGCGCGGGCAGCTTGCCGAAGCGGTCCACGATCTCTTCGAGCAGCGCGTCGATCTGCGCGCCGGCCTTGGCGGTGGCCAGCTTCTTGTAGAACGACAGGCGCAGGTGCACGTCGCCGCAGTAGTCGTCGGGCAGCAGCGCGGGGGCGTGCAGGTTGATGTCGGTGGCGGCCTGCATGGGCGCCAGCAGGTCGGGTTCCTTGCCGGCCTTGAGGCTGTTCACGGCCTCGGACAGCATTTCGTTGTAGAGCTGGAAGCCGACTTCCAGCATGTTGCCGCTCTGGCTCTCGCCCAGCACCTCGCCGGCACCGCGAATCTCCAGGTCGTGCATGGCCAGGTAGAAGCCGCTGCCCAGCTCCTCCATCTGCTGGATGGCTTCCAGGCGCTGCGCGGCCTGCTTCGTTAACCCCTCGGTGTCGGGCACCAGCAGGTAGGCGTAGGCCTGGTGGTGGCTGCGGCCCACGCGCCCGCGCAGCTGGTGCAGCTGCGCCAGGCCGAACTTGTCGGCGCGGCTGATGACGATGGTGTTGGCGCTGGGCACGTCGATGCCGGTCTCGATGATGGTGGAGCACAGCAGGATGTTGTAGCGCTGCGCCACGAAGTCGCGCATCACCTTTTCCAGCTCGCGTTCGGGCATCTGGCCGTGGGCCACGGCGATGCGCGCCTCGGGCAGGAATTCCTCCAGTTTCTGGCGCCGGTTCTCGATGGTTTCCACCTCGTTGTGCAGGAAATAGCACTGCCCGCCGCGCTTCAACTCGCGCAGCACGGCTTCGCGGATCACGCCCTGGCCTTCGTTGCGCACGAAGGTCTTGATGGCCAGGCGGCGCTGCGGCGCGGTGGCGATCACGGAGAGATCGCGCAGGCCCTCCAGCGCCATGCCCAGCGTGCGCGGGATGGGCGTGGCGGTGAGGGTGAGCACGTCCACCTCGGCGCGTAACTGCTTCATGGCCTCCTTGTGGCGCACGCCGAAGCGGTGCTCCTCGTCGATGATGAGCAGGCCCAGGTTCTTGAACTGGGTGGACTCGGAGAGCAGCTTGTGCGTGCC
>ERZ778021.2299-NODE-2299-length-17442-cov-5.976707_pt1 | contig 17442 bp, 15 predicted proteins | sample MGYA00375751_ERZ778021 | MGnify/ENA primary metagenome ERZ778021 (study PRJEB29350, sample SAMN05389814) | bioreactor metagenome | isolation source: Thiocyanate stock bioreactor | place: South Africa: University of Cape Town | collected 2013-08-29 ... | reverse complement strand
TCATCCGGCCCTGCGGGCCACCTTCTCCCTCAAGGGGAGAAGGGTTCGATCGCCGTGAACGTCCCGAACTCCGACGACCCTCACCCGGCCCTTCGGGCCGCCCTCTCCCGGCGGGAGAGGGGACGTCGATCGGCGAAAGCCGTTGAGCTTCTACCCCCCTCAGGCGGCGCCCAGGTTCGATTCCAGGTCGGCGAGGATGTCGACGACGTTGTCGAAGCCGGGGAGGAGCGGGTCGCGGGCGTCGTCCTTGAGCCAGCCGACGACCTTCTTCTCGGCCGACATGACGGTGGAGTGGTTCCGGCCGCCGAAGTACCGGCCGATCTCGCTGTAGCTGGCGCCGGCGTGCTTGCGGGCCAGGTACATGGCCAGCATCCGGGGGTAGGCCAGCGTGCGGACGCGGCTCTCGGACTTCAGGCCGTCGGCGTCCACCTGGAAGAACAGGCAGACGGCCTTCTCGACGTCGCGCAGGGCCACCGACTGCACCGTGCAGCGGATGGTCTCGCGGAGGGCGGTCTTCGCCACCGCCATCCCCACCGGCCGGCCCATCAGCGAGGCGTGGGCCAGCACGCTCTGGAGCGCCCCTTCCAGCTCGCGAACGCTCGCCTTGACGTTCTCGGCGATGAAGTCGACCACCGCGTCCGGGACCTCGACGCCCCGGAGCTTCCCCTTCGACCGCACGATCGCCCTGCGGGTCTCGACGTCCGGCGTCTCCAGCTTCACGACCATCCCGCCCAGGAACCGCGTCGCCAGCTCGTCGGTCAGCCTGGCGATCTTCCGCGGGTGCTGGTCCGACGCCAGGACGATCGGCACCCCGCGCTCGATCAGGGCGTTGAACGTGTGGAGGAACTCCTCCTGCGTCGCCCGCTTCGAGGCCAGGAAGTGGACGTCGTCCACGACCAGGACGTTGACGTTGCGGTGCCGGCTGCGGAAGCTCGCCAGCGACGCCGTCCGCATCGCCTCCAGGAACCCGTTTGTGAACGCCTCGGCCGTGACGTGCACCACGTTCAGCCCCGGGTGGGCCTGACGCATCCCCAGGGCGATCCCTTCGAGCATGTGGGTCTTCCCCAGCCCGACGCCGCCGTGGATGAACAGCGGGTTGAACGACCGCCCGCCCGAGCGGACCATCTCGCGGGCCGCCGCGCAGGCGAGCTGCGACCCCGGCCCGACCACGAAGTCGTCCAGCTTCCGCAGCACCCGGGCCGAGCCGGGCCCCCCCGCGACCGGCCGGGGCTGATCCATCGCCGGGGCCTCGGCCGGCGCGACCCTGGAACCGGCCCCGCGGGGGCGACGGCCGCCGTCGGCCGGTCGCTCGGGGATCGCCTCGCCCTCGCGGCGGGGCTCGGCCTCGTCGCAGACCTGGTACGAGACCGGCAGCGCCCGGCCGATCACCTGGGCGACGGCGTCGGCCACGTTGGCGGCGAAGCCCGACTTGATCCGGTCGCGGAAGTAGGCGTTCGGGGCCAGCACCTCGACCGCCGCGCCGTCGCCGACGACCCCCAGCCGGACCCCTTCCCCGAACCAGAGCCCGAACCGGCCCTCGCCGATCCGCTCGGCCACGGCGTCCCGCAGGGCCCCTTCCATCGCGAAGGCGTCCGACGTCCGATCCGCCCGGGGCGCCGCCGCCTGCTTCTCGATTCCCTTCGACTTCCCGGTCGCCCCGGCCATGATCGCGCCCCCCGCCTTCGACGTCCCTTCGGCCGCCGGGACTTCAACGAAGCCCGACGCTCTTCGCTCTCCGTCAATGGCGACCCAGGCTTCGCCGACCCCGCAAGCGGAGCAACTTCCCTCAGCCGCCACGAAGATATGCGCCCTGCGCGGGAGGCTGTCAAAGACGGGGACGCGGCCGATCCGCGAAGCGCGCCGCGATGCGCCAGGTGCGCCGGATGCGCCAGGCGAAGCTGGACCGATGGCGGAAGGTGCAAGGGCGGGCCGGCGTCAAGCGGGGCGAACCTTAACGCCGGCATCGATCGCGCCCGGCAAGGAAGGGCGTTTCGCGGAATTCGACTCAAGCCTCACAGGTTCGCCCCTCGTAGGCTGGGCCGAGCCCCAGCTCACGGGAGCCGTGGCGTAACCCAGGCTGGGTCTCGACCCAGCCTACGGGACTCGGGCTTCGTCGGCCGCCATCCGCAAGCAGGAGAACGCCACGTATTCGTCCGAGAAGCTCGGCCCGTCGGCTTCCGTGCCGGCGAGCCATTCGTCGAAAGCGTCGTCTTGCGATTGGACCGCTTCCCTCATCGCCGCCAGCTCGTCGGCCCCGGACTTCGCGAGGATGTCCAGGCGAATGAGGTCGTCGGACACGCCGAAGCGTTCGGCCAGGGGGATGAGGCGACGCAACGCCGCCGGGACCTTGGCGGCGTCCAGGACGATCGTCGGGCGACTCTCGGCCGTCAGGCCGTACTTCGCCCGCATCGCGCCCGCGGGGAGCACCTCGAAGAAATCGCTCATCGAAGGATCTCCGATCGGCCGCCTCGATCGGCCCTCAGTTCATCGCACAGCCGCCGGGGCCGCAGCCGGGCTTGCCGCAGCCGTTGAAGGCGGTGAGGCCGGGGCCCGAGGCGGGCGTGTAGCCGAGGGTGCCGGTGGGGGAGGATGCGGGGACGCTGAACTGCTTGGCGACCTCGACGTTGCCGCACTTCGGGCAGCGGGCGACGTCGGAGTCGTTGCGGATCAGAGCCTCGAAGGTGTAATCGCAGGGCTCGCAGCGGTATTCATAGAGGGGCACGGCCGGGGCTCCATCGGTGTCGCATCGGGGAGGATTCATGGATTTTCGGAGAGTCCGCCCGGCTTGTCAACGGAGGGCGCCCATGTCCGCCCGCCCCCCATGCCGCCCGCTGTCGCGCGAGGAGGTCCGCAGCCTGGACGTCCTGGCCGCCGACGAGTTCGGCCTGCCGACGCTGGTCCTGATGGAGAACGCCGGCCGGGGCGCGGCCGACCGGCTGGTCGAGCTGGCCGGCGGGTCGACGCCCCGCGTCCTGATCCTCTGCGGCCCGGGGAACAACGGCGGCGACGGCGGCGTCGCCGCCCGTCACCTGGACGCCCGCGGCTGGGACGTCTCGCTCCTCTGGCTCGCCGAGCCCGAGACGATCCGCGGCGACGCCCGCGTCCAGCGGGAGATCCTGGAACGCTCCGGCGTCCCCCAGCAGGCCGGCCCCGCCCCCGACGACCTCGACGCCCGGATCGCCGGGGCCGACTGGCTCGTCGACGGCCTCCTCGGCACCGGGCTGACGCGGCCGGTGGAGGGATCGCTCCGCGACGCGATCGAGGCGATGAACCGCTCGGGCCGGCCGATCCTCGCCCTGGACCTCCCCTCGGGCCTGGACGCCGACTCGGGCCGGCCGCTGGGCGTCGCCGTCCGCGCGAGGGCCACCGTCACCTTCGCCGCCCACAAGCTCGGCTTCGACGCCCCCGGCGCGTCGGGCTACACCGGCGACGTGACCGTCGTCGACATCGGCCTGCCGGGATCCTTGCTGAGGAGGTTCGCCCGATGAGCCCGACCCGATTCGCCCTCCCCCTGCTCCTCGCGACGGCCCCCCTCCGGGCCGAGGAGCCGCCCGCCCCCATCGCCGAAGCCTTCGCGCCCCCCGCGCGACTGTCCGACGACCTGGGGACGTATCGTCCCCCCTTGATGTTCGCCGACGGCCGCGTCGCGAAGACGCCCGCCGAGTGGGCGGAGCGCCGAGGCGAGATCCTCGACGACTGGCGGTCGCGGATCGGCGGCCGGCCCCCGATCGAGCGGCCCCGGCTCGAGACGCTGGGCGAGGAGCGCGAGGGACCGTACCTCCGGCGCAAGGTGCGCGTGGAGGTCGCAACCGACCGGACGACGCCGGGGTATCTGCTGGTCCCGGACGGCCCCGGGCCGCACCCGGCGATGCTGGTGGTCTTCTACGAGCCCGAGACGGCGGTCGGCCTGGGGGGCAAGCCGCATCGCGACTTCGCCCGCCGCCTGGCCGGTCGGGGCTTCGCCTGCCTCTCCATCGGCTTCGACCCGCGCACGCTGGACCCGTCGGCCTGGGACCCGCCGATGCAGCCGCTGGCCTACCTGGCGCACGTCGCGTCCAACGCCTTGACGGCGATGCAGGCCCTGCCCGAGATCGACCCGAAACGGGTCGGCGTGATGGGCCACTCCTACGGCGGCAAGTGGGCCCTGTTCGCCGCCTGCCTGGACGACCGCTTCGCCTGCGGCGTCTGGTCCGACCCGGGGATCGTCTTCGACGAGGCCCGTCCGAACGTCAACTACTGGGAGCCCTGGTACCTGGGCTGGGAGCCCGGCCGCACGCGCAAGCCGGGCCTCATCACCCCCGAGTCCCCCCGCACCGGGGCCTACGCCGAACTCGTCGCCGACGGCCGCGACCTCCACGAGCTGCTCGCCCTGATGCCGCCCCGCCCGTTCCTGGTCAGCGGCGGCGCCGAGGATTCCCCCGAGCGCTGGCGCCCCCTGAACCACGTCCGGGCCGTCGCCGACCTCTTGGCCGCCCCGCCCTGCGTCGCCATGACCAACCGCCCGGCCCACGACCCGGACGACGAATCGATCGCCCGGATCGTGGCGTTCCTGGAACGCGCGCTCAGGCCGGGCTCGGGGCCGCGAGGGCGATGACCGGGGCCGCGGCCGGGCGCAAGCTCAGCGGGACTCCCATCTTGGGCCTCCCCCCCTTCTGCTTGGGAGGGGGCTTCATCTCGCCGGGGGACGGAGGGGCGACATAGGGGGCGTTCTCGGGCGTATCCTGGAGGCTGTCGCCGCAGCCCGCCAGGCTCGGACCGAGCAGCGACAGCCCGAACAGAGCCTTCTTCACCTGAACTTTCACCGGAACCGACGTCATCGCGGTCGTCTCCTTCATCCCAACGTGGCCGCTCGAAGGCCTTGTACTCGGAAAGGCGCCGCCAGCCCGGGCGCGGGCGCGAGCGGGCGACGGCGCGAGATGGATGGGCGCGACCGGGGCCGAGGCCCCCATCGCCGCCCGCCGGCGAATCAATTCAATAGGCGTCGGAGCTGATGACCTCGCCGCCGTTCCGCGTGCCGAGCGCCCACCACGTCTGGACGGCGATGCTGTCCTTGATGAACTTGACCGAGCCGTCGGCGAAGGCGACGTTGACGCCGCCGGAGTGGTTGCTGGTGGCCGTGACGATGCCGTTGATCCCGCCGTTGTCGCCGTCGTTGTGGCCGGCCGAGTCGATGCAGGACAGCCCGTTGGGCGTGTTGAAGTGGGTGTAGGCGTTGTTCCCGACGTTCCAAGGATAGCCAAAGGTCCAGTAGGCCCCGCTCGACACCGAGTTGAACGAGGTGGTCGTCACCGGGGCTGACTTGCACGCGTTGAGGAACGTCAGGGCGTCGTTGGTCGCCTGCGCCGGCGGCAGGTTGAACCCCGCGGTGGCGACCTTGTAATAGCCCCGCTTGCCGTTGCTGCTCCCCGGCGTGACGACGGGGTTGCCCGAGAGGCCGAGCAGCTTCTCGCTGAACAACGCCGTGTTGGAGGTCCCGTCGGATACGGACTGCAGGCCGAAGTAGGCCTTGTTCTCCGGCGGCCATCCCCAGGACATGGGGAAGTTCGTCTCGTTGGGGACGATGGTGCCAGTCCAGGCGCTGATCACGCCGGGGCCGCCCCAGTTGCCGTGATAGCTCAGCGGGGCCCAGGGGAAGCCGGGCCGCTGGGCCTGGCTCTCCGAAGGACAAAGGAGGGTCGCGACCGACATGTAGCCCACCGTGGAGTTGTGGGGCCAGTCGGACTGGATGTTGAAGTTGAACGCGTTGACCGCGGTCTGCAGCTCCATGTTGGCGGCGATGGCGATCGGCCAGCCGGCGCACCAGCCCCAGCCGGGGCCGCCGGAGTTTTTCGGGTCGTAGGCGGGGCCGAGAAAGGTGACCATGGCCGGCAGGGCGTTGTTCGACGAGTGGTAGTTGTGCACGGCCAGGCCGAGCTGCTTCAGGTTGTTGACGCACTGGGCGCGGCGGGCGGCCTCGCGGGCCGCCTGGACGGCCGGGAGGAGGAGGGCGATCAGGACGGCGATGATGGCGATGACCACCAGCAGCTCGATCAGCGTGAACCCTTGCCTACGATTCATGGCGCGAGATTCTCCTGCACGAGGGAGGCCGTCGACCTTTCGGGAGAGGTCGGCGTAGGAGGTGAAGGGACCTTGATTGAGAGGATATGGCCCCCTATAACGGACGTGCCATGCGGTTTCCGGGCGAAAACCTAAGAGATTAGGTCTGGCGCGGGCCCGCCCGCCCCTGGACGTCGCCTCCTTCGTCGTGCATGCCGCCGGGTACCGCGGCCGAGCGCCGGCCTCGCCGCGCGTCCGCCCTCGCACGCCCATGCCCCGAACCCCGCCGCCCATGGGCCAAAGCAGGGGAACCCCGCCATGACCAGCCCCGCGAGACGAGAGACGCCGCCTCACGTCGCCGTGCTCGTCGAGACCTCCATGGCCTACGGCCGCGAGATGCTCCACGGCGTCGCCGAGTATCTCCGCGAGACCGAGCCCTGGACGATCTACTTCGAGCACCGCTCGCTCCAGGATCCGGCCCCGCTCTGGCTGGACGGATGGCGGGGCGACGGCATCATCACGCGGCTCTCGCCCCAGCTCTCGGACGTCGTCCTGAGGTCGAGGGTCCCCACGGTGGACCTGGACGATCAGGGGCCGGAGACCGACGTCCCGAACGTCCAGAGCGACCACGAGGCCATCGGGGCGCTGGGGTTGGAGCACCTCCTCGGGCTCGGGCTGGGCCGGTTCGCCTACGTCGGCCACGCCCACTTCGGCTGGTCGATCCGCCGCCGCGACGGCTTCGCCGCCGCCGCCCGGGCCGCGGGCTGCCGGTGCGAGGCGTACGAGTCCGAGAGCCCCGTCTCGTGGGGCCATCAGCAGGCCTCGTGGGAGTCGGAGACGGAGACGCTCGCCCGATGGCTGGCGGGACGGCCCCGCCCCTTCGGCGTCATGGCCTGCAACGACTTCGTGGGGATCCAGGTCCTCGACGCCTGCCGGCGGGCCGGGCTCGCCGTCCCCGAAGAGGTCGCCGTCGTCGGCGTCGACAACGACACCTTGGCCTGCGAGCTGGCCCATCCTCCGCTCAGCAGCGTCATCCCCGACTGCCGGCGGATCGGCCATGAGGCGGCCTCCCTCCTGCACTCCCTGATGGGCCGGCGCCGGCCGGGGCGACGGCGGCTGGAGGTCCCGCCCCTGGGGGTCGCCGTCCGGCGCTCGACCGACGTCGCGAAGGAGGTCGGCGACCCGGTCGTGAACAGGGCCCTCCGCTTCATCCGCGAGCGGGCGCGCGACAACATCGGCGTCGAGGACGTGGCGGCCCACGTCGGGACGTCGCGCAGCGTCCTCCAGCGCCGGTTCCGCGCCGCCCTGGACCGCACCATCCACGGCTCGATCGCCGAGACCCGCCTCGGGCTGGCCAAGCGACTCCTGCTGGAGACCGACCTCGCGCTGCCGGACGTGGCGGCGCGGTCCGGCTTCTCGCACGCGGAATACCTGAGCGCCGCCTTCCGCCAGGCCACCGGCACGCCGCCGGGAGCGTTCCGGCGCCGGCATCGGAGGCCACCCGCCCCCGAGGCCGGGCCCCTGGCCGAGCGGTCCTGAGAGTGCCTCCGGCCCCGGCCCCCACCCCTCAATACTTCGGCACGAACTGGTTCCGCTCGCCGTACTTGGGGCTGTGCTCCCACTGGTTGAGGACGACGCTGAAGCCGCGGGCGAGCGTGCTCTTGGCGAGGTCGGACCAGGGGGTGTCGGGGTATTCGGCGACGACGTCGTTGAGCAGGCGCCGGGCCTCGGCGTACTTCTTGGCGGTCTCGGGCTCCGGGGCCAGCGGCTTGCCGGCGTGGTCGACGACGAAGGTGATGGAGACGTCGGCGGTCGGCTGCTTGGTGGGCGGCTGCGGCTTCTTCGCCAGCGACTCCATCAGGGCGCGATACTCGTACGACTTGACCTGGAAGGCGACCGTCTGGGCGAGCATCAGGTCGTAGTGGGCCCGCCAGCGCCGCTCGGGCTCGCGCTCGCGGTGCTTCTTCAGCGACTCCAGCCGCTTCTGGATCTCCAGCAGGGCGGTGAGGCGGGCCGACGCGATCGGGATCTGCTCCAGGGCGGCCTCGCGCAGCGCCTGGGGCTCGATGGGGAAGTCGCGGCGGTAGGAGACGTCCCTGGTCTCCGTCACCAGGGCGTACAGGCTGCGTCGGAGGTCGGACTCGGCCCGGCGTTCGGCGTAGGCGGCGCGCGAGACGTACTCGGGCATGTACTCCTTGAGGGTCTCGATCGTGTACGTCTTCTCGCGCTGGCTGATCCGCATGAACTCCTCGGAGGGGAGGAGGAAGTAGATCCCGCCCGACTCCTTGGCCAGCCGCGCCAGCTCCCACGGGCCGAAGCCGGAAGGCTGCTCGTCCCAGCGGCCGTAGAGGCCGTCCCACTGGAAGCACTCCACGTCCGCGGTCTCGGGGCCGCGGCGGATGACCGGGTGGTAGACGTCCTTCGTGACCGGGTCGACGTAGCGGTGGTGGGCGAACGGGTAGCCGAAGATCGCCTGCCGGCCGATGACGTACAGGGCCGTCTTCGTCTTCTTCAGCACCTCCAGCGCCTCCTCGACGCGGTCGCCGTCGTCGCCGGACTCGTCGGTCACCAGGACGAGGAGGAGCCGGCGGTCCTTGCCCGCCAGGCCGGAGTAGGCGGCGACGGCCTCGCGGATCGCCTGCATGGTGCTCTCCTCGCCGGTGGCGTCCACCTTGAGGCGCTTGATGGCCCGGCGGACCTCCTCGACGTCGGGCGTCGGCTTCTCCAGGACCACGTCCATCCCCTTGCCGAAGCCGACGATCGCGTGGTTCAGGGCCGCGGACGCCTTCTTCTCCTGCGGGACGAACCGGGACAGCTCGGAGGAGACGCGGTCGAACTTCTCGACGATGGCGCGCTGGTCGTCGCGCATGCTGGCCGACTCGTCGAACAGCCAGACGACCGTGACCTTGTGGTCGTCGAGGTGGCGGAGGATCTCGCGGGTGAGCTGGTTGAGCGCGTCGCCGATCTCCGGGACGCCGAACGTGGGGTCGCCGCCGACCCGCCCGGAGAGCGAGACGTCGGTCCCGAGCGCGGCGGGGACGCCGGCGAAGTTGGAGATGTTGCGGCCCTTGAGCCCCTCGACGGCCAGGAACCGGCCCTCGGCCCCGCCCCGGGCCGCCGTCGGCCGGACGTTGGGCGTGGCCGAGGGCGCCGCACCGCCGGCCATGACCACGCTGCCGATGTCGGGCCGCTCGTCCGCGGCCACGGCCGAGGCCTCGGGCGGGGCGACGTCGTACGTCTCCTCCAGGCGCTGGGCGCGGTCGTCCAGCGGGTCGTCCAGGATCGGCGTCTCCTCGACGGCGCGGTCGGCCCCCCCGAGGGCCGAGTCGAAGTTGACGGGCTGAGCCTCCGGGGCCGAGGTGGTGATCGAGGCCGCCAGGGCCGAGAAGATCGCCAGGTGGACCAGCAGCGAGACGCTCCACGCCGGCAGGACGTGCTTGAGCCGGATCCGCCTCCGGCGCCTCGGCTGGAGCTTCCGCACCCGGGGCTCGGCCGCCGCGGGGGGCGCGGCCGGGGCGCTCGCCGGGGGGGGGGCGGCCGGCGCGGGCTCCTCGACGAGCAGGGTCTTCTGGGCGTCGGGCGGCGGGGGCGCGGCCGGGGCGAGGTCGCCCTCGCCGGCGAGGGCGATCAGGTCGTCCGACGAGGGTGCCGAGAAGCGAGTGTCCATGGCGAGCGGGCCCCCCAGCCTGGCGCGTCCGGCCGACGACCGCGTCGCCGCCGTTCCTGACATGATCTTACTATTGTGCGCCGAGGCCGCGGGCGGAACCACCCGCGACCCGGATCAGAGCTTCGGCGGCTCGGGAGGCTTCGCGTCCTCGGCCCTCTTCATCTTGCGACGGGGGGCGTCCGGCGCGTCCCCGGCGGGCCTGGGCGGGGGGACGTGGGCCTCGACCCACTTGAAGCCCAGGGGGTTCTGAAGCTCGCGCTCGGCCAGCAAGGCCCAGGGGGTCGCGGGGTGCTCGTCCACGACCTTCTTGAGCAGCGCCTCGGCCTCCCTGGCGGCGGCGGCGGCCTTCTCGCTGTAGCGGATCTCCCGGTCCGGGACCAGCCGCCAGGCGTTCGACTTCGGATCCTGGAACCGCGGCGGATCCTTCACGAGCCGGGCGCAGGCGAAGTTGTACTCGTAGCAGCGGACCTTCATCGCCAGCAGCCGGCCGCGGATCAGGTCGTAGTGCGCCTGCCAGCGCCGCGAGGTCTCGCGGTCGCGCCGCTTGGCCACGGCCGAGATCGGCTCCAGCGCCTCGTCCACGGTGTACGCGGTGCGCTCGGCGATCACCTGGTTGTCCTGGAGGACGTCCTTGAAGTTGGGCGAGTCCATCGACGGGAACTGGAGCGTGGGCATCCCCGGCAGGTTCTGCTGGGTGATGAGCGAGGCGTTGACCACGGCCTGGCGGAGCGGGTCGCGCTGGATGCTCCCCTCGTACTCCCGCCTCGGCGCCCAGTCGGGCCGGTACTCCTTCATCCGCGAGGCGTCGAACCCCATCTTGGCGCCGTCGAGCCGCGCGACGAAGTAGATGCCGCCGGTGGCGCTGGCCAGCCGGCTGAGGGCGTAGGGGCCGAACCCGGATTCGATCTCGTCGTACTGCGGGCCGCCGTACCAGAACGGCAGGCGGATCTGCTCGATCATGGCGCTCTCGGGGCCGGCGTCCACCTTGATCCCGCGGTGGAGATACTTGGTCCCCTCGTCGTAGTAGTCCATGAACCGCTCGGCGCGGCCGAAGAGGGCCTGCGAGCCCAGAACATAGATCGGGACCTCGCGCTGGCGGGCCAGGGCGATCGTGGACTCCAGCCGCTCCTGGTCGCTCCCCACCTCGTCGGTGACGACGATGACCATCAGGTTGTAGGCGTGGTCGCCGTCCTTGAACTTGCCCAGCTTCTCGACCAGCTCCGCGACGGTGCCGAAGGTGGCCTCGTCGCCGGAGGTGTCGGGGGGGATGGAGGCGATGGCCGAGCGGATCGCGGCGACGTCGCCGGTCGGCTTGGGGGTCATCACCTTGCGGTACCGGCCGTAGCCGACGACCGTGGTGAGCAGGCCGCCGTCGGCCGCCAGCTTGTCGCGGTCGAGCTGGCCGATGTGCGTGTAGATCGTTTCGATATGCTCGGCCAGCCGCTTGCGCTCGGCGGCCAGGCTGAGCGAGGCGTCGAACGCCCAGGCGACCAGGGTCCGGCCCCGCTCCAGGCGGCGGACGATCTCCACGGCCACGCGGTCGACGGCCCCCTCCACCCCCTCCACGTGCTCGGCCCCGTTCCCCTCGATGGCGAACGTCTGGCCCAGCGTCGTCGCCGTGGGGGCGATCACGTCGACCATCCTCTGGACGTCGCGGCGGCCGAAGTCCGTCGCCGCGAACGAGTCGTCCGACGCCGCGGCCACGGCGGCCGAGGGCGCGCCGGGGGTGTTGGTCGTCGCCAGCACCGGCGCGAACGACCCGGACGCCTCCATCACCGGCTCGTCGTCGTCCTGGTCCAGGTCCTGGAGCGTGGAATCGCTCGTCAGCGGCTCCAGCTCGCGCGGGCCGGACTCGGCCACCTCGGACGAGAACTCAGTCTGCGCCGCCTCGTGGGCCTGCACGCCCGCGAACGCCAGGCCGACCAGGAGCATCGCGTGGATCGACAGGCTGATGAGCCCCGCCGTCAGCGACGTCGCCGGCGCGCCGGACCGGGCCACCATGATGTCCCCGAGCTTGTCGAGCATGCCCGATCACTCCGCGAGCTTCACAACCGCCCCGATAGGGGCACGATCAGCCACGACAGATTCAATGCCACCGCGACGAGGTCCGCCGGACGCTTCGAACGGACGGCCAGGTAGATCGAAGGCCCCAGGCAGGCGGTCATCCCCAGCACGGCGAGGCACAAGAAATTGACGACCGTCCCCATCCCGGCGCAACCACCCTGCGCCCGGCCCGCCGGCAGGATGAAGAAAACCCCCGCGACCCACGCCCCGATCGGGACGCCGAACACGACGAATCGCAGGATTTCCATGGCCCGAACCCGGCCCTGGGGTACGAAGGCCGGCCCCCTATGAATTCTACGACGGAGCCGGCCGATCGGCTCGCGCGGGCCCGGCGACTTCGTCGCGGCGCAGGGGTCCGCCATACAAGGATTCGGCCGCGAGCGGGATTCGTGACGCGGGTTCGGGGGACGCCCCGCCCCGACCTGCATCATCTCTCCCAATCATAACGCGGCCCGACGCCGAAGCAATGCGGGGGCCGGCCCCGCCGGCGGGGTTCGTTGCCGCGCCGCAACTCCGGCGGGTAGATTACCATCGTAAGCCCCGATCCGCCCGACCCTCGCGAGGCCGACGATGCCCGAAGACCCGTTCCTCCAGGCCCCGAACGTGGGACGCTGCCGGCTGATCTCCCGGGTCGGCGAGGGGGGGATGGGGGTCGTCTATCGCGGCTGGCACGAGGACCTGGACCTGGCCGTCGCGGTGAAGTTCCTCAACCCCGACCAGGTGGCGAAGGGCCGCGGCGCCGACCGCTTCCTGCGCGAGGCCCGCCTGGCGGCGCGGCTGAACCACCCCGGGATCGTCCGGGTGTTCGACTGCGGCGAGTCCGACGGCCGCTACTACATCGTCATGGAGTTCGTCGACGGCCAGAGCCTGGAGGCCCACATCGCCGAGCGCCAGGCGATGGGGGTGGACCGCTCGCTCCAGGTCGCCGAGCAGGTCGCGACCGCGCTGGGGGAGGCGTGGGCGCAGGTGGGGGTGATCCACCGCGACGTGAAGCCGGCGAACATCCTGCTGACCTCCGCCGGCCAGGTGAAGCTGGCCGACCTGGGCCTGGCGAAGGTCGCCGCCGGCTCGGGGTCGGGGTCGGAGGCCGACACGGACGCCGACGCCGGCTCGACGATGGCCTACTCCGCCCGCACCGAGGCCGGCACGTCGCTGGGGACGCCCGCGTACATGCCGCCGGAGCAGTTCCTGGACGCCTCCGCGGTCGACCTCCGGGCCGACGTCTACTCGCTGGGCGCCACGCTCTACCACATGCTGGCCGGCCGGCCGCCGTTCCGGGCGGACTCGGTCTTCGGCCTGCTGCGGCTCATCGAGCGCGAGGACCCGCCCCCGCTCCCCGAGCACGTCCCGCTGGCCGTCGAGCAGCTCGTGGCGAAGATGATGGCCAAGAAGCCGGCCGACCGCCACCAGGCCCACGCCGAACTGATCGAGGAGCTGCGCGCCGTGCAGCGCCCGGAGGGCGAGGCGTCGCCGGCCTCGATGCTGCGGTCGTCGTCGCGGACCTCCATCACCACGTCGGGGATCATCCCAGCGGCGCGGACGGCGGGCCGGGCGGTCCATTCGGCGACGCCCAAGGAGAACCGCGTCCTGCTGGTGGTGGACGTCCAGAACGACTTCTGCCCCGGCGGCGCGCTGGCGGTCCCCGGCGGCGACGAACTGCCGAAGGTCATCAACAAGCTCTCCCGGCGCTTCTCGCACGTCATCCTGACGCAGGACTGGCACCCGGAGGACCACCTCTCGTTCGCCTCGTCGCACCCGGGCGAGAAGCCGTTCGGGACGATCGAGCTCCCCTACGGCCCCCAGATCCTCTGGCCCGACCACTGCGTCCAGGACGAGCCCGGCTCGGAGTTCCACCCGGACCTGGAGGTCCGCAACTGCGAGCTGATCATCCGCAAGGGCTACCTCCGCGAGATCGACAGCTATTCCGCCTTCTTCGAAAACGACCGCTCCACCCCCACCGGCCTCGCCGGCTACCTCCGCGAGCGCGGGCTGAACCGGCTGTTCCTCGTCGGCCTGGCCACCGATTTCTGCGTCGCCTACTCGGCCCTCGACGCCCGCCGCCTCGGCTTCGAAGTCACCGTCATCGAGTCCGCCTGCCGCGGCATCGACCTGGACGGCTCGCTCGAAGCCGCGTGGAAGCAGATGGAGGAGGCGGGGGTCGTGAGGGCGTGAAAGCTCGAATGTCGCCAAGCGCCGACCGCGCCGGAGAACCCGCCTTGTCATCCGCCCGGATGGCCGTTAGAAGCGGCGTGTCGCCGGCGATAGATCACTCAAGCCCTGGGGCGAAGCCCGATGACGACCGAACCGATCCCGAAATGGCAGCGCACGACCGGCTGGATCCTCTCCGGCCTCCTCGCGGTCCCATTCCTGCCCAGCGCCTACTTCAAGATCGCGCAGCCGCCGTGGTTCCTCGAAGATTGGACCAAGAACTACCCGGCCGCGTCGGCGCGGCCGATCGGGGTGATCGAACTGGCGATCTTCGTCCTCTACCTCGTCCCGAAGACCCGCTACGTCGGCGGCCTCCTCATGCTCGCCTACCTGGGCGGCGCCGTGGCGACCCACGTCCACGCCAATGACGGGAACTTCTTCATCCCGGTCATCGTCGGCGTCGTCGCGTGGCTCGGGCTGTACCTCCGCGATCGCAAGCTCCGAGCCCTCGTCCCGCTCGCCGTCGATTGAGCCCCCCGTGGCCGGGCCGGTGCGGAGGCGCGACCGCCGCGACTTCGACCCCTTGCCTCCCCGCGCGGGCTGATTTCGCCGTTCCATCACCTCCTCGGATTCTGCAATGACTATCAGGGGTTCATAAGCCCCCCCATGACGCATCGCTACGATATCCGGGGACGGGTCGTCCTCGTCCCATTGAGAAAGGCGCCGTTCCTCATTCATGATGAGGGACGGCGCCTCTTGAGATCGTTCCGACTTCAGGGCGAGAGGGGTCAGGCGATGCTCAACCCGCCGCTCATGTAACCCGAGATGTTGTTGGCCAAGGCGATCCCGGCGGCCGAAGCCGTGTAGACCATGACCAGCCGGGTCTCCGCCGTCACCGGGATGGCCAGGCCGGTCGCGATGCCGTTGCTGATGGTCCCGGCCGCCAGAACGCCCGTGAGCGACGGCGTCAGGGTGACGATCGCACCCGGGATCGCCGTGAAGATGTTGTCGGGCGTCACCGACGCATAGAGTTGGGCCGTGATGGTCACGTCCGTGCCGAGGAGAGAGAGCGCCTCGGCCGTGCTGAAGAACGCCGAGATGGACGTGATCGTGCCGTCGCGCGGCATCGAGAAGGCTTCGTTGAGAAGGACCCCGGGCCCGCCGGTGAGGTCGATCACCGGCCCGACCACCGTAGTCGTCTGCGCCGAACTCCCGAAGCCGACGAGGACGCCAAGCCCCGTCAAGCCGCCGACAATCGTGGTCATGGTCGCCGGCAGACCGGATGCGAACGGGATGATCGTGGCGGCGCCCACCCCGGTGGCGCCCGTCGCCCCGGTCGCCCCGGTATCGCCCGTCGCCCCCGTGGCACCCGTCGCCCCGGTCGCTCCCGTAGCCCCGGTGGCTCCCGTGTCTCCTGTAGCGCCCGTGGCCCCGGTGGCCCCGGTCGCCCCCGTGGTGCCGTTGTCACCCGTGGCCCCGGTCGCCCCGGTGGCGCCCGCGGCCCCGGTGGCGCCCGTCGCCCCGGTGGCGCCCGTCGCCCCGGTGGCGCCCGCGGCTCCGGTCGCTCCGGTGGCCCCGGTGGCCCCGTCAAGGCCCGCTTCGCCGGTGGCCCCGGTCGCCCCGGTGGCCCCGGTATCGCCGGTGGCCCCGGTCGCCCCCGTGGCGCCCGTATCGCCCGGGGCCCCGGTGGCACCCGTGGCTCCGGTCGCCCCCGTGACCATCGCGAGGGATTGAGCGAACGCCGAGTCCGCCCCGCGGATCACGGTGGTCGATCCGATGTTGACCCTCGGCCTCGCGGTCCTCGACTGCGTGATCACGAGGTTCTGGTTGTCCGTGAAGACGGAAGCCGGGATGCCGCCCTGGGTCGTGGCCCCCAGGATGGCGGTGAAGCGGTTGCGGGAAACCTGGACGACCTGGGTCTCCTGGAAGAGGAGGGCGCCGGTGTCCTGGTTGTAGACCCTGAAGTCGACGTTGAAGGACTGGTTCCTGGGGCAGGCGATGTATCCGGAGTACTGGATCAGTCCGGCATTCGGAGATACGGCGAAAACGGTCGCCTGGCCGGCCCTGACCCCTAACCTCGCCTGGCCCGCGCCGGCCGCGATCCGGGCCGTCTGCTGGGCCGGCACGATACGCGCGGCGAGTTGGGGCGCGGCCTTCATCGTGTGAATGTGCGGAGTCGCCATCGCGGCCATCGGGATCGATTCATTGGCGCCGCTCAGGACGAGACGCCGTTCGAGAGCATCCTGGACCTGCGCCCGGTACTTGAGGCTCCGTCGCTTCTTCATGTCGGCCCCCTCGGCTTGCGGTTCGATATTTCGGGATGAATCCGTGGCAAACCTAGGATGTGGAGAATTGCGGCCGAACGGCATAAGGCGCGCATTTCTTGAGAAATCAGGGATGTCATTCCGAAGTTCTCCTTTCGGGCCGATGCGCCGTAGGCTGACGGAATATGCGAAGGAGAAGGGTCGCGGACGGGCTCGATGAACGGGCGCAGCCCCGCCATCGGCCTGAAGTAGGATCGCGATGAATGAGGTCCGGACGCCCCGTCGCCGTCCTGGCGATCGACCGCCCGATGTTCGGGCCGGGACGGGTCGGGACTTTCCCTTGCCCGCGCGGGGTCCATGGCCTATGATCTCGTCGAGGGTTCAAGCGGCGCGCACGCGCCCGCCCTCCTCACGGGTGAGGCGATGAATCGGGCGATGTCCTCTACCTCGCGCATTCAACGAGGCCCCTGGATGACGATGGCGGCCCTGCTGGCCGTCGCCGTCGCGGCCGATCCGCGCCTCGCCCACCTGTCCTTCTGCCAGGGCGACCGGCCGTCGGCCCTCTCGGCCTTCGCCGCCTGCGAGCCCGACGAGACGTGCTGCCCGCCGGAGGACGCCTCCGCCTGCTCCACGCTCGACGCCTGCGGCTGCTGCGGCCCCGCGTCGCCGTCGCACCAAGGGGAGCAGGACTCGCGGTCGACCTTCGTCCCCCCGGCTCCGGTCAAGATGGGCCTGGCGGCGGCGATCTTCTCGATCCCCGCGCCGCTCGTCTCGCCGAGGACGCTCGCCTCGTCCTCCTTCGACCGCCGGTCCGTCGCGACGTCGACGCCGCCGGTCTATCTGCTCTGCCAGCACTTCCTGACCTGAGACGCCCCGGCCCTCCCCGGGCCGCCGCGACGCTCGCCATCCGGACCGCGCGCCCCGACGGGCCCGCGCGTCCCGAACTTCCTGCGCCCGGCCCCCGCGCGCCTGCCCCACCTCGCCCCGTCGCGAGGCGGCCAGGTCCCCGCGCGCCCGCCCGGCGACGGCCGTCCTGATCTTTCTCGATCGCATACCATTCCAAATTCCCATAGAGGAGCTACGCTCATGATCCGCCCGATCCTGTCCCTCGCCTTCGCCCTGACGCTCGGCCTGTCCCTGGGGGCTTCTGCCTCCGCCGCGCACGACGGCGACGCCAAGCCCTGCTGCACCCCGGGGACCAAGGACGCCTGCTGCCCGAAGGACGCCAAGGACGACTGCTGCAAGGGCAAGGACTGCTGCAAG
>ERZ778021.2298-NODE-2298-length-17447-cov-5.061005_pt1 | contig 17447 bp, 19 predicted proteins | sample MGYA00375751_ERZ778021 | MGnify/ENA primary metagenome ERZ778021 (study PRJEB29350, sample SAMN05389814) | bioreactor metagenome | isolation source: Thiocyanate stock bioreactor | place: South Africa: University of Cape Town | collected 2013-08-29 ... | reverse complement strand
ACCGCCGCAGCAGTTTCGGGTTCGATGGTGTGGCCAAACATTTCAAGAGACTTGTCGGTCTGGCTCGCGAGCTGTTCTGGTGAGAGTCCTGACAGGTCGCCGGTGTAGCGACCTCCCTCTGCATGACCTTTGGCGATGAATCCTTCCTTCGACACGTTGCCCTCGTAATTCGCGTTGACCGCGTTGTTGACTGTGGCATCGAGGTCGGGGGAGAACGTCGTATTGGCTAGGACGCTGCTGACCTGCGCTTTGCCACTGCCGCCCATGCTTGACAGTTGGTTGAAGGCGGCACGGATCATCTCCCGGTTGCCGCCTTGTAATGCATTGCGCAGGGCATCGCCGATGGACTCGATGCTCTGGTCTTCGAGCTTCATCCGCGTTTGGATTCGCCCGACCTCCTCATCAAAGGCCGACCCGCGCTGACTCGCGGCGTAGGCCGCGAAATTGCTGCCACCGAAAGCCCGCAGAGCCTCGGCTCCGAGATTTCGCTTGTCGTCCTTGCCGGTTCCGGCACCCACCAGTTCGTACATGCGCTTGGAGCGGTCGGCCTCCTTCTGGCGTTTGCGGGCCTCTGCGGCCTCGACCATGCCCCGGTCGAAGGCGCCGACCGTCTTCGCGCCAGAGGCGATGCCCCTTCCAACAGCCTTCGTCCCGACGACCAGGCCGTGGGCGCCGTAGCCGAGGCGGCCACGAGCCTCACCGCGCTGCCCCCAGCGCCGGTCGATTGCGCCGCCCGCCTTTCTGGCGCCATACGCGCCTGCTCCGGCGGCGGCGAGGGCGCCGAACCGTCCGTATGCCTGGGTGCGCGCCTTCACGCCCTGACCGAACTTGCTGCCCTCGATCGTCTTGTTGAACTTCTGGCCGAGCGAGCCGACCTGGCCCATGATCGAATTGCTGGACATCAGGATCTTCGGGAGGGCGAACAGGGGCACCGCCAGGATGGCGAGCTTGATGATGCTGGCGACGGCGCCGCCCAGGTCGGGCAGATCGAAGCTGTCAACGAGGTTGGCGATCATCAGCGAGGCGGCGAACAGCGCCATGACGATCGGGTACATGAACAGCAGCTTTGTGAACAGGCTCCACCACTTCTGGAAGTAGCTCTCCGTGTTGGGCAGTAGCCAGGCGGCGAAGGCCAGCGGCGAAATGATGATGAGCAGTGACAGCAGCACCAGTCGGGCCGCCAGTAACAGCACGACCAGCAGGAACGAGAGCACCACCGGCAGCAGCATGAAGGCGATGATCGCCACGATTGCCGCTCCGGCGGCGAGTCCGCCCACGATGTTCTGGAACGTGCCGGTCGCAGCGCTGCCGCCCAGTTCCGAATTGACCGCCGCGCCGATGCTGTTGCTTCCGATCAGAAAGCCGCTGATGCTGGAGCCGACGATGTTGCTGGCGTCGACCATGAAGGCGCAGATGTAGAACGAGACGTTGATGAAGATCGCCGCCAGAAGCAGGCGCGGCAGCATCCGCTTGATCCCGTAGTTGGAAAGACCGAGCGAGGTGGACTGCGAGAAGATGATCGCCAGGAAGGCGACGACCAGGAGAATGTTGCCGATGCCCAGTAGACCGCCCCACGCGGTCTGCACGGGCGTCGGGTCCTTCGCGAGCAGGCTGTAGTCCATCAGCCCGTCAAGGAAGCTGGCGAGCGTGCTGGTGGCCGAGGCCATCAGGTCGATCACCGGGCAGAGAATCCAGCCCAGCGCCCCGCCGCTGCACTTGACGTCGTCCACCGGCTCGCTGTCGTCGTCCGTCCCGCTATCCGTACCTCCGCTATCTCCTGCCTTAATGGACGCGCTCTTGAGCGGGTCGCTCATCTTCCGCTTGCCGTCCACGACGGTCCAGATGCCATTGTTGGCGACGGTGTCGAGCCGCTCCTTGCAATCCTTCAGTTCCGCCGGATCGGCCGTGTAATAGGTCTTGCTGTCCCTCTTGACGGTGTGCTTGAATAGATTGTTGTCACACCCGAGCGCGGTATAGAGGCTGCCTGCGTACTTGACGCATGTTTGGTAATTCGGCGAACCTTCTACCGTCAGTTTGCAGTCCCCGCTGGTATCAGCCAGGGTGTGATACCGCTTCAACGCCTCCTCATAGCACGCCTTGTAGGCACCGATGTCGGTGTACCACCGCGTTCTATAGGCGCTCTTATCTTCGGAATCGGTGCTCAACTTCTTCTGCACGAACATGCTGGTGCTACACCCGAGACTGTCATGCAGCGCTTCCTCCCAGCCGGGTTCGTCGTGGCTGGCAAAAGGGTTCGTATGAACTAAGCTGTCACTATCATCGTCGTGATGGCAGCGCGACCCATAGCCGTTCCAACTGTTTATGTCCGGAAAGTCATAGGTGAGCGAATCTAGGTCATGGCAACGCTTGCCGACTAGGCGCAATATGTTGATGTCGCCCGTTTCGGCGGCAGCGGGTCGAGAGGTCACAACACCGGAGAGAAAGGCCAGCACCGCCACTGTCAACACAGCGACCGTGGTGGCCAGGGATAATCGATACTTCATGTTATAAGTATCAGTATATATCTTGCTTATGCCCCAACGCAACATTGATTACAGGTTGACTGACCTCCGCGTGTCGTCGTACGCTAGATGTGATGTATTCACATTTTTTGTCCCGCATGCGTAATACCATCATGCGTGCCCGTAACAATGAGGCCGGGCGCCTTCTTGCGCCTGCTCTCCGCGACGTCGCAGCGGAACTGCACAGGCGCCACGTCCCGGCTCAGTATGAGGTGGGCCTGATTGCCACGGGAGGCCCAGGGCACGAAGACTTCAAAGTCTCCAATCGTCGGGGCTGGTGGCTGGAGCTAAACGAGGGGACAGCCCAGAGGGAGGGGCTTGCGCTTTGGATTGATCGTGACGGGAGACACTGGGACGATTCGGAGGTCAATCCCGCGTGGAATCTGCATTCAGCCCGAAATCCCGAGCGGTTGCCACGCTGGACGCCGCGTGCTGATGGGCCGCAACACGAAAAGGGTCGGCTCCCCACGTTCGAGGTTGTCGTGGATCGTCGTGTCGACGGCGGCTTGGCTGTCGTCTCTTCGTTCGAGAATGGCCGACATGGTGAGATCAGGCGACCGCTCGTGGAAATGATGGATCAAGCCGTCGCGAAGGCAGCAGAGCATGAGCGCTCATGAATAGAGGACTGCTCTACTTCAAGCTTCGTGCCCGATACTTGCCGTAGCCGACCCGCTCAAAGGGCGCATCTCGGCCGGAGACGTTTCGGCTCAGGCAGTCTTTGACTGACGAGGCGGGCACAGGATGGCCAAGGATTGCCTCGACAGAGGTGCGAATGTCTTTGGGTCGCATCGGTTGATCGGTTGCGGCCAAAACCTCTTAGACAGCTCTGGCAACCCAGCCTGGCCGAACATTCTTGCGTCGCGCGGTTCGGCGCATTGGCGCTTCGCTCGCTCTCAGCTTGGCCAATTCCTCGACCAGACGGCGCAGCGACTGCTCTACCCCTTGGTTTGAATACTGCGCGAGCAGGTCCATCGAGTCGAATGCCCTGCAAACGCGGCGTTTCGCGTTTCGGCCACTCGTTTGAACCGACCCCCTCTTCGGCACCACTCTTGGGCACTAGTGCCTGAAATGGCGCGGATATGCGCCGATATGCGCCGATTGCCGTCCGATTCCGACTCGCCAGCGTGCGGAACCAGAGCTACGGTCGCCGCGTTGGAACATCGCCATCCGGACCCTCGGCCTATCCGGGGGGCTTGGGTCGGAGGTCCGGATGGCGTCGGTTGCCGCAGCGGATGACCGCGCCACTCAAGGGCTCGGCCGTCGACGTATGCCCCGAACCTCTCCGAAGGAGGACGACCTATGGCCGAACGCAGATCCCTCGCGGACCACCTATCGGGAGGTGAGAAGTGCCGCAGGTAGACGAGATCGCGACGGTCGTCGTCTGCCACGGGGACGACGCGACCCTGGAGGTGCTCAGCGAGCAGCTCACCACCGACGACTTCAAGGTGCTTCCCGCGCCCAGCGGTGCCGACGCGCTCCGGCTGTGCCGCTTCAACAACCCCGACATCCTCATCCTCGACCTGGGCCTGCCCGACATGTCCGGCATCGACGTGCTGCAGGAGGTCCGTGAAGCCGACGGGATCGAGTCGCGGATCGACCCGAATCTGGCGGTCATCGTGCTTTTGAACCGGGAGCACCGCGGCCACCTCGGTCGGAGCCGTGATCTCGGCGCAGACGACTACCTCTCCTCCCAGCCGTTGATCTACGACGACCTGAAGTCCCGGATCGCGGCGGTCCTGCGCCGCCGCCACAACCGCCATGACGCACCCGTCCGGGTCGGTGAGCTGGTGGTCGACCCCGGGCGCCGCACGGTCATGGTCGGCGACCGGCAGGTCCACGTGTCGAAGAAGGAGTTCACGCTCCTGCGAGTTCTCGCGACCGATCCGACCCGGGTCTTCAGCAAGGACGAACTGCTGCGGGACGTCTGGGGCTTCAAGGCACCCCCGGGACAGACGCGGACCCTCGACAGCCATGCCAGTCGACTCCGCAAGAAACTTGACCCCGAGCTCAAGCGCTACGTCGTCAACTGCTGGGGCATCGGATACAGGCTGGTCGAGGCATGATCCCGCCGAGCCACATCTGGGAGCACCTCCCGGGACTGTCGCTGGCGACCGTCGCCACGAAGCTGCGTCGGCCGGCCCGATCCGCACTCGCGGAGCTCTTCTTCCGGATCGGGGAAGTGATCGCGCCCGGGGCCGCCTCCCTGGAGGAGGAGGACGTGCCCGGGTCGACCCCACGGGTCAACGACGCCGCGAGGCGGAGGGTCGCCGAGAGCCTGTCGGCTGGCCTGGACGCCATGCTTGACGACGCCGCGAAGCGGACGGTCAGCGCCCGCGGAGCCGAGGCTCTGCTGCTGACGGCGGAGATCGTCCGATGGCTACGGGACGGCGGCGGGCTTCCCGGCAAGGGGTCGATCGAGCTGCTGGAGGAGCACGTCGCGGTCTTCAACGACGCGCGCCATCCGGAGGAACACGAAGCACAGAGGGCGCTTCTGATCGTGCTCTTCACCCTGGTCACCGCCCAGGCGAAGGAGATCAGGGGTGGCCGTTGGCGCCGCCTCCGGGTCAACATCGAAGCCGCCGAAGAGCGCGAACGCCGCAGGTTCGGGTCCAACCTGGACGGGCTGCGCGAGAGGCACGGTCTCACGATCGGCGAGCTCGCCGCCGCCTCTCAGATGGATGTGCTCAGGCTCGTGGGGCTGATCTTCGCGACCGAGAGCGCCGGCGCGAGCGAGATCCGGCTCCTGGCGGAGGCGCTCGACGTTGAGCCGTCGGTCCTTATCCCGGAGGAGATGCCGGGAGTGCCGCCGCGGGTGGCGCCGGAGACGAACCCGACGACCGCGGGGGCGACGGGATGAGCGCGGGGCGCTTCGAGGGGTCGACCTCACCGACCACGGCGGGCGAGGACTGGCGGTTGGCGCGATGAGCCCCTCCAACCCGGTCGAGCGGGCCACGGTCTTTTCGGTGCCCATCGAGCTCCCCGAGCAGCAGATCGAGATCATCCGCGACGAGATCGACAACGTCCTGATCGGTCTAACGCAGGACCTCGTCTATCTCGATGGCAAGCCCGATCCGCGCGGCTATGTCGGCGAAGTAGCCGCCTACGGTCGAGTTGCGGCGGCGCTCACGACGGGCACGCTCAATCTGCCCGACCGGGCATTACGAAGGGCCTTCGAGCGCCTCGCCCGAGAAGTCGACAATCAGAACGACTACGAGCGCGTCGACTCGGAGCACAAGGCATTCGAGGCGTTCGGCGAGCTGCTGAGGGGGCCTCGCGCGGCCTCGGCGGCGAAGAGGAGATGAGCCTGATGAGTCTGCCTACCTGCGAACTCGGGACGAGCGGGCCGGTCTCGGAGACAGAGGTGCTCGCCGCCGCCGCCCGTGCCGAGCTGCATCGGATCCGTAGGAAAGGACCGTACATAGGCGACATCGCGAACCATCTCGGCTGGCGCTACAGCGGGGCCGCCACCGTTCGTCTGCGCCCGCACCTCACGCGGCTCGTCGCCGCCGGCGATCTCGCGAGCGTCGAGCCTCCCCGCTACAAGCGACGCGGGCAGATATGGACTACGACGGCCCGCGGCCGGCGGCGGCTGACCTCGTCCGAGCCGGTCGAGCTACCCGAGTCTCCGCAGCACCGGCGCTGGCGCCAGGACCGCGACGTCGCCGCCTGGGCTCTTGACGGCGTGCGTGCGAGAGCAGCGGCTGTCATGGACGAGGCATACGAGCTCCTGACTGCCGAGAAGGGCCACCGGCCGCTCACGGACTCGGACGTCTACCGCCTGATCAGGCGATTCGAAGCGAGGTTCAAGGCCCTCGCCCTGGCGATCCGGATGTGCGAGCGGTGGCCCGAGCCCTCCGACGCAGTGGCCGACGACGGGCCGGACGGCGTCTCGGCCCTGCTTCCCGACACCGCGAAGAAAAGGAGAGATTGATGGGACAGACGACCCTCGACCGCGACGACCGGGACGCCTTGGTCGACCTGATGGTCTATCGCTACTTCGTCAGCGCGGACCTGCGGATCATGCGGGACTGCGAGCGGGGCATCGGTGACGAGCTGGTCGCAGCCTGGTTCAAGGACGACATGGCGCTGATGAGCGACCTCGGGTGGCTCCAGCGCTGGTGCCTCGGCGTCCTTGGCTTGCCCGGCGACGAGAAGACCGAATTCGAGATCTGGCTGCCCCCCGAACGGCTGCGGCCGGCGGTCGAGCGGGCGCTGGCCGACGCGAGGGAGGCGTCGGCGACGGGGGCCTCGCCGCTCGACGGCAGCCCCGACGACGTATTCGACCGGGCCGCGAAGGCATGCGAGGCCCTTCTGGAGGAAATCGACAAGACGGAGGCGTCAAGGTGAGTACGAAGAACGAGCCCAAAGGGAAACCGAGGACCAAACCGGCGAAGTCGAAAGGCGGCCGGTCGGCGGGGCGGAGCCCTGCCAAAGCCAGGACGGCGAACGCCAAGGCGACCAAGCCGAAAGCGGCCAAACCGAAGACGAATCGCGGCGGGGCCGAGAGGCTGCGACCCGGAGAGCTCGACGGGCTCGTGATCGCCGACATGCGTGGGCGCGAAGACTCCCTCCCGCTCGGCGCGAGCGCCATCGCGAAGGGAATCGAGCGCTCATCGGGAGCGGTCGGCAACTGCCTCGAGCGCCTGGCGAAGGCCGACGACAGCCCGGTCAGGCGCGTGCAGGACAAGCCTCGGACCTACGACCTGAAAGGCGAGGCGGTCGGGACGTCCTCTTGACCATCGCGTCCGACGAACGGGAGATGGACCCGGATCTCGATCTGGTGGGCGAGGAGGTGCCCGTCGACTCCGACGTCGACGATGGCGGGCACCTCGAACCGGGTCAGCTCATCCCCCGCGGGGCCGTCCCCGACCAACTCGGGGCCAACATCTCCGAGCTTCGGCAGGCCGCCGGTCTCTCCACGGTGGCACTCGCCGAACGCTCGGGCATCACCCGAGCCGCGGTCGTCTATTTCGAGGCCGGGCGCCATATTCCGAACCTCGTCGTCGCCCTGAAGCTGGCCGGGTCGCTGGCCGTGTCGATCGACCGGCTGACGCTCGGGGTCTTCTGGAATCCGGGAGAGGTGCCGGGGAGCGGAGACCCGACGAAGCTTCGGGCGGAGCTCCTCGAGGGCTACTTCTCGACCGAGCCTGCGCATGTCGCCGACCAGGGCCCCGAGGCGGTTCCCGTCACCAGCCGGGGGGAGGTCGCCACGATCATCGGCCGCAATCTGCGGGACGCGAGGCGGCGTCGCCACCTGTCCCAGCGGGACCTCGGCCGCTCACTCGGCTCCGAACAGACCCACATCTCGAAGATCGAGCGAGGCGAGATCGAACCGACGCTGGCGACCGTGATCGACCTGGCGCGGGAGCTCGAGGTGCCGATCGACGCACTTCTGGCCGGGATGCGCTGGGCCGACCTCGGCCCGCCCGCCGCCTGGGACGAGCAGCGGGGCGGCGGAGGACGGGCGCGGGCCCTCCACTCCCTCGATGCGCCCGTGGCTCGCGGTTGTCGCGAGGAAAGGCCGCCGTGGGAAATGGCCAGGGACCTCGGCGTCGACGAGCCGACCGTCCGCCGGGTGATCGAACGCCTGCGTAGGCGGGGACGGAGCCTGACGGCCGACCCGGTCACCTGGACCGCCGCCGATGTCGAGGACGAGCTCGCACTGCGCCGGGAGGAGGCTGAACGAGCGACCGATCCGGTCCCCGAGGAGCGCGCGAAGATGGTCGTCGGGGAGGCCATCAGGTCGCGCCGAAAGGCATTGGGGATGACCCAGGAGGAAGTCGCTTATGCCGCCGGCTTCATGCACAGTCATGGACTCTCCAACTACGAGCGATCCGGGCCGAACTACGCGGTCACCAACCTGATCCGGCTCGCGGCGACCCTTCGGATCCCCTGCTCAGCTCTGACCGAGGGCCTCCGCTGGGATCCAGGCGCCGGGACCTTCCTAGTTTCGAGGCGTCACGGACCGACCGACCGATCCCCCGGTGCAGTGATCGGCGAGAACACCCGACGGATCCGGCAGGCGGCACGGCTCCCCGAGGAGGTCGTGGCCTCCCGCGTCGGCAGGCGGAGCAACTACTTCAACGCCTTGGAGAACGGCGGCAAACTTCCCCGCCCGGCGACGCTCCTGATGTTGGCCTGCGCCCTTGAGGTCGAAGTCGCGGCGCTCCTCACGGGCGTTCGCGACTGGTACGTCCGCCCTCTTCTTCCTCTCGCCATCCCCGAGGCGGAGGAGGCGATCGAGAAGGCGGCCCAGCAGGACCGACTCCTCCGACTCTGGCACCAGGGCAGCGACCTCCAGAGCATCGGAGAAGCCCTCGACATGAAGCCGCAGACCGCCTTCGCTGCGGTCAACAGACTGCGGGAGCTCGGCGTCGACATTCCTTACCGCAAGGCCCCGATGACCCCGGCCCAGCTCTCGGGGAGGCTGCGGCGACGACGGGCGAGCAGACCGCTCGTCGTCCGCTAGGACGGTGGGGTTCCCGGTGCTCGCCGAGCCCGATCAGGCCGAGGAGGAAGGGGTCGAGCACGATCCGCCCGTCCCCGACGGTTCCGAGGTCGCGGAGATCGGCCCGGGTTGTCCCGCCTTGATGCGCCTCGGCGCGAACGTCCGCGACCTGCGGAACGCCGCCGGGCTGACGCTCGACTCGCTCGCCGAAGCGGCGAGCGGTCCCGACCGGAGACTCGAACACTCATGGGTCTGGCAGCTGGAGGCAGGGCGCTCACAGACCGGGATGCTCCAGGCCATGCGGCTCGCGGGCGCGCTCGGCACCGCCCTCGACGGCCTCGTCGACGGGATCTTCTGGAACCCCGGCGAGATCGCAAGGCGGCCCGGCCAGAGGCGGCCGGACGACGAGCGCCTGGGCGGATTCTTGACCGTGCTGCCGCCCGGCGAGCCCGCGTTCGAGGCACCCAAGGAGCCCGCGTTCGTCGGCGGCCGCGAGGACGTGGCTGCCGTGATCGCCCGCAACGTCGGCGACGCCCGCACCCGCCGGCACCTTCGCCAGCGAGATCTCGGCCTCGCCGACACCGCCGGCGCTGGCCTGATCGAGTCCGGCCGACGGCAGCCCGAGCTGCAAGGAATCTTGACGATGGCTCAGGCGCTCGAGGTGCCACCCGAGTTCCTCCTGCGAGGGATGAGGTGGCAGCCTTCGGAGGGGTTCCCCACGCAGCCGAGGCGGCGCGGCCGGCGCCACGACTTCCACGTGAACGACGACGCCGTCACGAGGCTCTGGCGCGACGACCTCACGGCCGCCGAGATCGCCACCCGGCTGGAGATCACCCAACCCTCGGTAGAAGGCATCGTCCGTCGGCTGCGCGCCCGCGGCGTCTACCTGCCCTCCAGGGCGAGGGGACGACGTGCCACCCGGACCGTGCTCGAGGAGGAGGCAGAGCAGACGACGGCGCCCTCGGAGGACCTGGGCGCTCTGCGGGCCCTGATCGCCGGCAACCTGAAAAGACACCGCCTCGCCGCCGGTCTCAGCCTCGAACAGCTAAAGGAAGCCGTCGAGTCGAGCCTCACGCTGGTCTGGCGGGCCGAGAACCGCGGCGCTGAACTGAGGTTGACCACGGTCCTCCGCCTCGCGAGCGCCCTGGGGGTGTCGGTGGCGGCGATCACCAGGGGGATCGGGTGGGACCCGAGGTCCGGCGCGCTCTCACTGGACGCCGACCCGGACCGCGAGCCCGAGAGCGGCCCGCGGCTGGGGGAGAACATCCGGCGGCGGCGGCGTGAGCTGGGGCTCTCCCAGGAGGACGTCGCTGCCCGGACCGGGATCTACCGCAGGCACTTCAGCGCGATCGAGTCCGGCGACGCGCTGCCGAGGCCGATCACGCTGCTCGTCCTGGCCGACGGCCTGGAGACCGATCTCGGCGAGCTCTTCGCGGGGACCTACGACTGGTACGTGCGCCCGCTGCCGCCGCCGGAATACGCCGAGGGCGAGGGACCGCCCTCGAAGGCCGAGCGCCAGGAGCGGCTCCTTCGGATGTGGGCCGAGGGCAGGAGCACCAGGGCGATCGCCGACGCCCTCGACCTGACCCCCTCCGCCGTCGGCGGGCTGATCAACGAACTGCGCGCCGTCGGCATCGACGTCCCCTACAGGCACCCACCGACGAGCCACGCGCAGCTCGGGAAGCGGCTGCGCCGCAGGCGTCGGTCCCGACGTCGGCACAGGGCATCGGGCGCCTAGTGCGATGGCGGCCACCCATCAGTGCCCGGCTCTGAAAAGCCCAAGCTCGGGGCATCGAGGCCCGATCCGCCGATTTCGGTCGGCTCCCGGGCGAGAAACTTGGCCGTGTCCGCCCTGCTGAGGAGCTCGGCGGGCGGACCGAGGGCTGAACCCCGCGTGGCGGCGACAGCACCACGCCTGGCCGCACAGGGCGCCGGCCCTGACGCTGCAGCTTTCTTATGCGGCGCCGAGCCCCATGCAGGCTTCGACCCCCGCGAGTCGGCGGGCAAGTCAAGTTGTGCCCTGCCAGGCACATCGGAGGTGAGGCGGTCCGCCGGGCGCCGGCCGACCTTCACGGCGATCCGCGGCCGCTTAGGCCGGTCCCCGACGGCAGAGCAGCTCGGTCGGGTCGAGCCGCTGCTCGCCGTGGGTCAACCAAGCTGCCACCCGGGCCTCCGAGTCAGGGCCGGTGAGCTCGATACGGCCCTCCTTCGGCACGAAGGTGCCGACGGCGACGAGGGCGTCTTGGGGGACGACCATCTTCGCCACCGTCGGATAGTCGGTCGCCATCCGGTCGTAGGCGTGAGCGACCCGGTCGGCGAGGCTCGACATGTTCACCTGGTCGTAGATGCCGCCCTCGAAGTAGATCTCGGTCAGCCCCGAACCGTCGGGGCGGCCGACGATGCCCGAGGCTGCCGCGATGGACCCGGTCGCGGGGTGGTCGCCGGCAGGCACGTAGACGACCGCTGCGCTCCCGGTCACGCTCGCCTGCCCTCGGCCCATGTCCGCGGCCGAGGCCGCCGACCGCTCTTCGTCAACATCATCATGCTGGCTCCCTTCCTTCGTTTGTGTCTCGAAAATCGCGCGGCGCCGGGGTCGAATCCTCGCCGCCGGACGGGTCCAGGCCCAGGACCGCGAGCGCCCAGGGCTCATCGATGGTCGGTGAGTAGAAGTGCTGCATCGAGCCGCGCACCGGCTTGGTGTCGATCAGCTCGACCGCTCCGCATTCGGCCAGGATGCGAACGTGGTAGCTGACGTTCGAGAGCGGCTCCTTCAGCACTTCCGCCAGCCGCCTCGGGCTGATGGTCGCCTCCTCGTCCAGGTACATCGCCCGGAGGATCTTCCTGCGCAGAACGTGACGCAACGCCACCAACAGTTCAGCATCCGCCGGGCCGCCGCCGCCCAGGGGGACGGTCCCGCTTCTTTCAGTCATGCCGACCACCTCCCGTGATCCGCCAGCGCGATCCGTCCTCGGCGGTCGGGGTCCATTCGATCCCCTCGAAGAGCGCGGCCGGCTCCACCACCAGCGCTCCGGCGAGCAGATAGATGACGTCGATGAACACCCGGCGTTCGCCATGTAGGAGTTCGTCCAACTCGACCTCGTCGATTTTGCTTCTGGCCGCGAGGCCCTTGAGCGTGAGGTTGGGACGGCGCTCGTGCCACAACCGTCTGACGTTCGCCGCGAACTGCAGGCGGGTGAGCGGGAAGGGACCCTCGATCCGCCGACGGGTATCGGGCGTGACCGACCCGACTTCCTCGATAAAGGCGGGCCGCCAGTCCTCGTCGGGCTCCCGGTCGGCGGCGATATTGCCGATGCGCTCCAGCTTCGCGGTGAGGGCCCTGATGCGCTCCTCGGGGCCCAGGAGCGCCTCGCCCGCCGGCACGTCCGCCACCTCGCAGATCTGGCGGAGCGCCTCCTCCATCGGATCGGACCGAGGCTCGGCGGCCGCCAGCGCGGCGGCGGTGAACTCCAGCCGGACGGCCTCATCGAGGTCACCCAGACGCTCACCGTCAGGTCCGATCCAGGTGCCCTGGTCGCCCGGCCGATAGCCGACGGCCCGGAGCGAGCGCTTCGCGAGTGAAGGGATGAGGAAGACGGCAGCCCGCTGCTCGGCGTCCCAGTTCCACCCGCGCCGCTGACGACTGGCCTCGGCCCTGGTGCTCCGGTCGATGACGGTGCGTGACGCCGCCATCAGTCGGTTCCCCCTTTCGCCCCCGGCCCGGTCACGTCGCGGGCTTCCGCGATCAATTGGCCGGCGACGATGTTCCAGTCCTCTTCGGTGCCGGAGCGGAGGGCGTCGAGGATCTCCTCCTTGACGGCGCCGCCGCGATAGGCCGGGTCGAAGCCGCGCCTGCCGATCTCGGGGCGACGACCGAGTCGCTCCCGGACCAGCGGGTCGTCGGTGAGGGCGCGGAGGAACCCGCGGATCAGGGCGACGGTGAAGTCGGTCTCCTGTTCGGAGCGCCGCGATCCGGCCGGATCGGCGGGTTGCGCGTCGGGGTCGAGGACGTGGTCTGCGGCGGCGATCCAGTCGCTCTCGTCGGCCACCTCGGTCACCTCGCTCAGGATCGGCGCCAGCGAGTTCGCGACGACGGTCCAGTGGTACCGGCCGAGGACGACGTGCTCGAAGAGAAGCTCGGTGACGGCGTCGTCCACGGCGTCGTGGCCGAGTGCCGTCAGGAGCAGGTGACGGCGCTCCTCGCCCGCGGTCCATACTGCGGCGGCCTCTGGGGTCAAGGTGTTCATGTCATCTGCCCTCCCGGTCTTTCGGGTCGGGTGCGGCCCCATGCCTTTGGGTCCGTCGCCGCCTCCGACCTGGCTCTTTTTTTAGGCTCTGGATCTGACGTTCAACTCCGTGCCCATACGTGTTAGCTCTGGGTCGGCCCACCAGTCAAGTCGCGACCTCGACAACGCGGTGAGCGCCCCTGACGAAGGCATCCCGGACCCTCCCTGGTCAGGCGCGACCTCCCCGCCGGTCCAGCGGCCGGGTGCTCCCGAGCGCCAGCATCAGTGCTCCGGAGGCAGCGATGAAGAGCCCCAGAAGACCGCCGCCGAAGATCGCCCCGAGGAGGCCGACGAGCACCGCCATCCGACCGGCGAGGCGGAGGAGGAACCCGCCCGCGACGGCGACGACGAGTACCGTGAGAACCGCCAGGGCCAGGGCCGGGACGATCATGCGGCCCGGCTCCTCGGAGGCGTCGTTCGGCCGATGGTCGGCGGCGCCGGGACGTCGACCGAGGCGGCCTCGTCCTCCTCGATCAGGCAGAGGGCGACCACCTGCCAGTCCTCCTCGGAGGTGCAATCGAGCATCTCCTCGATCAACGGCCTGAGCTCGTCGCCCAGGCTGGCAGGATCCAGCGACCCGTCCGAGCGGTGGGTCGCGATCACCTCCTCCAGTCTCGGGCGCACGGACTGGTGCCGGAGCACACTCAGCGCGTAATCGGTATTCGGATCACCTGCGGCGACATCGCTCATGGGACGTCACTCCTCTCGTTCGGTTGATCGCCCGCCCGGCCTTCGCCGGCCGGCAGGCCTTGTTCGTGGTCGGCCTCCGTTTCGAGGTGCCGAAAACGCTTCTCTCCCCTTGGCTCGCTCGGGGTGGTCATGCGACCAGCCTCAGCCCGGGCTCCGGCGCCTCGATCCGATCGGCGGGCGGCGGGACCTCGGCGATGCGTGGGGCGGCGGTGCTCGCCACCGGAGAGCGGGCGAGTTTGGCCCGGCCGATCTTCGTCAGCTTCCACTCACCTCGGGCGCCGCCCGCTTCGATCCAACCCTTCTGCGTGATGCCGATCCAGGCCTTGCCGACCCGCGGTTTCCATCTCGGCTGACCGCTCGGCAGCCGCTCCAGATCCCGCGTGCCGTGGCGCCCGGCGAACTCCTCGCCGACCGCCTGGACGACCTCGCGCTTCCGCGCCTTCCCGCCCAGCTCGGCCAGCCCTCTCAGGATCGGGACCTCATAGTCGTCGAGGGCGACCACCTCAGGGAGCGGCGCGTCGACCGCGAGGACCCGTTCCCCGGCGACCAGGGCCTTCAGGCGCCTGCGCTCCTCGTCGCCGCGGGCCATCATGTGGGTGTAGACCTTCAGGGTGAACTTGGGGTCGGTGTGCCCGAGCGCTTCCATCACCGTCCTCGGGTCCTTGCCGATCGCGACGAGGATCGAGGCGAAGGTGTGGCGCAGCTTGTGCGGGGTGATGCCGAGCGGCAGGGGCAGGTGGTCGCGTTCGAGGAGGACCTGGTCGGCCCGGCGCAGGGCAGCGGCGATGACCCGGCTTCGGAGGTTGTCCTTGTCGCGCCTGCCGCCGGTCCCCGTCGGGAAGACGAGGTCATCGGGCCCGGTCCGGTAGGCCCGCGCCTTATGGGCGACGAGCACCTTGCGCAGCGCCGGCAGCATCGGGATCTCCCGCAGCCCGGCGGCGGTCTTCGAGCGGCCGATGAAGATCCTCTCGTTCAGCAGGTCGACGTCGCGCCAGAGGAGGTTGCAAAGCTCATGGGCGCGGGGACCGGCGAAGAGCAGGGTCGCGACCATCGCCTCGCGTTCGGAGCAGTGGTAGCGCGGCTCGCGATCGAGCTCGGCGCAGGCGACCAGAAGGCCGTCGATCTGCTCGGCGGTGTCGAGATGGACGGGCCGGTTCTCCGCCTCGACCAGCCGCCGGGCCTTCCCGGCCGCTTCGTTTTCGGTCACGCCGGTGCGCTTCTTGTATTCGACCGCGATCCCGAGGATCCACTGGAGGATGTCGACGGTCTTGTTGATCGAGGACGCCGCCAGCGGCCGGCGGATCCGCCCACGCGGGTCCCGCAGCGGTCGGCCGCGGTCGATGGCGGCCGCGAGTCGCTCGGCCTCCTTGACCTTGTGGGCGACGTAGGCGTCCACCCGCACGTTGTCGACGTCGAGGAGATAGTCCTCGCCGAAGAACGGGATGAGATGCCTCAGTCCCCATTCCCTGAAGTCGTGCTGGCTATCGGAGACCCGGCCCTTCCGATCCTCCACGACACCCTTAGCGAAGGGGCCGAGGAGGATCGGCTCGCTATCGCCCCCCTCGCCGATCCCCAGGCCGGCGACCAGGGCCGTCGCCGGCTTCTTCTTTTTCCTGGGCGGCGGCGTCCAGAGATTGCGCCGGACGTCGGCGAGGATGTTCTTCAGCTCCTCATCGGCGCGCTCGGCGTCCCACGGCGGCTCGCCCTCTCCCTCGTAGCCGAGGGTCAGGTAGCGGCGCTCGCCGTAGGCCCGGAAGCGAAGGGCGAACTGCCGGCCCCTCTTGTGTTCGCGGACGACGACCTCGCCCTCCTGCCTACGCCTAGCCATCGGCCGGCCTCGGCACGTCGGGGACCTCGTCCCCGAGCGGGATCTCGATGGCGGCGCCGAGGTGGAAGGTGTGGCGGCGAAGGCCCGACTGCCGGCTGATCGCGAGGTGGAGAACGCCGCGGTGTTCACGGACCACCAGGCAGGCGGGGCTCCTTTCCCGGTCCAACATCGCGGACGACCTCCTCTCTCGGTGGCGTCCGCGCGGAAGGCAGCATCGATCGAGCCCTCTAGGAGTAGCCTCGGTCGCGCGCCCCCCGTCGGGCGCCCGTCGGGGGGGCGCCTTCACCGCGCCGCCCCCGACACAATTTCTCTTGGCGCGTTGACGTTAGCTCTGGTTCGCGACGAAAGCGAGTCCGAAATGCGCGAGGTGTTGATCCACCGGGATCGCGGTGGATGGGACCTCGCCAGCCCCTCGCAATCGGGCGGTCCGAGGCGCCGGACGAGCACCTTCGTGTCGAATCGCAGTCGGGGTCGCGGCCCGTCGCCGAGTGGGATCGCGCCCAGCTCGTCGCGGTGCTCGTACACCCACCGCCGCTGCACCCCCCAGCGGCGGGAGACCTCTGAGGCTGGGATGATCTCGTCCTCGTCGAGGAGCCCGCGGTCCTTGAGGAGCTCGGCCAGGCGGAGTGCCAGGGCCTCGATCGAGTCCGGGGCCAGGCGCAGTTCGGTGGGCTCGCCCGCGCCGTTCATCGTCGGCGGCGACTCCCGGTAGGGCGACGGACGGAACCGCGCGCCGGCGCGCCCGGCCGCGCCCGCGAGCAGGCCGCCTCCTCTTTCCGGCCGACCTTCGTCCAGTGCTCGATCCTGGCCGCCGCGATCCTGAGGTAGCCCTCGTCGATCTCGATCCCGCAGAACCTCCGGCCCTCCAGAGCCGCCGCCACCCCGGTGGTGCCGCTGCCAGTGAACGGGTCGAGGACGAGGCCGCCTTCGGGGCTGGCGAGTCGGACGAGCCAGCGCATCAGCTCGATCGGCTTCAGGGTCGGATGCGGGTTACGCGTCGGTCCGCTCGTCTTGGTGCTGGGCAGGAGGTTGAACGGGTGCTCGGGGAACCTCTCGCAGCCCGCATCGCGCTCTGCCCGCGAGGGCTTGGTGCAGTAGAGGAAGCGCGACGGCGGGAGCTGTACCCCGACCCCGTTCTCGCCTCCGGCCGCCGCGGCGTCGAGCAAGGCAACCGCGCAGTCGGCGACGCAGGCCTCCTCCGAGCAGCGCTCGTCGTGGGACGCGACAGCGTCGGCGGGATGGCGTCCTTCGACCCGACATGCCTCCGCGTTCAGGGCTCCGGTGCCGTGGCGGCGAATCGTCTCTTCGGTGGTCCCGTCGAGCGGTGCCCTGGCGACGACGATCGGCTCGATCGCCGGCTTCAGCGTCGTCGCGCGGCCGCCGGGGTAGCGCCGCGACTTAGAGATGCCCCTCGAGTGCAGCCAGACCAGGGTGTCGCGGATCTCGAGGCCGGCGTCCTCAAGCCCGGCGGCGAGTCGGTGGTGGGTCCGGGGGGAGCCGAAGGCAAGTAGGAAGGCGCCCGGCTTCATCGCCCGCAGGCACTCCGCCCCCCAGATAGCGCACCACACCTCGAACGCCTCCGGCTTGGAGAGTCGGCCGTGCCCGTGACGCGCGGCGGCCTCCCGGATCGCGCCGGAGTCCCAGCTCTCGTTCTGCCAGCCGATCGCGTACGGCGG
>ERZ778021.2297-NODE-2297-length-17456-cov-8.074708_pt1 | contig 17456 bp, 13 predicted proteins | sample MGYA00375751_ERZ778021 | MGnify/ENA primary metagenome ERZ778021 (study PRJEB29350, sample SAMN05389814) | bioreactor metagenome | isolation source: Thiocyanate stock bioreactor | place: South Africa: University of Cape Town | collected 2013-08-29 ... | reverse complement strand
CATACGAGATACATCGGTGACTGGAGTTCAGACGTGTGCTCTTCCGATCTGTCGCTGGCCCCGCTGCCGATGGCCGGACCAGGCCCGATTCGCTGCGATGGCGTGATGATGGCCGGGCCTTCGCGGGACACCGGATTCACGCCTGGGATGGAATGCTCGCCACTCCCTCCCCCGCCAGAACCGGAGCGCCCCGTGGATGCCATCCAACTGCTGAAAGCCGATCACAAGAAGGTCAAGGAACTGCTCGCCGAGCTTGCGAAAACGACCACCCGCGCCGCGAAGACGCGCAGCGAGCTGCTCGCACAAATCCGCGTCGACCTGGAGGTCCATACCACGATCGAGGAAGAGATCTTCTATCCCGCCTTCAGGAAGGCCGGTACGAAGGACGATGCAAAGATGTACTTCGAGGCGCTGGAGGAGCATCGCGCCGCCGGCGATCTGGTGCTCCCGGACCTGCTCGACACCGACGTCGGCAGCGAGCAGTTCTCCGGCCGCGCCAAGGTGTTGCGCGAACTGGTCGAACACCACGTCAAGGAGGAAGAGGAGGAGATGTTCAAGGAGGCGAAGAAGCTGCTTTCGGCCGCCGAGCTCAAGGCACTGGGCGCACGCATGGAACAGCGCAAGGTCGAACTGGCCAAGCAAGTCGGTGGCTCGCGCGGCAAGGCTTGAACCGCGAACGCAACGGGGAAAGACGGACACCCCGGACGGCGATCCCAAACCGCCGTCGGCGGCCTACAATGCGACTTTGACGGGCGCCAGGGTCACGGAAATGGAAGCGGAAATGGAAGACTGCAAGCGCGTGCTGGTGGTCGAAGACGACCCCGTGGTGGCCATGGTGATGGAAGACACGCTGCGGGCGATGGGCCTGGAGGTGCTGGTCGACCTCAATCTGGTCGACGCGCTCAACGACGTCGAGGCCAGCCGGCTCGATGCGGCGATGATCGACGTGGGCTTGCGCGGCGAGAATGCGTGGCCGGTGATGGCCGCCTTGCAGAAGCGCAACGTCCCGTTTGCGGTGATGTCCGGTGGCGACCTCAGCGGGTTGGCGCAGGAGTTTCCGCGGGTTCGCATGGTGAACAAGCCGGTGTCGGTGGATACGCTGCAGCAGATCGTGCGCGAGCTGCTGGCTTCGCCGCCCGCTTCGGCGGGCGGTTGAGCAACCCGACCGGCTCAGTTCGCGTCGTCGCCGTCCGCGACATCGCCCAGCATCCGCTGCAACCGCTCGGTCAGCGCGCTCACCGTGAACGGCTTGGTGATCAGCTCCATGCCGGCGGCGAAACCCTTGCTTGAGGCCGTGTCGGCGGCATAGCCGGTCATCAGCAGCACTTTCAGTTCGGGCTGGCGCGCGCGCAGCGTGTCGGCCAGCGAGCGGCCGCTCATGCCCGGCAGGCTGATGTCGGAGATCAGCATGTGCAAGTGGCCGTGCGATTCCAACGCGGCGAGGGCGGCATCGGCGTCCGGCGCCTCCAGCACCGCGTAGCCCAGGTGGTGCAGTACCTCTACCACCACCTGGCGCACCACCTGTTCGTCTTCCACCACCAGCACCACTTCGCCGTTCGACGGGCGCGGGGTGGCCTCGGCCTGATCGTGCCCTGGGCGCGCCAGCTCGACATGGCGCGGCAGATAGAGCTTGATCGAGGTGCCCTCTCCCGCCGCGCTGCGGATGTCGCAATAGCCGTTCGACTGCCGTGCGAAACCATAGACCATCGACAGGCCCAGGCCGGTGCCCCGCCCGGTCGGCTTGGTGGTGAAGAACGGCTCGAAGGCATGCTCCAGCACCTCCGGGGCCATGCCGGTGCCGTTGTCGACGACCTCGATGCAGATGTATTGCCCGCTGTCCGCCTCCAGCCAGTTGCCGCTCTCGATCGAGCCCGCGTCCAGGTTGCTCGAACGGATCAGCAGGTCGCCGCCGTCGGGCATCGCGTCGCGCGCGTTGATGGTCAGGTTCAGCAAGGCGCTTTCCAGCTGGTTCGGATCGCACAGGGTCAACCACAAGTCGTCCGCCAGCTCGAAGCGCAGCGTCACCGCCTCGCCGAGCGTGCGCTGCAGCAGTTCTTCCATCGACGCGATCAACGGGTTGGCCGCCACCGGACGCGGGTCCAGCGGCTGGCGGCGAGAGAAGGCCAGCAGGCGATGCGTCGTCGCCGCAGCGCGATTGGCCGAGTTGAGCGCGCCCTGGACGAAACGCTGCAACGTGGCGGCGTCGCCCGAGCTGGCGTGCAGCTGGATCAGATCCAGTGAACCGATGATGCCTTGCAGCAGGTTGTTGAAGTCGTGGGCCAGGCCGCCGGTGAGCTGGCCGACGGCTTCCATCTTCTGCGCCTGGCGCAGTTGCGCTTCGATCCGGATCTTTTCGCTGAGGTCGCGGATGAATACGTTGGTACGCGATTCGCCGTGCAAGGACAGGCTGCTGACGCTCAGTTCCACCGGGATCGTTTCGCCCACGCGGTTGACCATCTCGCTCTGCCGTGTCGCCCCGCGCCTGGCGCCCCGCGCCGGGCTGGGTTCGAGGTCGGCCAACAGTCGCTCGGGATGACCTGGCGGACCCACCAGGGTCGCCAGCGGCTTGCCGCGGGCCTCCGCGCGCGACCAGCCGAACATTGCCTCGGCCTGCGGGTTCCAGCGCACGATGCGGCCGGCGCCATCGAGCTGGGCAAAACCGTCCAGCGCGGAGTCGATGATGCCGCGTGCCAGTTGGTCGCTCTCGGCCAGCGCCGTCTCGGCCTGCCGGCGCCGCGAGATGTCGCGGGTGATCTTGGCGTAGCCGACCAGCACGCCATCGTCGTATATCGGGTCGATCACCACGCTGGCCCAGAAGCGGCTGCCGTCCTTGCGCACCCGCCATCCCTCGGCCACGTAATGGCCTTCCCGCCTGGCCGTTTCCAGCGCCGTCTGTGGCGTGCCGCGACTGCGTTCTTCCGGCGGATAGAAGCACGAGAAATGCTGGCCGATGATCTCCTCGGCGCGGTAGCCCTTGATGCGTTCCGCGCCGGTGTTCCAGTTGGTGATGATGCCGCGCGGGTCCAGCATGAAGATCGCGTAGTCGGTCACGTTGGACACCAGCAGCTGGAAATACCGTTCGCTGCGGCTCACGCCCGCCATGCCGGCTTCCGCGACGCGGGTGCGCTCGGCCATCCGTCGCTTCAGGTGGCTGTTCAGATCCTTGCTGGCCTGCCCTGCCTCACGCGGATCGGGGATGTCCACCAGCATGTTCACCGCGCCGGTCAGCACGCCCCCGTCGAACAACGGCGTGGAATAGGCGGCGAACGCGATCCGCCGGCCATCGGCCCGTTGTGCCAAGGCGATGTCGCCATGAATCGCCCGCGCTTCGCGCACCGCCCGCGCCATCGCGCACTGCTCGTGCGGCAGCGGCGCGCCATCGGCCTGGAACAGTCGCGCAAACAGACACCATTTCTCGCCCGGCATCGGGCGCCGCCCGGCCAGCTCCACGGCCGCTTCATTGAAGAAGGTGATGGCGCCTCCGGCATCGGTGCCATGCACGGCGATCGGCAAGGCCTGCAGCAACTGCTGCGAGAGGCGACCGCGCTCCGCCGTGGCGCGCTGGCGCGAGTTCTGTTCCTTGACGTCGATGGTGATGCAGCGCGAGTGCACGAACTGGCCGCGCTCGAAGCGTCCACTGGAGCTGATCTGCACCTGGCGCACCCGGCCGTCACCGCCGATCAGCCGCGCCGGCCGCTTGTCCACCGATTCGCCGGCGCGCACCCGCGCGAGCAGCGCGCACAGGTTGTCGTCGTCGGCATCGAAATCGGCCAGGTTGTGGCCCACATACTCGTCGCGGCGATAGCCCAGCAGGTCCAGCTCGGCCTGGTTGGCACGCAGGATCGTGCCGTCGGCCGCGACCAGCCGCATGCCCACCGCGGCATGTTCGAAAAAATCCTCCGCGTCGCTCATCCCCTTCCTGTCGCCGCCGTGCCCGGCCGCATGGGGTGGTGAGGTGGAATCTGCCATGCAACGCATCCCGTCCCGATTCGAAAGCAGCCTGTCCCGTCAGGAAGAAACCCCGCGTGCGACGGCATGGTTCACGACCGTCTCACGGCGCCATCCCCAGTCTGTGGCGCGATCACTATGCACCGCCCCCGCGGGCGTTGCCAGCCACGCCAGTCAAGCCGACCGCCCGCACAGCCCACGCCAATGTCAGAACAACGCACCATCGTCACCACGCACCGGCACGCATCCGTGCTCGCCACGCGCCTGGCTGGCAACCGCAACCGCGTATCGGGCATGGCGAGCTGAGTCATGGCCTCCGCTTCGCACAAGGTGGTCTACGTCGCGCTGGGCGGCAACCTGATGATCGCGATCGCCAAGTTCGTGGCGGCCGGGCTGTCCGGCAGCTCGGCAATGCTGAGCGAGGGCGTGCACTCGCTGGTGGACACGGTGAACGAAGTGCTGCTGCTGTACGGCTTGCATCGCGCCGGCAAGCCGCCGGATCGCAGCCATCCGTTCGGCTATGGCCGCGAGCTGTATTTCTGGAGTTTCATCGTGGCGCTGCTGGTGCTGGCGGCAGGCGCAGGCGTGTCGTTCTACGAAGGCGTGATGCACATCCGCGAACTGGAGGCGATCAAGCGGCCGTGGATCAACTACGCGGTGCTTGGCGTGTCGTTCCTGTTCGAAGGCACTTCGTGGCTGGTGGCGCTGCGCGAGTTCCGCGCGCGCAAGGGCAAGCTGGGCTACTTCGAGGCGTTCCGGCTGAGCAAGGACCCCAGCACCTTCACCGTCCTGCTGGAAGACAGCGCGGCCCTGCTTGGCCTGCTGATCGCGCTGGCCGGCGTGGTGGGTGCGCAGGCCTTCGACGAGCCTGCACTCGATGGCGTCGCCTCGCTCGGTATCGCCGGTGTGCTGGCCTCGTTTGCCCTGCTGCTGGCGCGCGAGACCAAGGGCCTGCTGATCGGCGAACCGGCGCACCCGAGGGTGAGCGGTTCGATCCTGGCGATCGCCGCCGCGGACCCCGGCGTGCATGCCGCCAACGGCGTGCTGACCGTGCAGATGGGACCGAACCAGGTGGTGGCCACGCTGAGCGCCGAGTTCGAGGATGCACTGACCACGCCGCAGATCGAGGCGTGCATCAACCGCATCGAGGCGCAGGCCAAGACGATCCATCCCGAACTGCTGTCGCTGTTCATCAAACCGCAGACAGCCGAAACCTGGCGTGAGCGGCGCCGGTACGTCGAGGCCGCGGGTGACCAGCTGACCTCGTGAGCTGCCGCACGCGGCTGCCCGAAGCGGCGGTAGAACGGGCGCTGCACGCGGCCGGCCTGGAGGATGAAGCCACCGTGGTCACCGCGCGGCTCGAACCCAGCTGATCCGCGGCGGGAGGCCGTGAGCGCCGTGCGGCGCCCAGTTCGACCACGTTGACCAGATTGCCCGCCTCGTCCCACAGCGCCTGGTCGTCCTGCCAGACCAGCCAGCCCAGCTCGCACGCGGCGCAGCCGCAATCGCCGTGGCACTCGCCGCAACGTTCGGTGCAGGTGCAAGCGGCCCGCCGGCGCACGTCGACCGCGCCATTCAATCGCAGGTAGCCATCCGGCGGCCAGCGACGGATGCCCTCGCGCGTCGGCAGCTCCGGTGGCGGGGATGGGGCGGCGTTCACCTGCACGGCCTTGCCGCCGACGGCCGGTCGCGCCCGGGGGGCGGCTGCGACGGCGGCAGCTCGGGTTCGTTCGGCGTGGGCTGCGGTTCCGTGGGATCGGGGAACGGCGGCGGCGCGGGATCGGGCGGCTGGTATTCGGGATCGCCGGCGGATGATGGCGGGACGCTGGACAGCATGATCGGCAGGGAGTGCGATGGCATGAGCGGTCTCCTCGGGACGTGGCTCGATCCTCGCCGTTTCCGCGCCGATTTCCCGTGAGATTCGCGCGACGCGATCGTGAGCAAGTTTCGCCGAAGAAGTGACGCTTGCTGTTGACTCGCCAGGAGCGATCCCACCCCGGCCCTCCCCTGCGCGCAAGGGTACGAGCGCTGCATCAAGGGCCTTCGCCGGGGCGCCATCGCTGGAAGCTCGAGGGCATGGCCCGGCCGCATGCCCACGCGATGTCGACACCGCGCCGTGCAGGCTGGGTGCATGGCCGATATCTTCACCGTGAGGTGGCAGTTGTGGCAGCAGCATGTCGCGGTGCGGCTGGGCGTGACCGTGGTGGCCGGTTTGTTGCTGGCGCTGGTGCTGCGTGTCGCGATCCACGCCGTGCTGCGGCGGCTCGCGGGCGATCGCCCGGTGATCGCCGACCTGATGCAGCGCGCCCACGCGCCGCTGCAGTGGCTGCTGCCTCTGCTCTCGCTTTTGCTGGTGCTGCGCTATGGCCCCGCACTGGACTCGGCACCGATGGCACTGGTCGAGCATCTGTTGCTGATCGGTTTGCTGGCTGCCGGCACCTGGCTGGTGGTGCGTTGCGTCGGCGCGTTCGAGGGCGCCGCGGTGCGGCGCTATCCGATGGATGCCGCGGACAACCTGCAGGCTCGTCGCGTGGTCACCCAGGTGCGCGTGCTGGCGCGCACTGCCGACGTGGTGGTGATCGTGCTGGGCACGGCGATCATCCTGCTCACCATTCCCGGCGTGCGCCAGCTCGGCGCCAGCCTGCTCGCCTCCGCCGGCGTGGCCGGGCTGGCGATAGGACTGGCGGCGCGGCCGGTGCTGAGCAACCTTATCGCCGGCCTGCAGATTGCGCTGACCCAGCCCATCCGTCTCGACGACGTGGTGATCATCGAAGGCGAATGGGGCCGCATCGAGGAGATCGCCGGAAGTTACGTGGTGGTGCGCATCTGGGACGAGCGCCGGCTGGTGGTGCCGCTCAACTGGTTCATCGAGCATCCATTCCAGAACTGGACGCGCCGCAGTTCGCAGCTGATCGGCACGGTGTTCCTGATGCTGGATTTCCGCACGCCACTGGCGCCGCTGCGCGAGGAGTTCAAGCGCCTGTGCGAGGCCTCGGAGCAGTGGGATCGTCGCGTATGCGTGCTGCAGGTCACCGACGCCACCGAGAAGACGATGCAACTGCGCATGCTGGTGAGCTCCACCGATTCGGGCCGCAACTTCGACCTGCGTTGCCAGGTGCGCGAGGGACTGATCGCCTTCGTTCAGGCGCACTACCCGCACGCGCTGCCACGCTGGCGCTGCGAACTGGATCGTGGCCAAGAATCCGCCGCGCCGATGCCGCCGGCGCCGGCACCGCAGCGCGCGCCGTCGGCCGAAGACGGCGGCCCCGAGCGTCGCGCCAGCTGAACGGCAGCCGACGTTCTGCGACGTCTTTCACGGCGTGCGGACCAGGCCGATGCCAAGGTCACGACGACGCCGACGACGGGAGTCACGCGCATGTTTCCCAAACGGGTGCTGCTGGTGGAGGACGACCCCGATACCCGCGAGATCACCGCACTGCTGCTGCAGCACGCAGGCTACACGGTGATCGTGGCGCACGACATCGCCAGCGGCGTGGCGGAGTCGGAAGCACGGCAGGATTTCGGCGTGATCGTGACGGACATGTATCTGGGCCGCGGCCAGACCGGCATCTCGCTGATTCGCAGCCTGCGGGACAGCGGCTCGCGCACCCCGATCGTGCTCACCTCCGCGCACGAGGAAGCATCCATCGCCGCCCGCGACATGAAGGTGCTGTTCCTGCCCAAGCCGTACGGCCGGCAGGCCCTGCTGTCGGTGGTGGCCATGGCGCGCGTGTGTGGCGTCTGAACGATGCTGCCGCCTCATCGCTGCGGCACGACAGTGTCACGCCCGCTTGCCGCACCGCGCGGTCTGCCGGGAGCTCGCCCGTGGCCCGGGAGATTGCGCCTGTCCCATCGGAAGCGACCCGCGCACGGCGGCAGCGCCCGGTATCGGCACGCACGCCGAGCGGAGCAAGTGATTGGTCGCCGCCGACAGCCCCGGTTGCTCCCACCTGGCGTGCTCGTGGCAGTGCCAGCACCTGCACGCTGGCTTCGGCATGGTTTTGAACCGGGGTAGTTCAGCTTGCCTTGTGGCGGGAGGCGCGCTTCTTCGCTGACGCTTTTCTCGTCGCGGACTTCTTCCTGGCCGTGGTCGTGGTGGTTCGCTTGTCCCCTTTCCCGCCCGCCGCCGACTTCTTCGCCGGCGTGCGCTTGTTGCTGGCCAGGCTCTGCTGCAGCAGCGACATGAAGTCGACCACGTTGGTGGTGGCGTTCTCCGGCATCGTCTCCTCGTCTTCCGGTTCGGTGGTCACCACGCCTTTCGACTTCATCCGCTTCTCGATCACCTTGCGCAGGCGATCACGGAACTCGTCGCGGTACTCGGCCGGATTCCACTCGTCGCTCATCGACTCGATCAGCTGCTCGGCCATCTGCAGCTCCTTGGCCGAGATGCGGTAATCCGACGCTGTCCCTGCGGGAATCTTGTAATCCTCGGCGTCAACCAGCTCCTGTGGGTAGCGCATCAGCATCAGCATCAGCGCATCCCCCCGCGGCACCACTGCGGAGAGGTATTCGCGCGTGCGGATCACCACCCGCGCGATGCCGATGCGGCCGGTGCGCTTGAGCACCTCGCGCAGCAGCACGTAACCCTTCTCCGCCTTCTTGCCCGGCACCAGGTAGTACGGCTTCTCGAAGTATTCCGGGCCGATCGAGTCGGCCTCGACGAAGGCTTTCACGTCGACCGCCTCGCGCCCCTCGGCGGCGGCCGACTTGATGTCCTCCGGCTCCAGCACGACGTAGTTGCCCTTGGCGTATTCGAACGCCTTGACGATCTCCTTCCAAGGCACCTCCTCCCCGGTCTCGGCGTTCACGCGCTCGTACCGGACCGGCGTGTTGCTGCGGCTGTCCAGCATGCGGAAATGCAGGTCCACGCTGCGCTCGCCGGTCATCAGCGACACCGGCACGTTGAGCAGGCCGAACGACAGGGTTCCGCTCCAGATGGGTCGTGCCATGGCTTCAGACTCCGGCGGCGAGCAGGTCGACAGACTATTCCGGTTTGCGCGTGCAGGGGCTGTCAAACGTGCCGTGCGAATCACGCACACGCTTCACCTGCGGCGCACGCCGGGCGCACTACGGTGCGTCGCGTCGCCACCGCGGAGCCATCCGATGCCTGTCGCCGAACGCAGCAAGGCTGCCCGAACCGCCGTCAAACGCCGGCGTCCGATCCGGGCTGCCACCGGACAGGCCGAACGACGCAAGCCTGCCAGCGGTCCGGTGTGGACCTCGCCGAATTCGGCGGACCAGTCGGCGCAGAAGGTCGGCGAGTTCGGCGCATCCAGCGCGATGGGCCGCCCGGTGCAGCCGGAGCAATTGGCGCCGTCCCATGTCTTCCTCGCGGCGCCGTCGTGCGCCAGCTGCCTTTCCGGCGCGGTGCTGCCGGTGACGAGCGGCCCGACCGGCTGAGCGATCATGGGCAACCTGCGCGACTATCAACGCAAGCGCGATTTCTCGAAAACGCGCGAACCGGCCGACAACGCGGCGGGACGCCGGGGCAGTCGCGCGATCTTCGTGGTGCAACTGCATCATGCCAGCCGCAGGCACTTCGATTTCCGCCTGCAACTGGGCGACGTACTGAAGAGCTGGGCGGTGCCGAAAGGACCCAGCTACGACCCGCAGGTGAAACGCCTGGCGGTCGAGGTGGAGGATCATCCGGTGTCCTATGCCGGCTTCGAGGGCGACATCGAACACGGCTACGGCAAGGGCCATGTCGACCAGTTCGACATCGGCGTGTGGACCACCGAAGGCGACGCCGAAGCGCAGTTGCAAAAGGGTCACCTGCGCTTCGAGCTGTTCGGCAAGCGGCTCAAGGGCGGCTGGCACCTGGTGCGCAGCGGCCGCAAGGAACGCCAGCCGGCGTGGTTCCTGATCAAGGCCAAGGACGCGTTCGCCGGCGACGTGGAAGCGGACGACCTGCTCGACGCGAAGATGATCCGCAGCACCCGCGCGGCCGCGACAACATCGGCGACAAGGGCGGTGGCAAAGAAGTCCACCGCACGCAAGAAAGCCGTGCCGAAGGGAAGAAGGGTGCCGCGCTTGCACCTCGCCAAGGCAGCCGCCGCGCTGGACGGGGCGCGCCCGGCGCCACCCGGCACCGAGTTCTTCAAACCGGAACTGGCACGCCTGCGCGAGTCGCCGCCGCCAGGCGAGCAGTGGCTGCATGAGGTGAAGTGGGACGGCTACCGCATCCTCGCCGCGATCGCCGACGGCGAGGTGAAGCTGTGGTCGCGCAACGCGCTGGCCTGGAACGGGCGGCTGCCAGAGATCGTGCAGGCGCTCGAATCGCTGGGATTGCATTCGGCCCGGCTCGATGGCGAGCTGATCGCGCTCGATGCCCGCGGACACAGCGATTTCAACGGCCTGCAGGCCACCCTGTCCGGCGAAGCACAATTGCCGCTGGTCTACATGCTGTTCGACCTGCCCTACCTCGAAGGCAGCGACCTGACCCGGGTACCACTGCTGCAACGCAAGGCGCTGCTGCAACGGCTGCTGGCCCACGCGCCGAAACACCTCGCCTTCAGCAGCCATGCGGTCGGCGACGGTGAAGGCGCGTTCCGCACGGCGACCGAGCAGCAGCTGGAAGGCATCATCTCCAAGCGCGTCGATTCGATCTACCGAGCAGGACGCGGCGACGACTGGCTGAAGATCAAGCGGCTGGAAAGCGACGAGTTCGCGGTGGTCGGCTACACGCCGCCCAAGGGCAGTCGCAGCGGTTTCGGTTCGCTGCTGCTGGCCCGACCCGATCCGGAGGTGTCGAACGGCTGGATCTATGTCGGACGCGTCGGCACCGGCTTCTCCGACGAACAGTTGCGGCAATTGAGCAGGACCATCACCGACAAGAGCAGCAAGAAACCGACGGTGAAACTTGCCGCGATCGATCCGCTGCTGCGCGGTGCACACTGGGTCGAACCGAAGGCCGTGGCCGAGGTGTACTACCGCGGCATCGGCAACAAGAACCTGCTGCGCCAACCGAGCCTGAAGACCATGCGTACCGACAAGACCGCCGCCGACCTGACCGACAGCGAGCGCGCGCCCTCCCCTCCCGCCGCCGGGTCGCGCGCACGGCGTGGCAAATCCGCGGACAACACCCCCGCCATCACCATCAGCCACCCCGACCGCGTGGTGTATCCCGAGGACGGCATCACCAAGCAGGAAGTGGCCGACTACTACACCCGCGTGATGGACTGGTTCCTGCCTGGCGTGGTGGACCGTCCCACCTCGGTCATCCGTTGCCCGGAAGGTACCGGGAAGGCCTGCTTCTTCCAGAAGCACATGATCGCCGGCCTCGAGCACGTCGGCAGCGCCAGGCTCAAGGAGGAATCCGGCGGGCAGGCCAGCTACATCTATCCGCGCGATGCCAACTCGGTGATCGAGCTGGTTCAGTTCGGCGTGCTGGAGTTCCACCCCTGGGGCGCGACCGTCAAGCAGCCGGACCTGGCCGACCGCGTGGTGTTCGACCTCGACCCCGGCGAGGACGTGGCCTGGGACCGCGTGGTGGCGGCAGCGCGGCTGGTGCGCAAGCTGCTGTCGCAGATGGGGCTGGAATCATTTTTGCGTACCACCGGCGGCAAGGGCCTGCACGTGGTGCTGCCGTTGAATCCGGGCTGCCCGTGGCCGCAGGTGAAGGGTTTCGCCCAGGCGTTTGCCAGCTCCCTGGCGCAGGCCCATCCGCTGGAGTTCATCGCCACCGCCAGCAAGGCACGCCGCGGCGGCCTGATCTATGTGGACTACCTGCGCAACAGCCGCGGCGCCACCAGTGTGGCGTCCTACTCGTTGCGCGCACGCCCCGGCGCGCCGGTGGCGATGCCGTTGCGCTGGACCGAACTGGGCAAGCTGAAAAGCGGCCACGACTTCGACATCCATTCCGCGCCCCAGCGCCTCGCGCGGCTGCGCAGCGACCCGTGGGCCGGCATCGGCGAGCTGCGCCAGAACCTCGACGACGTGATGGAAAAGCTCGGCTGAGGATCGCCCGCGCTTTTCGCGCGATGCTCTTCGTCGCATGATGCAAAAGGCATCGCGCACGGAGTGCGCTCCCACGGATTCGCGACGGAACCATGCAGGGCGGGCCGTGCCCGCCCTGCGTCGGCGTTGGACCAGGTCGACGTCGACGGCGTTACGCGGTAGCGCCAAGCGCGTCGATGATCGCGTCGGCAAAGGCGGGGATGTCGCCCGGGCGGCGGCTGGTGATCAGCTGGCCGTCACGCACCACCTCGCTGTCCTGCCAGTGCGCGCCGGCGTTCTCCAGATCGGTGCGCAGCGACGGCCACGAGGTGACCTGGCGATTCTTGACCAGGCCGGCTTCGATCAGCGTCCACGGAGCGTGGCAGATCGCCGCCACCGGCTTGCCTGCGTCGTCGAACGCCTTGACCAGCGTGATCACCGCGGGCACCCGCCGCAGCTTGTCCGGGTTCATCACGCCGCCAGGCAGGACCAGCGCGTCGTAATGCTCGACCTTGGCCTCGTCCAGGGGCACGTCCACCGGCACGGCCCTGCCCCAGTTGCCATCGCTCCAGCCCTTGATCTCCCCGGCGTGGCCGGGGGCGATCACGTCGGTCTGCGCGCCGGCCTGTTCCAGCAGGCGTTTGGGTTCGGTCAGTTCGGACTGTTCGAAGCCGTCGGTGGCGAGGATGGCGATGCGGCGGCCGGTGAGGTTGAAGGACATGGGGCACTCCAGGATCGGAAAGCCGCAGCATCGCCGCTGCCACATGCAGGCAGCGTGCGGTTGTCGTGAGCGCGGCGTGACTCAAGTGCGAGCTACGCCCGCCACCCCGCCGCGAGAGAGCCCGCGGCATGACGAAGCAAACCGTCGTTCACCCCATCGTCATCCGCGCGAAAACGGGGTCATGTTCAGCCCTTCCGCCGCGACGCATCGTTGACGGCCCTTGCACCGGGACGCTGCGAAGGTGCAGGCGTCGCGATGCCGTCCGCGATCTCCGCAACTCCTCGTGCACAAAGGAATACGAACATGTCGATTTCACTGCTGGTGCTCATCGTTCTCGTCATCCTGCTGATCGGTGCGTTGCCGACCTGGGGCTACAGCCGCTCCTGGGGTTATCGTCCGACCGGCGGCATCGGCATCATCCTGCTGATCGTGCTGGTGCTGTGGTTGCTTGGCGTTTTCCACTGAGCGCCCCGCCGACACCGTGATCGTCCTGGCCAAATCGGTGTAACCCGTGCGCGCGGCGGCAGAGTGCCAGGACTGCCTGCCAGGGCGCCGTGCCACGCAGACCGCACCGGGACTCGGGATTTGCCCGGGAACGACGCTGCCGGCGACTCCAGTATCCACAGTCCCGGGCAACGAGCGGCGAGCCGGCGTCAGCGCAGCGGTTCAGCGGCCCTGTCGCCCTGGCAACGGATCGGCCCGCCGTCGCGGCCGCGAGCCTGGGTGAAGCTGGAGCCGCGGCGGTTGATCACGATGCCGTTGGCACATTGCTGGTTGGCGTCCAGCAGGTAACTGGCGGTGACGCGCTGCGCCTCCTGCTGCTGGCGCTGCAGCTGCACGGCGCGGCGGGCCTGGTATTCGCGCGCCTGGTCGGCGACCTGGCGGTAATTGCTGGCCAGCTCCTCGCGACGCTGGCGCAGGTCGCGCTCCAGTTCGTCGTGGCGCTGGCGCGCACTGGCACGGGCTTGTTCGGCCTGCAGCGCGGCGGCGCGCTCGGTTTCCTGGATCAGCTCGTCGGCATGGCGGGCGGCAAGCCAGCGCGACACCCCGTTCCAGCCCAGGATCGCCACGACGAGGGCGGCGACAGCGGCGGCGATTTTCCAGCGCAAGGCAATCGTCATGGCTCCCGCTCCCGCGCGGCGATTCAGCGACCGAAGATGATTTCTTCACCCTCGTGGTCACGGTCCCAGCCGCGCAGCTGGTCGCGGATGTGCGCGATACCCTGCCGGCCGAGCGCATTGCGCTCCTCATCCAGTACCTGGCCGTCGAGCAGCTCGGCCAGTCGCTGCGCGGTGGGCAGCATGGCGTCCCAGGCGTCGAGCGCGGGGACCGGCCCGGGCAAGGTCATGAAGAAACTGACGCCGGAGGTCTGCAGCGCATCCAGCCGGGCCAGGTCGAAATTGCCCGGCTTGAGCATGTTGGCGACGCTGAAGATGGGGCCCAGCTCGCGCTTGCCGTCCACCAGGCGGTGATAGATGCCCATGTCGCCGAATTCCAGCCCGGCCTTTTCGGTGGCGACGACCAGATCCGGTCCGTTGAAACGCGCGCCATCGCGCGCCACCACGAACAAGGTGACGATGCGTTCCACCGGCGTGTCGGCCGGGCGCCGACCCAGCTCCGAGCGCGGCACCGGCTTGGTGACAGGCGGCGCCGGTGCCGGTGCCGGCGCGGCGGCGGGCGGATCGGCGGCGGGTTCGGCGGGCGCGCGCAAGGCATCCACGATCGAGGCGGCGTGGCCGGCCAGGCGTTCGGTCAGGCGCTCGGCCGGCTTGGCCGCATGGCGTTCGCCGGAAAGCGTGGCGCCCAGGCGCTCCAGTTCCTCGCGCAGGCCGACGTCGAGCTCGCCTTGCTGCGGCGTCGCCGAGGTGTCGCCCAGGCTGAAGGCCGGGTCGTCGGCCAGGCTGGAGCCGCCCATGGTGGGCTCGCGCCGCGCGTGTCCGTGCGTGTGCGTATCGCCCGCTGCCCTGCGCTTGCCCTGCTCTTTCCGCGGCTGGCCGAACAGCCAGATCAGTGCCAGCACGACCAGCCCCACGATCAGCATCGGAATGCCGACGGCGGCGTTCCACGCAAAGGCAAGCAAAGGTTGCACGGTCATCATCGGTTCCTCAGGCAGCTCCCGCCAGTTTAGCCGCTTCGGCCAGGTCGACCTGCACCAGCCGCGACACGCCGGGCTCGCGCATGGTCACGCCGCACAGCTGGGTGGCGGCTTCCATGGTGGCCTTGTTGTGGCTGATGAAGATGAACTGCACGTGCTCGCTCATCTCGTTCACCAGACTGGAGAAGCGGCCGACGTTGGCCTCGTCCAGCGGCGCGTCGACCTCGTCGAGCAGGCAGAACGGCGCGGGGTTGAGGCCGAAGATGGCGAACACCAGCGACACCGCGGTCAGCGCCTTCTCGCCGCCGGACAACAGCGAGATGTTGGACGGGCGCTTGCCCGGCGGGCGCGCCATGATCGTCACGCCGGTGTTGAGCAGGTCGTCGCCGGTGAGTTCCAGATAGGCATGGCCGCCACCGAACAGGCGCGGGAACAGTTCCTGCACGCCGGCGTTGACCTTGTCGAAGGTTTCCTTGAAGCGATGGCGGGTTTCGCGGTCGATCTTCTTGATCGCGCCTTCCAGCGTTTCCATCGCGCTGACCAGGTCGGCCAGCTGGTTGTCCAGGTAGGTCTTGCGCTCGCTCTGTTCGGCATGTTCCTGGATCGCAGCCAGGTTGACCGGCTCGATCCGCGCGATTTTCTGGCCGATGTCGGCGAGCTGTGACCGCCACTGGCTGGCGTCGATGTCGTCGGCCAGTTCGGCCAGCAGGGTTTCCAGTTCGAGGCCGGAAGCGGTGATCGCTTCGGCCAGTTGTTCGGCGCGCAGTTGCAGCGCCTGGGCGGCAAGACGCTTCTCGGACAGGCCCTCGCGCAATGCCGACAGGCCCTGCTCGGCCAGGTGGCGCTGCTGTTCGAGCTTGCGGAATTCGAGGTCGCAGTCTTCCAGTGCGCGGCGCGCCTCGACCAGTTGCTTGTCGACCAGCAGGCGCTGGTCCAGATACGTCTGGCGCTCGGCCTCGAGTTCGGCGATCGGGTCGGAGCCGGCGGCGAGCTGTTCGGCGATCTCGTTGCGGCGCGCCTCGATCTGGCGCAACTGGGCGTCCATGCGGCCCAGCGACTGTTCCAGCGAGCTCAGCGACGAGCGCTTGGACTCCAGCGAGAGCGCCAGCGAGTGCGATTGATCGGCCGCCTCGCGCGCATTCATGCGGGCTTCCTCGCGCGCCTCGAGCAGGCTGCGGCGTTCGTTTTCCAGTTCGCGGCGCTGGTCTTCCAGGTCGCCCATCAGGCCGACCGATTCGTCCAGCCGCGCGCGCGCCTCACGGGTCTGGTTCTGCAATTCGTCGATCTGCGTGGACAGGTCGGCCAGCTCGCCGCTGACCTTTTCGGCACGGGCGCGGGCGGTCTCCAGCTTGCCGCGGTGGCTTTGCAACTGGCCGGCCAGTTCGGACTGGCGACGGTGCGCGTTGTACAGCTCGCGCTGGGCGTCGTCGCGCGCGCGTTCGGTTTCGAATTTGCTGGTGCGCAGGTTGTCGAGCCGTTCGCTGGCTTCTTCCAGCTGCGCTTCCAGCATGGCGATCTGTTCGGCCAGCGTGCGCAGCTCGCGCTCGCGCGCCAGCACGCCGACCTGGCTGCCTTGCGCCCGGCGCACGCGCGCCCAGCCCGGGCCGAGCCATTCGCCGCCGCGCGTCATCACCGACTGATACGGTGCCAGTGCGGACAGCGAGGCCACCTGCCGGTGGGCGTCGGCCAGCGATTCGGCGGTCAACACGTGGCCCAGTATGGCCATCGCCGCCGCCGGGCCGCGTACGTGGGCGGCCAGCGTGCCAGCGGCGCCGACGCCGCCCTCGGCGTTGTCGAGCAAGGCGATGTCGGCGTTGTCGAGCGCATCGAACTCCGCCGCCAACGCATGCGAGCCATCCACCAGCACCGCGTCCAGAAATCCGCTCAGCGCCGTTTCCACGGCGGTCTCCCAGCCGTTTTCGACCTGCAGCGACTCACCGAGGCGGCGTGACGTGTTCAACCCGAGACGAGCCAGCCAGCTGCTGGCAGCGTTTTCTTCCTGGCCGAGCGCGGCATGCTGCAGCGCTTCGAGCGAGGCGTGCCGGCCACGGGCGGCCTGCAGTTGCTGGCGGGCCTCGTTCAGCGCCGACTGCACCTGGCGCTCTTCTTCCTGCACTTTTTCATGGTTGGACTTGTACTGGTCGAGCAGGCTGCCCAGGGTTTCCACGCGCTCGCGCTGGGCGTCGTGTTCGCTGTGCAGTTGCTCGCCGGCGGCGGCCAGTGCGGCCACGTCGGTAGCTTTCTGCTCGGTTTCCAGTGCTTCGCGGCGGCGCGCCAGGTCGATGCCCTGGCGGTCGAGGTAATTGAGCTTGGTGCGTTCCACCTCGGCGGCGCGGTTGGATTCGCCGGCGTTGCGGGTGTGGCTGTCCCAGCGCTGTTGCCAGTCGGCCAGCCTGGCCTCGGTGCTGCGCTGGGCTTCGGCGGTGTCGTCCTGCAGCTGCTGCAGGGCTTCGAGTTTCGGTTCGCCTTCGGCCAGCGCCATGCGCAGGGCTTCGACCTGCTCGCGGTCGGTGGCGATGTGTGCGGCCAGTTCCGCGTGCTCGCGCTCGCTGTCGGCGTGGGCGCGCTGCAGGCGTTCGGCGCTCTCCTTGTTGTGGCGCACTTGCTGCTCGACACGGGCGATCTCGGCGCCGACCTTGTAGACCTCGGCCTGGACCGCGTTCAGGTGCTCGCTGGCGTCGGTGTGGCGTTCGCGCATGACCTCGATCTGCGCCTCGATCTCGCGCTGGCCGGCCAGCTGCTTCTCGATCTCGATCT
>ERZ778021.2296-NODE-2296-length-17482-cov-6.219143_pt1 | contig 17482 bp, 16 predicted proteins | sample MGYA00375751_ERZ778021 | MGnify/ENA primary metagenome ERZ778021 (study PRJEB29350, sample SAMN05389814) | bioreactor metagenome | isolation source: Thiocyanate stock bioreactor | place: South Africa: University of Cape Town | collected 2013-08-29 ... | reverse complement strand
GGCCCCCGCGCTCGTCTTCCCCCTCATCCGGCCCTTCGGGCCACCTTCCCCCGCCAGGGGGGAAGGCCGTCAGGATGCCCCCTCAACCTCCGACGCGATCCGCCAAATTCCAAAGGCACACCCCGCGGAGACCTGGCCTGGACGGATCGGCCGGTCCCTGGCATAGTGTCGCCGCATTTCCGCGGGGACGCCCCGCGCGGGCGTCCGCCCGAGAAGAACCCGAGGCCCCGCCGGCGATCGACCGCCCCGGGGGCCCGCATCGCTCTTAGCAAGGAAGATACGGCCATGCGGCGATCCCTCTTCGGCCCGGCGTGCGTCCTCACGCTCTGCGCCGGGCTGGCCACCGGCTGCGAATCGCTCCGGCCCTCCGCGCGCAAGGAGGCCGCCCCCCCTCGCGACGAGGCCGTGGAGGCCGCCGACGGCGACGACCGCGAACGGCCCGACCGGATCGAGGCCGTCGCCCCCGACGGCGGGCGCACGCACGCCCCGTTCTTCAAGAACAACCGCCTCAAGGGGGGGCTCAGCGACCAGGCCCAGGACATCGAGGCCAGCCTGGGCGTAAAATGACCCCATGAACCCCGTCCTGCGAGCCCTGATCGGCCGACTCCTCGGCGACCGGGGCGAGCGCGCGGCCGTCGCCCACCTGAAGCGCCGGGGGATGCGGATCCTCCGGCGCAACTACCGCACGAAGCACGGCGAGGTCGACGCGATCGCCCGCGACGGCGACGTCGTGGTCTTCGTCGAGGTCAAGGCCCGCCGCCGCGGCGACCCGGCCGAGGCCGTCACGCGCGAGAAGCAGCGGCGGCTCACGCTCGCCGCGCTCCACTTCCTCAAGCGCCACCGCCTGCTCGAACACCGCTGTCGGTTCGACGTCGTCGCCGTCCTCTGGCCCGCCGACGACGGCCCGCCGATCGTCGAGCACTACCCCGACGCCTTCGAAGCCCACGGCCGCGGCCAGATGTTCCGCTGACGCATCGATGTTATGCCGCGAGCCATCAGAAGCCGGCGTGACCCCCTCGTCGCCGCCTTCGTTCAAGGCCGGAAGCTGCCACGAACCGCCGCCATGTCATGGCCTCCGACTCAGCCATCGGGAGACGGCGAAGTGGATGTCTTCGCAGCAAGCTCCAGGAATTCCGCGATCATTTTCGAGGCCGTTGACGAGCGGGCCTCGACTCCGGCTCGCCGGGCCTCCGAGATAATCTCAGCGTGGCTCAGGAACTCGGCGGGGTCGTCTCTGATCTCGTCGAAGATCCTCTCCAGGACCTCGTCCCTGAGCCCTCGGGATTTGAAGGGCAGGCGTAAGGTTTCCAGGATGACGCCGACGCGGCCCGGCAACCGCGATCTGATGATCAAACTTGCTGCATAGCATGCGATCAACTCATCCGTCTCGTCGACCTGCGCCCTCAAGATCTCGGCGCTCCTTCGGAGCCCTGCTTCGCCGCAGCCCCGGACGAAGTCGACGTAGAACGTGTCGCCGACATTTTGCCAGCATTCCGCACCCTCCTGGATGTATTGCAGCAATCGATCCGGATCGTACTCCATGTCCCTCGGGATCTCCGTGCCTCAGTAAGAGCCGCCCGGCTTCGACCTGATCCCGGCCGGCCCCGGCTTTCTCCAGGCCAGGTCGAAAGCCAGCCTCCGCGTCGAAAGGGAGGACGGGGCCTCGCGCCGACTGGTTCGCGGCGAGGTACGCCGAATCTCGCCGACGATGCGGAATCGTGAAATCCGGACGCTGGGCCCGACGACCGTAGCGAGATGGAGGGCCTCGGGTCTTTGACAATCCGGCCGACGGTTGAGCCGCTGCGGACGAGCCTGGCCGAGCCCGAGGGCCGCCGGACTGTCGCGGATTTCGAGGCGACCATCCCCGCGGCTTCCTCATCGGGCCGCGAGGGCGGGATCAGGGACGTCCGTTGGTACCGGCCGTCCCGAACTCCACGACGGTCGGGAAGAATCATCATTCGAATTCGACGGACGAACCCAATTGGATTGGGATGCAAGTTTCTTTTGTGAATTGCTTTGCGGCTAGATTGGGGTGGTCCTCTCGCCGCGGACGAAGCCAAGCCGGGGCCGGTCAAGATGCGGCCCGGCGCATGGACGTGTGATCTGAAACGAGCGGCGAGGGTCGGGCCTCACCCCGCCCGCGCGGCCTGGAGGATGCGGCTGAGGACGTCCATCTGGGCGACGCCGTCCTCGGCGGGGGCCTCCAGCGAGCCGGCGGCGACGGAGCGTGCGAACGAGTCGACCATCGCGGCGTACTGGTCGACGGCCGGGAAGGTCAGGGTCTCGTGGCGGTCGGAGCCCTCGCCCACGTCGGAGGCGGTCTCCATCGTCCGCAGGGTCGCGATCGGGCCGGAGGCGGGGGGGAGGAAGGCGTCGGGGACGAGGATCGATCCGGCCGTGCCGACGAGTTCATAGCGGCACACGAACGGCTGTTCGAAGCTGCAATCGATCGTCGCCAGGATGCCGTTGGGGAACCGCAGGGCCGCGGCCACGGCCATGTCCACGCCGCTCGGGGCGAACAGGCCGGCGGCCTCCACCCGCTCGGGCTCGGCCCCGGCGAACAGCCGCGAGGCGTTCACGCCGTAGGTGCCGATGTCCCACACCGGCCCGCCCCCCCGCCTCGGGTCGAGCCGCCAGTCGGCCGGGTCGATCGGGAACGAGAACGACGCGCGGATCAGCTTCAGCTTGCCGATCGCGCCGTCGGCGACCATCTTCTTGACCGCCAGCGTGCGCGGCTGGTGCCGCCACATGAAGCCTTCCATCAGCAGCACGCCGCGGTCGCGGCAGTGGTCGGCCATCGCGCGGGCCTCGTCCACGTCGAGGGCCAGGGGCTTCTCGCAGAGGACGTGCTTGCCGGCGTCGGCCGCCTTCAGCACCCAGGGCTTGTGCAGCTCGTTCGGGAGCGGGACGTAGACCGCGTCGACGTTCGGATCCGCGACGAGGGCCTCGTAAGACCCGTGCGCCGTCGGGATCTGGAACTCGTCGGCCCACGCCTTCGCGTTGGCGGCGTCGCGGCTGGCGATCGCCGCCACCTCGCCCGACTCCGACGCCCGGATCCCCGGGATCAGGCCCCTCCGGCAGATCCTCGCACAGCCCAGCAGACCCCATCGCAGGCCCATGACGTCGCCTCGCCTTCCAGACGTTTCCAGCCGATCGCACGACGGCCCACGAGCATACCCGCCCCGGGCCGCCGGCGCCGCCCCCTCACGCCCACCGCTTGCGCAGCGGGTAGGCCAGGGCGTCGAGCAGGACGACCAGGACCATCGACGCCCCGGCGACCGGCAGCAGCACGCCGCCGACCACCACGATCAGCCACCCCCAGCGCGGGAGCGACTTCGGCTCGGGGCGGCGGGGGAATCCGGTGCGGTTGCGGGGGCGTCGCTCCCACCACATCCAGACGCCGGTGGCCGACAGGGCGAACATCGCCAGCGAGGCGACGCACGCCAGGATCTCCGTCGTCAGCCCGAAGATCTTGCCGACGTGCGTCGAGACCGACCAGAGCCGCACGCGGTACATGAACGGCAGGTCGGCCGGCGCGACGGACGAGATCACCTCGCCCGTCCAGCGGTCGGCGGTGACGGCCCGCATCCGGTTCTTGTCGTCGTCCTCGCTGATCCACGCGCGATGGTTCAACTCGGGCTTCGCGGCCGGGCGGAACGCGACGACCTCGCCGGGGCGGGCCTCCTTCAGGAAGTTCGCGGCGACGACGTCCAGCGGCGCGGCCGAGGCCCCCGGGGGGGCGGGCGCGGCCTTGGGCGGGGCCATCCACGCGGGGGGCCAGTGGCCGATCTTCTGCACCGACCAGTTGAACGTGGAGCCCATGACGAGCGAGAAGACCAGGCCCGTCGCCGTGACGATCCCGATCAGCGCCGCCAGGTAGAAGCCCGGGACCGAGTGCCAGTCGCGGAGCACGGCGTAGAGCTTCCCCTTGAGCCGCGGCGTCCACACCCCGACGTTCGTCTTGCCGCGCGGCCACCAGAGGTAGACGCCCGTCGCCAGCAGGATCAGGCCCCAGGCGGTCGTCAACTCGACGAGCGCGCGGCCCGTCGAGCCGTACATCAAATTGCGGTGCAGCGCCAGCACGACGTCGAAGACGTCCGTCCCTTCCGTCCGCGTCCCGAGGACGTCGCCGGTGTAGGGGTTCACATAGACGTCGACGTGGGGCGGCCCGCCGTCGTGGCCGCCGGTCCCGGTCCCCTCGACCATGAACCGGACGGAGCGGTCGGGCTCGGGGCGGAGGGCCATCCCCTCCAGCTCGTCCGAGCCGCCGGCCTTCTTGGCGACCTCGATCAGCTCGTCGAGCCCCTTCCGCTGCGGGCCCGGCTCGACGACCAGCCAGGGGCGGTCGCGCCACTCGACGATCTCGGTGCGGAAGGCGTACAGGGCGCCGGTGAGGGTGACGACCCACATGAGCGGCGCGGTCAGCAGCCCGGCGTAGAAGTGCCAGCGCCAGACCACGGCGTAGAGCCGGCGGGCCCCCTCGGCGCGGGGCGTCTCCTCCCGCTCGGGGGCGTCCTCCGCCGGCGCGGCGACGTCGATGATTGTCCCGGACATGCAGTCCCTCGGGTTGGTTGCGGTGCGGATGGATGTTCGGTGGGTAGGGCCCGAGGCTCCGTCGTCGCGGGACCGGGCGACGCGGGCGGGCCGGACCGCGATTATACTCGGCCGCCACGTCCCCGGCACAGACCGGCCAGCCGCTTCGCCACCCGCGCGGCGCGGCGTAAGGGCGATCAGGGATGCTGATTCGGATCCTCGACGGACAGCCCTTCCGCCGACGCCGCCCGGTTCAACTCCGCGTCCGCGGAGACGAGCGTCAAGGGCGGCAGGCCGCGGGCCGCCCTGGGCCGATCCAGGGCCGCAGCGGCGGCAAGCTGGACGGCGTCGTAACCGCGAAGGCCGTGTTTCCGGGCCAGGTGCGAGGCGTCGTCGAACAACGCCGGGGAGAGTTCGACGACGATGTAGCGCCGGGACACCCTCCTGCGAAAGTGCCCGATGACGGCCGCTCCTTGGGACGGCGTCAGATGCCCACCTCGCTCGCGCCGGCTGATGGCGGCGATCAACTCGACGACGGAGATGCGGGCGATGTACAGGTCGTGCGGCGCGTCGGCGCGGGTCAGTTCGCGGACCCACGCCGTACCTATCTCCTGCATGTTCCGCTTGACCAGGGCGCTGGTGTCGAGGAAGTACGCGCCCACGTTCATCGACGCTCGCGAAGGATCGTTTCCGAGACGGGCTCGCCGGGGACGGCGATGGGGGCGTCGTCTTCATCTTCGGCCGCGTCGAGCGACGAGGGGAGCCGGTCCACGAGCCCCGAGGCGATCAGGTCTCGCTTGTACGCCTCTTCGAGCGATCGTTCCCGAGGAGTCGGATCGACCGGAGCCTCGGGCTCGTCGAGCACGGTGACGCGGATCCGACGCCCGGCGAACTCGCGGGCCCGCCGCGCCACCTGCTCCCACGTCCCTTCGATGATCCTCGGGTCCATCGGCTCCCCCTTTCGATGTTCCGAAATCCATTCTACCAGGAGCAGGGCGGATTCACGCCCGCCCGCGGCACATCGCGGCCAGATTCTTCGCCACCCGCGCGGCGCCGTCGGTCGGGTACGGCGGCTCGACGCGGCCGAGGGCGAAGGCGCGGTCGAGGGCCGGGCCGATGCGCATGGCGGCGAAGTCGCGCGTGGAGACCGGGACGCCGCCGCCCCAGGCCCTCGCGGCGCGGTCGAGGGCGCGGTGCTCGGCGAAGCCCGTCCGCGGCGGGTAGAGGATCGGCCGGCCGTGGGCCATGGTCTCGCTTATCGTGCCGTAGCCCGCCTTCGCCACCACGGCGTCGGCCGACGCGATCAGGTCGCCCCCGGACCACTCGGCGGCCGAGACCAGGTGCAGGTTCGGCAGTTCCCCGACCGGCGCGGCATGGTAGCCGACGAAGTGGACGCCCCGGCCCGCGAACGACGCCAGCCGGCCCCAGTCCAGGTCGTCCTGGCCGTATCGACCCACGTAGAAATACACGATCCTTTCCTTCTTCCCCAGGCCCAGGAGCGACCGCAGCTCCTTGGAGCGGTCGCGGCCCGGGTTGGCGACCAGGCCGACGTCTTCCTGGCGCGGCAGCCACGCCATCGCCAGCGCGGGCTCGGCGCGGAAGACGCCGGCGGCGCGGCGGTAGGCGGCCTTGTAGTCGGCGACGAGCCGCTTCGCGTCGGCCCCGGCGCGGCGGGCGTAGGGGGCGTAGATGTCGTACCAGGTGAAGTTGGCCAGCAGCCATCCCGGAACGCCGGCGCGGGCCGCGGCCTCCAGGGGGAGCGGCGGGCCGTCGCTCAGGACCGCGGCGACGCCGGCCTCGCGGAGCCATCGCGCGTCGTCGTCGACCCGCGTCGCGGCCTCGCGATGGACGCGGATCGCCCGTTCGAGCGTCGCCGCGGCGTCGGTCGTCCCGCTGCCGCCGATCGGGTTGACGGCCCCGGCGTCGGAGACGTGCTCGCTCAGGTCGGCCGGCCGCGTCAGCCGCTCGCGCCAGTTCGGGAACAGGTCGGCCGACGACCGGATCACGACCGGCACGTCCCTGGGCACCTCGTTCACCACCGCCACCGCCCGGTTCATGTGCCCGTAGCCGTGGCTCGTCACATAAACCGCCAGCACGCCCGCCCGCTTCGCCATCGTTGAGCCCCCTCGCGCGTCCTCGGAGCGGACACGCTACCGCGGCGGCGGCGGGCGGGCAAGCGGAGCGATGGTCGTCGGTTCCTGGACTCGCGCCGTCGGGGCGGGTCTAATGGCCCGGCCGTGCAGCCTCTCCGAACTTTGGGCCGATGCGGGGGACCGGAACGTGGCGATGAATGCACACCTGACGCGCCTGGGCGCAATCCTGGCGATGGCGGCGGGGGTCGCGGCCCACGCCGAGGACGGGCCGGGCCCGGCGTTCCGCGACGCCGTCGCGGCCTGGCACTTCGCCGGAGCAGGGGACGCGGCGGGGCTCCGGCCGCTGGCGGCGCGGGGCGACGTGCGGCTCGGCGTCGAGCTGGAAGGGGAGGACCGGGAGGCGTCGCTGGTCCGGGGCGGCGACGGCCGCGCCGCTCAGTTCGACGGCGGGCATTTCGAGATCGGCGGGCCCGCCTTCGACCCCGCCGGGGCCGAGTTCACGCTGCTGCTGCGCGTCCGCGACGACGACGGCTCGTGGGACGCCCCGCTGTTCGGCTCCTACGGCGGCGACGGCGCGGCGAGCCTCTACCTCCGCGGCGTCGACGGCGCGACCCTGCCGCATCGCGACCTCAACTACGGCAACGGCGTCGTCTCCACCCCCGCCGGCTGGATGTTCGGGACGCCGGACGGCCCCCGCTCCGTCCGCGGCTCGCGCGGGGTGGTCGAGTTCCTCTGGGGGGCGAAGTTCGAGGCGTTCTCGCCGGGTCGCAAGGCGATGCTGCCGACGAGGCCCCTGGACGGCCGGCCCTCGCCGTTGGAGGCCGACGCCGCGAACCGCGTCCTGCGCGTGATGTTCCCGGCCGAGGTCCTGGGCCCGAAGGCGTGGCACGACGTCGTGGTCCGCGGATCCGGGGCCCGGCTGGAATTGTGGGTCGACGGCGTGATGCTCGACCTGGAGTTCCCCCGCGGCGCGACCCGGCCCGCGACGGTGCCTCGGCTCATCGGGGCCGCCGCGCAGGCCGACGGCTCGCTCCTGTCCGGCTTCCGCGGCCTGATCGACCACGCCGCGCTCTGGCATCGCCCGCTCGCCGACGCCGAGATCGTCGCCCTGAGCGGCGGCGAGGCCGTGGCGAAGGGGCGGGAGCTTGCGATCCTCGGCCCGCTCCCCACGCAGATGCAGTACTACCGGGCGCGGGGCCACAACTCGAAGGCCGGCGACTGCTTCCCCCTCTATCACGACGGGACGTACCACCTCTTCTACCTGATCCTCCGCCGCAACATGCACAGCAAATGGGACGGCGGCCACGGCGGGCTGGAGGTCCACCACGCCTCGACGCGGGACCTCGTCCGCTGGGAGCATCACCCCGTCTCCGTCCCGATCACCGAGCCCTGGGAAGCCTGGAACGGCACCGGCAACACCGTCTTCCGCGACGGCAAGTTCCAGATGTTCTACCCCACGCCCGACTACGAAGGGGGCAAGGGGGGCGTCCAGCTCGCGACGAGCGTCGACGGCGTCCACTTCACCAAGGACCCGAAGCACCCCTACGTCCCCGGCGGCGACTGCGAGGTCTTCAACGACCCCGACCCCAACAGCCGCACCCTGCACATGCTGAAGGACGTGAAAGCGTCCGGCGCGGCGCTGCCGGAGCTGAAGGACCGGACCCTCGTCGCCTGGGCGTCTCCGGCGGACCTCGACCAGGTCGGCGCGGGCGTGCTGACCGTCGAGGGCGCCGGCGGCCAGGCCGGGCGGTTCGACTCCCTCGTGCTGGGCGAGGTCGCGCCCCGCCGCTGGATGGCCGGCAGCGAGAACCTCGCCCGCACCCAGCGCGACCAGCAGGCCAACACCGACGAGACCGCGAAGCCCGGCGAGTGGGTGCAACTGGCGGCCTCGTATTCGGGCCGTCGCGTCGTCCTGTACCGCAACGGCGCCCGCTATGCGGACTACGAGATCGACGAGCCGCTGACGCTGAAGGAGGGGGGCCGCGTCCTCCTCGGCCTGCGGCACCTGGACCGTCGCGACGACCCGAACGCCCACTTCCGCGGCGCGATCGCCGACGCCCGGGTCTACGACGTCGCCCTGACCGCCGAGCAGATCGCCTCGCTCCGGCCCCACGAGCCGGGCGACGTGAAGGCGGTCGCCTGGTTCGACTTCAAGTCCGGCTCCACGGCCGACCGCGCCGGGACCCTCGCGGCGGGCGACCTGGAAGGCTCGGCGCGGGTCGAAGGGGGCTCGCTCGTGCTCGACGGCGCGTGCAGCCGGCTGTCCGCCGGGGGGCGGAAGGTGGCGCTGGGGCACTGGGTCAGCGAGGACGGCGTGACCTGGACGGAGCGACCCGAGCCGTTCATCGTGACGGACGAGTCCGTGGTCCCGCAGATGTGCCCGCACTGGTTCCGCTGGAACGGCTGGTACTACTTCATGACGGGCGTCGAGGGCGTGTTCCGCTCGCGACAGCCCTACGGCCCCTGGACGCGGCAGACGCCCGGCCGGTTCGACAACCTGGCCGTGCCCAAGACCGCCGAGTTCGCCGGGGATCGTCGGATCCTCGCCGGCTTCGTCAACGACGACGGCTGGGGCGGCGACCTCGTGATGCGCGAGCTGGTGCAGCACCCCGACGGCTCGCTCGGCACCCGGTTCGTCCCCGAGATGATCCCGGAGAGCGCCCCGCGGGCAGCGGCCGGCCCGATCGACCTGAAGGCCGAGGACGGCCGGGCCGAACGCCTGCTCCGCGACATCCCCAACGATGTCCGAATCACGATGACCCTGGAGCCCGTCGGGGCGTCGCGATACGGCCTGCGCCTCCGCGCCGGCGACGACCCGGCCGCCGGGACCGAGCTTCGCTTCGAGCCCGCCGCGCGGCGGATCGCCTACTCCGCGTCCACCCACAGCGGCGGCGGCCCTCTCGCGGGCGGCCCCTCGCTGGAAGACGTCCCGGGCCTGGACCGGCCGATCCGCCTCGACATCGTCTGCCGCCGCGACCTGGTGGACGTCGAGGTGAACGGCCGTCATACGCTCGTCGACCGCTACTGGAACCCGAAGGGTGACGCCCTCGGATTCTGGGCCGAGGGGGGCGGCCTGCGCGTGGTCGACTTCGTCGTCAGCCCGCTGAAATGAGGGCCGGTCCGGTGAGCGAACCGTCCCCTCTCCCGCCGGGAGTGGGCGGCCGCGCAGCGGCGGGTGAGGGTCGCCGGATTTCGGGGGGCATGCCGGTCGCAAGGCACCCGCACAGACCGACGCCAAGCGGCCTTCTCCCCTTGAGGGAGAAGGGTTCGATCGCCCTGGCTGTCCCGAGGTCCGGCGACCCTCACCCGGCCCTTCGGGCCACCCTCTCCCGGCGGGAGAGGGGACTTCAAGCGGGCTTCGCCCGCCTGACTATGCAAGTCGTGCCGAACAGTATCGCTCTCCCCGCCGGAGAGGGGCGTCCCCTCAGCGCGTCGTCACCCCCGCGTCCGGCCGGGCGACGGCCGGGGGCTCGGCGGCGGGGCGGACGGTGGCCAGGTGGAGTTCCTCGTTGCGGAACTTCTCGATGCTGAAGCCCTCGACGGTCTCGTGGACCTCGACCTCGAAGTCGGGGTCCTTTTGCAGCATCGTCAGCTCGTAGGGGGTCAGCGGCATCAGCAGCCGGCCGTGGCGGTCGACGTGCTCGACGAAGTCGCCGCGGTTGTGCAGGATCGGCGCGGGGTGGCCCAGCGAGTACACCACGCCCGGCGGCTTGAACGTGCAGAGCGCGGGGCGGGCGTCCACCACGCCCTCCAGCGCGGCCAGGCGACGCCCCACCACGGACGACGACCGGAACGGCTCGGCCGCCGGCAGCGCCCAGCCGGCCAGGACCAACTCCATCGCCGCCGTGAACCCGACCATGGCCGCCGCCGCGTTCCGCGTCCGGCCGGCCTTCGCCTCGCGCAGGATCGCGAACCCGCCCGTTCCGAAGATCGCCGCCAGGGCGATCATCGGGAGCCGCATCGGTGCCGGCAGGACGAAGGCCGCCGCCGCGAGGCCGATCGTCCCCGCCCCCGCGCCGATCCCGATCGCCCGCCTCGCGAACGCCAGCAGCCGGGGCATGCGGACCTCCGCCGGCACCGCGAGGATGCGGTCGAGCAGCCAGGCGGTCAGGACCGCCAGCGCCGGGACGGCCGGAAGGTAGTAATGGATCAGCTTCGTCCGGACGAGTTCCAGGAAGATCAGGGGGCCGATCGCCCAGCCGATCAGGAACCCGGCCGCGGGCGTCTCGCGGCGACGATTCCACGCCGACGCCAGCGCCGCCGGGAAGAGCGCCGACCAGGGGAGGAGCGTCGCCCCGCCCACGACGACGTAGTAGCCGGGGAACCCGCCGTGCTCCTCCAGCTTCTGCGTCGCGCGCTGGACGATGTGGTAGCCCACGGCCACGTTGAAGTATTCGCCCCCGGACCGGATCAGGATCGCGACGTTCCACGGGACGACGATCGCCAGGAACAGCGGCAGGCCCCACCGCCATCGCAGGCGCCGGGCGTAGGCGAGCGGGCTCGGCCCGCCGCAGGCCCACGCCGCGCCGACGGACGCGACCAGCAGCGCCGGGGCGGCCGGCGACTTGGTGAGCACCGCCAGCCCCAGCAGCCCCCAGAACGCCAACGCCGCCCGCAGCGACGGCCCCTTCGCCAGCTCCCAGAGCGCGAGCTGGCAGCCGACGTAGAAGAACGCCAGCGTCGCGTCGGTCGTGCTGAGCTTGGACTCGGCCATCATCAGGGGCATCGTCGCCAGCACCAGGCCGGCCAGCGTCCCGGCCCTCGGCCCCAGCACGCGACGGGTCCAGCCCCAGGTGAGCAGGACCGTCCCGACCCCCATCACGGCCGAGACCAGCCGCGCGCCGAACGGGCCGTCGCCGCCGATCGCGGTGCCGGCGAGCATCAGCCAGTAGATGAGGACCGGCTTGTGATAGCGGGGCTCGGCGTTGAACGTGGGGTGGACCCAGTCGCCGCTGGCGCGCATCTCGCGGGTCGCGCCGGCGTAACGGGGCTCGTCGCGGTCCCAGAGGCTCGTCCGGCCGTTGCCGGCCAGGTTGAGCGTCAGGGCGAGCAGGCCGATCAGCAGCGCCTCGCGCCAGGGCGATCGGCGCGGGCCGGCGAGTTCGGTCGTGGCGGGCGACACGGGCATTCCTCCATGAACGCGCGGGGGGCCGTTCCCTCGGCCCGACGGTCCGGCGGCATCTGAACCGATTTCAACGCGATCGGCAACGCCAGTCGTCGCCCGGGGCTTGAATGCCGCCGCGGTGCGGCGCACACTGGCCGCTCGGCCGGACATCCGCCCATCCCAATCCCATGAGGCCGGACCATGTCGCCCGCCCGATCATCCGCGCCGTCGATCCGCCTGGCCGCGGTCGTCGCACTCGCCCTCTCGTCCTCCGTCGGCGACCTCCGCGCGGGGGCGAGCCAGGATGGGCCCGATGCGACGGCCGCCGCGCCGGACGAGGCTTCGAAGGCCGCCGTCGAGAAGGCCGCGAAGCTCCTGGAGGACGCCGACCCCGAGTTCCGCGTCGCCGACTTCGATGCCAAGGCGTCGCCGACCGTCGACGGGATGTTCCATCGCGTCGAGTTCCGGCGCAAGGCGGGGGCGGGGAAAGGTCGTTACGAGGCGACGATCCCGGTCCCCCCGCGCGAGACGGCCGCCTCGCGCGATCCCGCCCTGCGCCCCGGCTCCCCGGCGCCGAAGACGGCGGGCGTCGACCCGGACGGCAAGCCCGTCGACCTGGCCGACCTGAAAGGCAAGGCCGTGGTCCTCGTGTTCTGCGTCCCGAACTGCCCGCCCTGCAAGGATTTCTACGCCAACGCCGCCGAGCTGTATCGGGACTTCGACGGCCGGCCGTTCGCGATCCTGGAGGTCATGGGCGGCCCCACGATCGACGCCGCGCGGGAGGCCGCCCGCGCCGCCGCCTTGCCGTGGCCCGTCATCTGCGAGGGCGAGCCCGACGACGACTCGAACCAGGCTCGCTGGAAGGTCGAAATCTTCACGACCTTCTGGCTGATCGACCCCGAGGGCCGCATCGTCGCCGGGCCCTCGCTTCGTCCTCCCGCCGCGACGGACGTCGAGGCCCAGGTGCGGCGGGCCGAGGCGACGCGATGACCCGGGGGCCGCACCGCCCCCGCGAGGTCGGCGGCCCTTGACGGGATCGAGGCTCGTCCGCGATAATCACCTATCGCGGGGACGACCCTGCGCGGTCGCGAGGGAGTCTCGCGCCCGGACCATCATGACGGGGACGACCCCGTAGCTCTCTCATCCGGAGAGGATGCTATGGCCTGGCTCGTCCTGTTCGTCGCCGGCCTTTTCGAAGTCGGCTGGGCGTTCTGCCTGAAGGCCTCGGCGGGGTTCAGCCGGCCCTGGCCCACCGTCGGCTTCTTCGGCTTCATGCTCGCCAGCGTGTACCTGCTGGCGGTCGCCATGCGGACGCTCCCCCTGGGGACCGCCTACGCGGTCTGGACCGGGATCGGGGCCGTCGGCGCCGTGATCGTCGGCGTGGCGTTCCTGGGGGAGTCGGCCGACGCGCGCCGGCTGGCCTGCGCGGGCCTGATCGTGGCGGGGATCGTGGGCCTCAAGCTCACGTCGTCGCATTGACCGTCGCGCCGCCGGCGGTTGCAGGCGGCGGCCGATCCGTTAAGTTGGACCTTCAGGCCGGGAGCGTGTCCCGCCGGCCATGCGTCCCGTCCCGGTGCGGCCGGGGACGCCCTCACCCGTCGAGAACGACCGATGAAGACGCTGGAATTCCTCCTCAAGAACTACAAGAACTTCAACGCGCGGGCCACCCGCGACGCCACCCTCGCCTACTGGCGGCACGTCGAGGCGGGCGGCAAGATGTTCTGGGCGGTCGCCGGCGCCATGTCGTCGGCGCAACTGGGGATCACGCTGGCCCCGGCCATCCGCGCCGGGCTGATCCACGGGATGTCGGTCACGGGTGCCAACCTGGAGGAGTCCCTCTTCCGCCTGGTCGCCCACCACAGCTACAAGGACTTCCCGGACTACCGCTACTTCCGCAAGAGCGACGACACCCGGATCCTCGAAGACCGGATGCGCCGGGTCACCGACACCAGCATCCCCGAGGACGAGGCGTTCCGCGTCGTCGAGAAGATCGTCGTCCCCATGTGGAAGAAGGCCGGCGAGACGAAGACGCGGAAGTTCTGGCATGAGTACTTCTACGACCTCGTCCAGGCCGTCGACCCCAAGTCCTACGAGGGCGACCCCGAGGAGTGCTGGCTCCTGGCCGCGGCCCGCGCGAGGCTGCCGATCGTCGTCCCCGGGTATGAGGACTCCACGTTCGGCAACATCTTCGCCTCCCACGTCAAGCTGGGCGAGTGCGAGGCGTCCATCGCCAAGTCGGGCATCGAGTACATGGCCGACTTCTACGACCGCTACAAGGAACTGGCCGAGGGCGCGGGGGTCGGCTTCTTCCAGATCGGCGGCGGCATCGCCGGCGACTTCCCGATCTGCGTCGTCCCCTCGATCAAGTACGACCTGGAGGAGGAGGCCAAGCCCTGGGCCTACTTCTGCCAGATCTCCGACTCGACGACGTCCTACGGGTCTTACTCCGGCGCGACGCCGAACGAGAAGATCACCTGGGACAAGCTGACGGAGGACACCCCGATGTTCGTCATCGAGTCCGACGCCACCATCGTCGCCCCGCTGATCCTCTCCGCCCTGCTGGAGTGCAAGGCCGACCCCGCCGCCGCGAACGAGGCCATCAAGGCCGCCGGCTTCTGATCGCCCGCATCGCGGAAGGGCCCCGCCGTCAGCCCGCCGGGCGGGCGGCGGGGGCCTCGGACGGCCACGAGGGCGGGGAGGTCGTCGCGACCTTCGTCGTCCTCGGGGCGGGGCGGCTGGTCCAGAAGACGCCGGCGAGCGTCAAGGCCCCGCCGACCACCAGGGCGGGCGACAGGAGTTCGCCGAACAGCCAGACGCCCCAGACCACCGTCAGCACCGGTGCCACGTTGCTGAACGTCGCGACCTGGCTGGCGTCGAGCCGCCGCAGCGACAGGTTCTGCAACGCCAGGTTGATCGGCGTCATCACCCCCGCCAGCACCGCCAGGCAGACCCAGGCCGAGGTCGTCGCCGTGCGGACCTGCTCGCCCCAGGAGGGGATGGTCAAGGCGGCGATCGGGACCTGCATCAAGCACCCCACGAGGAACGTCCCGGCGAGCGTCGGCAACGCGCCGTGGCGCATGACCAGCGGACGGCTGAGGGTGACGTACGCCCCCCACGAGATCACCGCGCCGATCAGCAGCAGGTCGGCGATCATCACCGCGCGGGCCTCGGCCGGGCTGCGGGCGGCGTCGGCCCCCAGGACGTTCCCCAGGCCGATGACCAGCACGCCGGCGATGCTGATGAGGATCCCCCCCAGGCGGCCCAGGTCGAGCGCCTCCTGGCCGATCGCCCAGGCGAGCACCCACACGACCAGCGGCACCGTGGCGTAGAACAGCCCGACGTGGGCGTTGGTCCCCAGCTTGGCCGCGGTGAGGAAGAAATACTGGTTGATCGGCACGCAGCACGCCGCCACGATCGCCAGCCGCTTCCAGTCGCGCCGGATCAGCTCGCGCACCGCCCCGAAGCCCCCGATGAACGGCACGAGGCAGAGCCCGGCGGTCCCGAACCGCAGCAGCGGCACCAGCCCGATGGGGAGCTGCCGGACGGCCGTCTGGGCCAGGGGGGACGTCGTCGACCCCAGCACGATCATGACCGCCAGGTAGGCGTAAGCCCGCACGTCGGGCGTCCTGGCGGTCGAAATCGCGGCGTCCTTCGGGGTCTCGCAGCGGGCTCGGGCCTCCGGGGCGGCGTCCTGCCGGCGGCCCTCGAATATCCTCCCCGAACCCGGCTCCGACCGCGAGGCTAGCGTGCCCATCTCCCCTCGATTCTTTCTTCTCTGCCGACCGCCCGAGTCCCCAGGCCCGGCGACGCCCGCGAATTCGGGTGCCGCGATTCCTGGTATTCTCTCATCCTAGGACGTCGGGCAAGGCCCGGCGAGGGCTTTCACCCGGCCGACCCCGACGGACGCGCCGGGGCCTCCTCGGGTTCGGGGCGGGCCCGGCGACGACGGCCCGCTGCGCCCGTACAATGGGGCGACCCGAACCACGAGGGCCGAGCCATGCCGTCGCCGTTCCCCGGGATGGACCCCTATCTCGAAGCCCCAACGATCTTCCCGGGCCTCCACAACCGCCTGATCGCGCTGCTGGGCGAGGCCCTGCAAGCCGCGCTGCCGGCTCCGTACTTCGCGGAGATCGGCGAACGGGCCTGGGCCGCCGTCCCGCACGACGAACGTCGGGAACCCTACCTGGAGATCCGCACGACCGGTGACGAGGGCGAACGGCTCGTCACGGCCATCGAAGTCCTCAGCCCCGGCGGCAAGACGCCCGGCGAGCGCGGGCGCGAACTCTACCTGGGCAAGCGGCGCGAGATCCTCGAAAGCCGCACGCACCTCGTCGAGATCGACCTGCTCCGCGGCGGCCGGCACACGACGGCCGTCCCGCTCGACCGCCTCCGCGAGGCCGCCGGGCCGTGCGCCTACCACGTCGCGATCCATCGCTCCGATCGCTTCGAGGACTTCCTCGTCTATCCGATCCGACTCCCCGACCCGCTGCCGGAGATCGCCGTCCCGTTCCTCCCCGGCGACCCCGACGTCGCCGTCGACCTCCAGAAGGTGTTCGACCGCGCCTACGACGTCGGCCCCTACCGCCGCCGCGTCCGCTATCGCGAGACCTCACCCGTCCCGCCCCTGCCGGAAGAGTACCGCGCCTGGGCCCGGGGCCTGCCGCTCCCGGCGTAGGATGTCAGGCCCGGGGCTCCTTCGGCTCGTCTTCGTCGTCGTCATCCACCTCGACGAACGTCACGTCCTCGATCACCCGGCCTTCGTCGTCGAACTCGTCGTCCTCGAACTCCTCGTCGTCCTCGTCTTCGTCGTCCAGGTGGGGATACTGGGGCGGGTTCGCGCCGGTCCGGGCGACGACGCGGGGGAACTCGCCCGCCGGGGTCCCGAGGTCGATGGCGGCGACCTTGATCGAGTGCCACCAGTCGTCGCCGAAGTCGAACCAGTAGAAGAAGACCTTGCCGGTGGTCAGGTCCAGGTCGTCGAGCGTGGTGCGCGGGGCCAGGCCGGTCGCGGGCCTGTCCATGTATTCGTCGGCCGTGTCTTCGAACATGACGTAGCGGGCGGCGTCGGGCTCCATCGGCTCGGCGCCGAACTGGAACTCGTACATGTGGTCGTCGAATCGGCCGAAGGCGTCGTAGATCGCCCAGTGCAGCGCTTCGAGCGTCTGGTCCCCCAGCATGACGATCGTCCGCGCGACGACCGGGTTGGCGTCCAGGAACTCGTCGGTCATCGGGCCGCCCATCACGGCGACCTCCAGCGTGTAGATCCGCACGCCCTTGCGACGGCTGGGCGGCGGGGGCAGCTTGCGCTTCTTCTTGCTGGACATCGGCGACCCTCGGCGGGGGATGCGGATGCGATCGGTCCCAGTCCCCCCCATCATAACCGCAAATCCCGACGGATCCGTGGATAGTCCGACGCCCTTCACGGCACTATGGGGCGAAACGACGGAGGGCTCCGATATGGCGGAAGGCTTGGCGGCGAGGGACCTGGCGGCGCTGTTCCGATCGGGGACGGCGGCCGGGCTGACGGACGGCGAGGTGCTCCGCCGCGCGGCGCGGGCGACGGGCGAGGACGTCGAGGCGTTCCTCGCCGTGATCGTGGAACGTCACGGGCCGATGGTCCTGCGCGTCTGCCGGGGCGTGCTGGGGGAGGGGGCCGACGCGGACGACGCCTTCCAGGCGACGTTCCTGGTCCTCGCCCGTCGGCTCCGCGAGGCGGGCCGGCCCGAGTCGGTCGGCGGCTGGCTGCACGGCG
>ERZ778021.2294-NODE-2294-length-17497-cov-5.124183_pt1 | contig 17497 bp, 19 predicted proteins | sample MGYA00375751_ERZ778021 | MGnify/ENA primary metagenome ERZ778021 (study PRJEB29350, sample SAMN05389814) | bioreactor metagenome | isolation source: Thiocyanate stock bioreactor | place: South Africa: University of Cape Town | collected 2013-08-29 ... | reverse complement strand
AACGGCTTCTTGCGGTCGGCCCTGTTCGGCGCGATCGCCAAGGGGCGGCGGCGCTACATCAACGGCGAGGATCTCGCCGCCATCGATGGCGTGACGATCCGCTACAAGGGCGAGCGTCTCGACCAAGGCGACCTCGATGTGTGGGAAAGCGTGCTGCACGCCGTGCGCCTTCAGGAGCTGGGCGGCCAATGCCGCCTCACGTCCTACGCCCTGCTGAGGCTCATGGGCAAGACCGACACCGGCAAGAACCGCCTGACGCTACAGAACCGCATCGAGCGGCTTGTAGCCAACGCCGTGACGGTCAAGCAGGGCCACTACACCTACATCGGCGGCCTGATTCGCTTCGCGGCCAAGTACGAGAAGACGCAGGAGTGGGTCATCGAGCTGGACGAGAAGCTGCACCCGCTGTTCGCTGCCGACCAGTTCACGCAGGTGGAATGGGGCGTGCGCCACGCGCTGGATGGCCACCAGCTCGCGCAGTGGCTGCATGGCTTCTACGCCAGCCACGCGAAGCCGTTCTCGCTCAAGGTCGAAACGCTGCACCGGCTCTGCGGCAGCGAGGCGGGCTTGTTGAGCGACTTTGCCAAGACGCTGCGCAAGGCGCTGGACGCCGTGACCGAGGCCAGCGCAGCCCACGGCGAGGGGTTCAGCTACGACATTCGCGGCGACCTCGTGCACGTCGAGAAGAAGGCCCAAGGGGCGCAGCGGCGGCACTTGGCCAAGAAGGCGGCCAAGCCCCGGAAGCCTCGCGGCTGATACCGTTCCAGCGGCCCCGGCGTACCGTTCCAGCAACCCCGGCGTACCGTTCCAGCGGCCCCGCTATCCACAGGCAGAACAGGCAGGAAAGCCAGCACTGGCGCGGGCTTTAGGGTTTCGGCAAAACCAAGCTAATCCGGTTTTAATCCTTTCTTAATCGCCCATCGGGGCTTCGCCCCGATCCCCAAAAGGTGGGACTCGTCGCCCCGGTATTTTGGCGCTCCGCGCCATGTTCGTCTTCAAGCCGTGCTTCCGGCAAATCAACCAGATAGAGACTGCAAGCAACATCGCCAATGCGATTCTCACAGCTGGTTGCGCGCAGCCTGAGACTGCCTGTTAAAGACAGCATTTTTTGCTGTCTTTAACAGGCAAAGCATGCCAAAAAATGGGGAAGAATTAGATATTGCGTTAACGACTAGGGACAAAAGGCAAAAAATGGATCTGGAACAAAGATTACTTGCGGAGTTTGGGCCGCTCTTGGATTTGGGGGAGGTTGCGGCCGTGCTGAAACGCAAAAAATGTGGACTCCAACACACCCTCGATGCGGGCCAAGGAAAATTCGCGGAAGGCCTTCGGGGGGCACGCCGAAAGGTTGGCCGCAGGAACCTGTTTTGCGCGGTCGCGATCGCGAAGCTTGTCGAGCAGCCAAAGGCCGCCCCACCTCGCGCCGCCGTCGGAATCAAGTCGACCTAATGCCTGCTAATGATTGCCAAAATTGTTGAAATCAGGCAGAAAAACCTCCTGATACCTCCGACTCGCAGGACAAAGTTTTTGCGTCGACTCATCGTCCCAGCCCTGCTTGGGATATTGGCGGCCTGTTTGTCATCTTGGCCACCTCCAAGCAAAGCCGATCTTTACGCGATCGCGAAGGAATAAAAAATGCAAATCGATATCCGCAAGGCCAGGGTCAGACCGTGGGGGCTTGTTTTTGTGCTCCTGGTCTTAATGCTCTCTATTGAGTTCGTCGTTAAGCCGGCCCTTGCGGCCCCAGGAGAAACCGGCCAAGGGATGGCGGCGATCACCGTCACGCCCAGCGTTAGCTCACTGCTCGACACCCTCGGATTATTCATCCAGGCATCCATGGAGACAGCCAACGCAAAAGCGCAGCTCCTGATCGGGGACGGTCAATCGTTGCTAATCGCCATCGCCGGGCTGATGCTCGCGTGGAACGCAGTTCTCTGGATTCTCGGCGGTGACCTCGAAGGCATCATCAAGTCGTTCATCACGTTCGTGCTGTTGTGGGGCCTGGCCAAGTACGCGCTGGATAACTATGCCTCGCTCACCAACACCATAGCCGCCGGCTTCGATTACATTGCGGCCAAACTCGGCATGGATCCACGCCATTTTCTGCAATCGCTTTTCAAGGGTTCGGCCTCTCCTCTGGAGGAGGTCAATAAGGTCTTCAGCAACCTGTCCTTGATGGAGTGGGCGAGCAATCTCATCAACATTGTCACGATTGGCTTGCTGGCCGGACTCGTCTCGATTGCAATTCTCGCGGCGGGCGTCATCGTGACGGCCGTCATCGCCGTATCTCAAGTGCTGTTTGCGATCGCAGTTGTCCTTGGCCCCATCCTGATCCCTTTCATGCTGCTGCCGCCGCTCTCCGGCCTGGCCACCGGCTGGCTCAACTATCTGGTTTATGCGGGATTCGTCAAAGTGGTCGGCGTCGTGATGATCGTGTTCTTGTCATCCATGTCGGAACTCCTGCTCAAACAAACCTACGTGACTGATGGCGCGATCGCTTGGGGCGGCTACATCGCCGCCACCATCATCGTTGGCCTGATGGCTTTCTTGTCGATGAGGACGATGGAGATTGCGTCGGGCATTGTTGGTGGATCTCCGCTGCGCGGGGTGCTCAGCGCAGGCGCGAGTGCTGCCGCAGGAATGGGCAGGAAACTGACTGGAGCCAAAAAATGATTCAAAAATTTGCAGAAAAGGTCTGCAACAAAATAGACACGTCCCCCAAGCTCCAGAAAATCATCGAGATCACGCCGCGAGAAGAAAAGATCGCAAAGCGGCTGTTTATTCCCGCGGTGTGTCTGGCGACGTGGCTCATTTTCTTGATGGCCTCAGCCAAAGCCGAGGCCGCCCAACCTGATTCGCGGGAATTTTTCACCGTGCACGAGCTCAAGCCCGTCCTGACCTTAACCAGAGACTCGGGTGGCCAGCCGGTCAACACGGTTAACCAGGTTGACCTCTTGGTGCAGTTGCCTGGGGAGCTCGTCGCGAGACGGATTCGTGCGCCACTCCACGACACGCTTTTTCTCGATCCGCGTGCACCGGCTCCCGGCGAGCGCACTTACCAGGCCGTCGTCGGCCTCGATGGGCAACTCGAGACGGACGGCGATGAGTAAAGGTTTTCGCGCATTTGTCGCCAACGTCATCAGCCACGTCATCCTGGTGATGTCGGTCGGCATCCCCGGAACAAGCTTGGCCGCGAATACATACCAGTGGATCGCCTCGCCGTCCGGCTCGATCCTCGATCGCTGGGCCGCTCATGCCAGCGATCCAAACAAGTGGATCAACTACGCCGGCACTACCGTCGCCGTCCCCAAGGACAACTGGCGCACCCTCGGCTCCGTCGCCTGGGATCGCTCCGGTGGATTCGACATGAACATGATCGACGGCGAACGCTGGATCACCCTTGGCCGCGCCGACGCCGGCAGCCTCGGTCTGTCCTCGCGCGAGATTTCCGATCGCATGAGCCGGTTCCCGGCCAACGCCTCCTACGTCTTCGCCGCCTACTCCCCCGAGAACGGCGAGCTCTCCGTCGAAATCCACCGCATCGAGAAGCGTCCGGACGGCGTCATCTACATCGACCAGGCCGACTTCACCCCCTGGCACGGCGAGAAGTGGAAAGCGGCAGGAAAATACCGCACCGCCGCCGAAGTCGGCTACGGCACCGCCGGCTACAACCCGTTCGAGAACTTCAAGGGCACGAACAACCAGGATCCGGTGTTCCACAACATCACCTGGACCGGCGTCCAGGTCGCCATCGGCCACGCCATGCGCCACTACGGCGCCATGGTCGGCTTCATCGCCGTCTCGCAGTCGCGCACCACCCAGACCCAATCGACGAGCGGCGGATTCTTAAAGAAAACCGTCACCACCACGGTCAAGGGCTGGGTCAAGCCCGCGTGGTACGTCGCCACGCCGGTCGAGCTGCAGCAGGAAAACGCCCAGCTCGCCGCGATCTGCGTGTCGGCCACGCAAACCGCGACCGAAACCACCAGCTGCGACGACCCGGCGCACGTCGCCATCTCGGGTGTGTCGGTGTCGTCCTGGAAAGGCGGCAACATGCCGATGGATGAGGAAATGGTCTACAAGTGGGTCCACAAGCAGTCGTCGTGGACGATCGTGTTCTTTTCGGTGATTCTGGCAGTGGTGACGTGGGGGATCGCGACGGCGTTGACATTTGCGGCACCAACGATGATGGGTGCAGTGCAAGCAGCCACCGGACTGACAGCGGCAGGCATGAGTGCCGTTGCTGGTGTGGCCTATGGCGTAGCCTCCACGGCTTTACATTCGGGTGGCGGGCTCACCCAGACACAGGCGGGCCTCTTCGGATCCACCGGCAACGGCGTATTCAAGGTCGACCTCGGCAGCATGTCGGTGCAGTCTCAGGGACTCGCACAGGGCGTCCACAACAAACATATCGTGTCCGGCTGGGGCAGCAATACCCTCAGTTCCCAGAAGCTGTTCAAGGGAGCCTGCGCCGAGAACAAGACCTACGAGGAATGTGTCGACGGCGGACAGGACGCTGGCCAGATGTGGCGTGGCGACACCTATCAGGAAGTCAACACCACGCTGGATATGCGAGCGCGCTACGCGGCGTGCAAGGCGGATGGGCTGACCGGAGCGGCGCTGCAGCAGTGCGCGGCTCCCAACGCGGCGTCCTGGTGATTCACCGTGATCTCACAACGCAAAAAGCCCGGACTTACCGAGCTTTGTTTGGCGTGTTTGATGCAGGCCTACAAGTTTAGCTCCTTGCGGAAAGTCCAATTGTGCTTGGGGCAAATAACGCCTGCCCATGTGCCATCAATTCCGTAGTAGCAATCCTTGTCGCCTTTTTTAGCCATGACCATTTCAAAAAATGCTGGACGCAGGCCTGCCAAGCGCACCTTGACAATGTCGTGGCCCTCCAATTCGCCATCGCGCTTGGGGACGAGAATGTCAACAATGTCTCCGGATACAGGAGATACATGAGGGTTGGTAATGACCAGCGTGTATGCATTGAATTCGCTCTGACGAGCACAACGCTCATCATTGGCCGTTGCAAATTTCTCGCATACGTTGGCAACAGATTTCTTCGCGCCGAACGGCGGAACAAAGGCAAAAACAATACCGTTCCCTGCTTTGATCTTTTCTTCAGTTTTTTGGGTGTTTAATGTCGTGCTACACCCCATCACCATCCCTGCAGCCATCGCCAGCAGCCCCAGCTTGGCCAGCAGCCCGTTCGTTTTCTTGTTCATCATCTTCTTCATCACTTCACTCCCTGCCCGTCACGGGCTTTCACTGTCTCTCAAGGCGCATGCACGCCGGTTTCAAAACTCGCAAAACTTCTTTCCACCGTCATAGAACGAGTTAATTGAGACCTGGGACAGTGCGGTAATCGTAATTATGTTTCGGGCATACCACTCCACCGGGGCCACCAGAGCCACGGCCATAGAGACCAAGGCGATAACAGTCCGGCTTATCGAGCCCTATGGCAGCGACTTCCTCAAAATAGGCAGGAGCATTTCCCTTGACACGAACTTTGAGCAAGCTCGCACGGGGAAAATTTATGCCTTTAGGCACCAACACAGGAACCGTTTTGATCGGCGCAAACGGAACGGCGGATTCAGACACCCAAAGGGAAACCCCCTTATAGTCTCCAATGTGCTTACAGCGCTCGTCATTCTGAAACTGGGCGCAAATAGATTGACTGATGTCGTCGCTAAGCCCACTGGGCTGACCCACAAGGACGATATTGTTCCCTCCCTGTGCGATCTCGGGGAGATAACCGCTAGTTGAAGCGCAGCCTGCACTCACAAGCGCGCCGACACTCATCGCCAACAGCCCTACCTTGGTCGTCAGGCCATTCGTTTTCGTGTTCATCGTCTTTCCCCTTTTTTCGAAAATGAAAGTTCGTGCAAACCTTGATCGAGTTGCCGGGCAGGTCAATGCCCCGAGCAAAACGGGCATCCCCAGTCAGGCTGCTCATGGTTTCTGATGAAGCCAGCACCACAGTGCGCACACTTTTCCCGCCACGTGAGCCGCCCACAGATGTTGCGGATAACCGCCCATGCCAAACTTGAGTCCATCGCCGTATCGGGAAGCGTTTCCCGAAATGCCTGCCAAGTCCTGAGAAACTGCCGCGCTTCAATCGAATGTGCTTTCCGATTCTCGCAGCCCGCAAAATATAAATTCGCAAATGCCGCTGCCTCTTGTCGTTGCTTGCGGGTTTTAAGCCCCGACAGGGGATCCGAATGCGCTCGACCTGAAGAGGGGCTTTTCCCATGGACATCCCGCCACAACTCCCTCAGAAGCTTCAATGGCAGTCCCGTCGTTGCCCTGACATAGGTTAGCCTTACCCCAGCCCGAACCAGTCCCAGTGCATCAGTCCGCGCCTCGATCCGCCCCACATAACCAGTCATGGTTTCCATGCTCCTATCATTCAACCGACTTCAAAAACACCTTATCGATGGCATCAAGGGCTATTTCCCGCACCCTGGTTTCTTCGGCTGAGACGGCGATATGCTGAAGGGCAGCATAGAGATCAGGTGCCGCCGCAATCAATCGCAAATTGGCCTGCATGACGGCCTCATATTCCTCTGGTGGGCCGTCGCGCCAGACTGTGCATCCTTCATTGTTGATGATTGCTGAAATCGGCCCTGCCTGGCTCCCATAGAGAGTGATCCCAGACTGCCAGTCCCAAGGACCTAGTGTGTGGTTGTGCGTTGCTCTTTCCACCTGCTTTTTGGTGGGCCTCTGGGGTGCGGGGCAAAGCCCTGCGGTGTTTGTGTCGGTGATCGTTTCTGCTGCCATGGTTTTCCCTCTTGGTTAAGTTGAACCTGCTTTTCGGAGCCGCCTCGCTTTGAGGCTGGAGGGTGCGCGCCCGAAGGGCTTCACGCGGGGTTTCGGTGGGGTTGCAAGCTGGCGTGACAGGCGGGGTTTCGTGGTCGTGGAATACCGCAGGGAGCGCAGCGACTGAGGATATGCCGCGAAAGCCACGCCGACTGGCGCGACAGGTTGCCTCCCCGCCGCCGCGTGAAAGCGCTCGGAAGCCTTGGGCGGCTCCGAAAAGCAGGTTCAACCAGGAGACGGCCGCGGAAACTGCTTTCACCGACACAGCGCGGGAATCCGCGCCATTAAGGGTTTTCTGGATCATCGCGTCGGCGTAGCCGTGGCGATGGCATACCCGGCAAGCCGCCAGGCGCGCAGCGTGCGCCGGTGCCGCAGGCACGGGCAAGAAGCACGCGGAGGCCAAGCGAAGCGCGGAGCCGCAGGCGGAGGACGGAGGGCAGGCGGCCGAAGGCCACCTTCGTAGGAACATAACTGGTCGCCGCGCGCTTATTCACCCTGGCCCACAGTGGCCCAAATTGGCCCGCAGTGGCCCAAGCTACCAGCCATTCAGGCTTGCTTGGCCACTGGTGGCCACCAGTGGCCCGAATTGGCCCAGGCTCGCAGCAACCGCCTGACGACGCCGAGACAAGGCCAGCCGTTACTAGTAACGCCCCATGGCCGTGACTGGACTTCATCTTTCAAGGCCTGCCCCGCCAGGGGATCGCCCGACCTCGCGCACATTTCGCTCAACATTCTGCCGTACCTCGGTACCCTTGCCCGACTCCTTGCCGGATGACTTCCCGCCAGCGCCAGGACCGGGCGGCCCGTTACTAGTAACGCGATCCAGCGCGGTCTGCTTTTCGCCAGTCCGCACCTCGATGCCCTTGCCCACCAACTCCTTGCTGTCCGTGTAAACCACGGCCTTGTCCTTCGCCCGGCTCACCTCGACATAAAGCGACTTCTGGTTGGTGAGATTGACCTGATTCGACTCAGCCAGCGCCAGCACCCGGTCGCAGGTCTTGCCCTGGGCTTGATGCGCGGTCTGGCAGTAGGCGTGATCGACGCGCGCGAGCGCCTTAGTTTCGACCTCACGACTGTGGCCGTATTCATCCTTCAGCACCGCGCGGCCGCTGGCCGCATCGAGTCTTTCAACAGTGAACTGGCGGCCGTTAATTTCGCCGGCGTGGCGATCGCCGTTGGCTGTGTGAATCAGCTTGTCGCCTTGCCGAACGCCAATTTCGCGCGATTCCAGTGCCTGGGTTTTCGTGTGTTTCGAAGGGTCATAGGACGTTTCCTTGCCTTCCTTCGATACCCGCAAGGTGTTGTTGCGGGTGTCCACGTGCTCGACCTTCCAGCGTTCGCCCTTTTCCACGCCGATGGACTTGTAGTCGCGCTGGAACTCGATGGTCTCGCCGGCGCGATAGCTCCTTGCGTCGCGGGCCTCGGCCCGCGTCAGGTCTTTTGCGATGTAGGTTTGCAGTTTGACCTCGTCGCGGCCAAGCTCGCCTTTTTCGGTCAGGTGCTGGCGCACCTGGTCATTGATGGCCGCGCGGTCGGCGCGCGCCGGTGCGATGACCAGCGTCTTGTCACGCTCGTCACGTACCATCCCGGCGTAATCCTTCGCCATGGCTTCGAGGCGATCGCGGTGGGACTGCGCCTTGTCCACCGTGCCGTCGCCTCGCTGGTGAACGATTTCGCGAACCTCGATCTTCTCCAGGGCAGCCCGGGCATCGCCTCGGATGGCATCGTAGACAGCAGTTTTCAGTTCGGCGTCACGCTGCCGGACGATCTCGTCGAGTACCTGAGTTCTGACCGGAGCATTCTCCTGGAGCTGGCGAAACGCCGCACCGGCTTCGACGCTGCCCAGTTGCTTCACGTCGCCGACGAGCACGACCTTGGCCTGCTCACGGTCGGCCTTTTCCAAGAGGGTTTTCATGTCCCGAGCCGAGGCCAGGCTGGCTTCATCCAGAATCCATACTTGCCTGTCTGAGTGTTGCTGTCGGGAAACCAGATGAGACTGCATAGTGTCGGCCTTGGCGCTGATTGCATCCCCAAGTGTTTGAGCTGCTGAGGCGGTCGGCGCCAGCGCCTTGACTGTGTAGCCCTGCTTCTGGAGTTCCGCGCTGGCGCAGGCCAGGACGGAAGTGGTTTTGGCGGTGCCAGCGTAGCCCTGGACCAGTACCAGGTTTTCCGGGGTGCTCAGGATATGCAGGGCTGCGTCGCGCTGGCCTGCATTGAAGGCATGCTCGGATCGTCCGGATGCCTGCGCCACGGCGGCGATGGCGTTGTCCCGGCTCATGGCAGCTTGGCCATGCTTGAGCCGGTCGGCTGCGGCGAGCATGGCGCGCTCGTTCTCGATGGCGTTCCGGCTGGTAAAGCCCTCGGCCTTTTCCATGCGGCCGCTGGCCGGGTTGTAGACCTCGGCCGCGCGTGCCTTGAGATCGCCGGCAACCTGGGCATGGTAAATGGCTTCGTGGACGGCGCGTTCCTGGATGCTGCCCATTCCGTGCAGTCGAGCTTCGCGGATGAGTTCCTGGCTGGTGAAGACGGCGTTGCGCTCCTCGAGCTTCGCCGCCGCAAAGGCGAGTGCTTCGCGCGCCGCCTTACCTTCCTCCTTGTACCACTCCAGCCTGGATTCCTTCTCAAGCGCGCGGGATGCGGCCGCCAAGCGTTCAAGGTCGACTCCCAGTGCCTTGGCCTCACTCTCCCACCGATCGCGCAATACGGCGTGATCTGAGATGTCTTTTACCTTGCGGCTGTCGAGCGCGGCTTTCTCGCGTTCCTCGGCGGTCGCAGTTTCTCGGGTTTTACCGCGCGCCGCCAGTACGGCTTCCACCTGTTGGCTTCGGCTGGACCAATGATCCAGCAAGTTCTTCGGCACGTCGTGGATCTCGAAGCCACGCGAGGCGGCCTTGCCCTCGCCAACATGGGTGTGCTCGATCTGATAGCCGAGTTGCGCGACCCGTGCAGCGAGCTCGGCGCGGTAAATCTCACCGCCTTCCTTCTGCAGCTTGTAGATTTCCCGCGATTCAATCGACCGCCATCCGCGTTCGGTGATCGTAGCGTTCAACACCACGCAGTGCGTGTGCAGCTGCGGGTCTTGCTCCCGGCTGGTCTCATGCCGGAACGTGGCCACGGCCAGGTTGTTGGTGTGCTCCTGGCGAATGCGCCCGCCAGGCTCCTTGATGCGGGTGACGGCGGCGCGCTCCTCGATCTGGGCAATGGCGGCGCGGACCGCATCGTCGTGCGCCTTGATCAGACGATCGTCGCCGCCAGCCAGGGCTAGGGCAGACACGCTTTTAGGTGCAGAGAAGGTCAAGTCCCAGCCCGGCACGTGGCCGGTGCCGGGGTTGCCAACCGTCGTGCCGTCTGGCAAGCGGCCTTGCAGCGCAGCTTCGAAGATTTGAGGATCCACCGGCCCCGCGCCGGTCAATCCAAGCTCGTGCGCTCCCTTCCCCACCCAGGCCGACGAAGCGCCGGCCTCTTTTGAGTAGTAGTCGTCAGTATGTTCATAGTAGGCCTTGGCTGCGCCCGCGTCCTGGATTTTGGAGACGGACAGCATCACCAGCCCTCAAAGTCCAGGTCGCCGGGCTGCCTGATGGTGGCCATCGACGTTTGTTGCTCTCGCAGCACAAAGGCGGGGGCCGCCGTGGGCTGCTTGTCCGGAATGGCCATCTCCACCGGGCAAACTGGGTAAGGACCAAGGACACTCAGGTATCCGTGGCGTGGCGCAAGGCGTTGTAGCTCGGACGGCATAACAAGCCGAGTTTTTACGATGTGTTCTGACCAGTTTCCCGAGCCGTCGCCACCTTTAGACCCGGATTCGTTTTGCCGTAGCACTTCGCGATCGCCGAGGTAGAGCGACATTGTCTCAGCCGTCTCTGGATCACTCTGACGAAGCACCAGCCAGGTGCCGAGACTGGAGAGAAGGGTTTTAGCTTTTTCGCGTCCATAGGTGTCATAAAGTTGCGATATGGCTTGCAGCCCAAGCAACGCGCAGCCGCCGCACTTCCGAGCTTTTGTGAGGTAGGGCTCGATCGATTGGATTCTGCCTAAACCCGCGAACTCATCCAGCGCCAACCAGACTCTCCGTTCTCGGTCTTCGGGGAGAGTCAAAATAGCCGACGCTACAACATCAACCCACGCCGCAATGAGAGGGCTCAGACTAGTGAGCTGATCATCCCGATAAGTCAGGAATATCCAGCCCCGTGATTCATTTTCGGCCCACCTACGGATCGAAAAACTTCCATGCCCCGCGGCAGGGTCAAGCCAAGACAAAGGCTTGGTATAGCGGCTGATGATGGACAACACGCTGGCCAAGAATTTTTCGTTGCCGGCCTCGAACATGCGCTGGACTGGCAAGCCAGTGACCAATTCGCGCATTTCTGCCAAGTCAGCGACCGCCAGGATTCTGACGAGCTCGCCATTGGTGGCATCGCCCCTGTCCCATAGGCGCTCCAGAGCAGCGGATAGAATCTGCTGGGCATAGCCGTTCCATACGCCCTCTGAGCCTTTGATGTCCGGAATAATTGATTTCGCGACCCGATCTGCATCCCAAGCGCCACGTATTTCTGCTAGCGGACTCCAGCCAGCCGCGCGCTCGTCAAATGGGTTGAGGATGACATCGCCATCCCGAAAAAAACTGCTCACAAACTCACCGCCGGGGTCGGCGATGACGGCACGCTGGTCATGTTGCCGTATAGCCTCCAGAGCGCGCCGGAAGGCGAGCGTTTTGCCGCTGCCGATACCACCAACAAGAAGAAAATGAACCGGCTCGACTTCGATTGGGATCGGCACTCCACCCAAATCAAAATTGGACGGCTTGCCGCGCAGCATTTTTTTGAGGGTTTTGACGTCAGCCATCTCGGCACCCCGGAGATGTTCATCTGCTCTTTTTGCGCGAGCCATCACCCGCCCAAACGCCAGGAGAATGGCCAGGCTTAGGCTGTAACCGACAGCCGGTGACCACCAGAAAGCCTGGATGGCAAAACGGAAGTTTCTCCGCTCCAGATATACGCGCTTCCATCCCCCTACGATCTGGCCAGCGGAAAGGTTGAAGTCAGGAATTTTGAGGCCAGCAGCGCCGATGCCGTCCGCGCCATAAGCTGCCAGCACCCAGCCGAATCTGGGGCTGAATTTATTTTTCCCGTAGTTCCAAGCAAGTCCCGCGATAATCGCTGTAAGGACAAGCCCAAGATAAATAAATGCCTTCCACTGGGCCTCCCAATCACGGACACTTTTGCTGGTGATATTTTTCATTTTTTTCTGACCTCGTCGACGACGATCTGAACGGCCCTCTTGAGCCTGTCGGAAATGCGCTCTTCCGCGCCGCGCGCCTCGGACTGGATAGATTCCAATCTATCGGCAAGGCCATCAATCCGCGCCTCGATGACAGGCAGAATTTGGCTAACGATGCCTTCGGCTTCTATTGCATCAGTACGGCCGCCGTGCAGGATTTGATGGCGCGCAAAAGCGCTCAAGCTCAACCCCAAACGAAGCGCTTGAGAACGCAGAATCCTGGCCTCGTCATGGGTCAGCCGGATGGAGAGCTTTGCGTTATTCCGCATGCGTTGACTCCGGAGCCTGGGGTTGCTGAGTCACCCCCTCCAACTCGGCCATGGCCCGAGCGAGCACCTGGTCGAGTTTCGCGGCATCGAACTTGTTGAGTTTATGGCGACGAATGATGAGAGCGATGGCCTTCTCTTCGCGCTCGCGCTCGCGGTCCTCAAGGGACTTGATTTGCGCTGCAAGGGCACGCTGCTGCGCCAGAAGGCGTTGAAGTTTTTGGTTTGAGTCGGACAATTTTTGCTCCTTGAAGCCGCCACCTGGCGGCAAGGAAATTGTCAGTCGGATTCGGGTTGCACTTATCGCGCAAAGACGTCAGAAAGTGGCCTCTTTCTTGGCGTCCCTTCTGATCTTTTTTCTGCCGGACATGCGCCACCGTCAGCAATCAATGAGGCATAAGGAACCTGCTGGTTTTGTCAGACAAAAGCGTCCGCCGCTCGTCGGACAAACTGACACGCCCACAGGCGTTTATTCATGCGGGGTTCGGGACATTTCGCACACGCGGAATGTCGGCACCGAGGTGCGTGGGGTGTGTCTGATTTGGTAAAGGTTCCATCCCGTAGGGATGGAAGGATTTATTCGGAACGGGGCCAAGCACGACTATGAAAGCCAACGGGCGGACCTTGTCCGGTTGAGTTGGTCCCCCTCAAGCACTCCTGATCAACGAGCCAATTCCCGGTAGGTCGCGCATCTCGACGGCCGGTATTGTGGCCTGCAGGGGATTAACCTATCCTATTAAAAGGCCGCTTACGCCCAACCTGCCACCGGGTTAAAACTAGGCACTTTCTGCATACTCTGCATGACCTTCAATCTTGGTCGATGCGTAATCGGTGGACTTCGACCTTAACTTTGATTGGAGGCTAAACATGGCTTCGATTCCTCTTTCAGATTCCGCCATTGCAGCGGTTAAGAACTCGCTGCGCAAAGAATTCCCTGACGTGCGCTCTTCTCACCTGTCAGAGGCTCTTGCGGCTGCGCTAGATAGAAAGACCCACGCCGCGCTTTTGGTTGATGTAAGAGCACAAGCCGCTGATCCAGGTATTGAGTACCTAGACGACGAACGCTTCGACAAGCGCCTGCATCAGTTCGGATACCCACCCGATCCGGAATTCAGCTTTGAGATTTTGGTCGAGCAGCCCGATTGTGTTATTTCGACCATGCCGATTTCAGGATTCGACATCGAGTATCGATCCACTCGCGATAAGGCGTGGCGAAACCTAATGGTGCTCACTATCAACGAAGGAATCCGGCGGAGGCTGTTTACATTACGCCCCTACGACAATCGCTGGCCGGGCGCTGACCCTGAGAAGCGGGGACATAGCGATAAGGGATGTGTGTTTGAATTTCACTTACCTAACGGACTCCCAGCCAAGGGCTATGTTGGCGATGCAGGATTTGGGGAGCTTTCCATCCATGCTGCGGTAAATCCAAGAGGTAATTGGGTGGGGACCATGAATGCAGGATTTGACGCGGGGGACGCTATTGCTCAAGGTTGGCTCGAAAGGGAGCGGGGGGCATGGCTTCAATCCTCCCAGGAGGTGCTTACTTGCAGAAGATCGTTAGTGAAATCTCTAGCCGGATTGGAGGCAGTCCCTAAAGGATTTGGTGACCGTGGTCGCGTGATCCTGTAACGCCGCACAGAAACACCTGAACGAAAAAATGCCCCGCAATGCGGGGCATTTTTTCCAATCATCTATTAGGTGTGCAAGCCTGTTCAAATACCTACCGCGCTACAGCCCCATTGTCTAGGTCAGAGAAGTTGCTGATCTTTACTGCGCCGTCTGGGAAACGGGCGATCACCTCTAACTCACCACCCATCGCCTCGATATGACTACGAAGAGTGGATAGGTACATGTCCGTCCGTTTTTCCAGCTTCGCGATGGAAGGCTGTTGAACGTGCAGGACTGTAGCGAGCATCTTTTGCGACAGCCCGCGAGCCTGACGCAACTCGTTGAGGGGCATTTCAGCCAGCATGGCCTGAGCTCTGGCCTCTGACCTTGTGCGTGATTCCGGCGCCATGCGCGAGCGCAATGCCTCAAATTTCTTAGCCATCAATCAGCCCTTCCTTTCTGAGTTGTTCCAGATGCTCGTCGTAAAGTTTGTCGGCGATAGGGGTGTGGGTTTCATACCAACGATCATCGCCAGTCTTGTCCCCGCCAATTAGCAAAATCGCAGAACGCCTCGGGTCGAATGCGTAAAGAGTTCGCAACGGTCTGCCACCGTGTTGGGTTCGAAGCTCTCGCATGTGGCCATGCCGTGATCCGCTAATCCCACTGCTGTGAGGAAAACCCAATGCTGGACCGCGCTCTTCGAGCAGCCGAACAGAGGTGTCTAGGGACTCTTGCTCATCCTCCGTCAAGCTTCCCCACCAGTCACCAAATTCATCGGTGTATTCAACTTCCCAGCCCATAGGTGTAAATATATAACCTCAAAGGAATATTCCGTCAACGGAATATTAAGTCACCCCAGTTTTTTTGCCAGACTCTCGGCCTGCAGGTGGGTGTAGCGTTTGAGCATCTGCAAAGTTTTATGGCCCGAAACCTGGGCCAATTCCAGCACGCTCAGGTCGCCCCGTTCGGCCAATCGTGAAAGAGCCTCGTGCCTCAGATCATGCCAGGTGAAGTTCTCGATGCCGGCACGGCCACACGCATGCTTAAATGCGCTATAGAGCGTGTTTTTATCCTGCGGAATTACCTTACCCCCGATCGCCGTCGGCAGACTCTCCAGAGCCGCAATTGCCCCGCTCGATAGGGGCACTGCGCGCGCTTCCCCATTCTTAATCTTGCTGGAGTCCAGCAGCAGGGCAACGCACCGCTTCTTGTCGATCATCTTCCAGTCCAATTGCAGAAGCTCGCCTTGCCGCATCGCTGTCTCGACCGACAGGAGCACGGCGGCATGAAGCCAGGAATTGCGCGAGACCCTCACTTCGTCCATGAAAGCCCCCCACTCCTCGGTGCTCAAACGGCGGTCGCGCGCACGCCCCTGTCTAGGCTTGCGAATGGACTTGACGGGATTACCGCCAGGAAGAGGGATGCCGAATTCCTTGCTGGCAACATCGAGCACTTTGGAAAGAAGGTCGAGTTCGGTTTTCACTGTCGCAGGGGACACCTTCGGCGCAGTCTTGGGGTCGCGCGTGTATCGCGGATCGGGATCCTTCAACCTGTTGTCGCGGTACTCAGCCGCGAGCTTGGGAGTCAAAGCGGCAAGGCTGTATTCCCCCAAGCGCTCAACCAGATGAACGAGCTTGTGACGCCAGGCCTGCCCACGGTAGTGGTGAGGCGCGAATTCGGACTCGAAGCGTTCGGCCACTTGGCCAAAGGTGGTGCGTTCGGCCAGCGCTAGGCTGACAAACGAGCCTCCATCCATCCGTGACTCAACCTGTCGTGCCCAAGCTTCGGCCTGGGTTTTCGTGCGAAAGGTTTTACTTTCCGCGGGGTAGCCTTTTCGCCTGACGATAGCCTGCGTGTAACCTGATTCGAGGATTCTAAAAGTCGCCATATCAATTTCGAGCGTGATAGAATTGCGGCCGGCAGTGTGATGGAATTGTGATGGAAACCACTCTACAGGGTGGGGAATAAGCCTGCAATCCTTGCTACACCTAGCTTTAAGGAAAATAATTTTTTCCCCTGCTAAGGGAGCATGCGGGCTTAAACCTGCATCGAGGGTTCGAATCCCTCCGTCTCCGCCAAAGAACGCACAACGATTTGTTTTACAACAAGTAGTTGAAGATCAATGTCTTTCAAGCAACGGGTTGCTAAGAAGGGCGTTGACGACATGACCAAGGTGCAAAACCTTCGCCTCAGAGGCAAAACCTACTCGTACCACCGGTACATCCCCGAAGACGTCCGCAGCCTGTTCGATGGCAAGGATCAACCTGGGCCAGTCTCAAGACGCAAGACCCCGCAGAAGCCAAGCGGCTTTGTCTGCAACTCTCCCTAGAACACGACGAAAAGATCACGGCTTTCCGCAAGGGACAAGCAGCAGTATCCGCATCTTTGAGCGACGAATACATCGACAGTCTCGCTACCGCTTGGGCTGCCGATTGGGCGCACCAAGACGAACAGCACCGGATGAGCCGAGGCGGTAAGGACACACACCTTGTGTTCCTACTCGGGGTAACTCACACGCCCGACTCCCTGCATGGCTTGTTGATGCTGGAGAACAAGGGATGGGACGGACTTTCGCCTTTCATTGCTTCGGACTGGCTGGTTCGTCAGTCCCTAGCGATGCCGCGTGACAGCGAAGCATTCAAGAAGCTGTGCTATCGCATTCGGCAGCAAGCGTTACTCGCGCTCGACACGCTGAAGTTAAGAACCGAGGGGATTGATTGGCGCATAGGTCACGAACGAATTCACTTAGAATGTAGCGATGGCGAAATCAGCGGATAGGAAGTACAAGATCATCTCCCTTTTCTCTGGGGCGATGGGTCTTGACGTCGGGCTAGAGAAGACAGGGCGCTTCGAAATACTTGCGTGTGTTGAGAAAGAGCCTTCGTTCTGCGCAACCATTCGCACCAACCAGGCCCAAGGGCGGTTGCACAAGAATCTGAGGGTGTTCGAAGGAGACATTTCAAACCTCGACCCTGCGGATGTTCTTGACGCGTGTGGGCTGAAGCCGGGGGAATTAGATGTCCTCGTTGGCGGACCACCATGCCAAGCATTCAGCACCGCAGGTAAGCGCATGGCAACGCAAGACCCCCGGGGAACGTTGCTGTGGCAATACCTTCGGTTTGTTGAATACATTCAACCTCGTTTTTTTCTGATGGAGAACGTGCGAGGACTCCTGTCGGCGGCGCTACGGCACCGTCCGATTGCAGAACGCCCCGAAAAGGGTGGCCCTCCTCTCGATCCAGATGAACTTCCCGGATCGGTGGTTCGCCTGTTTGCTGAAGACCTGCAAAACCTCGACGCTCTTGGTGGGCACGGCTACCACATGGATTGCTTCGAAGTGAACGCAGTGAACTATGGTGCACCACAGTTGCGCGAGCGCGCTTTGTTCATTGGCAACCGCTACAACGCGGTCCTCAACTTTCCGAATCCAACCCACGGCTCGAACCAAGAACCTGCGGAAGTGCAGAGTTCACTATTTGAGTCGTGGCCCGAGCTGAAACCGTGGAGGACCTTGCGGGATG
>ERZ778021.2286-NODE-2286-length-17619-cov-4.655830_pt1 | contig 17619 bp, 16 predicted proteins | sample MGYA00375751_ERZ778021 | MGnify/ENA primary metagenome ERZ778021 (study PRJEB29350, sample SAMN05389814) | bioreactor metagenome | isolation source: Thiocyanate stock bioreactor | place: South Africa: University of Cape Town | collected 2013-08-29 ... | reverse complement strand
CGATTATGCTTGCCGTAGGAATTGTGTCACTGATTATCTCTGTTTTCAGTCTGGTCCCCTTGTTCAATACATTACCGGAACAAATCGATAATCTGACTAAAATACAAACCGAATATGGAGCATTGTCTGACGAATATCAAGAGGCAAGCCTTGACATGCAAACCGAAATGATGGACTCAATGGGCTCAATGATGGCGGTTTCCTCTGTTTTTTCTATTGTTCAACTGGGCGTGACAATCGTATTCGCTATCTTCGCTAACTACTGGTACAAACAACATGCGATTAAAAAAATCAAAGAAGTCAAAGAAAAGAACGGCAGCAATCTGGCTTTTCTGACTCATGCCGGCGGCACAAGATCGGCAATTTGGGTCACGCTTATGATATTGACCATCGTTATATACATTGTCTTGATCTTCTCCCTCTTTGCCGTTATCGTTGGCGCGGCAATGAATTCAGTGGGACAGGAACTGAATAGTTTGCCGGATGCATTCTTTTTTCTGATCAATAAATAAACACCTGGGAGAGAGCAGCGTGAAAGACCATAATAAACAGAAGGGATGGTGCGAGCCCATGCGATCTTTCGTATCGATTTATGTAAGACTTCGTGCATGGGCATTTATATGAGCGATTTGAAATCCTGTATCTACTGCTCGACAGTCAACACGGCGGACAGTGAATTTTGCCGCAGCTGCGGCAAAGAGCTTTCCGAAGCTGTCACACAGCCGCCCCCCCAACCCGTGCAGCAGCAGCAGCAGCAGTATACCCCCCCTCAACAATATCCCCCTCCGGGGTACCAAGAGCCGTACTATCATGGGTCTTATTATGCACCTGCCACGGCTTTTCCCTATGCTCCTCCGGCTTATCCCTATGCAGTACCTGATGCTGGCGGCAACATTCCCGTCATTTATGATATCACAGCGGATGAGTTGACCACATTCATCGGTTCTAATGCAGAAAAATTCATCCCCAAATTTATCAATATGTATCATAGCGGCTCAAAAACCGGGTTCAGTCCTCAGGTATTTTTGCTCTCCTTTTTCGTTTCGCCCATCATAGGCAGTCTGTGGTTCTTTCACCGCCGGATGAACAAGCTGGGTTCCTTGCTGTTATTGATCGGGGTATCCATCACAATTCTGTTTGGTTTGACCTTAATCCCGGTTTTAAAAAGTGCTGATATACTGATCAATGAGTCCATTCGCATTTATGAAAATTACACCATTGATTCATCCGTATACGACGAGTATACGGATGAGGAAAGCGATGAGTACGGTAATTATTATGATGATGACGAAACTGTGCTCACCGAGGAAGGCGTAGCATTGCTGAATCATGCAGCCGGAAAATTCATGACGAATTTGTATCCCTATCTGTTCATCTGGATTTTCCTATCCTTATTACAGATCGCTTTATCCATTGTGTTCGGTGCAAAGGCAAAATATTGGTACATGCAGGACACCGTAAAAAAAATACATGCTGTCAAAGAGAACAACGGCTCACCGGACGATATCGCAAAAGCCGGCGGAACACGTTTTATAATCTGGCTTCCGATTTTAATTACCTATATCGCATTTTCTGTGATTGCAACCAGGCTTACTTCTTATTATATGAATCATTATATGCTTAACCTGATCAAAGAATTGAACGATCTTTCTTCCATCACACAGACCAACGATCCCGCTGCATTTATCCGGCTTATCATGAAATAATAAGCAACGATGAAGATTCTTATCAGAAAGGGACCTATTAAATTTATGAAGATAAAAAAAGCTGTTATCCCTGCGGCCGGACTGGGCACTCGCGTGTTGCCCATTTCCAAATCCATGCCAAAGGAAATGCTTCCGTTGGTCGACAAGCCTGCCATTCAATACATTGTGGAAGAAGCGGTTGCCGCAGGGATTACGGATATTTTAATCATTACCAACCGGGGAAAGGATATCATTGAGGATCATTTTGACCATTCCGTTGAATTGGAGCAGGTTCTTAAGAACCGTGGCAACGACAAAACGCTGAAAGAAATCGAAGCCCTTTCTTCTCTTGCGAATATTTATTTTATTCGCCAAAAAGAAACCAAAGGTCTCGGTCACGCCGTTTTGGCAGCCAAATCCTTTGTGGGCAATGAGCCCTTCGGGGTTTTATATGGTGACGATGTGATCATCGGAGACGATCCCGCTATCGGCCAGCTGATCCGTGCCTATGAGGAATACGGTCTTGGTGTTGCGGGCGTAAAGAAAGTCAGCACCGAGGATATCATGCGCTACAGCTCATTGGCGGTCACTCCGCTGAAAGACAATCTGATGAAAGTAACCGATATGATCGAAAAACCATCCATTGACAACATTCTGTCCCATTATTCCATTTTGGGCAGGTGCGTTTTACCCCCGCAAATCTTTGATATTCTGGAACACACCGAAAACGGTGCAGGCGGCGAGCTGCAGCTCACCGACGCCATGAAAACCCTTGCCAGAACCGAAACCATGGTTGCGGTGGATTTTACCGGCAAACGTTATGACATGGGCAATAAGCTTGGCATTTTGCAAGCCAACGTAGAGCTTGCTCTGAAACACACTGAGATCGGCGAAGCTTTCAAACAATATTTAAAAGAGCTGACAAAAGAGTTATAAAATAAAAAATAGCAAAAATTCATTAAAAATATTGACAAGCATGTCGCATTGCGGTATAATTCCCCTGTTAATGTTCTTTTTGAATATTGCACTGTCAGTTTTATGTCTGATAATTTATTATGAGACAGCTGACTATCCTTGCTCCGTGATCCTACGGGGCCAAAAGACCAGAAGGAGGTGCTGTAAAAATGCCAATCATCAATACCTACGAGACAGTTATGGTTTTCTCATTGAAATCTTCAGAAGAAGGTATCAAAGAATTGAAGGACAAGTTTGTTTCTTTGATTGAGAAAAACGGTACAATAATCAGCGTAGACGAATGGGGTAAGCGTAGACTTGCTTATCTGATCGACGATGAAAACGAAGGCTACTATGTTTTAGTAAACTTCACAAGTGAACCAACTTTCATCACTGAGCTAGAACGTATCTACAAGATTACCGACGGAGTTCTTCGTAACATCGTTATCAAGAAGGATCCCGCTGCTGCTGCAAAGGCACAAGGAAAAAAACCGGCCGCTGTAAAAGCTGAGCCTGTTGCCGCTGAAGCAACCGTCGCTACAGAAGCAAAGCCTGCTGCCAAGACTGCAGAAGTAAACGAATAATAAGGAAGGTGAAATGAATGCTGAATATCGTAGCCTTAATGGGTAGATTAACTGCCGATCCCGAGCTTCGCCATACTGCCAATAATGTCCCTGTAACAACCTTTACACTGGCTGTTGACCGTTCTTTTGTAAAAGCGGGCACAGAACGCCAGACGGATTTTATTGACATTGTTGCCTGGAGAGGCACAGCCGAATTTGTCACCAGCTATTTCCGCAAAGGCCAGCTTGTTGCTGTTAACGGTTCTTTGCAGGTCAGAAGCTATGTGGACAAAGACAATAATAAACGCAAGGCATACGAAGTTATGGCTGAAAATGTTCATTTTGCTGAATCAAAACGTGATGGCGGTACATCCAATCAGAGATATGACGATTCTCAAAGTCCGTCATTTTCCAACGTCAATACAGGTGATTTTGAAGAAATCACAGACGGAGACGACGATCTCCCCTTCTAAGCTGTATTGATCCATACTGTCAGATAAGGAGGCTACCTAAATGGATAGATCAGAACGGTCCGAAAGACCGGGTCGCGGTAACAGAAAAGCCCGCAAAAAAGTTTGCAGCTTTTGCGTTGACAGAATCAATACCATTGATTATAAAGATGTTGCAAAGCTTCGTAAATTCATTTCGGAAAGAGCAAAGATTCTTCCCAGAAGAGTTACAGGCACATGCGCACATCACCAACGTGAATTAACGGTATCAATCAAACGTGCACGCCACATTGCATTGTTGCCCTATGTAAGCGATTAATCTCAATTACTACAAGTAAACCCTGCTTTTCATAAGCAGGGTTTTTCATTTTTATCCTGTTTTTATTAGTTTTCATCGGAAAACTATCACAAATCTCCATTTTCCTGCATATTCTAAACTGTTGGTTAATTTTGTATTCTATACCAATCTCCGTAAAAAACAATGGTATTGGAGGTCATAATATGAAATGCAAATACTGCGGTCAGGATTTACCGGATGAAATTGATATCTGTTCATCCTGCAAAAAAAGCCTCTTGGATGAAGAATCCATAATCGAAACACCAGAAATAATCGAAGAAGCAGGATTCGAAGTACCAGTCATTGAGGAATCCGCAATTGAAGCGCCTGTGCCAATAGAGGAATCCGGAATTGAAACGCCTGTATCAATCGAAGATACCGAAAGCGAAACGCCTGTATCAATCGAAGATACCGAAAGCGAAGCGCCTGTGCCAATCGAAGAAGCCGAAAACGAAACGCCTGTACCAATCGAAGAAGAATCGGACATTACTTCTGCTGAACCACCATTGGAAGGTACCGATGATGAGTCTGTCGAAATCATTGAGGTGGCGTTCTTTGACAACACGCAAACCATGGAAGCACCTCCTGAACCTGTTGCTGTTACACCACCCAAACGCAAAAAACGGCTTGCTCCCGTAATTGTGGGCGTTCTGTTGGCTTTCACAATTGTCGCCGGATTATTCACCATTGGTTTTATGTCATCCACCCCCCAAGCGTCAGCAACACGGCTTTATACAGCATTGTTCAACAACGATGCCGATCAGGCTCTTAAAAACATTCTTTTACCTGAAGGTTTGACAGAATCGGAATTCAAGGAAACCGTCAAAGCGTTGAAAACGGACAATATTAACAAAGGCTCTCTTTCTGTCACAGATGTAAAGCCCGAAGGGTTTACTGAAAAAGCATTATCCTCCATTCAGGTAAACGGCAAAGAAACCACAGATTTCAGAGTGTTATACGCGACTTTCCAGGTGGACGGTGAGAGACAAACAGCCATTGTTTATATGATCAAAAACGGAAAAAGCTTTCTTTTGTTCAATAAATGGCTGGTCTACCCTATGGATTAACCCTGATTACATAAAACTCGCTGTACGTCTCTTTCGTACAGCGGGTTTCTCAACATATCAGATACTTTACAAACACATAATTGTTTTGATTAGAAAATTCTACATGAATTCTACCCTCATCGGAAACACAATCGGCAATCACCGCATCTCCGTTTTGTGCCAGAATCTTTATGGATAAGCGACAAGCAAATAAATCATGCAGTATAAAATCATAAGAATTCATCCCGGTATATTCACGAAACAGCAACAGATACCCTTCTCCGTCCTTCACAATCGCTTGAAAGCCGGTAAATTCTGTTCCGTCCGGCATTCTTCCCAAGGGAAGTATTTCAGCTGCCAAAAGGATTTTACTGTGCTGCTTGTAAACCTTGATGATCTCCGAAAGCCTGTCCTTGTCTTTCTCCTCGAGGCTGCTCATTTCCATCCACAACAACGGGTTGGCAACCATCACACCCGCAAAAGCATAATCCGCATCGTAACCGTTCGGTGCCAATGGATCGTCTGTGTAAACATGCTTGTTTCGTCTTAGGTTCAATACCTCAAACAACAGCTTTTTGGCGGGCAGAACTTCTGCCAGCTGCCACAAATTTTTCATGGTCCAAGCAGGATAATAACTGCCCCAGTCGGTGTATCGATTCTCCACAAACAACGTCCCGAACTGCTTTTGATATAAATAGCCGAACCGCCGTTCTGCGGTAATGTCAAGATTGAAGCTGACCAAGCCACCGCTTTTTTGTGTCACCGTTTCCATCATTTTAATCAGATTGGCTTCGCAGCACTTGTTGCGGATTTTTATCCCATCCAGTTTGAAATACCCGACGCCATACTGCCGAAAAAGCCCCAATAAAACCTCGGCATCTTTTTGCCAGTTGCAAAAATCCTGTGACGAATCCGGTGAAAACCACAACCCCAGTTTTACATGGTTCTCATTTGCAAAAGCGACAATCGGCTCCAAACCGTTCGGAAATTTTTCTTTGTTCACATTCCAAAACAACGGGTCAAAGTCATAATACCCTTCCCAAACGCCTTGTTTCAATGCGGAGTTTGACGTTGTCCCTTTTTGCCAGCCGTCGTCGATTTGCACAATATCCACACCCAAAAAATGAGCGGTTTCAATTTCTTTTTTGATAAACGCTTCGCAGACCGCTTTGTCCTGGTTGCGGTCCCCCCATGTGTTAGACATAACAAACAAAGCCCCCGACCGGTCGCCCCGGTAAACTTTCCCGTAATGCTTTTTGTATGCCCGTTTGATCTCTTCTGCCGGTGCGACGCCGATGGTTACCCCGTAGCAAGGCACAAATTCGTCCGTACATAGACCATCAAGCCCGCTTCCTGCAATTTCGGCAAACTCCGTCCCTTTCACTCGCAAACTAAACTGCCCCGGGTTCAGAATTCCGTCCTTTGCCAAAAGAAGCGCTTCCCCGCCGATATAATCCTTTATCACGAACAAATTTCCGTCAAAGCTTTGCACCCGACCGGTATATAACATTTCCTCACCTGTTTTCACAAGGGTATTGTTCGTGTCGGTATTGTCAAACAGCGAAACGGTTTCCAGCTTGAGATGCTTACAACCCAAACCGATTGCCTCCACCGTGTCCTCATGCGGCAGAATCCCGGCTATAGCTTCCGCCTTTTTCTCAATGCCGGTGGCTTTTTCTTCTGCCTTTTCCGCTACGGTCAAAAAAGAACCCTTGGCATACAACGTGGAGACAATAAAAGGGGAACCGGGATATATCTCAAACACCTGCTTCACTGTTTTTTCCTGTCCGGTGTATAAAACCGAAACCGCCAAACAAGCTTCGGACAAGCCAAAATGGTCATGGGTTTCACAGCCAACAATGACGGTACAATCCGTAAAATCAAACCCGGAAAGATGAAACATTGCCGTTTTTCTCTCCCAATTTTCAAAACGATACCCGCTTTTTTTATTTTCTACAAACAAAGAGACCGGAAAACCGCCCGACAAATCAATTTTTTGCCGGATCCCGTCATTTTCAATGGTCAGAATATTGTATTGATGGATTACCATGCAATCTTTAAAAACGCCTACACCGTTGTTCATCATGTTTTCTTAACCCCAAATTCTGTCATGCAATTCGCAAGCCTGCTCATAGGCATTCTTCAAAAACACTTGATGTTCCTTAAATTCTGAATGGGTCATCATAACCTCTGTCAACAACGGCGGATTCAGTGATGAACCACGAAGGATTTCACACATCTTCGTAAAATCAATGAACCCTTCCCCGGGTATCACATGGTCCTCAAACTCTCTTAACCTGTCAGAAATATGAGCAGTAAACAGTCTGTCTTTCAACTCTTCCAGCAATGTGAAGGGATTGGGCCCGTCTATCTGGTCATGGGCAGAATCATAACAAAAGCCAATATACCTGGGGTCACCGCAAAGTACCATTTCCTTCACCAGCTCCGTCGCCGGTCCGGGTAACACGTTCTCAAGGGCGAACCGTATCCCTGTTTCTTTTGAAATGGATTCAAGCTTTTGTATCTTTTCCGAGATATCCTGTTTTCTTTGCGTATATTGTTCCTGCCTGAACGCAAAGCAACTGCAGTGGAGCACCATTACAGGCACCTCCAGTTCATTGGCAACCGTGCAAAGCCGCTTGATAATCGGAAAAGCATCGTCCTTGTCAAGAGTGGGTCCATGAATCGTATCCACGGACAGATGATGGTTTTTCAATACTTCTTTGAGTGCTTTCTCATTCCTGTCCAAAATTCCGCAGTGCTCATAATTTGCGCTGAAAGTGAAATGAGTAAACCCCGCTTGGGATGCCAATGAAATCTGTTTTTCGATCGGCAAATTGTAATCAAAAAAAGACGCAATCGATATCTTTCTTGTCAAGACCATCACTCCCCTGCTTTGTCCCGTTTATTGTATCATGAACCTCTCTTTTTTCCAATATAAAAATAAAACGGAGAAGCAAAAATATAGGTACCGTTTTTCCATGTCTCCTCCATATCCTCAATCAGCTCGCCATATTCTTCTTTGGTCAAAAACCCCTTTGGCTCGATAAAATGATTCATTTCTTGCCAATAGTGAAAACCCCTATACCCCGGCTCATATTTCGTCTCAATTTCATTGTAACAGCAAATCTCCCCGTCGAACAACCCCGTTTTGTTAAAATACCCCCACAGCCGTCTGCCGATCCAGCCGTCACAGCTGTCCATCCACCCGGCTTGCAAAAAATTGGCATACCCATGGATCGCTTTGTTGATCAAATCCTTGTTCCGACCGTTGCTCACTATGCTTTCCCAGTCCCGATGCACACAAACTACTGTCCCGCCGGGCTTCAACACTCGGGCCAGCTCGTGAATATGCCCGCCGATATCGGGAATGCACTCCAGTGTATCCTTATGAATGATCACATTAAAACTTTCATCGGGAAACAAAAGCGTTTGGGAAGCGTCCATTTGCATCAGCCGAATCCCCTTTTCCTTTTGCTCAACCGAAGATATAAAATTCTTATCCCGTTTGTCAATCCCGGTCAGTTCCCCTGTCAGCTGATATCGCTCTTTTAAAAACACCAGAGTCTTTCCATCCCCGCACCCCACATCCAAAACAGCGGCAGACGGGTGCACTTTTACCCTTTTAAAAATTTGATCCAGCACGTACGTTTTGTCCATCATCAATCCTCCCTACAGAATTTTATCTCACTGAATACACATTGGGTTTGAAACCCGATGTTCTTATACACCTTGTTGGAAACAGGCTTCTCCTTATCGGCAAACAAACAACAAAACTGTTTCCCCTGTCCAAACATCTTTCGGCAAACCGCCCCCACACAGGCAGTGGAGTCCCCCCTTCCCCGATACACGGGAGGTGTATATCCCCCGTTGACCCCGCCACCGTTCACCGTATTTCTTCCGTTCACCGCCTGCGAAACCGGAACCCTGTCTTCCCAGATATAATGCTTTTCCGCGTCAATGTCTCTTTTGGCCTTTCGGATCATATCCTCCAACTCCTGCCGCGGCAAGCCACATTCCGTGTTAAACTGCAGCTCCCAATAGGGAACAAAAAACAAGTCCTCTGCGGACAATATCCGTAACCTTCCGGGGGTCGCCGACGCTCGCGGCGCTTTATCCAATATCATTAGATTCATATCCAGTTCCTTATGGGCAGATACGTTTGCTTTTTTGCAGTAATATGCCGCAAACCGTTCCGCCAGCTTGTCTTTACACAAAATCCCCGGGATATTATAATTTCTTTCCACAATTGCATCAATCAACCATTCCAAAGCACTTCCGCTGTCTCTGTTTCCTGTTTCGTAAACCAGCAGATTGAACGGCGGTGTCAGCAAGCAAGAGAGCAAAACGCTGCCGCCATCCTCCTTCACCGTGATCAATAACCAGTTTTCATTGTATTGCCCGTATAAAAGGTTTCCCAAAAAAAGATTGTTTTGCGCTTCATGCTCCAGCAAAACCTCCCGGGTGTCACTTTTAAACTTCTCGAAGTCTGTATAAAATTCAACTATCATAGGTATCACTTTCTTTCATTCTAAATATTCGTTCCAATCGAAACCTCTGATTGTTTTTTGCCAATGTCATGAAGTGCCACCCTTTCAAAATTCATATAAAAAAGCGGTTTCAAGCCATAATGACTCAAAACCGCTTATCATCTGTTAATCATCTACAATGATTATGACAATACAGGTTCAAGCCCATGTCCATACAAAGACATAAGCATGATTCGGATGCTTTTTAAACTGGTTGCATTGAACATATCTCAAACCCTCCTTGTTTTTTAACAGTATATACCATTGTCTGTCGATTTGTCAATATATATTTGCCTGATTGACAAACCTGCATAAAAACCAAAAATACACTGATAAAATAAATGTTTTTGCAAATGAGTGAACACTACATTATTTTGAATCGGACAAACGTTGGTATTGTTTCAGCAGCCCCAAATATTCGTGACGATAACCGCTCGGGTCTTTCCCTAAATTTTCTGAGGCCAGGGCAATGATATCCGCAATATTTGCATCTCCGACATAACTGGATTTTCGTAGCAAATGCCCAAACGCAGCAACGGAGCAAGCGAAATTATAATCCGTACTGGGATGGGTTTTGATACCCGATTTGCCAGCTGTTTTTGTTATCAATTTACTTTCTGTCTTTCCGGGGTCTTTATACCGAATGCGTACTTCGAACAGGTTATCGGGCAAATTTTTCTGATTCTCGGACAGTTCTATTTCGAACATGGCAACAATGTCGGCACCGGCCCCGATTTCACCCGCGTCTTTTTCATCGTTTGTAAAATCCTCATTGTCTAATTTGCGGTTTTCATAACCGATCAAACGATATTTTTTCACACTCTTCGGATTAAACTCAATCTGAGCCTTTGTATCATCCGCAACTGTAAACAGATTTGAACCCAGTTCTTCTACCAGTACTTTTTTCGCCGTTTGAACAGAATTTATATAAGAATAATTTCCGTTCCCGTTTTTTGATAAGGTTTCCATGATGTCATCGCGTATGTTGTCGGTTCCAAACCCCAAAATACTCATATACACACCGCTGTCGCGTTTTTGGCTGACCAGTGACGCCAACTCATCGGTATTGGATATGCCGACGTTGAAATCACCGTCTGTCGCCAGAATGACCCGATTGTTTCCGTTTTTCTTAAAGTTTTTTTCCGCCAGCTTATATGCGGTCTTAATGCCGTCTGCACCGGCTGTTGATCCGCCGGATGTCAAATTGTCAATTGCATTCAGGATTTTGGTTTTGTTGTCCCCGCTTACACTGTCCAGCAAAACCCCTGAACTGCCGGCGTATGTAACAATCGATACTTTATCGTTCTCCCCCAGGGTTTCCACAAGCAGACTGAACGCTTTTTTTAACAACGGCAGCTTATCGTATGAATCCATCGAACCGGATGTATCGATTAAAAAAGTAAGATTGCTGGGCGGCAGCTTGCTTTTGTCGATTTCCTTGGTTTTTATCCGGATATAAGCCATGTGATTGTTTTTGTTAAACGGCGAAGGACCGATTTCTGTTTGGATGGCGAAAGGACTTTCTGAAAAATCCATTTTCCCTTCATATTTGAAGTAATTGATCATTTCTTCCGTGCGTACCGCATCTTCCGGTGGCAAATTGCCGCTGTTGATGTAACGGGCTACATTGGTATATGCCGCGGTATCCACTTTTAGTGAAAATGTTGCGGTGGTCTCATCATCGGTGGGTGTTTCCTTGTTTTCATCAATCGCCAGATAGGATTCACCGTTATATGCAAGGTTTTGGTCACTGTATGACCCCTGACTGTAACGACCTGAACATGAGCTGAATGACAATACCATAATAGCCGTAAGGAACAGTAATAACAACTTTTTTTTCATGATTTGCAACTCCTTCATTTCATTTGGTTTTGCTTTTCATAAATATAAACCGATTAAAAGGTAAAAACATTACAGCATTTATAAAATATTTTTTCCAAGCTCGACCAATGTACTGACGTCATACCGACATGTGAGCGTATACAGTATACCGTTCTTTTTGAAAATCAGTAAATTATAATCCGCGGTTTTCCGCGTATAAGCCCGGTAACCATTTATTTTAACCGCGGTCATATCTTCGTCATTGATATTCCTGTCCGTTTCCTCCAGCACCAAAACCACATCATCCTGCAATGAATCATGCAGGCGGTAGATGCTTTGCTCCTGATCCTGTTCCGTACCCGACACCGATAAATTTACTGGCAATACAAATGATAGGGGGATGACTGGGGGTGTTGGTTTCACGTTCGGTGTTATATTCGACTTTTGATTATAACGCAGAAGGCTTGACGTCATAACAATCAAAAGGCATGCAGCCAAAGCGCTGATTCCCAATGCAACACGTTTTACTTTATGCATACTGACCCTTCGATGCACGCGTTCATCCAGAATAGGCGTGGTGTACTGGATATTCTGTTGTTTCAGTTCCTGTTGCAATTCTTGTCCATATGCATCAACATAACGGTTTGCAATCTCCTTGAAAAAGTCGTTTTCATGGCTGTTTTTCAACTGCATACCCCTCCTTTATCAAGATATCCGCAATCTTCTTTTTGGCCCGGTGCAACCGTACTGTTACATTGTTTTCGCTGATATGTAACATCTGTCCAATCTTTTTATGGGGCAAGTCATAAGCGTATTTCATCAAAAAAACACTTCGCAGCTCTTCATGGATGCCGTTTATTATCTCATAAATCTTTTCTGTTGAAATTTCCGAAAAAACACATTGCTCCAAGTCAAAAGAATCCCGTAGGTCTTCGTCTTCAAAATTCGTATTTTGCCGTGTTCTTTGGCTTAATATGGTGAGAGCTGTATTTTTCACAATCATCATTACAAAGGCAATGCTGCGTTTGGAAGCAGGATCGTCAATTTTGTACATATTTTTATAAATTCTAATAAAAGCCTCGCTTACAGCATCCTCAGCAAGCATGCTATCCTGCAGTATCAGATATGCTTTTTGCAGCATCATGCTTTTATATTTCGAATAAATATATTCGAATGCATTCATTTCATGCGCCGATGTAAATGTAAACATGATCAACAATATACAGCACCCCATCACAATCGTACTTAATTATATAACCTTGAAAAAGCTAAATATATTACAGCATGAAATTATTGGTTCATCATAATTTTTTTAGCATTGTTTATTATAACAAAATCCAACAATGAAATCCATATCAGGTTTTGCCACAGACTTCTATAAAGCCGTATTGATTTTCTCAGTAAAAAGATGCTGTACTCATCTATTAAAGAGATTGTCATGAGAAGCAGCTATTGCACATAAAAACCCAGCATACGCCCCATCGGGACGCATGCTGGGTTTTTGGCTGCGGAACTAGGATTTGAACCCAGACAAACAGAGTCAGAGTCTGTCGTGCTACCCTTACACAATTCCGCAATATTTATTTAGCTTTTATATTATATACTGGAATTTCAAAAAGTCAAGCCTTTCTTTGCATATTTTCACATTGAAATCGCTTTGGGCAAGAAATAACCGCCCCGATTATTATCGAGACGGAACTATTCCCAATTATCTTACTTCAATCCGTTTTCGTAAGATTGAATCATTTTCTTAACCATCTGGCCACCGATAGAACCGGCCTGACGAGCTGTGATATCGCCGTTGTAACCCTGTTTTAAGCTAACGCCAACTTCAGAAGCTGACTCCATCTTGAAACGGTCAAGAGCTTCTCTTGCCTGAGGAACCAATGTTTTCTTTGCCATGATTTTTGTCTCCTTGTCAATTTATAATGTGTTGCGTTTGCATTATTATTGTATTCCTTTCTCATTCCGTTATGAGCGATAAATTTTGGTATTTTTCTGTTAAATTTTATAGCTTGGATTATGAATTGGAATCTTATTATGCCCTGAAAAATGAAAAAGCCCGAAAAATCGGACTTTTCCATATAATAGAATTCAATCTGTTTGTGATCTGATTTTCTTCTTTCAGTTTTTATTGATCTATTTTAATCAAATACCACAATTGATTATCCCAGTAGTAGTTTTGATAAAAAGATGCCAATGCGCCGGGAGCGAGGGATCCGTTATAGATTTCCAGCGCATTTGAACCGGTTGTAATACTGAAGGATGGCTTTGAAGTATAATAAGTGATTGCAAAGGGGAATCCATAAGGACTTAACACTGCTTGAATTGCACCGTTTTCATCCAGATTCGGACCCGGAACCATATTGGGATATGGGGTAGACACACATGTATTGATATAAAAGCTATTATCACCGATGCCTGAATCCGATATATTCCATTGTTGGTTTAGTCCGCCGCTATAGTTAGCCTGTCGGATTGAATAATCACTTGTATCTGCTTCCAGGTATTTTCCGCTCTGCCGATTGACAATATAATAAACACCGGATTTCACCTGACTGAGAGGATAGACCATTGCGAGCATATCCAAGCTGTTTACCGCATTGTCGCCGTTGAAATCCCCACAGAATTTCTGTATTTCATTAAAGGATACCTGTCCAAGTACATATTGCTTTACCAGTTCCGCATCCTTGGGATTCACGATGCCGTCCAGGTTAGCGTCTCCCTTTTGGTAATTCATCGGCTCCAGATACCATTTCTGGTTATTCCATCCGTAGTTGCCATACCACGAAACTGTTGCGAGAGCACTCAATGATCCGTCGTAGATTTCCAACGCATCCCATGCACCGGTAGATGGATTTTGATGTGTAATGCTGACCGTTCCGTCACTGTTTTCTGTGAGGTGCAAATCAAAATTACCTGTCTGCTGAACAACCGCTCTGGTCGCACCATTGCCGTCCAAAATATCGCCTCTCGTGACAGAGCCCGGTGAATCGGGCCAATTTGTGGTCATACTGTATGTGTTTGTTCCGGTCCGTTTGATAATCCATTGTTGATTCGTGCCACCATGCTTGTAATATTGGAGTAATCTTCGGTTCCCCGATGCATCCAGATCAAGATACAACCCGCTCTGCTTGTTTTTCAGGAAGTACGCACCTTCCTGGATGGCATAGTTCTGATCGGTGCTCCAAGCATATCCGTAGCGCACTGTTCCAACACTGGAACCATATTTGTACGCTTCCAACCGATAATTCATACCGCCCGATAGATTGAAATAGGCAAGCTCTGTAGAACTGTTGCCTTTCACAGAATAACCAAGCATCGTATTCGCACTGTCGTAAACTTGAAGATCCACATCCTGCATGGGTGCCATCGTGCTGATATCGTTTTCACGAAGCCAAGCAATGCTGACATTCATTTTCGATGCGTCTCCCTTTAACTGAGCAAATTTAACCGAGTCAGCGGAACCGACGATTTTGCTGGTACCATAGGTTTCGTTGATTACAATGCTGACCGCCGTAAACGCATTGGGAACGCCTGCGCCCTGTTTGTTTGTTAGACCCTGCTCCATGGTTTCTCCTGAGGGTGTTCCGTCCCAAAGAGTATTTATCTTTCTATGGCAGGAAGACAAAAGAATTGCTTTTAACGCATGGGGCTGTGTTGCCAATGAGGGCTTCAATTGAATCAGCAACGCAAGTGTTCCCGAAATAACCGGGGTCGCTGTGCTGGTTCCGCCGCCCCCAATATTCGCTTGCGAGATGACATCCGGCTTGTAACAGCCGTTCCCGTGATCATATGTATAATTATATACAAAATCGTCGTTGTAGTTGCTGGGTGTTAGATTATCGCTGAATCCGTTCACTGTAACATTATTGTATGCGGTTGCCGGATTCTGTATCCTCTCCGACCCATTATTGCCGGAAGCATTGATATACATCATGCCATAATTCGCAGTCAGATAATCCCGGTACTGTTCACCCAGAGAATATTCTTCGCTTCGGGGACCCCAAATCAAGCTTTCGGAAACCAAATTTGCGCCATTGGATAACAGCAGTTCATTGTTATTAAAAATGTAGCTACCGCTGACAGAGAGGATATTTGCGTTTGGCGCAACACCGTTTTGCCCTGCCGCAACGCTTGCACACCAGGTTGCATGCCCTGCTATAACCGGGTTGGATTCAAGAAGCTGGACACGCGCAGGATTCAGCTCTGCATCGGTTCCGACCGCTCCGCCATCGGATATGCCAATGTTGACCCCATCCCCATTCAGTCCCAGCCGCTGATATACCGTACTAAGCTTCATCGCCTGCTTCATGGTGGAATTGACAAGATCGCTTGTATAGCTTGTCGGCTGTAATTTGGGCTCTTCATACAAGCCGATTAAAGTAACATCGTTTCGTTTTGCATAGCTCTCTATTTGCTGTTTGCTGAGCGTTACAATCAAAACAGGACCATATTCACTTTTTTCCACAATGTCGGTTTTGCTAATTTTCAATGATTTAATTATTCCCGCACTTTTCTCCACAATCATTTTTTTTGCGGTATCCCGTTGTGCCTTGATATAACGGTTCATGTTCTTTTGTTCTTTTTCTCTGTCCGACTTTGTTTTTTCAAGATAAGATTTCATCAGCGGTTCCAGCTGATTCGCCGGAATTTCATTGTTTGCCGATTCACTCAATGCATTAAGCAGAGCGTCATCGGGAGCGGCGTAATCGACAGACAAATTGTCTTTCGTTAGTCCGGTATCTTTTTTCACCTGTCGGTCCACTTCACTGTGGTCAATGTCCGTATACCACAGATATACCAAGAATTCCTCGCCAGATCCTGCTGTTTTCAGCTTCGCAGAAAGCGATTCTGAAATTTTGCTTTTTGGTAACGTTGCTTTTGCTTCTTTTCCGACAGCAGATACTGGCATGGATATAAAAGCGATGCACATAGCCATAATGATAGTAAGTACCTTAATCCATCGTTTTGATTTCATAATTAATCCTCTTTCTTGTAAAATCATGTGTTTTCAAGCATTGTTTCTTTTGTAATATTCATATGTACATAGAACTAAATCATAGGAATCATCCCCTTTCTTTTACTGTAAAATAATATCATATATTTTATCATTTTACAATATTTTCTATAATGATGCGGTCTTTTTTGTATGAATGAACAATATAATGACGTAAAAATTGGAATTTTTATCAAATTTCGATTTCATTTTGAAATCTGTCGGATAATAATAGAACCGCTGAAATGGCGAGCAACGAATAGCTGGAAATTTCCTCTGTCATCTTAACCGTTATCTCGCATTCTTCGATTTTTTCATTGATAACATTCATTACATCTCTTTGTAAGCTGATGGATGCCGAATTTTCTTCATGACTGGATATACTAAGTGTATCGCTGACGCTCATGCCGCAGGTGATGGCAGGAACTCTCAGCTTCTTCAATAAAGCCAGTGCCGGCTGATTGTCGCTTTCCACAATTGCTTGAAAGCCTGAGGGAATTGAAAGACTGACATGATCGGGTAATTCCTTTTTAAACACAATAATACCGGTATCCATATTGAAGACCGGTGCATGTTCAAATTCATACAACATAAAATGAGCCAGTGTATGAATGGGGTCTGCGGAAAACTTGTTCTCGCTTATGTGCAGAACTCCGCCGTTTTTTGCCAGAGCCGTCCGCAGATGAACAGACAAGCTTTTATCATTTTTGCCGTATAGAAAAACCGGTATCATACGTATAACCATGCCTTTCCTGATAGCTGTCTGATATTCTATATCAAACAAAACTTCCCTCTTATTCTTTAATTGCTGGTATAATTTTATACATTTTTATCATTCATAGGATAAAAATGTATAACTGTAAAGCAATTAGCTCTTATGTGTAATTTGTGAAAAAAGTGTCAAACTATCAAAAACTGATAATAAAGTTTAAAATTTTTTATACACTTTTATACTTGCAATTTCTTATAATCGTGGTAATATTAGCATTATTATAATAATTGCGGATTTGGAGGTTTATCCCTATGGAAGATATGATTCAAAAAATCATTGACGTTGACAATAAGGCTCGCGAGATTACAGACAAAGCGGTAGCCGATAAGCAAAAGGCTGAGATCGAAATCGCAGAAAAGTCCGTCAAAATCCGTGATGAGTATTTATTAAAAGCAACTAAGCAAATCGCATCGATGGAACAAGCGGAACGGAAAAAGGCGGATGAAGCGATTACACAAAAGGAA
>ERZ778021.2284-NODE-2284-length-17625-cov-6.277575_pt1 | contig 17625 bp, 10 predicted proteins | sample MGYA00375751_ERZ778021 | MGnify/ENA primary metagenome ERZ778021 (study PRJEB29350, sample SAMN05389814) | bioreactor metagenome | isolation source: Thiocyanate stock bioreactor | place: South Africa: University of Cape Town | collected 2013-08-29 ... | reverse complement strand
CCGCCGCAACACGCTGGACTACCAGACCGACGGCCTCGTCGTGAAGGTGGACGACCTGTCCCAGCGCTCGCGGCTGGGCTACACCAGCAAGTCGCCGCGGTGGTGCATCGCGTTCAAGTACGAGGCCGAGCAGGCCGTCACGAAGGTCGTGAGCATCACCGTCCAGGTCGGCAAGACGGGCAAGCTGACCCCCGTCGCCAACCTGGAGCCCGTCCGCCTCGCCGGGACGACCGTCAAACGGGCCACGCTCCACAACGCCGACGAGATCCGCCGCAAGGACGTCCGCGAGGGGGACACGGTGGTCGTCCAGAAGGCCGGCGAGATCATCCCGCAGGTCGTCCGCGTCGAGAAGGAGGCGCGCACCGGCGAGGAGAAGGAGTTCGAGTTCCCCGACCGCTGCCCGAGCTGCGAGGCCCCCGTCGTCCGCGACCCGGGCGAGGTCGACTACCGCTGCTCGAACAAGCCGTCGGCCTGCTCGTCCCAGCTCGAGCGCCGGCTGCGGCAGTACGCGCATCGCGACTCGCTGGACATCGAGGGCCTGGGGGACAAGCTCGTCGACCAGCTCGTGAAGAACGGGTTGGTGCGCAGCATCCCGGACCTCTACCGCCTGGACGTCCCCACGCTCGCCGACCTCGACCGCATGGGGGAGAAGTCGGCCGAGAACCTGACGGCGGCGATCGAGCGGAGCAAGACGAAGACGCTCGACCGCCTGGTCAACGGCCTGGCCATCCGCCACGTCGGCGTCCGCACGTCCGAGGTCCTCGCCGACCGCTTCAAAGCCCTGGCCGACCTGCGCTCCGCCTCGCTCGCCGACCTGGAGGCCGTCCCCGAGGTCGGCGCCGTGGTCGCGGCGAGCGTCCACGAGTTCTTCCAGGACCCCGACCACCAGCGCCTGCTCGACGAGCTGACGGAGCTGGGCGTCGACCCGCAGCCTTACCAACCGGCCGCTTCCACGTCGACCGACCTCCCCTTCCTGGGCAAGACCTTCGTCCTGACCGGCACGCTCCCGAAGCGCACCCGCCCCGAGGCCGAGGCGATCATCAAGAGCCTGGGCGGCAAGGTGACCGGCTCCGTCTCCAAGTCCACCAGCTACGTCCTCGCCGGCGCCGACCCGGGGAGCAAGCTGGAGAAGGCGAAGACCCTGGGCGTGGTCGTGCTCGACGAGGCGGAGTTCGAGAGGCTGGCGGGGGAGGCGTGAAGCCCGACGCTCGGCCTCGCCGCGATGGGAATCCTCGACGATCCCGACGAGTCCGGTAGATCCTTGCGGCCGACCCGGAAGGGCGGTATCGTTTGACAATGTGGCGATGAATTCGCGCCTCGTCGAGTCGCGGAGGGTCAAAATGACGGCAAAAGCGGGAGTTCGTTTCTTTCTAAAGAAAAAGATCGTCGTCGTCACCTTCTTCGTCAAGAAGCCGAGGAGGCTGGCTCTCCTCACGGGCGGCAAGGTCGTCATCGACGGGCAGGATGGCAAAGTCACCGACGAGCTTGGATACCGGACGATCTCGCTCGGCAACAATTCGAACTGGTATGTCGTCGTCGCGTCATTCCGCTACGTCTTGGCCAATCTGGCGGCCTACGAAGAACTCCTCCAGGATAAGGGCGGAGTGATTCGCGGTGTGGCGGCTCGGCTCAAGGTGACGATCACGAACGACCCGCCCGCCACAGGCCAGCCGCGGGAGACGGAGATCGATACGAGCCAGGACGACGCCGACCCGGAGGACGGAGAAGACCCGACGCCCTGACGGCGAGCCGACCCGGCGCGGGGGGCGAGCCCGATCGAGACCACATCCCGAGGGACGACGACCATGCCCGATGGAGCCTACGTCCGGTTCTTCACCAAGTCGCGGCGCGGGGTCGCGACCCAGCTCGTCAAGGGCCTGGGGCAGGTGAAGATCAAGAAGGGGAGCACCCCCACCGTCACGATCAAGGACGACGTGTTTGAGGTGCAGCGGACGATCATCCGGAGGATCGACCTCCCGGGATCGACCTACGACCTGCTCGTCGTATGGTTCAAATACTCGAAGCAGAAGATGGACGTCCCGCCCACGCCGCCCAAGGCCGGGTTGCAGGCGAGGCTCCTGATCACGCTCACGAACCAGCCCGTCGACGACGAGCCCGAGGACGTGGAGATCGCGGGGGAGGACGACGATCCGGTCCAGGACGAGGACGAGACGCCGACGATGCCGGACGACGACGTCATCCTCAACACCTGAGCGGGCGGCGTCATTCCGCGGGCGCACCCAACGCCTTCAACTTCGCCTCGAACTCCGCCGCGGCGCGGAGCGAAGCGGGGTGCTTGTCGTTGACCTTCAGCGCCGACCGGAGCAGGGAGAGCGCCCCTTCCAGGCGGGCCCGCGCCGTCCCCGGGTCGGGCCCGGCCGCGTCGAGCATCGCGGCCCGGCCGCGGATCCGCCCGAGGAGCCCGGAATAGGCGGGGGCGTCCTTCTGTCCCTTCGCGAGCGCGTCGACCGTCTCCTCGGCCCGGGCGAGGTCGGCTCGCGCCGGCCCCGGGGGCGACATCTCGGCCCTGGCCAGGAGGGCCTCGGCGAGCAACTCGCGATAGGTCGCCATCTCGGCCGAGCGTTCGGCGAGGGCCCCGAACTCCGCCACGGCCGCCCCGAGGTCTTCGGTCGCTTCATCGGCCCGGCCGAGGGCTGCGACGGCCGCGGCCCGCTTGAGCCGCGCCGAGCCCCGGAGCATCTTGAGGTCGTCGGAATCCGGCGATCCGGCCAGGGCGGCCTCGATGCGCCGGAGCGCCGCGCCGAGGGCCGCCTCGGCCTCGGGATGGCGGCTTCGCCCCAGCTCGGCCTCGCCCAGCGAGTCCTGATACAGGATGACCTCCAGGGCGTCCGTGGGGCCGGGGGCGTCCGAGTCGGCCAGGGGCGTCATGATCGCGACGGCGCGCCTGGCCAGGTCGGCGGCCTCGTCGAATCGGCCCGTCAGCAGGAGGTTGTTCGCGAGGCCGTTGGACGCCCTCGCCTCGGTCCGGAGGTAGTCGACCCGATCGGGGGCCTCGCCCCGGAGCCCCCGCACGATCTGGACGGCCTCGCGGAGGTGGGGCTCGGCGGCGGCCGGCCGGTTCTCGACCTGGAGGGACGACGCCAGGTCCTGGAGCGTCTCCGCGAGGAGGTCGCGATATCGCGGCTCGTCCGGCCTCAGCGCGCCCGCCCGCCGCAACAGCCCGACGGCGCGGCCGTAGGCCGGGCCGAGGGTCCGGCCTACGAGCCGTTGGAGGTTCGCCAGCTCGCGATAGAGGACCGCCGCCAGCCGGCACGTCTCGGGGTCGTCGGGCTTCTGCTTCCACAACTCTTCCAGGAACCCCGTCGCCAGGGAGGCCACGTTGCGGCGGAGGAGGACCGACTCGGGGACGTTGGGGAGGTCGGTCCTGACGATTCGCAGGAGATACTGGTTGACCAGCTCGATCGAGGTCCGGAAGTTCCGCTCCACCCGCACCCTCGCCGCCTCGGCCTGGTCGCGCGCCGTCACGGCCTCCGCGCGGGCGTCCTCGGCCCGCTTCCACTGCCGGCGGATCTCGACGTTGGCGCGGGAGGTCTGGAAGCTCAGGGCCGCCAGGCCGACGGTCGTGCAGAGCAGCGCCACGGCCGCCGCCACGGCCGCGGTGCGGTGGCGGCGGAGCCAGCGGCCGGCGCGGGCGGCGAGCGGCTCGGGGTAGGCGACGGTCGGCTCGTCGTCCAGCCAGCGCTCGACGTCGCGCGCCAGCTCGGTCGCCGTGGCGTAGCGGTCGGCGGGGTCGTGCGACATCGCCTTGAGGCAGACGGCTTCCAGGGCGGGAGGGGCCTGGCGGGCGACCTCGCGCGGCCGGGGGAACTCCCCCTTGCGGGCCTGCGCCAGCATCGTGGCGAAGCTCCCCCCGGCGATGGGCGCGCGGCCGGTCAGCAGGGCGTAGAGGATCGCCCCCAGCGCGTAGACGTCGCTCCGCCCGTCGAGCCGGCCCTGCATCCCCAGCGCCTGCTCCGGGCTCATGTACGGCAGCGTCCCGACGACCACGCCGTCCTGGGCGAGCGCCGCGTCGCGGCCGGTCGGGAATTCGAGCGGGACGCCGGTCGCGCCCGGCCCGCCGCGGATCGGCATGGCCAGGCCCCAGTCGACGACCAGCGTCTCGCCGAACGGGCCGAGGAGGACGTGTTCCGGCTTGAGGTCGCGGTGGAGCACGCCCCGGCTGTGCGCGTAGGCCATGGCGTGGCAGGCGTTGACGAAGTGCCGCAGCAGCCGGGGGAGCGTCGGCCGCTCCTCCCCGTCGGCGAGCGGCGGGGCGTCGGCCGCGTCGTGGAGCTGCTTCAGCTTCTCGCGGAGGCTGGGGCCCTGGATGAACCGCATCGCGTAGAACGGGCTGCCGTCCTCGCGCGCCCCCAGGCTGTAGACGGGCACGATGCCCGGGTGCTCCAGCGCCCCCGTGACCATCCCTTCCAGCACGAACTGCTCGCGGCTGACCGGGTGGTGCGCGTGCCGCTCCTGGATCTCCTTCAGCGCGACGTTGCGGTTCAGCTCGCGGTCCAGCGCGAGGAAGACCTTGCCCAGCATCCCCGCGTTGTGGAAGCTCAGCACCTCGAACCGCGAGGCCGACCACCCCGACCCCGGCTCGGCGCTCGGGGCGTCGCCCGGGGGGGCCCCGTGCGCGGTGGTGGCCTCCTCGTCCACGACGGTCGACTCCGGCTCGATCGTCAGGCCGGCCTCGACCTCCGGGTCCCCCATCCCCTCGACGGCCCGCATCACCGGCGCGAGCGAGCCGAACGCCGCCAGGCTCCTCGGCAGGTCGTCCCCGTAGCGTCGCCGGTGCTCCTCGGCCAGCGCCTCCAGCAGCCGGATCTGGCGATCGTCCAGCTTCCCCTCGGCGGCCAGGATCGCCCCCACGCCCCGCGAGCGGTCGGCCGCCCAGGCCCGGATCGCCGCGATCAGCGCGACGTGGTCGATGAAGCCGTTCTGGAGCGCCAGGATCCCCACCAGCAGGTTCGACGCCGTCCCGGCCCCGGTCGGCGGCCTCGGCGGCGCGGCGGCCGTGGCGTCGGCCACGGTGGTGTGGTCGGCGAACGCGGCCTCGACCAGCCCGCGCGAGCCCGGGAACCGCGACAGGTATTCGCCCGGCGAGGGCGACTCGCCCGCCCCCAGTCGGAGCGACAGCTCCAGCGGGAGCAGGTGCGACAGGATCGACCCGGCCTCGGGCCCCGCGGCGGCCAGGCTCTCCTCGATGCTCGGCCGCTCGCCGCGGCCCCAGGCGGCTTCGAACCGGGCGCAGGCGTCGGCGATCCGCGCCAACTCCGACGGCGAAGGCCCCTGCGTCCCTTCGGCTCCGCTCTCGGTCATGCGACGAGGCCCCCGGACGGACCACCTCCGACCGCGCCGCGGCGGCCGCCGGGGACGATTATGGCGGGACGGTTCGCGACATTCCAACAATCGTCCGAAATCGTCGCGGCCCGGCCCCGGTCAGCCCTTCTTCTTCGGGATCACCAGGCCCATCGCCCGCATGAGCATCTGCAGGTCTTCCCACGCGTCCTTCTTGGCCGTCGGCGTGCGGAGGAGGTAGGCCGGGTGGTAGGTGGCGATGGTGGGGATGCCGTACACGCGATGCCAGCGCCCGCGCAGGCGGCTCATGCTGAGGGCCGTGTTCAGGAGGGTGCTCGCGGAGATCCGGCCGAGGAGGCAGATGAACTCGGGGCGGACGATCTCGATCTGCCGCTCCAGGTAGCCGAAGCAGTTGGAGGATTCCTGGGGCGTGGGGTCGCGGTTCTCGGGCGGGCGGCACTTGAGGATGTTGGCGATGAAGACGTCCTCGCGGCGCAGGCCCATCCCCTTGGTGATCATGTCGGTGAGGAGCTGGCCGGCCTTGCCGACGAACGGGACGCCGCGGCGGTCCTCGTCGGCGCCGGGGGCCTCGCCGATGAACATCAGCCGGGCCGTGGCGCTGCCGTCGGCGAAGACGGTCTGCGTCCGCGTCGCCGCCAGGTTGGCGCACTTCACGCACGCCGCGACCTCCGCCCTCAGGACCTCCAGCGCCGCGGGGCGGTCGGCCGGCTCGACGAACGGCGACTTGAACTCGTTCGACCCGAACAGCGACGGCGCCGCGACCGGCCGGGCGGCCGGCTTCGGGGCGGGGGGCGGCGTGGGTGCTTGCGGCGGCGTGGGCGGCGTCGGGGCGGGCCGGGGGCGCTCGACGGGCGGCGGCGTCATCGGCGGCGCGGCGATCGGTCCGGGCGCCGACTCGACGATCGCCGGCGCCGGCCGCGGGACGGGCGGGCGCTCGGGGGACTTCGGCAGCGTGGCGACGCCGGCGCGGGCCAGGGATTCCAGGCGGGCGCGGACCTGGCGGACGAGTCTCGCCCGCTCCTCCTCGTAGGGATCCGTCCCGGCTTCCGCGTCGATCTCGGCCAAGGTCTCCTCCGTTCGCGGCTTCGCGACCGGATGGTACGCCGAGGCCGCGGATCGATCAAGTCAGGGCTGGGGCGCCTTGCGGTCCGGCACGGGCTTCGGGTTGAACGACCGGGAGACCCAGGCCCGCCAGGCGTCCACGTCGTAGCCGAAGTCCTGGCCCGTCAGCCGATTCAGGGCCGCGAGGACCTCGACGTTCTGCGACGTGAACGTCATGAGCTGGGGCTGGGGGCCCTTGTCGGCCCCCACGAACCGCGGGCCCATGCCGTCGCCGAAGGTGATGGGGGCGCCGCCGTTGAACGGGTCGAGGGCGAAGGTGTTCGGGACGACGGTCGCCCCGAAGGCCGCCACGCCGGGGCCGACGACCGGCCCGGTCAGATACGCGGCCGAACTGCCGTTGAACGCCATCAGCGCGCCGGGGGGCCCGCTGTACGCCGGCCCTCCCGAAGGGACCAGTTCCACCCGCTGCTCCACCGTGATCAGCACGTCCAGCAGCCGGGGGACGGACGCGAAGGCGTCCAGGTTCCCCAGCGCCCAGGCCGCGCGGTTGATGACGCGGACGTCGGGCGACTTCAGGGCACGCGTCAGCCGCGACGGGACGAGGTTCCCCTCGCGTCGGCGAAGGGGCTCCAGGATCGAGGCCCGGACGTGGTCCTCGGGCTCGCGGAGGACCATGTCCACCAGCGCCTTCGAGGCGGGGTCGCCGGGGATCGCGCCCAGGGCCCGGGCCAGCAGGATGCGGACGTCGGCGTCCTGCCCGCCCAGCACCTTGACCAGCGGCCCGACGGCCTCCGGGTCCTTCAGCTCCATGAGCTGATCTTCGGCCTCGCGGCGACGGTCGGCCGACTCCGAGACGAGGCCCTGGAGGATGATCTTGATCCGCCGCGTCCACGAGGCCGAGCCGGCGGACTCCTGGGCCTGCTCGTCCTCGCGGGCCTTCTCGTCCTCCGTCACCCACTTCCCCCGATGCAGGACCATCCCGGCCTCGCGACGCTGCTCGTCGGGCGTGAGCCAGCGGCCGTCCTTCGCGACGTGCCCGAGCTTCGTCCGCGCCTCGGCGAACTCCGGGTCGCGCCTCAGGGCGGCCTCGAAGTGGACCTGCGCCAGGTCCGGGAGCCGGTGGGCGTCGCACCACGCGCCCAGCTCGTAATCGGCGCGGGCGGTCGGGGCGAGCTTCTCGCGGCGGGCGGCGTACTCGTCGAGCGGGCCGGGCTTGGGGAGGATCTCCAGGATCTGATCCTTGCGGAGGTTCAGCGGCGTCTTCCCCCGCGGCAGCACGACCTGGACGCGATCGCCCTTCTTCGACGTCGGGTCGGCGATCACCTTCCCCTGGACCTGACCGCCCCCCTTCAGCACGATCACGTCGGCCCGCGCCGAAGATGACGGCAGGACGACGGACATCCCGACCACCAGCGCCGCGCATCTCATGATCGCATCGCCCCCCGTCGGACCGCCCGGATCCCACGCCGCCGGATCCATTGTAGGGACGCCGATCTCGCAGCGACAACCGTGGATCTGGACGGGTTCAGAACGTCGTTCGGCGGGCGGGGGGAGCTGGGGAGACCGGGAGGTTGCGCCGTCGGCCCGGCACCCTCGCCGCGTTGCGGCTGCGCGGAATGTTGAATAGAATTTGGAGCATGGGCGGGGCGTCCGAGGATGGCAGCCGGGGGGCGGACCATGGTTGAGATTCACCCGAACCATCTCGGCCTCGGCGAGGGCCGCCCGATCGAAGTCCCTTCTGCCGCCCTATCCCGGCGGGAGAGGGGACGGGGATCCGCTCCCCTCTGGCTCGCCCTGTCCCTCGCCCCGCTCGCCGCCCCCGCCCTCGCCGACGACGCCTTCGAAGCCGAAGTCCGCCCCGTGCTCGTCGAGCACTGCCAGGGTTGCCACGGGCCCGAGAAGCAGAAAGGGGGCCTGCGGGTCGACGCCCGGTCGGCGCTGGTGGAGGGGGGCGATTCGGGCCCGGCGGTCGAGCCGGGCGACCCGGAGAAGTCCCTGCTGATCGAGGCCGTACGGCAGGCGGGCGACCTGAAGATGCCGCCGAAGGGGAAGCTGACGCCGGATCAGGTGGCGGCGCTGGATCGCTGGGTCGCCGCCGGCGCGCCGTGGCCCGACGACAAGGCCCCCGCCGTCGCCGGCCGCAAGGAAGCCTGGTCGAAGCACTGGGCGTTCCAGCCCGTCGCCGACCCGCCCGTGCCGTCGACGTCCGACGCCTCGTGGAATCGCACGCCGGTCGACGCCTTCATCCGCGCCCGGCTCGACGCCGCCGGCCTGCCGCCCTCGCCCGAGGCCGACCGCCGGACGCTGATCCGACGCCTCGCCTACGACCTCACCGGCCTGCCGCCGACGATCGACGAGGTCCGCGCGTTCGTCGCCGACGAGTCGCCCGACGCTTATGAGAAGCTCGTCGACCGGCTGCTGGCCTCGAAGGCGTACGGCGAGCACTGGGGCCGGCGCTGGCTGGACGTGGCGCGCTACTCGGACACCAAGGGATACGTCTACGCCCGCGAGGAACGGTTCCTCGTCCCGGCGCCCGCCTATCGCGACTGGGTCGTGAGGGCGTTCAACGACGACATGCCCTACGACCGCTTCCTCGTCGCCCAGATCGCCGCCGACCGGGCCTCCCCAGACGAGCCGGCGCAGCTCGCCGCGATGGGCTTCCTCACCGTCGGACGTCGCTTCCTGGGCGTGTCGCACGACGTCATCGACGACCGGATCGACGTCGTCGGCCGCGGGACGATGGGCCTGACCGTCGCCTGCGCCCGCTGCCACGACCACAAGTTCGACCCGATCCCCACCGCCGATTATTACGCGCTGTACGGCGTCTTCATGAACGTCACCGAGCGCCTGACGCGCGTCGGCGACGGCCCGCTGGAGGGCCAGGCCCGCGAGGAGTTCGAGGCCGAGCTGGCGAAGCGCATGGAGGCCATGCGCCGGGGCATGGCCGAGTCCCGCGACGAGGCCGCGCAGCGCGCCCGCGGGAAGGTCGTCGACTACCTCCTCGCGCAGCTCGACCCGTCCCAGGTGCTGCAAGAGGGCTTCGACATCGTCGTGGGCCCGGACGACATGATCCCCGCCTACGCCCGGCGCTGGGCCGCATACCTGGAGAAGCGGGCGAAGGCCGACGACCCCGTCTTCCGCCCCTGGCGTCGCCTGGCCGCGATCCCCGAGGCCGACTTCCCCGCGAGGGCCGCCGCGGCGCCCGCCGAGCCCTCCCCCCCCGGCACCCCGGCCATCAACCCGAAGGTGGCGTCGGCCTTCGCGACGCCCCCCGCCACGATCGGCGAGGCCGCCGAGCGCTACGCCCGCCTTTTCGCCGAGGTCGACGAGCAGTGGGACGAGGCGCGGAAGGCCGACCCGGCCGCGACGTCGCTCCCCGATCCCGACGCCGAGGCCCTCCGTCTGGTCCTCTACGCCGACGACTCCCCCTGCGTCGTCCCCGACGAGCCGATCGTATCCACGGAGCTGTACTTCCCCACGTCGACGATCGACGCCATGTGGAAGCTTCAAAACGAGGTCGAGGCCCTGCTGTTGCAGCCGAACGCGCCGCCGTTCGCCGTGGCCGTCGTCGACCGCGCCGAGCTTCGCGAGCCCCGCGTCTTCCGCCGAGGCAGCCCGGCGAACCCGGGCGACGAGGTCCCCCGGCGCTTCCTCAAGGTCGTGGCCGGCCCGGACGCGAAGCCGTTCCAGGACGGCGGCGGCCGGCTGGAGATGGCCCGCGCGATCGTCGCCCCGACGAACCCCCTGACCCCCCGCGTCTGGGTCAACCGGATCTGGGCCGGGCACTTCGGATCCGGCCTGGTCCGCACCCCCAGCGATTTCGGCCTCCGCGCCGAGCCCCCCAGCCATCCCGAACTGCTCGACTGGCTGGCGAGCCGGCTCGTGCAAGGGGGCTGGAGCACGAAGGCGATCCATCGCCTCATCGTCCTCTCCGCGACCTACCGCCAGCGCTCGGGCCCGCCCGGCGACGCGGCCGTCCGCGCGAAGGCGGACGAGGTCGACCCGGAGAACCGGCTCCTGGGGCGCATGAACCCACACCGGCTGACGTTCGAGGAGTTCCGCGACTCGATGCTGGCGGCCTCGGGCGACCTGGACCCCCGCATGGGCGGCCGCGCCGCGCCGCTGATCGACGGCGCCCCGAACCGGCGGCGGACGCTCTACGGCCTGATCGACCGCCAGTTCCTCGCGGGCGTCTACCGCACGTTCGACTTCGCGAACCCCGACCTGCACACGCCGTCGCGCAGCGAGACGACGGTCCCCCAGCAGGCCCTCTTCGCCCTCAACCACCCGTTCGTCGCCGACCGCGCCCGCGCCCTCGCCGAGAGTCTCCCGAAGGACGACCCCGCGGCGGCCGTCGCGCGGCTGTATGAGCGGATCCACCGACGCGAGCCCACGCCCGCCCAGCGCGAGGCGGCCGTCGCGTTCGTCGCCGCCGCCGCGAGCGAGGCCGAGCCCCCTCCGCCCCCCGAGACGCTGGCGTGGAGCTACGGCCACGGCCCGGTCGACCCGACGAAGGGCCCCGATCCCGCCGCGTTTGCCCCACTGCCCCACTTCGACGGCAAGGGCTGGGGCGGCGGCCCGCGCTGGCCCGACCCCAAGCTCGGCTGGGCGCGGATCACGGCCGACGGGGGCCACCCCGGCGACGACCTGGCCCGCTCGATCTATCGCCGCTGGACCTCGCCGATCCGCGGCGAGGTCGCCGTGACGTCCACGCTCGTCCACGAGGCGGAGCCCGGCGACGGCGTCCGCGCGTGGCTGGTCCACAACCGGATGGGCGTCCTCAAGACGGCCGCCGTCCACAACGGCTGCGAGGACTTCTCCGCGACCGTCGTCGTCGAGCCGGGCGACACGATCGACTTCGTGGTCGACGTCCGCGACAACCTTTCGCACGACGACCACCTCTGGGCCCCGACGATCCGGGCCGTCGCCGCGGAGCCCTCGACGCCGTCCGCGTGGGACGCCCGCCGCGACTTCAACGGGCCGGCGCCCCGCCCGCTCGACGCCTGGGGGCAACTCGCGCAGGTGCTCCTGATGTCCAACGAGTTCATGTTCGTCGATTGACGGGAGGGCCGAACGATGCTCGACGATCCCCGCGGACCGGCCGCGATCAGCCGCCGAGACCTGCTCCGGCGCTCCGCGCTGGGGATGGGGGCGCTCGGCCTGGCCTCGATCCTGGGCGAGGACGGCGCGCTCGCCGCCGACGCCGCGCCCGGCGGGTTCCTCTCCTCGAAGGCCCCCCACTTCCCCGGCAAGGCGAAGCGGGTGGTCCACTTCTTCCTCAACGGCGGCCCCAGCCAGGTCGACACCTTCGACCCCAAGCCGGCCCTGGCGAGGTACGAGGGGAAGCCGATCCCCATCAACCTGGCCACCGAGCGCAAGACCGGCGCGGCGTTCCCTTCGCCGTTCAAGTTCAGGCGCTACGGCGAGAGCGGGCTCGAAATCTCCGAGCTGTTCGCCCGCACGGCCGAGCACGCCGACGACATCGCCGTGATCCGCTCGATGGTCGCGCAGGTGCCGAACCACGAGCCGTCCTTGATGCTGATGAACTGCGGCGACTCGGTTTTGCCCCGGCCGAGCGTCGGCGCGTGGGTCCTCTACGGGCTGGGGACGGAGAACCAGAATCTGCCGGGGTTCGTCGCCATGTGCCCCGGCGGCTTCCCGATCAAGGACGCCGAGAACTGGGGCAGCGGCTTCCTCCCCGGCGTGTACCAGGGGACGTTCGTCGACCCGAAGAACCGCGAGGTCGACAAGCTCATCGAGAACGTCCGCAGCCCCCACGCCTCCCGCGCGGCGCAGCGGCGGCAACTGGACCTCCTGCGGGCGATGGACGAGGAGCACCGCCGCGAGCGGTCCGACCCCCGGCTCGAAGCCCGCATCCAGTCGTTCGAGACGGCGTTCCGCATGCAGATGGAGGCGGCCGACGCCTTCGACGTGACCCGCGAGCCCGAGGCCGTCCGCGCGATGTACGGCGAAGGCGTCCACGGCCGCCAGACGCTCATCGCCCGCCGCCTGCTGGAGCGCGGCGTGCGCTACGTCCAGCTCTGGCACGGCGCCGGCCAGCCCTGGGACGACCACGCCAACATCGCCGCCAACCACCGCGCCCACGCCGCCGACATCGACGGCCCCATCGCCGCCCTGATCGCCGACCTGAAGCAGCGCGGGATGTTCGAGGACACCCTGGTCGTCTGGGGCGGCGAGTTCGGCCGCACGCCGACCGTCGAGCTGGACGGCGGCGGCAAGGCGAACCTGGGCCGCGACCACAACCACTACGGCTTCTCCGTCTGGATGGCCGGCGGCGGGATCAAGGGGGGGACGGTCCACGGCGCGACCGACGAGTTCGGCTTCAAGGCCGTCGAGGACCCGACCAGCGTCCACGACCTCCACGCCACGATCCTCCACCTGCTGGGCTTCGACCACGAGCGCCTGACCTACCGCTATGCCGGCCGCGACTTCCGCCTGACCGACGTCGAAGGCCGGGTCGTCCGCTCGATCCTGGCCTAATGCACGCCGGAAGAGGTAGCATGAAACGTCCTTCCCCCCCTGGCGGGGGAAGGTGGCCCGAAGGGCCGGATGAGGGGGAAGACGCGCGAGGCGGCCGTCGTGCCGCCGAGCCGGTCGGACGGGCCTTCGAATTCCGACGAGGCTCGTGCTCGTCCTTCCCCTCATCTGACGCCTTCGGCGTCTGTCTTCCCCCGCGAGGGGGGAAGACCGTCGCTCGGCCTGTCTTCGTCTTCGGCAGGCCGACGGGAGGCCCGATCGTGAGCCAGAGCCCCAGCGTCGACCAGCACCGTTCGGAATCCCCCGCGAGCCTGACCCTCGCGGTCCTGACCGTTTCGGACACGAGGACGACGGCCACGGATGCGTCCGGCGCGCTGATCGTCGAGCTGGCCGAGGTCGCCGGCCATCGCGTCGTCGCCCGCGCGATCGTGCCGGACGAGCCCGAGGCGTTGCGGTCGTTCCTGGAAGTCCACGCCGGCCGACGCCCCGGCGGTCCGCCGGTCGACGCCATCCTGATCACCGGCGGGACGGGCGTCAGCCCGAGGGACCAATCCTATGAGGCGGTCTCGGCCCTGCTGACCAAGACGATCCCCGGCTTCGGCGAGCTGTTCCGCATGCTGAGCTATCAGGAGATCGGATCCGCCTGCATGCTCAGCCGGGCCGTCGGCGGCCTGGTGGACTCCGCCGTCGTCCTCCTCATGCCCGGCTCCCGCGCGGCCGTGGAACTAGCCATGACGAAGATCATCCTGCCGGAGCTGCCGCACCTGGTGCGCGAGGCGAGGAAAACATGAATAGTTGGGCATAAGAAGTCCCCTCTCCCGCCGGGAGAGGGCGGCCCGAAGGGCCGGGCGAGGGTCGTCGGAGTTCGGGGAAGGCACCGCCATCGAACCCTTCTCCCCTTGAGGGAGAAGGTGGCCCGGAGGGCCGGATGAGGGGTGGACCCACCGGACGCTTCGGACTTCGGGTCCTTGTAGGCTGGGTCGGGACCCAGCCCGGGATATGCGACGCCTCATCCGGGCTGGGTCTCGACCCAGCCTACGGGAAGCGAGCCGCGGGATGCGGAGGCGGTCGGCCCCTCATCCGGCCTTCGGCCACCTTCTCCCTCAAGAGGAGAATGATGCTTGGTATGATCTTATGCCGATGTCTCGCGTGTGGCGATTGACATTCAGCCCGGCGCGAGCCGCGACCACGCATAGAGCGCCACGGCCGTCGCGGTGGCCGCGTTGAGGGATTCGACGCCCTCGACGATCGGCACCCGCCGCTTGGGGCCTCGTCGCAGATGTTCCGGCAGGCCTGGGCCCTCGACGCCCACCACCAGGCCGAAGGTCTCCGGGAACGGCTCGGCGTCCAGCGGCTCGCCGGAGGCGTCCAGGGCGATCAGGGGGTGCGATGACGAGGACAACTCGCGGATCGACGGGCCCGTCATCAGCTCGACCTGGAACAGGGCCGGGCCGGCGGCGCGGCTGGCGCGGGGGTGGAAGGGGTGGGCGGCCTCCTGGAGCAGCACCACGCGCGGGACGCCGAACGCCGCGGCCGATCGGATCACCGCGCCGACGTTCTCCGGATCCTGGAACGGCACGAACAGCGTGCAGCCGGCCGGCCAGGGGGACGAGTCCGACCACGCGTCGATTACCGGGGCCCTCGCCAGCAAGAGCGGGGCGTGCGTCCCGGCGACGTCCAGCGCCTTGAACAGCGGCGACGCCAGCCGGTGCCAGGTCCATGAGGGGTCGGCCGGCGGCGGGCCCTCGGCGTCGGTGATCCAGCCTTCCACGCGGCCGGGGAACTTCTCGGCGACCTCGGCCGTGATCCGAGGGCCGGACAAGATCGCCAGGCCGTGCTTGCGGACGCCCCGGCCGGTGAGCAGGTCGGAGAGGAGTCGGTACGTCGCGTTCGACTCGCTGGTGATCTCGCGGACCGTCCCGGCGAACGACCGGGCGACGCGCGCGGAGGCGTCTTTTTCGATCAGCGGCGGGTCGGCGTCGGTGCGCTCGTAGACGACCAGGCGGCGGTCGTGGGTGGTGCCGGGGATGGTGTAGGGGTGGTCGGCCTCCAGGCGGAACCAGATCGTCCAGTCGCGCCGGGCCTCGTCGACCTCGGGGTCGCAGCCAGGCCCCTTCATGAAGATCATCCGGCCGCCGGGCTCGATGCACGCCGCGACCCGCTCGAACGTCTCGGCGATCGACGCCACCGCGCGGGTGACGACGCCCTTCACCCGGCCCGGGTAGTCGGGCCCCAGCTTGTGGCCGTAGACCTCGGCGCCTTCGAAGCCCAGCTTCTCGCAGACCTGCGACAGGAACTCCACGCGGGCCGAGCGGGGCTCGCAGAGGATCATGCGGACGTCGGGCCGGGCGATCTTCAGCGGCACGCCCGGGAGCCCGGGGCCGGAGCCCATGTCGATGATCGGCGAGGGGAGGTCGAGGAAGTCGAGGACGAGGAGGCTGTCGACGTAGTGCTTCAGCACCATGTTTTCGAAGTTGTGGATCCGCGTCATGTTCAGCGACGCGTTGGCGGCGCGGAGCATCTGGTGGTAGGTCCAGAGCGCGTCATACTGGTTCGACGCCAATTCCACGCCGCAATCGCGCAAGATCGCTTCCAGCCCGGCCCGTCCAGGTCTCAACGACGCCTCCACGAACTCGAACCCCAGGGGACGCCCGCCGCATTGCGGGCGATCCCCCAGGATACCGCCGCCCGGCCGCCGCGGCGACGCCAACCGCGGCCGGGCGCGAGCGTGAAGGCCGATCCGACGGGCTCAGGCGGTCGTCGTCGCCTTGCGACGCCGGGCGAGCACGCCCACGCCGCCGGCGACCCCGAGCCCCATCATCACGACCGACGCCGGCTCCGGCACCGCGGCCGAGGTCTGCATGATGTAGGTGTAGCCGTTGCGCTCCACCACGTCGTACTCCCACGACGTGGCCACCGTGATCCGCCCCGCGGCGATCATCGAGTCGAGTTCGCTCAACCACGAGCCCTGCCACCGGAACAGCCAACTCTCCCCGGGAGTATCGGCGAAGATCAGGGCGAGCGTGCTGGAGCTATCGATCGCCACGCCTCCCATCGCGAGCCAGTGATTCCCGTCGACCGAGAAGCCGGCCGCGTCGCCCATCGTCTGGATCAAGGTCAAGGTCGATCCGTTCTTGAGATCGAGCCCCCCCACGGAACTCCCCAGGGCGTTCAGGGTGATATCCGCGGCATTCAGCGTGAGTCCCGACGCGCTGACCGTGGCGTCAATCAGGTTGGCGTCGGGACCCGTGAGGGTGAAGCGGACGCCGTAGACGTCATGGCCGTTGGCGTCGATGGTGCCGCTGGCATTGATGAACCACTTGACGGCGAGGTCGGCGCCCAGGCTGAGAGTAGACCCCTCGGAGATGCCCAGGTCGGAAGTGATATTGCCTGTCGCGGAAGTGGTGGCGTGAGAACCGTTGTTGAGATTGAGAGCGCCGACGGAGTCGGCCGCGTTGAAATGGAAGTCGGCGCCCGCGCCATTGACGGTAAGATAGGAGAGGTTCAGGTCGCCGCGGTCGACGAGGTTGGTGCCGCCGGAGCCGAGGGCGAGTTGATAGGCGGAGATGGAGTGGCCGTTGGCGTCGACGGTCCCCTGGCCGCCGACGGTCCCGCCGACGGCGAGGTCGGCGCCGAGGCTGAGGGTGGAGCCGGCGCCGACGCTGACCGTGTTGGTGACGTTGCCGACGGCCGAGGTCGTGGCGGCGGAGCCGTTCTGGACCGAGAGGTCGCGGAGGGACGTGTAGCCCGCGAGGTCCATGGAGGCGCCGTTGTTGAGGGTGAGTCCGTTGACGGAGTCGGCGGCGGTGAGCTGGAAGCCGGGGAGCGCCCCGTTGATGGTGAGGCCGGAGAGGTGGAGGTCGCCGCGGTCGACGAGGTTGGTGCCGCCGGAGCCGAGGGCGAGTTGATAGGCGGAGATGGAGTGGCCGTTGGCGTCGACGGTCCCCTGGCCGCCGACGGTCCCGCCGACGGCGAGGTCGGCGCCGAGGCTGAGGGTGGAGCCGGCGCCGACGCTGACCGTGTTGGTGACGTTGCCGACGGCCGAGGTCGTGGCGGCGGAGCCGTTCTGGACCGAGAGGTCGCGGGCGATATCGCCGGCCTCAAGCGTCAGGCTGTTGCCGTTGTTGACGGTCAGGCCGTTGGTCGTGAACGACCCGGTGCCGCGGGTGATGGTCCCGGTCGTGCCGGCGCTGGCGCCGATGGTCAGGGAGTTGAGGGTGAGGCGCGAGTCGCCCAGGTTGAGCACGCCCTGGCCGTTGTTGTTGTAGCCCAGGTAGAGGTTGCGCGCGGCGGCGTCGCCGGTGAGGGCGACGGCCGCCGATTGGGCCGCGCCGGCCGGGCGGTTCCCGCCGATGAAGACGTCGTCGCCCGAGCCGGGGGCGGCCCCGCCGGTCCAGGTGGTCGTGCTGCTCCAGTTCCCGGATCCGACGGCGCCGATGTCGCCACCGCGGGCGGCGGGGAAAACCGCGGCGATCAGGCCGGCGGCGAGGGCGAAGGGGGTCGTTCGGCGCAAGGTCATGCAAACCTCCTGGTGGGGTGTGAAGGCGGTCGGCGATGCGGCCTTCGGGGTCCTGCAATCCGGCGGGGCGAAGGCGGCGTCGCTCTCCGCGTCGGGAAGGCGGCCTCGACACCCAGGTTCTACGCGCGGATCTAACACGAAAATTTCCGCCGACCCTCACGGATTTTTTCTAGGACGGCAAAATCTGGTTGATCAAGGCGTCTTCAAGGCACCGGAGGTAGGCG
>ERZ778021.2282-NODE-2282-length-17642-cov-7.832774_pt1 | contig 17642 bp, 18 predicted proteins | sample MGYA00375751_ERZ778021 | MGnify/ENA primary metagenome ERZ778021 (study PRJEB29350, sample SAMN05389814) | bioreactor metagenome | isolation source: Thiocyanate stock bioreactor | place: South Africa: University of Cape Town | collected 2013-08-29 ... | reverse complement strand
GCGATATCTCATCAACGACGAGATCTGGACCGTTTGGGGACCGATGGTCGAGCGTTGCCGCTCGAAGCTGGGCCCCGAGCCGGAGCTGTCCGACCGGATGTTCTTCGAGGCCGTCCTCTACTGGTCTCGCACCGGCATCCCCTGGCGCGATCTGCCGGCCGAGTTCGGGGCTTGGGACGCGGTCTACAACCGGCTTCGACGCTGGATCCACTCGGGGCGGCTGAAGAAGCTCTTCGACCTGATGGCCGAGCGGGCCGAGTGCGAGGACGTCCGAAGGCTGATGATCGACTCGACGGTCGTCCGGGCCCATCAGCACGCCGCCGGGGCGGCGCGAAAAAAGGGGGCGGCGAGGCGCAGGCCCTCGGCCGGTCGCGCGGCGGCTTCTCGACCAAGGTGATCGCCGTGGCCTGCGACGAGGACGGCGTCGTGGCCCTGGACGTCGCCGAAGGCCAGCGGAACGACGCCCCGCTGGCGAAGGCCGTGCTGATCGAGGCCCGCGACGCGGTCGGCACGGTCCGCGACGTTCTCGGCGACAAGGGCTTCGACTCCGACGCGGTCCGCGACGTGATCCTGGACGACCTCGACGCCCTGCCGGTGATCCCCAACCGCAAGAACCGCAAGGAGCCCTGGCCGTGGGACGACGAGATGCGCGAGATCTACAAGCAGAGGAACCGGGTGGAGCGGGCGTTCGCCAAGGCGAAGCAGTTCCGACGATTCGCCACGAGATATGAGAAACTGAAGGACGTCTACCTCGGCGTGGCCCGCCTCGTCTTCGGATTCATCCACGTCCGCAAGCTCGCTGAAACCGTCAACACGGCCTAGCCTTGGCAATTTCTTCTGACCAAATAGTTAGTTACATACCGCCGCCGATTCTGTCGCAGATTCAAATCTCCACGGGCGGGCTTGGGGATTTCCCGAGCGGGTCCCCTCCCAGGCCCTCGTATAGCGGCTTACGCCGACGACCCGATTCTTGGCAAGCCCGTCGCAGGAATTTCTATTCGAGGGTCGATCTGGCCTGTCAGAGAAGTGGGTCCCTCTCGCCTTCAACTCGACCGGGGAAATACTGGGCAGCTTGACGCAGATTCACCTCGGCCTAGCTTCCTTGTGACCCGCAAACACACAACGGAAGAAACATGATTTCTACAACAACTCAATTCACTAACTGCCCCGACTGCGGAGTAGCTCCGGCCAACCCTCACTTCAACGACTGCGACGTCGAGCGGTGTTCCGTCGGCGGAGGTCAACGGGCCTCTTGCAACTGCGAGGGGCACGACCCGATCGCTTCGACATGGACAGGCGAGTGGCCAGAAATCGGGGCGAGGTCGTCGCTCACCGCTCCACGTCTCACCCACGACCAGATCGGCCGTTTGGTCGCCGATCACAGCGAGGTCTTCTCCCCGTTCCGAGAGGTCGCAGGGCCGCTCTTCGAGGCGATGCTCCTTGGGAAGGGTGAACTGGCCCGCCGCCCCAACGTCAGCATGAGATTGCCGGCTCTGGGGGAGCCCTCCGCACGGCTCCTGGTGACGCCGGGCTGGGATCGTCGCCGAAAGCTGGTGATGCCCTTCATCCACGCCGAGTTCGTCGTCGAGCGGACCGCCAGGGCCGGGATCGTCTGCAATAAACCGCTGCCGGACGTCGAATTGGCGATCGACATCCTCGACGACGGCCCCAGATGGAGGCGCTGGAGCACCGCCTCCGGGGCGTCGGCCCTCGACCGCATGGCCCGGACGATGGGCGAATTCGTCGAGAGGCCGGACGTCGTGTTCGCCCGTTCGGCGGGTCGGTGCTGCCTCTGCGGCAGAGGGCTCACCGACGAGGCGTCTCGGGGCCGGGGGATCGGCCCGGAGTGTATCGAGAAATACAGGTCGGCCTTCTCGACGAACAAATAACGGGGGTTTATCCGTTCTGTCGAAGCCGGAGGGCCTCTTCGAGCGGGACGACCTCGACCACGGCGTCGAGGTTCAGAGGCCCGTAGACGTGCGGGAACGCCTCGCCCGAGCCGGGAGGGGCCTCCCACCTGAGAGGCGGCTTGAGTTTCTCCGGGTCGATCCGAACGACGACCAGGCCGATCCGCCCCCGGAAGTAGCGGGAGACCACCCCGGCGAGTTGACCTGGCGAACAGCAATGGAGGAAACCCTCGGCCGCCAGCGTGTCGCCCCGGTACTCGCCGTCGGCGACGGCCTGCTCCCATCCGACTGGGGGCGTGACGTGCAGGATCTCAGGCGTCGGGGGCAATCTTCGGCCTCCTTGGCGTTCGAGGAGATGGACGGCGTTGGGCTTGGCGACTCTCCTTTGTTCAGACGATCGCCCGTACCACGCCGCCATCGACCCTCAGGGCCGCCCCGTTGGTGGCCGAGGCCAGCGGGCTGCACACGTAGACGATCATGTTGGCGACCTCCTCCACCGTGGCGAACCGCTTCAGCAACGAACTGGGGCGGGCCGTCTGGAAGAACTCGGCCTCCACGACCGAGCGGTCCACGCCCCGCTGCCTCGCCAGGTCGGCCACGAACGTCGCCACGCCCTCCGATTCGGTCGGCCCAGGCAGCACGGAGTTGACCGTGACGCCGGTCCCGGCGATCGTCTCGGCCACGCCACGGGCGATGGCAAGCTGGGCCGTCTTGGTCATGCCGTAGTGGACCATCTCGGCGGGGATCTGCACCCCCGACTCGCTGGAGATGAACACGATGCGGCCCCATCCCTTGTCCCGCATCTTCGGCAGGTAGCGGCGGGTCAGCCGGACGCCGCTCATCACGTTGACTTCGAAGAAACGCAGCCAGTCTTCATCCGGGATCTCCTCGAACGGCTTCGGCTCGAAGATGCCGAGATTATTGACCAGGACGTCCACCTCGGGCAGTCGGCGCACCAGATCGTCCACGCCCTCGGCGGCGGACAGGTCGGCGGCGATCCCCGAGACCTCGCCGTCGCCGCCGAGCCCACGGATCTTCTCGACGGCCTCTTCGACCCGTTTCGGCGTGCGTCCGTTGATCACGACGGACGTCCCCTCCCGGAACAGCCCCGCCGCCGCAGCGAACCCGATCCCGGCGGTCGAACCCGTCACCAACGCCCGCTTGCCCCTCAGTTGCAGGTCCATGTCCGTGTCCCCTATCCTGGTGGTCGTCGAGAGATCCCACCACGATAACGACGACGGGCCGGGGACTTGAAGGCCGATGCCGGAGACCCGACGCAACCCGCTCGCAGGGCTCGTCCTGGTCGCCGTGACCATCCTCCTTGGGATCGGCTCCCGCCGCTTCGGCCATTGGTTGCCCGGCTTCGTGGCCGACTACGCCGGGGACACGCTCTGGGCTCTGGTCGCCTTCCTGGGCATCGGCCTGATCCTGCCGAGGGCCTCGACGTGGCGGGTCGCCCTGCTGGCGACGTCGTTCTCGGTGATGATCGAGATCGGCCAGTTGTACCACGCCCCCTGGATCGACTCGATCCGGGGCACGACCCTGGGCGCTCTCGTCCTCGGCCACGGCTTCCTCTGGAGCGACCTGGCCTGCTACGCCGTGGGCGTCGGGCTCGGCATCCTGGTCGAACTTGCCATCCTGCACGCTCGTTCCGCACCGGGGATCTGACGCCGTGTACTCGATGCCGACCGCCCCGGCCGGGTTGTCGCTCCCCGCCGCCGTGGGGCCGAAGCCCGACGGCCCGTCCGCCCAGCGGGGCTGCTACATCATGTTCATGCGGAGGACTGAGAATCGTCCTCATCGACGGGGCATGCGGGTCGCCGGATCGGGCACCCGGATTCCTGCCGCACCCATAGCCGCCGTCGTACATGGAGGACCGGCGTTGCCGCCACTCACTCGTGGCCGCCATGCTGCGGATGCCGAGCGGCCGCCCGACGAGCGAGGGCCGCCGAAAGGCCGCCGCCACACAAGAACACGCCGGCCGCCACAAGGGCGATGACCACCGGCAGGCCCCGCAGCGGGGCCGGGTCGGGACGCCCGCCCGGCAATACGGGCGGGAATCGCCGGGCGGCCCGGCTTGATTCCTCCGCCCACCCACGGTCCAGGGTGGCCTGCTCCTGCCGTCGGGCGTCGTCGGCGAGGAGGAACCGGACGCCCGCCAAACCAATCAGGATCGCCCCGGCCGAAAGCAACACCACGGGGCGGGACCACCGGGCCAGCGCCACCGCCCCGCCCGTGACCAGGCCGGCCCCGGCCACGAGCAGGCCGACGGTCGCCGGGATGTCACCGAGCGGGGCGGCGGGCTCCTGCCGCTGCACGTCACGGGCCGTGACGTGACGGACCACCGCCGTTGAGAAGAGCGCCAGGCCGACCAGCACCGACAGAACGGCGATCCGGGTCCGCATCTCTCTCGCCCTTTCGTTCTGCCGCCTCGGTCCAGGGTTCATGAAGATCGTGAACCGCTCCGAGGCCGTAGAAGCCGCCCTCAAGCGGGGTCCATTGCCGTCATCCCCGCCCGGATCGCCTCCCGGACCCAGGATAACATGGCCTCGGGGTCGGCGAGCATTTCGGGCGGCACCTTGTAGCAGGACTTGATGGTCTGCCACTGGTTCGGGCGGAACGGCCCCATGCTCCTGGCTAAGTCGTCGCCCCTCGATTCCTCGCCCACCTTGAAGTACAGCCTCCCGGCGTAGGCGATGGCGAAGATCGTCCCTTGCCAGTAGAGGCCGTGGCCCTCGAACGGGGGACGAGACGTGACCTCCCCGAGGTCCGACAGGCGGTCGAGGACGTGCTGCTCGAAGCGCTCGCCCGCCATCGCCGTCCCCTTTCACGTCATCCGGCATCCGCCCTCGGCATGAGGGCCTTCTTCAGCGGGCAATCATCCCGGACCAGTTCTCCCCGACGATAGCGGGCCAGCAACTCCTGGGACCGCCGGGCGAGCATCCGGCGGACCTCACGCCGTTTCCCCTTGACCCTGGGGATCGCCATGTCGTCGTAGCCCGTGGTTTGGTGACGCATCCAGGCGATGACGGCGGCCTCGGCCCTCTGCTCGACGGGGATTCGCTCCGTCCTGGCGACCGTGCCGCTCCCGACCGGCGTGGCGTGATCGGCGACGGCCCTCGCCAACCGCCCGGCGAGTTCGGCGTGGTCGGGGAAGGCGAGCAACGCCAGGACCGCCCCGTGGAAGTCCTCGACGTACTCGGCCTGGACCTTCTCACGACGCCGGGAGGCGGCCTCCTGGCGCTTGGCGTATCCCTCGGTGGACCGCTCGGCATCCAGTCCTGCCTTGATCCGTTCGATTGTCGCCGACGCCGCCCAGACGCCCCTGGAGAACATCCTCCGTCTCACCTTCTCCTGCACGACCCAGTGGTCTCCGGCGGCCTTCACCCTCCGGGTCAGCCCGGCGTCTCCCGGCGGGAGCAGGACCCAGCCCTCCGGTGCGCCGAGGATCGTGCCGTCGGCGGCCCGGACGGTGTTCGGGGTGGGGCCGGGGCGTAGGTCGGGATGGCCGGTTTGTCGTTCAAACCCGATCTCCGTAATGAACGGCGAGCCGGATGGTCGGCTGGCCGGGGCAGTCCATCCAACCCGGTGCCGCCGACGGGCCGGGATGTTGACGAACGAGCCCGCCTGAAGTTCGATCGGCTCCTCGCCCTCGAATCTCAAGCGGTCCGCCCCCTCCAGCAGCAGGACCCATTCGCCATCGTCCTGGTCGTACCGGAACCCCTCCGGCGAGGCGTGGCCCATGGAGACGATCCGCTCGATTCGGAGGCCGGGCGTGCCCAGGAGGGTCTCCACGAGTTCTTCGGGTAGTTCGGCGGGGATCTCGGCGAAGATGTTCGTGAGGTCGGCCATCGTCATCTCCCGGTCGATCGGCGTGTCATCTCGGACGACCTGGCCTCTCGAAAGGACCTGGGTCGCCCCCTCTGACATCGGTCCCCGGTCCGGCTCCCCTCGTTACATCCGCCGGGCCGCCGGCCGAACGGGTCTGGACCCATCTCCACGCTGCGGTCGCCCTGCGGCCCGATCTGCGTCCCGACGCCGAACCCGGCGGCGGTCCGGGGTGTCTTATGGGGGGACCGCCGTGCCGGAGGACGTTGCCGTCCCCGAGCGGGGACGATGATGGGCAACCGGGGCCGCCTCCACGACAATTACGGCGTCATCCGTCGCCTCTGGCAGGCCAAGCGCTGGCTGGTCGGCCTGCTGGAGTTCGACGGGCGGCACCGGCAGGTCATGGCCCCGGACCGCTGCACGGAACTATTCTTCCTCGACGAGGCGACCGCCCTGGCTGCTGGCCACCGTCCTTGCTTCGAGTGCCGCTGGGGGGCCTACAACGCCTACGCCTGGGCCGCCGGCAACGGTATCGACGTAACTGACGGACGCCCCACGGCCGCCTCGATCGACGACCGGCTGCACGAGGAGCGGCTCGGCCCCGGCCGTTCGAAGCGAACCTTCGTGGAGAAGATCGACGGTTTGCCCGACGGCGTGTTCGAGTCGCTGGACAAGGACGAATTCCGTCCCTACCTCCTCGGGGGCGGCCACCTCCTCGCCTGGTCGCCCGGAGGTTACACGGCAGTTTGTCCATTGGCGGTCGGCGAGGTGGTCTCCGTCCTCACCCCGAAATCGACGGTGGCTGCGATGCGGGCGGGATACAAGCCTGAGGTCCATCCCTCGGGGAACGGGCCGTGGCCATCCTGATCAGATCCGCTTGCTCGCCGCAGCCACCCCGAAGATTGCGGCAGGCTTGCCGGCAAGTTCGAGAATCCGTCCGTCATCTCGTCATTCGGGATGCTCAAGCGCCCCGTCTATCGGCGGTTACAGACCATCGAATGCCGTCGCCAACTTCGGCGACTCATCAAGCGGGAACACGCCCCGGAAGTTCATTCTCGGCGGGCCGCTGACGCCGGCAGGGGCAGATCCTTCGGGATCAGCACCAGTCGCAAGTAACGCCAAGGCCCGATGATTTTGAGCCTCTCCAAGGCTAGCTCGTCCTGGCGGGCTTCGCGTCGCAGCCGGAAGAGCGAACGGTTCCACTCGTCGAACTGCTGGTCCAGCCTCTTCCGAGCCTCGACCACCCTCCCTTTCTCGGCCTGATATTCCTCCGCCAGCTTCTCCTTCTCCCGCTGGAACTTCGATTTCAGGGCGTCACGCCGGAGTTCGTGCGCTCGCCTTTCCACCTGTTCCTCGGCGTCCAGTCTTCGCCGGCGGTCGGCCAGCGCAGAAGCCGCCTTCATTCGTCCCGCCTCCTGCCTCGATCGGGCCTGCTGGAGCTTGGCCGCCTGGTCACGCTTGGCCGAGTGGCCCCCGGCTTCCAGGCTGGCCTTGGAGGCGGCATGACGCTGGTCGATCGCCTGCCGCTCGGTCCGCTCTTCCTGCCTCACCGAGGCGATCTTGCCTTCGGCCTCCTGGATCAACCGGGCATACTTGTCTTTGATCCGGCCAACCTCCCCCGGTGCAAGCGACGGGGGCGACGAGAGAATCGCCCCCCGCTCGACCCATTGTCGCCAGGCGACGAGGGCGTTCGCCTTGGCTTCGCCGATGCCCGGCACGCCGAAGACGCCATCATAGGTCACGTCCGCCGCACACGAGATGCCGGCCGAACGGAGCCGGCCTGCGAGCGCTTCTCCGATCCCAGGGACCACGGACGCCGTGACCTTCGTCTGTGCGAGCGCCACCTTGATGTGCAGCGAACGAGCTTGCTGGAGTAGTCGATCGATCTCCGCTCTCTCGTCCGAGGCCAACTCGGACTTCCGACGCTCAAACCGAGCGATCGCACTCTGGGATCGTTGGTGGAGTTCCCTGAGGGCCTCATCCCGCTCGAAGTCTGCCTGGAGCTTGCGAGATTCGATGTCCCTGACCGCCGTCTCCAGGTCTCGGCCCACCCGTTCGAACTCGTCGTCGATGCCCCTGATTTCGTTGTCATATTCCACTTGGGAGTTCCGCCTTCGGACGTCGATCGCCCCTAGCACCGTCGCCAGTCTGCGGTCGAGTTGAACGGATTCGGCGTCCATCTTCTGGGGCAGGTCGTCGTACGCCCTCTTGAGGGCGGCAAGCGGCTCGCCGAGCCTGGTTCGCTCAGCTTTCGATAGCCCGATGAGCCGCTCGACCTGACTGATCCTGGCCCTGCCGTCTGCGATCCGTCCCAGGGCGGTCTCCCTTTCCTGCGTGGGGTTCACCGCTCGGTAGCCATGCAGCAGCATCGCCGTGCCGACCGCCACGCAGAATGGCGTCGAGGCGAGGAGGATCACGCCGGGAACCCAGGCGATGAGCCACCCCGCCCACAGGAGGCCGATGAGGATGATCACGGACCAAGCCGTGAGGCTGTAGCGGACGTGGACGACCGGGACGTGAGGACGATTGGCCGTGCCCTCGTCGATGAGGTGGTCGTACAGCCAGGCCGCACCGCCGATCGGGGCCACTTCCCGGACCGACTCATGGGGCTCCGGCTGCGGCTGCCGGGCCGATCGGTCGATGTGGTCGGCGATCCAGTTGGGCAGCCCTTGCGTCCCGACCCCGGTCGTACCCAGCCCGCCCGGCTGCGTGCCGGCCTTCGCATCGAGGATCGAGTCGTCCAACGACGGGACTTGGGCAAGCGGCAGAGTCAGGAGCGAGCGGAAGTGCGAGACCAGCGTCTTCAACTGGAGGTTGCCGTGCTTCTCCAGGGTCAGGAGCACCTTGGAGTTCCTCGGGTTCTCGAAGTCCTCCCGGCGGAAGAGTAGGCATTCGTCCCCGGCGTTCGGGAGCTTCCAGAGCCGGGGGTCGATCGCCAACGCCGAGATCGACGTGAAGATCACCCAGGCCGAGAAGTTGTCCAGGTCCGCATGGAAGTCCTTGCCCGTCCTCTCCGTGTGTTGGTAGTTGCGGTGCCCCTCCTCGTGGCTCTGGAGGCCGGACAATGCCGGGACGTACATGGCGTCGTAGTCGATGAGCTTCAGTTCACCAGCCCGCACCAGGACGTTTCCGTGCTGAAGGTCGCCATGGGCGATCCCGGCATCCTTCAGCGACCTCATCAGGTCGATCCAGCGGCGGGAGAGCGACCGGAGGACGTCAGGGCGGTTGACGTTCTGGCCGACGTACTCGTTCAGCGATATTCCGTCGAGCCACTCCATCTTCAGGATGGGATGCCATCTGCCTCCGACGAGGATGCCCCTGGCAAGGAACTCGAAGCCTACCATGCAGGGTAGGTTCGCCCCCCGGAGCCGTTCGCTGATGGCCGAGTACCTGTGCTGCTGGTCGGCATACTCCCGGAGGAAGCATCGGACGGCCCAGCTTCGCCCCTGGCAATCGATGCGATAGACGCTGGCGAAGGCCCCGCTGATCGGCCTCGGCAGGCCGAGCGGGGTCAATGCCGGAGAGCCTCGCTTAAGCTCGGGGTCCGAGAAACAGACCTGCGGGCTCTGGACGGCCTCGTTGTATTCCTGCGGCGTCGGCCAGGCCATCTCTCCCTCGATCCGGCGTTTGAAATCGCATAAAGAGCAAACGCATGGACTTCGCCGTGGAAGTGAAGGAGCCGGGCGGCCCGGCGTCTCATTCCGCCGCTCGTCTCCTCCGGCCAGCACGCTGCCATGTCAGAAGCCGGTCTGGATCATGCGGATGGAACCGCACCACTTGCACCGATATTGCCGACTGTCAAATTTCTCCATGGCGCTCTTACATTTCGGACAACCCACGGGCCATCCCCACCGTCGAGCCTCCATCTCCCCGGCTGGTGATGATTGTTCAGATGGAGGCCGAGAAGAACCGTGGTTCGCACGACCATCCACATGATCGTTCAGCCAGCCGGGACGGCCAGGGACGATGGAGACTTTCATCGAAGGTCGTGCGGGGATAACACTCGTGCTCGACTCAAGTACCCAATCCCCGACATTGGGTATTCGTGCGTTCGGCAGCTTGAAGATCCGACGTAGCTCGGCTGCGATCCGCACTATCCCCGGATGCTCGGTAGCGGCCAAGGCCCGCAATGCCTTCGAACCTTCGGGCTTCTCGAAGTCCTCCCGGCGGAAGAGTAAGCATTCGTCGCCTGCGTTAAGCTGGCCCCAGAGTTCGGGGGCGGATGCTTGCGCCGAGATGGACGTGGCGATCACCCAGGCCGAAAAGTTGTCCAGGTCCGGTCCAAAATCTCGGCTCGTCCGATTCGGGTGCTGGTAGTTGCGGTGCCCGACCTCGTGACTCTCCAGGCTCATCAGGGCGGGGACGAACATGGCGTCGTAGTCGATGAGCTTCAGGTCGCCATCGCTAACGAGAATGTTGCCGTGTTGGAGGTCGCCGTGGGCGATCTCATGCTTTCGAAGGGACCTGATGAGACCGAGCCATCTCAAGGACAACGCCGAGAGGGCTGGTCGGTCATTGCGATTCCGATGCAGATACTCGCTCAGCGACTCTCCCTCGACCCACTCCATTTTCAGGATGGGATACCAGCGACCCTTGACCAGGATTCCCTTCTCAAGAAATTGGAATCCCACCATGCAGGGCAGCCCGGCGGTACGGAGGTGCCGGCTGATGGCCGAATACCTCTGCTGCTGATCGGCGTATTCCCGCAGGAAGCACCTTACGGCCCAGCTACGCTGCTGGCAGTCTACACGGTAGACGCTGGCGAACGCCCCGCTGATCGGCCTCGGCAAGCCCAAGGAGTTCAGGGCGGGGGTCCCGAGCCTTAGCTCGGGGTCCGAGAAGCAGATCCGGGGGCTCTGGATCGCCTCGTTGTATTCCTGCGGGGTCGGCCAGGCCATCGTGCGAATTAGCCCTCATCTGGAGCCCCGAGGCGACATCGGATCAGGGTCACGTCGTCGTTCTTCAACATCACCAGACCATCTTCGGTGCGGTCGCCCCGCTGGTGCCGAATGACCTCCTCGAACGAGGAGTCGTCCTGGATGCCCTCGACGAAACCGATGGGGTCGCCTTCCCTCAGTTCCAGCCGCCTCAGGAACCAGCAGGCGAAGGCGTCGGTCATCAGGTAGAAGACGTCGCCTTCCCTCCAACGACCTCCCGCCGCCCTCATAGCGCCCTCTAGCCCCTCGTCGCCTCCCCGGACGCTAGGGATGAGGACCGGCCTGCTGTCGAAATCGGACGTGCGAGCCAGTGGGAAGGCTAGGAGAAGTTCACCGCCCCTGACATGGAACAGGCAGCTATCCCCGATCGCCAACGCCGTCCACCGACCCCCGTCACGATGAACCTCCGGGTCTCGCTCGATCGTTAATCCGAGCAGCGAAGAGAAGGCACCCGATCGCAACTTCTCCTCGGCGTACCAGGGGAGTGGCTCCTTGCCGACGGATTCCTTCCACGAGTCCCGGAGGACCATGAGGCGGTCGGGGAGTGTTTCTTCCGTGAGGAGGCCCTCGCCGTAATCCTGGACGAGCAACCTCGCCCAGAAGGCCGAGAACGAGGCTTCCGTCGCCCCGTCGGCCACCGCCATGCGGACGGGGAACGACGTCCCTTCGGAGGCATTGCAGGGCCAGGCGGCGTCCTCGTACTCGGACTCGCAATTGCCGGCCTTGGGCAGGGAGAATGCCCGGATCGTGATCGTCATGGCCCGGACCCTCAGCGGAGGTTGCTGGGCCTGGTGCCGATGTCGATGAACCGGATCAGCCCCACCATGTCGGCATTGAAGGCGAACCCTCGGGAGAGTTCCGAGACCTGGAGCCCCTCCTGGCGTGCGATCGACTGCATGTACGAAGGGAGGGGGCTGGATAGGTTGAACAGGAATCGGGCGTACTGGTCGCCCAGCCGGGATTCGTCGTCGGGGAACTCGATCGAGGCACCCTGGTTCGCCGAGATGTGGATGTTGAAGACCAGGACGTTGCCGTCGTCGGTGGACAACGCCTTGACCGACTCGGCGGCCGGGGTCGGGTCGGAGTCGGTCCACTCGCCGTCGGTGATGTTGATCACGATCGGCGGGAAGCTGGCCGGGTGCCGGGCCACCCAGTCCGAGGACGTCTCGTGCCTTGGTCATGGCCTGCGACATCGGAGTGCCGCCGACGGCGACCGGATCGAACCAGATCGGGAATTTGATCTTCTGATCGACGAGGCCGCCCGCCCCGTCGTCCACCTTCTTCGACCGCTCCTCGATCCTGGCCGGGCTGTCGGCGATCTCGCCGATCGGGACGACTTCCCTGCCGACCAAAGCCCCGCTGAACGCCGGTCCGACCTTGTAGGCCGTATTGTCGCCGCCGTAGCCGATCACCCCGACCTCGTAGTAGTCCCTCACCCCCTCGGACTTCGCACACTTGATCACGAGGTTTTGGAGCAGGCGGTTGATCGCATCGGCCACCCCCTGGGCCTTGGTCTTGCCGGACGCCGTGTGGGTGTAGGTGCGCCCGTCCACGACCATTGGGGAGTCCATGGCTCGAAGGTTTGTCGGGTCCATCACGTCCTGCATCGAGCCGGACTGATCGATGAGGAACAGGAAGCAGGATGGGTTGGTCCGGCTAATCTCGGCCGTGTACGGCATCATCGCCTTCCGATCGGGTCAAGGGGGCCTGACGCCCACCCGGCTGGTGATTGGATGTCGAGTAGGACGATTAGGTTACAATAAGGCCCGGCCCTCCTCAAGGACTCACTTCCGACCGTCCATCTCCCGAAACGCCGAAGGACCGAAACGGTCGGCAAGGCACCGCCACAACCGCCCCCTCGCCGCTCAACCGCTTCTCCACAGAGGTCTGCGAACCAGAACCCACCCGACTGACGGCCTCGCCAACTCTCACGCAGACCTCTGACGTGAACTCCGGGCCGGCGAAACAGAAGGTGTGGAACTCGCCCCGCTCGCCGCAGGAATCTACCCCGGCGGGCGGGTCGGCCAGGAAGTCCTGGTCGTAAATACAGTCCAGGAATGACTCGCCAAGCGGTCTCGGGTTCACGCAGGTCACGACCGCCTTCAGGCCGGTGCCAAGCCTCCTCCGAGCCAGGGCGGGCGTCTCTTGGACCGAGGACCAGACCGGGAACATCGGTTCGATGCCCGTGCCCTCCAAGAGCCGGACCGGGTAGGCCCGGACCTCTTCGAGGAACAGGTCTCCGAAGGCCATGTGTGTGACGCCCCGGCCTATCGCCTCCGAGATCGCCGCCATCATCCGAGCCTCGTGGACCTCGTTCGTGCAGGGGTGGGGCAGCATCACGGGGTAAAGCGGCAGGCCCGCCGCCGCCGCTTGGGCCTCCACCAACTCTCGCCGGACGTCGTGCATCGCCACCCGGTCGGCCGCCTCGTTGAGCGTCATCAGGAGCCCGACGACTTCGACCTCCCCCCTTCGTCGCAGCAGGTGCAAGGCCCAGGCGCTATCCTTGCCCGTACTCCAGGAGAGCAGGACCTTGGAGACTCGGGAGAGCATCGTGGCTCCTTGGGCGATTCGGAAGGTCGAAAAGATCGACGCCGGGCCAGTCAGGGTAATGTTGGCCGGGCGGATCGGCCGAGGTGTTCCCCGATGGTCAGATCCGCTTCCTCGCCGTCGCCGAAGGCTGACTGTCGAGGGGCACGATCGTCTTGTGGGCCTTGCCTCCTGCGGGCCGATGTTTCCTATCCCTGTTGAGCAACCTCGCCGTATCATCCTCATCGGGGGAGCCCAGCGGTACGCCCGCCTTGGCCAGCATCGTGTGGGTGTCGGGCAGGGCCACCTTCCGGCTACCAGCGATGTACTCGTAGAAGGTCTTCATGACCGTATATAGCCGCCGGGCGGCGAAGAATTGGCGACGAGGCCCTCTACAAGACCCGTCTTCAAGCGTTCGTCGATCGTCTCCGATCGTCTAGAAGGGCAAGTGGTCTTCCAAGAGAGGTCTTCTCACGCAGCCATCCGGTAGTTACCCGTGCTGTAGCCCGCAAATCGGGGCTTGGGCAGCGGGGTCCAGATTCCGAAGCTGTCGAGGAGGTCCTGGAACAAGGTCGATTGTCCAAGGTCGGGGGTTGAAGTGGCGGACCTGGCTGTCGTGGGGGCTATCGAGGGGTCGTCCTGCTCGGTTACGGGCAGGTCGAGATGGGGGTCATCTTGGTTGTTCCCATAAAGGATGCTTCTTCCCTCTTCTCTTTCTTTGTCTTGGCCAGCACCAACAGCTTCAACGCCACCAACTTCCGAAACAGGATCACCGCCGACCACGACCTCCTGCACATCGACCGTCTCCATCATCGCCATCAACTCCTCGCCCGCCTTCCACTTCGCAGCCATGCCCGGCACGTACCGTCCATCGTGTGCGTACACGCCGACGACGAATTCTTCATCCGCCCAGGACAACCAGCCCTCGCCCGTCAGGAAGTTCCTGATGCTCGCAAACCTGTGGTGGCACCAGGCCCGCCTGATGTCACCTGTCCCGTGCAAAGCCGCCCACATCTCCTTCCAGCGGGCGACGGGCAACGAGCCATCGGCGTTCATGTTGCTGCTGAAGAACCGCAGGATCATGAGGAAGATCGCCAGGTCCTCCTCGGTGACGACCATCCTGCCGGTGGCGATCAGCTTCGTCTGGCCGAGCAGATCCTTCGCCAGGGACGAATAGCCTGTGCCGAGCTTGGCGAGTTCGGCGTCGTCGAAATGGCGTCCGGCGATCGAGCCGCCCTTCTTCTCCACCCTGGGCGAGAGCGGAGACGTCTCTTTCCGGTTCTCACTTTCGGAAACCGAGACGGCCGGCGTCTTCTTCGTCGCCCTCCCGGCCGGGTGGACGACCGACGCTCCCGACTCATGTGCTGCCGGCACCGGCAGCTTCCGCAACTCCTGGACGGTCAGCCGGGTCGTCCCCCGAAGCTCCTCGGCCCTCGACAGCGCCTCTCGTGGCAGCTTGGCGAGTTGGCCGCTCTTGTAGCTCTTCAACTCGAACTTCTGCCTGCCCCAGGTGAACTCGGGGGCCTGGCCCATGACCTCGACGTTCTCGACGTCCCAGTCGCCCTTGGACAACTCGGCCTTTAGCCAACGGTCCAGGACAATCAACGCCCCATTGAGCCCGTCATCGCCGAGGTCGCCCTTCTCGACGACCAAGTAGCCGTGGACCCCGTTGCCGTTGGTGCTCGCCTCATAATAGAGGTTGGGGAACCGGGTCGCCCTCAAGTGCTCGGCGAAAGCGACGGCCCCGGCCAGGCTGCCAGAGCCGTGACAGTCGATGTCGATGTTGACGAGGACCTCGGTGGTCGCCGAACAACCGTCTGCGGTGAAGTAGAACGTCTCCTTGGCCGAGAAGTGGTCGTCCATGTCGGCGTTCCTAAGGCTGGACAATCGACGTCCGTACCAGCCCGACTCCAGACAGGAGAAGTGGTACTTGATGTCGTCGTTCTTGTTGCAGTGGGCGGGCTTGCCGGCCTTGCTCTTCACCCCGTAGCAGTACGGGGAGGTCCTCTCTCGTATCCAGGTGCGGATGTTCTTCGGTTTCTCGGGTTTTTTGCTGGGCTGGGACACTACTATACCTTGGATGCTGCTTGTTTGATGTTCTTGAGGAGGGAGGGCGTGGTGGCCCTCCCTCCTTGCTTATGTAGAGTAGGTCACGCCGTTTTCGTGCGGCGTCCAACGTGAAGATCTCCCCGTATCCAGGGAGTGATCCCGATCACGGCCCGGCCTTGCCCCGACGCCTGTGCCGGACGACAATCGGCGGCCGAGATTCAGGCACCCCTGAGCGACCATGAAGATCCTCTTCCTCCACGGCTGGCACTCGGTCCCCGGCGGCGTGAAGCCGACCTACCTGGCCAACCACGGGCATGAAGTCATCAACCCGGTACTCGATGATGACCACTGGGGACACGCCCCCACCGCCGCCCAGGCCGAGTACGATCGCCACCGCCCCGACGTGATCGTGGGCTCATCCCGAGGCGGGGCCGTGGCGATGAACATCGAGTCGGGCTCGACGCCGCTCGTCCTCCTCTGCCCGGCCTGGAAACGGTGGGGCACGGCCACGATGGTCAAGCCGGGCACGGTGGTCCTGCACAGCGAGGCCGACGACGTGATCCCGATCGCCGACAGCCGTGAACTGGTCCGGGCCAGCGGCCTGCCCGAGTCGGCCCTGGTCGTCGTCGGCACCGACCATCGGCTCGCCGACCCCGAGCCTCTCAAGGCGATGCTGGAGGCGTGCGAGTTTGCTTATTCCTGACGCCGAAGGAGACGGTCTCGAAGGGCGACTCCTCCCCGAGGACACGATCGCTGGATCACGAACCGGATCGGGCGACGTGGGGGACGATTCGACCGACGAGGCGAGGGCCACGACCCGACGATGGCCGGCCGTCACGCAGGCGGCCCCGTTCGCTCCTCGTGCGGGGGCGGGCTTCATCCGGCGAGCCTTGGGCGAGGGAGGCGACGGCCAATGTCCCGAACCGCCGCACGGGCACGGGTGTCGTGGAGGGGCGACGAACGAGACATCAACGACGAGGACGATGCGATGGGCCTGTGGAGCCGGCTGTTCGGGGGCAAGGGCGAGCAGGGCGGCCACGAGCCGTCGTCGATGCCCTGGGACGGACGCCCCTCGATCCTGGAGCACGTCCGGTCCCACGTCGCCATCGACGGGCCGGGGATGGCCGAGGGAGGCGACACGCTCCCCGACGAGGAACGCATCGCCCAGGGCTCGAAGATCCGCTGGGCGGCGGGTGCGATGGACGGGGTGGCGACCCACCACATGGGGACCGGCGAGGACGAGGAGGCCGTCCGCAAGGCGGCGGAACTGGTCGTCGCCTACTCCCGGCAGCCCACGGCGTCGAACAAGGCCGCCGTCTACCGCCACGTCGTCGCCGGTCACGTCGTCTCGATCATCGATCCGGTCATCGAGGCGTTGACCAACGAGCCGCTGATCGGCCACGAACGGCTTTACGAACTCGCACGCTCCTTCGCCACGGACGCACCGGACAGGGAGCCGGTCAAGTTCGGAATCGCCCTGCTCGGCATGTTCGGGCAGCCTCAGGACCGGGACCTGTTCTTGACCCTCGGCCGCCACGAGGAGTTCACCCTCTTCTGCGTCGTCGCACTGGCCAACTCGCCCGAGGATGCCGACGAGGCGCTGTGGACCCTGGCCCGCACCGTCGCCGGCTGGGGCCGAATCCACGCCGTCGAGCGGCTGGCACTCTCGGAGGACCCCGAGATCAGGCGGTGGCTGCTTCGGGAGGGCTACTGGAACTCGGTGATGTACGAGTACACCGCCGCAACCTGCGCCAGGGCCGGGGGGCTGCTGACCGCCTTGGGCGACGACGACGTGGACCGGGGGCTGCTGACCGCAGCCGGCCAGATCCTCCAGGCGCTCATCGCCGGAGGCCCCGCCGAGGGAATCGACGACTACGAGGACGCCCGGCCCGTGATCGAGTCCTTCCTGGGCCGCATGGCGTCGTCCGCCGAGACGGTGGAAGACTTCCTGCACGTCCATGCGATCGGGGGCTATCTCGATGAAGACGAATCCCTCTGGGCGGGCCGCTATGACGCCGGGTGGTCGCCCGAGGTCCGGGAGAGGCTCCGTTCGGAGTGCCGGTCGATCCTCGGCCGCCCCGAGTGGGAGGGCCGAGTCCGGGTCGGGCTGGAAAGCGGAGACGAACTGGTGTTCGCACACGCCGACCAGGCGGCGAGGGCCTTGGGCATCGATACCTGGGACCTCCACCGGCGGCGGTTGCTGGAGAAGCCGGCCGATCCAGGCCGGTGGTATCACGTCATGGCCCTATGCGACGAGACCCGAATCGGGGAGGTCATGGCGTTTGCCGAGGCGAGCATCGGCCTGACGACGATAGCGACGGGTGCCGGGGACGAGCTTGGCCTAGTGCGTCCTCAGGCTTAAGAACTGGGGTTGGTGGCTTGGGGGCTTGCTGGG
>ERZ778021.2279-NODE-2279-length-17680-cov-5.394553_pt1 | contig 17680 bp, 13 predicted proteins | sample MGYA00375751_ERZ778021 | MGnify/ENA primary metagenome ERZ778021 (study PRJEB29350, sample SAMN05389814) | bioreactor metagenome | isolation source: Thiocyanate stock bioreactor | place: South Africa: University of Cape Town | collected 2013-08-29 ... | reverse complement strand
GCGCGGTCATCAGCCCGCACATCGATTTCGGCCGGGGCGGCGCGGCGTACACCTGGGCCTACAAGCGGCTGGTCGAGCAGAGCGACGCCGAGGTCTTCATCGTCCTGGGCGTGGCGCACCAGTATTGCCCGAGCCGGTTCATCCTCACGCGGAAGGACTTCGCGACGCCCCTCGGCGTGGTTCGGACCGACCGCGGGTTCGTCGACCGGCTCGCGGAGGCGACGGGCGGCGACCCCTTCGCCGACGAGCTGACGCACCGTTCGGAGCACTCGATCGAGTTCCAGGCCGTGCTCCTCAAGCACGTCCTCGGCGACCGGCCCTTCACGATCGTCCCGATCCTGGTGGGGTCGTTCCACGACTTCGTCGAGAGCCGGGTCGACCCGATCACCGATCCCGAAGTCGCCCGGTTCATCGCGGCGCTTCGCGACGTCGAGCGGGGGGACGGGCGGAAGGTCGCCTACGTCGGGGGCGTGGACCTCTGCCACGTCGGCCCGGAGTTCGGCGATGCGGAGCCGGTCGACGCCGGGTTCCGCGAGCGGATCCGGCGGTTCGACCGGGAGATGCTGGCCCGCGCCGAGGCGTCCGACCCGGCCGGGTGGTTCCGCACCGCGGCCGAGGTCGACGATCGCTGGCGCGTCTGCGGCCTGGCCGCGACCTACACGCTCCTGCACGCGATCGGCCCGAGCCGCGGCGAGCTGCTCCGCTACGACCAGGCCGTCGACGACGGCGGGCGTTGCTGCGTGACGTTCGCGAGCATGGCGTTCCACCGGACCGAGGCGGCGTCCATCTGACCGCCGCCGGGGCCCGCGATGGGCCCCGGCGCGGAGGGTGCGTCAGATGTAGTCGTTGAACAGGTTTTCGAGCATCTCCTGCCGGCCGCTCGGGTTCTTCGCCGCATCCCCCTTGGGGAGGATGTACGCCTCCAGGTCGGCGAAGCTCGCGCCGCCGGCCTCGACGCGACGGCCCAGCTCGCCGTCCCAGCTCGAATACCGATCCTTGATGAACTCGGCGAAGCGGCCGTCCTGGCGGATCGCGTGGGCGATCTTCAGGCCGCGGGCGAAGGCGTCCATCCCGCCGATGTGGGCGTGGAACAGGTCGACGGGCTCGAAGCTCTCGCGCCGGACCTTGGCGTCGAAGTTGACGCCGCCGGTGGTGAAGCCGCCCATCTGGAGCAGGCCGAGCATGCACTGCGCCGTCAAGTAGATGTTGGTCGGGAACTGGTCGGTGTCCCAGCCCAGGAGGTAGTCGCCCGTGTTGGCGTCGATCGAGCCCAGCGCGCCGGCCCCGATGGCGACTTCCATCTCGTGCATCATCTCGTGCCCGGCCAGCGTGGCGTGGTTGGTCTCCAGGTTGAGCTTGAAGTGCGGGAGGAGGTCGTAGGTGCGGAGGAAGTTGAGGCAGGCCGCGGCGTCGGAGTCGTACTGGTGCTTGGTCGGCTCCTTGGGCTTGGGCTCGATGTAGAACGTCCCCTGGAAGCCGATCTGCTTCTTGTAGTCGACCGCCATCTGGAGGAAGCGGCCGAGGTGGTCCAGCTCGCGCTTCATGTCGGTGTTCAGGAGGGTCATGTAGCCTTCTCGGCCCCCCCAGAACGTGTAGCCCTCGCCGCCGAGGTCGTGCGTCACCTCCATGGCCTTCTTCACCTGGGCGGCGGCGAAGGCGAAGACGTCGAAGTTGGGGCTGGTCGCCGCGCCGTGCATGTAGCGAGGGTTGGAGAAGAGGTTGGCCGTGCCCCAGAGGAGCTTGATCCCGGTCCGCTCCTGCTCCTCCTTCAGCACCTTGGCGACGGCGTCGAGGTTGGCGTGGCTCTCCTTGAGGTTGCGGCCCTCCGGGGCGACGTCGCGGTCGTGGAAGGCGTAGAACGGCGCGCCCAGTTTCTCGATGAACTCGAAGGCGACCCGGGCGCGGGTCTGGGCGTTGGCGACCGAGTTGGTGCCGTCGTCCCACGGCCGCAGGGCCGTGCCTGCGCCGAAGGGGTCGGAGAGGGGGTTGGTGAAGGTGTGCCAGTAGACGACGGAGAAGCGCAGGTGCTCCTTCATCGTTTTGTCGCCGACGACCTCGTCGGGGTTGTAGTGCTTGAACTCCAGCGGGTTCCGCGACCTGGGCCCGCCGTACTGGATCTTGGGGATGTCGGGGAAGAAGGCGGTCATGGAGAGCCTCGCCGCGCGTCATGCAGACATTTGAACAGAGCCGAAGCCACACTCTAAATCGCCGCCCGGGACGCGACAAGGCCCCACCCGCGCCCGCGCCGGGCCCGGGACGCGGGGCGGGCTCGGCCGATCGCCCCGCGTAGTCGCGACCTTCAGTTCATGTCGGGCGTGAGGGGCCCGGCGAGTTCCTCGTGGTAGAAGAGGCGGCCGGGGAGGGTGGGCATGAAGGTGCTGGGGACCCAGGGGTCGGGGCCGTAGCGGAGCGTCATCCAGAGGCTGGCGCCCTGCCACTGCATGCCGCGGCCGAAGACCCCCTCGGCCCCGCCGGTGATCCGGTCGGCCTGGAGGAACAGGCCGGGGCCGATCGTGTTGGCGAACGCCGGGACCAGCGTGGTCCGGCTCCGGAAGCTGGTGAGGGCGTTCTGCTCGATCGTCAGCGGGTGGAGCCGCGCGCCGAGCCGGTGGGTGGCCTGCTTCCACTCGTCGACCGAGGGGTACTCGGCGGCGAAGTGGGGCTCCCAGAAGGCGATGTGGCAGACCCGGCCGATGCCGAATACCACCGTCAGCTCCGCCCCCTTCGCCTTCAGCTCGCCGATCTGCTCGGCGTAGCGCGGGAGGCTGTCGGGCGTGGCGAAATGACGCTGCGTCTCGGGGACGGTGAGCTTGCCGAGCGGCCCGTAGAACGCCTGCTGCATCGCGTTCTGGAACGCGCCGGGGTCGTCGGACGGCAGGGTTTTGCCGTCGCGGTCGCTCCATTCGTCCATGTTGAAGCCGTGCACGTGATCGCAAGAGACGCCCCACTCCTTGAGGAAGTAGACGGCCCAGCGGTACATGCCCATCGGCCCGACGGGGAGGATGAAGGCGGCCGGCTTGCCGCGGTCGCGGGCGTCTCGGATCGTGGCGGCGATCTCGTGCCCCATCATCACGTCGAAGTCCGCCACGTCGCGGCAGGGGATCGCCTCGAAGCGGGGGTTCCACCAGGGCTGGCGGTCGGCGATCGAGGCGGGGGGCTGGGAGCAGCAGGCGTCGATCCGGGCGAGGTCCCACCCCGCGGGGAGGAACCCTTCCATCATGGAGCCGGCGAAGGTGGTGAGCAGGTTCATCGGCGAACGGGCCTCTTCGGGTGACGGGCGGGCGGGTGGATCAGTCGACCAGGATCACGACCTTGCCGGCGAGGTCCCCCGCCTTGCCGATCGTGTTCGCCTCCAGGAACCGCTCGGCGTCGGCGGCATCGTCGAGCGGGAAGGCGCGGCCGACCAGCGGCTTGAGCCGACCGTCCTCGATCCAGCGGACCATGTCCGACGCGCAGCGCCGCTGTTCCTCGGCCGAGGCGTTGAACATCGCGAAGCCGAGGATCGAGCAGTCGCGGGGGTAGAACGAGCCGAGCGGCAGGCAGGGCGTCGCCGCGCGGCCGGCCATCAGGACCATCCGCCCGCGCTTGCGGAGCAGCGGGACGCTCGTGGCCAGGTCGGGCTCGCGTTGGGTTTCGTACCAGACGTCGACCCCCTCCGGGGCGAACTCGATGAGCCGGGCGCGGAGGTCTTCGGTCTTGTAGTTGAAGGCCAGGTCGGTACCGAGCTGCTTGCAGAGGTCGACGCGCTCGGGGCTGCCGGCGGAGGTCGCCACGCGGGCACCGACGGCCTTGGCCATCTGGACGACCATGGAGCCCACGCCGCCGGCACCGCCGGGGACGTAGACGGACTCGCCCTCCTTCAGCCCGGCGCGGTGGAAGAGGCCCAGGTGGGCCGTGATCCCGACCATCGCCATCGCCGCGGCGTCGGCGTCGGGGAGCAGGGCGGGGGTGGGGTTGAGCCACTCCTCGTCGATCGCCGCGAACTCCGCCGCGACGCCCTGGCGGCCCAGGAGCCCCTGGTTCGACCCCCACACGCGATCGCCCGGCCGGAACCGGCCCGCCCCGGGGCCGGCCTTCTCCACGACCCCGGCGAAGTCGCTCGCCAGGACGTAAGGGAAGGCCATGGGCATCGCCACCATCCCCGACCGTAGGTAGAGGTCGAACGGGTTCAAGGCGACCGCCCGGATCCGCACCAGCGCCTGGCCTGGTCCGGCCTCGGGGATGGGGAGGTCGCCGACGCGGATCGCCTCGGGGGGGCCGGTCTCTTCGATATAAGCAGCGCGCATCAGCCGTGGTCCTCGGACCGGGTCGCCGTCCAGATCCCGATGGGGAGGCCCCATGATAGCGGTCGGGTCCCGCCGACTGAATCCGGCACCGGCCGGCGCCGAGGGATCGACCCCGGCGTCCTCGGTCGTTGCGGGGGGGCGAAGGAGGGGCCGGTCCATCGATCGCGGCGAGGCGCCCCGCAGGCCGGGGGATGCTTGATCGACCGTGCGCGGGCCCGTAGATTCACGATTCATCGGGCGCAGCGACCCCGCCCGAGGTCGCGCGAGCCTTCCCGCCGGCCTTCCGCCTCGTTCCTCCCCGAACCCCCAAGCGAGGACGTCATGATGATCCGACGCCTTTCGTACGTTGCCGCGACCTTGTCCCTGGCCGTCGCCCTGGGCGGCCCCCTCTTCGCCCAGTCGTCGGAATGGTGCCCCATCTTCGACGGCAAGGGCCTGGAAGGCTGGGAGCACGTCGGCCCCGGCCGGTTCGTCGTGGAGGACGGCCGGCTCAAGACCGAGGGCGGGATGGGCCTGCTCTGGTACTCGCGCGAGAAGCTGGGCGACTGCGTGATCCGCGTGGTCTACAAGACGGGCACCGAACGCTCGAACTCCGGCGTCTACGTCCGGATCGCCGACAAGCCGGCCGAGCCCTGGTTCGCCGTCCACAACGGGTTCGAAGTCCAGATCGCCGACGGCGGCAAGCCCGACCGCCGCACCGGCTCCATCTACACCTTCGCCCCGGCCCAGAACCAGCCGGCCAAGCCCCTCGAATGGAACACGCTGGAGATCACCCTGAAGGGGGACCGGATCACGACCCAGATCAACGGCACGCCCGTCGCCGACTTCGACGCCGCGACCCTCAAGCCCGACGCCGAGGCCAAGGACGGCCCGGGAGACCCGTCCCGCCGGGCCCGTCCCCAGGCGGGCTATATCGGCCTCCAGAACCACGACGACGCCTCGGTCGTCACCTTCAAGGAGGTCTCCGTCCGGCCCCTCGCGAAGTGACATGGATTGACGCTTGCCACGCGAGCCCCCCCCGCGCTACGCTGTCATGAAGGACCACCGCGACGACGACCCCGGGGGCTCAGCGTGGACATGCGAGGCATGACGTGGCGGCGCGGCCTGATCGCGACCGCATCCTTATCCTTGTTGACGGCCCTCGCCGCGACGGCGTCCGAGGGCCCGCCGGAGGCCCCGGCGAGGCTGGGCGAGCTTCGGAGCCTCGACGGCTCGACGATCGACCCGACGCCCCCGCCCGACGGCGCGACGGTCGTCGTGTTCTACTCGACCGAGTGCCCGATCGCCAACGCGATCGTCCCCACGATCAACAAGCTCCACGACGAGTTCCCGCCGCCGCGCGTGAAGTGGGTCGCCGCGTGCGTCGACCCCGACGCGAGCGTCGCCGACCTGGTCGAACATGCCAGGGAATACGGCCTCAAGCCCGCCGTCGCGCTCGACCCCCGCGGCCGGCTGGCGCGGAGGGTGGGCGCGACGGTCACGCCCGAGGCGTTCCTGTTCGACGCCTCCGGCCGGCTCCGCTATCACGGCCGGATCGACGACCAGTTCGCGGCCCGGGGCGTCCGCAAGGCGGCCCCCGGCTCGGGCGAACTCGGCCCGGCGATTTCCGCGGTCCTGGCCGGCGGCGAGGTGAAGGACGCGGCCGTCGCGGCCGTGGGCTGCCCGCTCCCGGAGGTCGAGGCGGTCCCCACCTACGCCCGGGACGTGGCGGCGATCCTCCAGAACCATTGCCGCGAGTGCCACCGCCAGGGCCAGGCCGGGCCGTTCGCGCTCGACTCCTATGAGCAGGCCCGCAAGCGGGCCGACGACCTGGCGAACGTCGTCGCCGACCGCTCCATGCCGCCGTGGAAGGCTGCGCCCGGGGTCGGCCCGAGGTTCCAGCACGACCGCTCGCTCTCGCCCGCCGAGATCGAGGCCATCGCCGTCTGGGCCGAGTTGGGCGCGCCCGAGGGCGACCCCAAGGACCTCCCCGCGCCCCGCGACTTCCCGGCCGACTGGTCCATCGAGGGCGGCCCCGACCTCGTCCTGGACATCGGCGCCGACTTCCCCATCCCCGCCTCGGGCGACGACGTCTACCGCTGCTTCGTGATCCCCACGGGCCTCCCCGAGGACGTCTACGTCTCCGGCATCGAGTACCGGGCGGGCAACCCGCGCGTCGTCCACCACGTCCTGGGATACGTCGACGTCTCGGGCGAGGCCCGGAAGCTCGACGCCGCCGCGGAAGGGCCCGGCTATACCAACTTCTCCGGGCCGGGCGTGGAGGTGAACGGCGACCTCGGCGGCTGGGCCCCCGGCGCGACGCCGAGCATCCTCGCCGACGGCGTCGGCCGCTCCCTGCCGAAGGGCGCCGACGTCATCCTCCAGGTCCACTACCACCCGACCGGCAAGCCCGAGACCGACCGCACCCGCATCGGCCTGAAGTTCGCCCGCAAGCCCGTCCGCCAGACCCTCCACTGGAATGGCGCGTTCAACTACGGCCTGGACCTCCCGCCCGGAGAGCCGAACGTCGAGGTCCGCGCGGCGTGGACCGTCCCCGTCGACGCCGAGGCCCGCGCCGTCGCCCCGCACATGCACCTGCTGGGGAAGGACATGCACATGTTCGTCACCTTCCCCGACGGCTCGACGCGCGACCTGATCCGCATCGACGATTGGGACTTCAACTGGCAGTCGCAATACTACTTCCAGGAGCCGATCGACCTGCCCAAGGGGTCGGTGGTCCACGCCGTCGCCCACTTCGACAACTCGGCCTCCAACCCGCGCAATCCGAACGCCGCCCACCCGGTCCGCGTCCGCTGGGGCGAGGGGACGACGGACGAGATGTGCATCGGCTTCATCGCCGTCACCAAGAAGGGCCAGGACCTCACCCGCCCCGGCGAGGAGGACGACCTCAACGAAATCTTCAAGCGGCAGCACGACGAGGAGATCGAGCGAGCGAAGGCCGGACGCCGCAAGGCGGCCCGCTGAGGCCGACGGCCCCCGGGACGGACGACGGCCCGCCGTCGCCGGGGAGGCGACGGCGGGCCGTGCGACTTTCGCGGGGGGATCGATGGGGGCGGGGACGGAGGGCCCGGAGGCCGTCCGTCACTCGTCGTCGTCGTCCGAATCGTCTTCGACCTCGACGTCGTCCTCGTCCTCGTCTTCGACCTCGTCCTCGACGACGGCCTCGATGACCGGCTTGGCGGCCTTGGCGGCCTTGGCGCGGGAGGGGGCGACCTCGGGGCGGGGGATCGAGGCGCCGATGCCGGGCGCGTCGGCGGGCATCTCTTCCTTCACGCGCTGGACGAAGTGGGTCCCCTTGCCCTTGGCGGTCAGCTCGGCGGCGCGGGCCTCGGCGGCCTCCTTCTGGTTGAAGTCGAAGGTGCCGACGGCCTTGTAGGCGTCGTTCATGACCACCCAGACGATCTTCATCCGGGCGGCCGGCTTGGCGGCGCGGGACGACTTGGCCTTGGTCTTCGCGGGGGCCTTGGCCTTCTTCTTCGGGCGTGCGGAGACCTCTTCGTCATCGTCGACCTCGACGACGTCGTCGGTCTCGTCCTCCATGGGGTCGAGAGGCTCGGCGGCCTCGCTCTGGCGACGCAGTTCCAGTCGATTCAGCGGTTTCCCAGCCATGAAACCGTCCCTCGGGTCTCGATAGAATGAGCGGCAAGGCGCGGCCTTGCGGAGAGTCCGGCCCTCGTCGGCGGGCTCCCCGCCCCGACGGCTCACGATTCCTCAGCTTACTCGAATCCTCGAAGTTCCGACAAGGCGGACGGATGCGCCGCGGCCTTCGGCCCGGGTCCCGCGTGGGCCCGGTGGTCCCGCCAGGTCGGCGCGGACGGGGCGGCTCCCGGCCCTTCGGCCAAGATCCGCCGGACCGCGGTCGCCAACTCGGCCGGGTGATATGGCTTCATCAGCGAGTCGTAGACCCCCAGGGCGTGCAGGGCCTCGGTGTGCGATTCGAGGATCGCCGCGCTGCACACCAGGACGGGCTGATGGCGGTTCATGCGCCGGATCTGCCGGCAGGCTTCCACGCCCGGGACGTGGGGGAGGTTGAGGTCCATCAGGATCAGGTCATAGGGCCCTCGCGCCGCATACGCGTCGATCGCCTCCCGGCCGTCGGCCACGGGCTCGACCTCGTAATTCTCCAGGGCGAGGAACTGATGGACGAGGCCGCGGAGGACGTGTTCATCCTCCACGAGCAGCAATCTGCCGACAGCTTCCTTGCTCATGCGATCCTCCCCGGCCGGTGACGCGCCTCGACCGTCCGCCGGGAGCGGCGGTCAGGGCCTCGTGCGGGCCGGGCTCCATCCCGGACCGCGCCGCGCGTCTGTCGTCGACGTCGCCCGTGCAGGCTCCGGGCGGGCGGCAGTCTAGTCGAAAGCTCAGCTTCCGCCCATGCCGAGTCGGACGTCCGGCGCGGTCGTCCTAAGCCCTTGGCGAGGCGGGGACTTGGACGGCCCATCTTGCGGATCGCGGCCCCTTCGAAGCATGATGGCGGGGCGAAGCCGACCAACGCCGCCCGACCGCCGGCACCGCGAGGTCCAGCCCATGAGCGACGCAGAGAAGCCCGAAGCCCCCCAGGCCCCCTCGGCCCCCGCCCCGCCGTCCCTCGCCGGGCAGGTCGGGCTCCGCGAGCACGCCCAGGGGCTCGGCGACGACGTCGGCGGCGAGGAATCGATCGATCGTCGCCTGGCCGAGATCGAGATGCTGGGCGAGGAGGCCGCAGTCGGCTGGAAGCCCGAGGCCCACCCGGCGCTCGCGCCGGAGGTCCGATTCCTCCACGTCTCGCGGACGATCCACCAGCTCGTGACGGATCGCAACCGCTCCGTCGGCATCTTCCTGGCCGTCGCCTCGATCCTGGTGGCGGCGGCGACGGGGCTGCTGAACGTCAAGGCGGACGTCGCGCCGATGGTGCCGCTCCGCGTCGTCCAGCGTTGGTGCCTCCCCGCGACCTTCGCGACGCTCGCCGTGCTGGCGATCTTCATCAGCTTCCTGCTGATCCGCGCCCGCATCGGCCTGATCTACGAGGTCGCCAAGCTCAACGCCCTGCTGGGCCTGCCCGCGAAGCGCGTGGAGCGAGTGAACCCGCTCTCGATCTTCTACATCATGCACCTGCTGGTCGTCGTGCTCGGAGGCGGCTCGGCGGGGCTGGCGACGGCGATGGTCGTGTACGGAGCCCTCGCCCCCGCCGCGGGCCCGGCCCCGCCGCCCGGCTCGCCAGACGCCCTCAACCCCGGCGAGGGGGGACCCGAGGCGATCGTGCCGATCGGCGTCGGAGTCTTCGTGACGCTGGCGTACATCGCCGGGCTCCTGGCCCTGTATTACGTCACGATCCTCCGCAACACGAGCGACGCCAAGCTCGGCGCGGCGAGGCTCTGAGCGTCGAATCGAGTCGAAAGGTCTTCGCAAGAAATCATGATGGAACGCCCACGCATCTGCGTCTTCTGCGGATCCTCGTTCGGGAACTCTCCGGCCTTTCGCGAGCACGCCGAGCGGGTCGGCCGTGCCATCGCCCGAAAGAAGGTCGGCCTCGTGTACGGCGGCGGACGGGTGGGCCTCATGGGCGTGGTCGCCGACGCGGCGCTCGCCGAGGGGGGCGAGGTGATCGGCGTCATCCCCGAGGCCCTCTCCTCGCACGAGATCGCCCACCACGGCCTCACCGAGCTGCACGTCGTCCCCGGCATGCACGAGCGCAAGGCCATGATGACCGCCCGCTCCGACGCCTTCCTCACGCTCCCCGGCGGCATCGGCACCTACGAGGAGTTCTTCGAGATCCTGAGCTGGGCCGGCCTGGGGATCCACGGCAAGCCCATCGGCCTGCTCAACGTCGAGGGCTACTTCGACCCGCTCCTCGCGCTCCTGGAATTCGGCGCGGACAACGGCTTCATCCGACGCCGATTCCTCGACCCGCTCCTCGTCTCCACCGATCCCGAAGCCCTGATCTCCGACCTCCTGGCGTACCAGCCGCAGCCGCTCCCGCCCAAGGTCACGCTCGACGAGGCCTGAGCGGCCTGCCTTGACCGCCCGGGGCGTGCGATCGATAATTCGACGACGGACTAAATATCCGCCCGGGATCGGCGAATCCACCCGCGGGGACGCGATGAACGAGGTGTTCAAGGCGCTTTCGGATCCTTCTCGGAGGAAGATCCTCCAGCTCCTGGGCCGGGGCGAGATGACGGCCGGGGAGCTGGCGGAGCACTTCGACGTCTCCAAGCCGTCGATGTCGCACCACTTCTCGGTGCTCAAGGACGCCGACCTGGTGACGACCCGGCGCGAGGGGCAGCAGATCTACTACGCGCTCAATACGACGGTCCTCCAGGACGTGATGGCGAGGATCTGGGACCTGTTCGGCGGCGAGCCGAAGGGCGGCGAGGAGGGGGGGAAGTCATGAATCGGGCCTGCTGGATCGTCGCCGTCGCCCTGGCGGCCTTCGCGTGGGGCGTATCGGCCTGGGCCTATCCGAATCTGCCCGAGTCGATCCCGACCCACTGGAACATCCAGGGCCAGGTCGACGGCCGGGGCGGCCGGTCGACCGTGTTCCTGATGCCGGCGGTGGCGACGGGCCTCCTGATCCTCTTCGCATTCCTGCCGGCGCTGTCGCCGAAGTCGTTCGAGGTCGACTCGTTCCGGCCGACGTACCTGTACGTCATGGCCACGACGATCGGGCTGTTCGCCTACATCCAGGTCGTCATCCTCATGACGACCTTCCAGGAGGTGCGCGGCGAGAGATCCTTCGACATGGGCCGGGCGCTGGCGGCCGGGATCTTCGTCTTCTTCGGCCTGATGGGGAACGTGATGGGGAAGGTGCGCAAGAACTTCTACATCGGGATCCGCGTCCCCTGGACGCTCGCCAGCGACCGCGTCTGGAACGACACGCATCGGCTGGCGGCGTGGCTGATGGTCGGCGGCTCGATCGTCGGCCTGGCCGTCGTGCTGCTGGGCGCCCCGCTCGTCGCGGCGCTCGGCGTGCTGCTGGCGACGGCCCTGATCCCCGTCGCCTACTCGTTCTTCCACTACAAGGCCCTGGAGCGTCGCGGGGCGCTTTAAGGACGATTCGGCACTCGATCGTCCCGCAAGCGGGATGGCCAGTTCTGGCGAAATCGCCTCCCGCTTGCGGGATTCCAAGTCATTCGCCCGCGTCGATCCAGCGGGCGAGGTCGGCGGCGGGGGGCGGGGCGTCGTCGAATCGGAGTTGTTCGGCCGCCCCCGCCAGCTCATAAGCGGCCTTCGGCCACGGCTTCGCGAAGCCCGCCCCCGGCCGGGAGATCCGCAGGGGGGCCGGGGCGGCGAGCGCGGCGGCGGCCTTGAGCCCGCCGAACTGCTGGACGCCGGGGAGGTCGATCGGGGCCGGGGCGGGACCGCGCCCGTCGGAGTCGTCGCCGCCTTCGAGGTCGATCGCCGTGCGGGCGAGGTTCGGGATCAGCGGGAGGGCCAGGAGGGCCTGGCGGCCGGCGAGGCCGGAGGCGATCAGCGAGACCTCGCGGACGTCGGGCTGGGCGTTGGCCCAGGCGGCGACGGTCGCCAGGTCCTGCATCTGGTCGGCGGCGACGGACGGGTTGTAGGTCAGGCCGTGGACGACTTCCGGCCGGTGGGGGACCGGCCGCGACGGGTCGATCGACTCGCCGACGAACAGCGGGTCGAACCCGACGACCGACTGGCCGCGGTCGAGCAGGGCGCGGGCCGCGTCGGAGAGTTCGCCCGAGGGCGTCGCGAGCGCGGCCTTGCCCCGATCGTCGGCGACGACCGTCAGCCGCCCGTTCGATCGGGCCGGCGTGATGCGGACGACGGGGATCGCCTCGCCCTTGTCGCGGCGGCCGATGCGGTAGTGGACGATCGACAGGGCCTCGCGGCTCGCCCGTCGCACGACCTGGGCGTCGACGGCCTCGGGCGCGGGCGACTCCAGGCCGACGCGGACCCTCAGCGCCGTCTTCAGGAACGGCCGGGCGGCCTGCCAGGCGGCGTCGCCGCGCGCGGGGGCCACGGCTTCGAGCTGCTCGGCGATCGTCGCGATCAGGTGGTCTTCGAGCTGCGCGGGGGTCTTGCGGTCGGGGGCGGGATGCTCGGCGTCGAAGGTGACCAGGGTCTCGGCCGTCTCGGCCTTCTGCTCCCCTTCGCGGGTGTCGACGGAGTCGTCCAGGCCCAGCAGGCGGCGGCCCATGAAGGCGTAGACGGCGTTGCGGCTGGTCTGGTTGTAGTTGTGGGGGAAGTCGAAAACGGCCGCCTCCAGGTCGTCGGGCGATCCGACGAGCGAGTAGACGCCGCGGATGGCGGGGAAGGCGTGGGTCATCGTCTTGGCCGTCCAGTCGCCGGTGGCTCCCACGAGGATCATGGGCCGGGGGGCGAAGAGGGCTCCGAACTCGATGTTGTCGGTCCCGATCCGCAGGCCGGCGGCGTTCTCGCAGACGCATCCGCCCTGGAAGTAGTCGGAGATCATCACGACGGGCGCGGCGACCTTGATGCGATCGTCGAGCGCCGCCAGGATGAACGTCTGGGTGCCGCCGCCGGATTCGCCGGTGCAGCCGATCCGCGCCGGGTCGACGTCGGGGAGCGTCGAGATCCAGTCGAGGGCCCGGATGCTGTTCCAGGTCTGGAGCGAGAAGAGGCTGAGACCCCAGCGCCGCAGTCGATCGTTCAGGAACTCGTGCGTGAACGGCTTCGAGTCGTTATAGCCGACCATGTCGTACATGAAGACGACCGCGCCGAGCTTGGCCCACCGGATGCAGCGGTGCTGGACGTCGTCCTGCATCCGGCCGATCTCCCAGTGGCCGTGGGGGCAGAGGATGGCCGGGATTTTGCCGGTCGGCGCGGGGCTGGGCCGGTAGAGGTTGCCGCTGAGCGTGAAGCCGGGCAGGGTCTCCAGGACGACCTTCTCGATGGTGTAGCCGTCGCGCTCGATGCGGCCGTAGACCTTGGGGGCGAGCGGCGTCCTGGGCGGGGCGGGCCAGAGGCCGAGCGTCACCTTCATCTGCTCGCGGAGGTGCGCCGCGCGGTCGCGCCAGGCGGCGGCGGTGGCCGGGGCGCGGAAGTCGGCGCCTTCGCGGTTCGTTCGGGCCTGACCGCGACGCCCGTCGGGCGCGGGGGCCGTCGAATCCGACGCCCCCCGGGCGATCTCCAGCAGCCGATTCGGGTCGCCCTTCGGGTCCGGGTCCAGGACGATCAGGGCGGGGCAGGGGGGGGGCGGCGGGGGCTCCTGGGCCTTCGAGTCCTTCGCCGGCTCGGGGGCCTTCTCGGGGGCGGTCGCCAGCTTGAACGGGCCCTGGACGACGCCGAGGTCCAGCCAGCGCGGGGTGGACTCGCCCGGGACGGTCGCGGGCTTGAGCGTGACGACGTCTCCCTCGCGGGTCAGCGACCATTGCTGGTTCGCGGGCACCCACACGCGGAGCGTCCGCGGCTCGTCGGGGTCGAGGGGGACGCCCTGGGCCAGCCGGGGGAGGTCGCTGGGCGTGAAGATCGTCGGCGACGTGGCGACGGCCGCGAGCGCGAGGGCCAGGCTCATCATGGGATCGACTCCGCAACGGACGGGGGCGCCGCCGGGCCGCCATCGGCCGGCCGGCCGAGAGGAATCGATGGTAGGCGGCGCGGCGGGGGGGCTCAAGACTCTGGCCGGCGGGCCGGTTCAGCCCGCGGCGTCGCCGGCCGGGACGACCTGCTGGAAGATGGCCCGCGCGCGGGTCGTGTAGCGGGCGGCGTCGAGCAGGAAGGCGGAGACGGCCTCGGTGGCGTCGGGGGCGTCGTACTTGAGCCGGCGGGCGAGGCGGGTGAGGTCCTCGGGCTCGGTGGGCAGCTCGGCCCCGGCGCGGTCGTGGATGAGGCGGAGGCGGGCGTCGAGGCTGAACAGGAAGTTGTAGATGTCGCGCAGCTCGCGGTGGAGATCCGCGGGGAGCGCCCCGGCGGCGGCGAGGGCGTCCAGGGCCTCCCAGGTGTTGGGGCGGAGGACGTCGGGCCGCCCCGCGGCGTGGACGAGCATGAGGTACTGGACGACGAACTCGACGTCCGCCAGCCCGCCGGCACCGCGCTTGAGATCCTTCGGGCCGCGCGACCCTTCGAGCCGGCGGCGCATGGCGGCCACGTCGCGGCCGAGGGCCTCGGCGTCGACGGGCCGGGCCAGGATCGAGCGGATCGCCTCGTCGACGTGGCGGCCGAAGCCGCCCGTGGCGAAGACGACGCGGCCCCGGGTGAGCGCCAGCCGTTCCCACGACTGGGCCGCGGAGGCGTAATATCCGGCGAACGCCTCCAGCGTGTTGACCAGCGGCCCCGCCGCGCCGTGGGGCCGCAGGCGGGTGTCGACCTGGTAGAGCATCCCGCCCGAGCCGCCGGCCATCGCCTTCAGGATGCGCTGGGCGACGTCGGCCACGAACTGCTGGTTCGAGGTGGCCTCGGGCCCGGCCGTGAAGCCGTCGCTCTCGTGCAGGAAGACGAGGTCCAGGTCGCTGTGATAGTTCAGCTCGCGCCCGCCCAGCTTGCCCAGGGCGAGGATCGCCCAGCGGTCGCGGCCCCCGTCGGCCGGGCGGGTCGGCGCGCCGTACTTCTTCACGCGTCGCGACCACTGGTCGCGCGCGACCTGGCCCACGATCGCCTCGGCGACGTCCGCCAGCTCGCGCGCCACCTCGCGGATCGGCTCGCGCGACAGGACGTCGCGGGCGCCGATCCGGACCCACTCCTTGTTGCGGAAGCTCCAGAGGATCGGGGCGAGGTCCTCGATCGAGCCCCGGGTCAGCTCGGCCAGCTCCCCCTTGATCGCCGCGCCGGGGAGGGGGCGGTCGACGACGAGCGAGTCCATCAGGTCGTCGATCATCCCCGGGTTGTTGGTGAGGATCCGCGAGACGAGCTGGCTGGTGGCGCACAGCTCGACGTACAGGCGGAGACTCGGCGGGTTGAACGCGAATAGCTCCCAGAGGATCGCCTTGGCCCCCAGCGAGGCCGAGACCCGCTCCAGGTTCGCCAGCGTCAAATCCGGGTCGGCCGTCTTGCCCACCGCCTGGAGCAGCCGAGGGGCGATGGAGGCCAGGAAGTGGCGGCAACGGGCCTGGGATAGGAAGGGGAAATCCTCGCGCGCCAGGGCCATCAGGTTCTGATACGCCGCCGCCCGGTCCCGGAACGGATAACGCGAGAGGACGGAGGAGACGTGCTCCTCGCTCGGGTCGGGGTCGAGCACGAGGTCGACGACCGGGTCGGCCTCCTCGCCGTCCCCCTCGCCGTCGAGGAACGCCTGGTGGAGGATGTGGTTGAGGATCCGGCGGTTCAGCTCGGTCTTGCCGCGGTAGTCGGCGAGGAAGCGGTCGGCCGGGCCGGAGCGGTCCTCCAGCGGGCCGAGCGGGAGGTATCCCATGCGGATCGCCAGCGTGCGCAGCTCCTCCATCGACCGGGGCATCTCGTGCGTCTGCCGGTCGAAGAGGATCTGCAAGCGGTGCTCGACCTGGCGGAGGAAGCGGTAGGTGTCGTCCATGACGCCCCGCTCCTCGGCCGTGAGCGAGCCCACCTGCTCCAGCCGGTCGATGGCCTCCAGCGTGTTGGCGCTGCGGACGACGGGGTACTCGCCGCCGTGGAGGAGCTGGAGGAACTGGACGACGAACTCGACGTCCCGGATCCCGCCGCGGCCCGTCTTGACCTCGGTGTCCGCGCGGCCGGCCGACACGGTGCGCTGCTCGATCCGCCGCTTCAGCGACTTGATCTCGGAAATCTCCGCGGCGCTGAGGTAGCGTCGGTAGACGAACGGGGTGATGGCCGCGATGAAGCCGGCCCCGAGGTCGGGATCGCCGGCGATGGGTCGGCATTTGATGAGGGCCTGGCGCTCCCAAGTCCGGCCGCGGTTGACATAGTAGTTGAGCGTGGCGTCCAGCGAGCGGGCCAGCACGCCCTGGTCCCCTTCGGGCCGCAGCCGCATGTCGACGCGGTAGGCGATGCCCAGCGTCGTGTGATCCGAGAGGAGCTGGACGACCTCGGCGCTCATCCTCGCGAAGAACTCGGCGTTGGAGACGACCCGAGGGCCGGCCGTGGCGCCGTCCTCGTCGTACAGGAAGATCAGGTCGATGTCCGAGCTGTAATTCAGCTCGACGCCGCCGAGCTTCCCCATCGCGAGCACGGCGAAGCGCGCGGGTTCGCCGTCGGCCCGCGCGGGCGAGCCGTAGCGGCGCTCGGCGTTCGCTCGGGCCAGGCGGACGGCGGCCTCCACGCAGGCGTCGGCCAGGTGCGACAGGTCGGTCGTGGTGACCTCCAGGGGGAAGCCGCGGACGATGTCGTTGTAGCCGATGCGCAGGGTCTCGCGGAGCCGGAAGCGACGGATCGCGAGCCGGGCGTCCGCCTCGGCCTCCGGGCCGGTCAGCGTGCTCCAGAGGTCGGCGATCAGCGTCCCGCGGTCGCGGCGCTCGGCTCCGGCCTGGAGCCAGTCGATCAGCTCGGGGCGGCGGATCAGCAGGTCACTCAGGTGCTGGCTGGTGCTGAAGACCTGGAGCAGGATCTCGACGGTGCGCGGGCGGGAGATCAGCCGGTCGAGCCCGGCGGCGGGGTCCGGCAGGACGGCGACATGGCGCTCGAAGTTGGCCAGGGCCATCCCCGGGTCGGAGCTGCGGGGCAGGTGGGTGTCGAACAGGACGGCGAGGCGGGCGAGGCGGGGGCGGGCGTCGGGCCCGGCGTGGCGGCCGAGGTCCTCGATGTCGCGGGTGCCGCGGTCGAGGTCGCGCACGCCCAGGCCCTGGAGCCACCTGCGGGTCAGCTCGGGATACTCCAACTGGCGCACGAACCATTCGACGTTCACAGCGAGCTTCCCGAGGGCCCGGGCCCGGCCCGCCTCAGGGCGAGGCCACGTTGGGCGGGACGTGCTGGATGTGTCGGATGATCGCCTCCAAGTCGTCGTGGTTCAAGCCGGTCCTGGCGGCGATGTCGCGCTCGGCGACGCCGGCCAGGACCAGCGGGCCGACCTCGGCGGCGATCGCCCGCAGCGGCGCGGGGAGGTCGGGCTGGGGGGTGTACCGCCGGTGGGACGCCCACGGGGCGCCGAAGGTTTCGAAACCGGGTTCGAGCCAGTATTCCCGACCCTCGTGGGCCAGGAGTTCGAGGAACCATTCCTCGAAACTGCGGGCGATGATCCGGGGCTTGGTGCCGGACTCCTCGTCGCCGGAGACGAAGATCGGGCAGCCGCCCCCCGGCCAGCGGTAGGCCAGGTCGATGCAGACCGTCTCCACGTTTGGGTTGCCCAGCTCGAACCAACTCTCGGGCTGGATGTGCAGGTCGTCCATCGGGCCGAAGAGGATCATGGGACCGATCGCCGAGATCGGGTGGATGAGCGGGCCGTCGCGGTGGAGCCCGTCCGAAAGCAACAGCCAGGTGCGAAGGCCCGACGGCAGGCGGAAGCCGTGGCGGTTCTCCCAGCCCGCGATCACCTCGGGAGAGGCCCCGGGATGAACGGACTTCGGACC
>ERZ778021.2267-NODE-2267-length-17804-cov-3.750972_pt1 | contig 17804 bp, 17 predicted proteins | sample MGYA00375751_ERZ778021 | MGnify/ENA primary metagenome ERZ778021 (study PRJEB29350, sample SAMN05389814) | bioreactor metagenome | isolation source: Thiocyanate stock bioreactor | place: South Africa: University of Cape Town | collected 2013-08-29 ... | reverse complement strand
CCCCTCCAGCCGCGCATCGGCGGCGCGGCGGGTCAGCCCCGGCTGGCGGCGAAGCGCCTGGTCCAGCACGGCCTCTGCGTTGCGCGGGGTGACGGTGCGATCCGCGGTTCCGTGGATCACGAACAGGCGGCATCCCACGCCGGGCCCCTGGCCGGGCCCGCCTTGCGACATGGCCGCAAAGGCCCCACCCATGTCGCGCGCCGCCCCGTTGGGCAGGCCCGAATGGCAGGCCACCGCGCCGAAATCATCGGCAAAGACCGCGCCCAGGATCACCGCCATCGCGCCGCCCGCCGAAAGCCCCGCGGCAAAGCGCCGGTCGGGCGGGACCGCATGTTCCTGGGCGACGGTGCGGGTCAGGTCGGCCAGAAACGCCGCCTCTCCGCCATCCGTGGCCGCGTGGCGCGGGTCGAACCAGGTCCAGCAGCGGTTCATGTTCGCGCTGGTGGGCTGGGCGGGGGCCACGACGATCACCCGGTCGCGTTCCGCCGCCTGCAAAATGGCGGTGCCGCGCGCGAAATCGTCCGGGTCCTGGGTGCAGCCGTGCAGCAGCAGCAGCAGGCCCGCGGGCGCCTCCTCTCCGACCGAGGCGGGGACATAGACGCGCACCTCGCGGGTTTGGCCGGCGCCCTGATGGGTGCGCCAGTTCCACTGGCCGCCCTGAGGCACGGTGACGGCACCGCCCCCGCGCCGCAGCCCGTCCAGCGACGGGGCGGCAAAGGCGGGTTTCTGAAAGCCGCCCTGCGGAAAGGCCATCTGCGGGAACGGCATCGGGGGCGCGGCCTGCGGGGATGCGTCGCCGGACAGGCCGGTCTGGATCATCCGGGTGGCTTCGCTCAGCTGTCCGTCGCGCATCAGCTGCGTGATCTTGGACATGTCCAGCGTCAGGGGTTTTGTCATGATTGCGGTCCTTTTGGGGGTCGGCAGGATTGCAGCGCGGCCTTGACGGCGGGCGGTGCCTGAATGGTGCCCAGCCCCTGGGCCGAGGCGATGGTGGCGGGCCCCAGATCGGGGGGGATGTCGGGGGCCAGGCGCAGCAGGCCGATGACCCGCAGGTCCAGCATCTGATGCGCGGCCTGCAGGGTCTCCAGCTCGGGGCGGGAGATGTCGCGCAGGCCCATGACGAAATCGTCGCGCCGGATCGCGGGGGCGACCGCCGCGTCATGGCGGTCCAGCTGGGCGCGGATGGCGGTGCGGATCAGGTCGCTGCGGCTGGCGTAGAAGCCCTCGCGCACCAGCAGATCGATGCGCCCCAGATCGACAAAGCCCAGGTTGATGGTGATCTTTTCGGTATCGGCCGTGCGGGCCGGCGATGGTGTAGCCATGGGGTATCCCTTCCTGATACCATCCATATGGATGGTTTCAGGAAGGGATACGACCTGATTTATGTCAATCGGGCCCCTATGACACCAGCCGGCGGCGGCGCCCGGTCGCCGTGCCGCCCGCGATGGCCTGGGCGATGTCCGCGCAGGCGGTGATACCCTGCACGAAGGGCCGGTCGTGCATCAGGTAGGGGATGGCCGCAAGGCACAGCCTGCCGGTGAAATCGCCCGCGTTCAGCAGGCTGTAATCCTGCGCGACCTCGGGGATGTCCTGATCCTGGTCCAGCAGCGCGCCCCGCAGGGACGGAAACGGCAGATCCTCGCTGGTCAGCGCCTTCTGCCCGCGCGCGTCGATGAAGACCGCGAACCGGTCGCGCCCCCCGGGGTGGTCGATGACCGAGTCGGGGCCTTCGCGGGTCAGGTCGTAATCCTCGCCCAGGGTCAGCAGCGACAGGATGCCCGCATCGCGAAGCGCCAGCAGGCGGCGGATCGATTCCGGCGGCACGGCGGCATAATTGTCGACGAACACCTTCTTCAGCCCGGCATCGAACCGGGCGCGGTCATCGTCGGACAGGTCGGGCACGATCTCCTCCACGGCCTCGTGCAGGCGCAGCAGGGCATAGCGCCAGGCGACGGTGATGCGGTCAGCGCGGTTGCGCTCGACCTCGGCCAGGTTGCGGCGGGCCCATCGGAACGGGTCGGCCTCGGCCCGCGCGGCGAAATAGGCGTCGGCAAAGCTGTCCGCGTCCAGACCGCCCAGGCCCATGCGCAGGGCATAGGCCGGGTCGGCCTGCATGATCTCGGCCCGGATCAGCTCGAACGCCGCATCCAGCGGCGCGGGGGCCGACAGACAGGCGGTCAGCGCCGGGCCGGTCGCCACCATCAGCGGCTGATAGGGGATCGGGCAATAGAAATCCGCCTCGGGCAGGATGCCGGTCCGCGACATCAGCACGATCCGCAGCGCCTCTGCCTGCGGATCACGGTCAAAGACCAGATCGTCGCCGTCGCGGCGGAACCGGCCATGCTGGGTCGCGACCGCCATCGCCGCGTCGATCGCGCTAAGCGAGGTGCCCATCACCCCCACCCGACAGGCGGGAACCTTGGCCTCGATCAGGCCCGACCAGGGGCTGGGGAAATAGCTCCGCGTGGCCTCGTCGGCGTCGGGGAACTGGTGCCCCGTCGCAAGGACAGCCCGGTCGAACGGCCCGACCACGCCCGCATCGGTCGCCAGCATCAGCCCGGCAGGGGTCGGGGCGATGTCCTGCACCTCGGTCCCCTCGCGGATGGTGATGACGTGGCCGGCGGCCCGGGCATCGCGCACCAGGATCAGCAGCTGGTCGCGGTAATATTCGCCCAGCAGCAGGCGCGGCGTGGTCAGCCGGTCATCCAGATCGCCGCGCGCAAGGCCATAGCGACCCAGCTGGGCATCCGACCGCGCGCGCAGCCAGTCCAGATAGGGGACCACGACGGGCGGGATCTCGATGCTGGCGATATTGGCCAGCATGGCGCGGCTGGCCGCCTCGGAGGAATAGGGCATGCCGATCCCGGCCTGGGGGCCACGCTCCAGCAGGGTGACGGACAGGGGCTGCCCCATCCCCAGCAGATGACGCAGCGTATAGATGCCGGTCGGGCCAGTGCCGATGATTGCGATGCGTCGGGGGGTGATTGGTGTCGGCATGTGGGGGGGCGCCATGTGAATGTCCATGACGGTGAACGCGCGCCGACCGGGCGCGTTCCGGCATCAAATGCTGGTCGGGGGCCCGGTCATCGGCGACAGCGGGTCGATCAGGAAATCCAGCCGCGCGACGGTGCCGCCCGTGGTGCCCCGCGCCAGGCTCAGCGCGCCGTTCAGGGCGGTGGCGAACTGGCGCGCGACGATCAGGCCCAGGCTGTCGGTCGCCTCCAGATCAAAGCCCTCCGGCAGGCCGGGGCCGCCATCGGTGATGGTCAGCACGGCCGCCACGCGCCCGTCGCGCGCGGCGGGGGCCACGGCCAGCGCCACGGCGATGCGGGACGGGCCCTGCGCCGGGGCACCGTGTTCGATGGCGTTCATCACCAGCTCGCTGGCGATCAGGCCCAGGGGCACGGCGGTGTCATGCGGCAGCGGCAGGCTGTCGGCCTGAACCTCCAGCGCGACATCGCCCGCGCCCGCGACCTGGACCACGTCATGAAGCACCTCGCGCAGATAGTCGGCCGCGTCCAGTGTCTGCATGTCGGGCGAATGCAACCGCCGCTGCAGCAGCGAGATCGAGCGGATGCGCGTCTGCGACGCCACCAGCGCCTGGCGCGCGGTCTCGTCCGAGACCTGCTGGCTTTGCAGGCGCAGCAGCGCCGCGACCGTGGACAGGTTGTTCGAGATGCGGTGCTGCAGCTCCGAGAACATCAGGCTGCGGGCATGGGCCAGCCCGCTGGCCCGGCGTTCCGCGGCGGCGCGCTGTTCCAGCGCGCGTCCGGCGGCGGTGATGAAGATCACGTCCGTCGCGATGATCAGCGTATAGAGCCCAAGCGCCAGCACAGCCCCCGACGTGATTGCCACGCTGTTCAGCGGTTCGATGAAGAAATACCATGCGATCAGCCCGCAGGCCACGCCCACCGCCAGCCCCGCCCGCAGCGACGCAAAGACCAGCGTCAGCATCACCGCCGGAAAGAAGGTCAGGAACGGAAAGCCCGGCGGCAGCGCCCGGTCCAGCGCAAAGCGCAGCGCGGTGGACACTGCGATGGCCGTCAGCGCCAGCGCCACCTGCAGCCGCACCGAACGGCGCGCCATCAGCGCGCGCCCCAGCCCGTGCAGCAGCCGGTCGGTCAGGCTCTGCGGCGGGCCCTGCGTCATGATCTGTCCCCCGATGCCGGCACGAATGGCCCGTTGCGCGGCATTCTAGCAAGCACGCCGTTCCGGCCAATGCCAGAAAACGACCGGCGGGGAAACCCCGCATGGCGCGCGCCGCCGCATGCGGGTGTCATGCGCGCTGGTCCTTGGCGGTGCCCACGATGACATGGGTCACGATGGTGGTCAGCTCGGTAAAGCCGCCCAGCACCTCGTGGTGGAACTGCTTGTAGCTGGCCAGGTCGCGGCATTCGACGCGCAGCAGATATTCGACCGTGCCGGTGATGTTGTGACATTCGACGACCTGCGGGGCTGCGGCGCAGCGCGCCTCGAAGGCCAGCTGAACCCGCGCCGTGTGCCGCCCCAGCCCCACCAGCACGAAGGCGGCAAAGCCGATCTGGCGCGCCTCCGGGCCCAGAACGGCGCGATAGCCCGCGATGACGCCGCGCCTCTCCAGCGCCTCGACCCGACGCTGGCAGGTCGAGGCCGACACCCCCACGCGCTGCGCCAGGGCCTGATGGGTGATTCGACCCTCTGTGGTCAGGATATGCAGGATCTTGTCGTCGATTGCGTCCATCACGGGTCTTTCCTGCAGATGAGTCGCCATCATCGCGCGGAATACGGACATCCGCCAGCCCCGCCATGCCATGCTGCACCGACGGATCACGGACAGGAGACAGGCATGGATGCGCTGATCGGGCTGGCGGCATTTGCGGCGGCAACCACCGTCACGCCGGGGCCGAACAACACGATGCTGATGGCCACCGGCGCCAATCGCGGGCTGCGGGGCAGTTGGCCGCATATGGGGGGCATCATGCTGGGCTTTGCGGTCATGGTGCTGGCGCTTGGGGCGGGTCTGGCGCCCGCGGTCGAAGGGCGGCCCGGCTTGCGCGCCGCGATGCAGGCGGCGGGGCTGGCCTATGTGGCGTGGCTGGCCTGGCGCATCGCGCGCGCCGCGCCGCCCGGACAGGCGCGGGCGGCACGGCCCGTGACGCTGTGGCAGGCGGCAGCGTTCCAATGGGTCAACCCCAAGGCCTGGGCGATGGTCCTGGCGGCCTTGGCCACGCATGGGGCGGTGCCGGGCGGCCCGGTGACGGTGGCGCTGGTCTTTGCCGCCATCGGGCTGCCCTGTCATCTGCTGTGGGTGCTGGCGGGCGCGCGCATCGCAAGGCTGATCGCGGACCCCGCGCGGCTGCGGCTGTTCAACGGCGCGATGGCGGTCCTGCTGGTGGGGTCAATGCTGCCCGTCCTGCTGTGACGCGCAAAAAGACGCCCCCATGCGGAGGGATCGCAGGGGGGCGTCGGGTACCATGAACGGCAACGGCCGGACCCGCATCGCGGGCCCGGCATGGGATCACATCGCGGGCAGGACGGTCAGGTCGCGGATCTGGCCCTCGGCCTCGATCGTGCCGGCGGCGGTGGCGGCGCCGGTCTCCAGATCGACCGAATGGATGGTGTTGTTGGTCACCAGCCAGGCCATGTTGGCGCCCTCGGCATCGGTCTGCACGTCAAAGGCCATCGCCTCGCCGGGGTTCTCGACGTTCAGCATGCCGATGGTGGCCAGCGTGCCGTCATTGGGCGCCGTCTGCTGCAGCAGCGCGCCCAGCCCTGCGTCGATGTTGTACATCGCGGTCGCATCCGGCGTGCCATAGCTGTTGATATAGGCGGCGGCGGCGACCATCGGGCTGGCTTCGGCGTTCTCGTCCTCGGCGGTCCAGTTCAGGCTGCCGTCCACGGTGACCTCGCCGGTGTCCACGTTCACGCGGTGGTTGGTGGTGCCGGTCATGAAGCGCAGGCGGTCGGCCATCGGGTTGAAATCGACGATCACCGGCATGTCGGTCACGTCCAGCGGCGTGTCCATGGTCGACAGCTCGGTCGCGGCGCCGGTCGCGGTGTCGATGGTGACGATGCGCATGTCATCGGTCACGCCGACCAGCGTGTTGTTCGACGGGCGCAGGTCGATGCCCAGCAGGCGGTCGACGCCCTCGACCTCCATGGTGCCGGTGACCTCCAGCGTCTCGGTGTCGAACATCACCAGGGTGCGGTCGTCGGTCAGGCCGACGCCGGTCGCGGCAGCCGCCGCCGAAATGGACAGCGCGAGGGCAGAGGTCGAGAATGCAGCAATGCGAAACATGGGGATGTTCCTTTCGGTTCAGCTTCTGTCACAGGCGGCGCGTGTCGCCGTCCTTAATGTGGGTGACGCGCCGGATGGGAAACCGGATGCAGAAAAAAAGCACGCACCCCCAAATTCTTTCGCGGCCCGCCCCGCCGATCCTGCGGGCGGTTGCAACCCGGCCGCGCTTTGCGGCAGAAAGGGGAACCAGAACAGGGGGCTTTCGTGACCGAAGACGCCGAACAGCGCAACCGCCGGCTGGACCGCGCCGTGACCGACTGCGCCGAGGGCCGCCCCCAGGGCATCGACGCCATCCTGGAGCTGGAGGGCCCGCGCCTGCTGGGGCTGGCCCGCCGCATCCTGATCCGTCACGACCTGGCCGAGGAGGCGTTGCAGGACGCGATGGTCATGGTGTGGCGCAAGGCCGCGCAGCAGCGGCAGGCCGACGGCTCGGCCCGCGGCTGGATCTATGCGATCCTGCGCAACCGCTGCCTGACGATCCTGCGCGACGGCGCGCGCCTGTCCAGCCTGTCCCCCGATGAGCTGACCCGCATGCAGGAGGCCCGCCAGGAGCTGGTGTCGGACGACGACTGGAAGCTGCTGGCCGGCAAGGGACGGCTTGGCGAATGCCTGGATGCGCTGGACGACCCGGCGCGGCGCGCGATCCTGTTGGCGCATGTCGCGGGCTACAGCCACGGAGAGATCTCGGCCCGCCAGGGGGTGCCGCTTGGCACGGCTAAATCATGGATCCGGCGTGGCCTGGCCTCGCTGCGGGAGTGTCTGTCATGAATGCCTTTCGCGATGACGTGACCGCCTTTGCCGACGATTATGTGCTGGGCCTGATGTCGCCCACCGAGACCGAGCTGTTCGAGGCGCTGATGGCCGCCGACCCCGCCCTGGCCGCCCATGTCGCCCGCCTGCGCGACCAGCTGCTGCCGCTGGACCTGTCGGCCGAGGCGCTGGCCCTGCCCCCCGGTTTCGCCGACCGCCTGCAGGCGATCATCGCGCGCACGCCCCAGGACGGCGCGCCCCTGCCGCTGTCGGGCGACCCCACGGTCGCGCCGGTGCCCGCCAACCTGCCCCGCGCGCCGCGCCGCTGGCTGGCGGGGCTGGCCGCGTCGCTGGTGCTGGGCCTGGCCTTAGGCTTTGGCGGCGCCATGCAGCGCCCCGCCCCCGCGCCCCAGGTCGTGGCCGTGCTGCTGGACGATCAGGGCCAGCCCCGCGCCATCATCGAGGATTACGGCATTGAGACCGCGCAGATCCGCTTTGTGTCGGATGTCGAGGTCCCGCCGGGCTTTGCGATCCAGGCCTGGACCCTGCCCTCGGTCGAGATGGGGCCACGCTCGCTCGGGGTGCTGGACGGGCCGCGGGCGGCGTCGCTGGCGGGGCCGGACCTGCCCGCCCCCGCCGATGCCCAGCTCTATGAGATCACGCTGGAGCCTGCGGGCGGCTCGCCCACCGGGCGCCCGACCGGGCCGATCATCGCCAAGGGGCTGGCCGCCGCGCAGGACATCTGACCGCAGCCAGGGAACGCGCGGCGCTTTTGCCGGTTGAGGGGGGGAACGCAACCCTGCAAGGGACCGATGCCCCCCATGACCGACCGCCCCGGCCTGACCTGCGACGTGGCCGTGATCGGTGCGGGGACCGCAGGCCTTGCCGCCGAACGCGCCGCGCGCAAGGCTGGTGCCCGCACCCTGCTGATCGACCCGGAATTCCGTGGCACGCTGTGCGCCAACACGGGCTGCATGCCGTCCAAGCTGCTGATCGCGGCGGCCCATGCCGCCCATGCGTCGCGCCGCGCGCCGGTCTTTGGCGTGCGTCCGGGCGACCCGGTCATCGACGGCCCCGCGGTGATGGCCCGCGTGCGGGCGGAACGCGACCGCTTTGTGGCCTTCACCCGCGAGGGGCTGGACGATCTGCCCCAGGGGACCATGATCCGGGCGCGTGCGCGATTTGTCGCACCCACCCGGCTGGCGCTGTCAGACGGGCGCCAGGTCCAGGCGGGCGCGGTGGTCATCGCCACCGGATCGACCGCGCTGGTGCCCGGCCCCTTCCGGGATCTGGGCCCGCGCATCCTGACCAACGAGACCGTGTTCGAGCTGCCCGACCTGCCCGCCAGCCTGGCCGTCATCGGCGGCGGCCCCATCGGGCTGGAGCTGGCGCAGGCGATGGGCCGCCTTGGCGTGCCGGTGACGCTGTTCGATCAGGGCGACCGCCTTGGCAAGGCGCGGGGCGATGCGGTCCATGACGCGCTGCGCACGGCCGTGGCGCGCGACATCACCCTGTGCCTGGGGGTTAAGACGACGCCCGAACCCGCCGATGACGGCATCCGCATCCGCTGGTCTGGCGCGTCGCAGGGCGCGCAGGTCTTCAGCCATGTGCTGGTCGCCACGGGCCGCCCGCCGAACCTGGAGGGGCTGGACCTTGCGGCCTCGGGGCTGGCGCTGGACGATCACGGCACGCCGGTCTTTGACCGCCTGACGATGCAATGCGGCGATGCGGCCATCTTCATCGCAGGCGACGCCGATGCCGATGCGACGCTCTTGCACGAGGCCTCGACCGAGGGCGCCATCGCCGGGCGCAATGCCGCGACCCATCCCGATGTGACGCCGGGCACGCGCAGCCCGGCCTTTGCGCTGACCTTCACCGACCCGCCGCTGGCCTCGGTCGGCGCGGGGCCGGGCGATGGCGTGATCTGCGGCCACAGCGACTACGGCAACCAGGGCCGCGCCCGGACCGAGGCGCGGGCCGAGGGCGTGATGACCATCCATGCCGACGCCCAGGGCCGCCTGATCGGCGCCGATCTGTGCTGTCCGGGGGCCGAGCATCTGGCCCATCTGCTGGCCTGGGCCGTGCAGTCGGGGGCCACGGCATCGGGCCTGCTGGAAATGCCTTTCTATCATCCGACCCTGGAAGAAGGCATGAAGGCCGCGCTGCGCCAGATCTGCCGCGAAACCCGCCAGCCCGAACCCGACAGCCGCGATTTCGGCCAGGCCCCCGGCGCATGAGGTGACCGAATGACCGAAGCGATCCACGATCTTGACCACGGCTTCTGGACGATCCGGGGCGATCTGCGCATCGGCGGCGTGCTGAATGTCGGCACGCAGGCGGCGCTGGTGCGGCTGTCCACGGGGCGGTTCGTGATGCTGGACAGTTATCCGCTGACGGGGGCTGTGCGCGATCAGGTGATGGCGCTGACCGATCAGGGCCGCGCCATTCAGGCGGTGCTGAACCTGCACCCTTTCCACACGCTGCATTGCGCGACCATCGCCCGCGACCTGCCCCATGCGGCGCTGTTCGGCGCGCATCGCCACCGCCTGCGCCACCCCGATCTGGATTGGCGCCCCGAGCCCGTCGAATCGCCCGAAGTTCAGGACATGTTCGCCGACGATCTGGTCCTGTCCCTGCCGCGCGGCATCGACTATGTCAGCCGGAACGAACGCGTCCATGCCGGATCGCTGCTGGCCTGGCACCCGGCCAGCCGCACGCTGCATGTCGATGACACGATCAACCTGATGCCGGTGCCGGGCCTGCTGCGCCGCCTGTTCCCCGAACCGCGCGTCTTTCTGCACCCGACCCTGCCGCAGGCGCTGCTGCCCCGCGCGGGCGCGGTGCGCGATTTCCGCGACTGGCTGCACGGGCTGGCGGCGCTGACGCGCGATTTACGCTGGCTGTGCGCGGCCCATTCCGGCCTGCGCGAATTCGCGCCCGGTCAGTTCAAGGACGAACTGCTGGCCGCCTTTCGCCGGGTCGAGGACAAGCTGGCCCGGACCGAGGCGCAGCGCGGCTGATCTTGCCTTCCGCCCCGCGCCGCTGTCAGATCGCGGCAAAACGGGGGGACGACGATGATCGACATGGGACAATTGCCCGACGGGCGGCGGGTGCAGGCCGTGGACCTGCAATCGGGGCGCCTCAGGGCGCGGGTGCTGACCCTGGGCGGCATCATTCAGGACCTGCGGCTGGACGGGGTCGATCGCCCGCTGGTCCTGGGCCATCCCGACCCCGCCGCCTATCTGGACCCGTTCCGCCATGTGGGCGCGCTGGTCGGGCGGTTCGCGAACCGCATCGCGGGGGCACGGTTCCGCCTGTCGGGGCGCGATCACGCGGTCGACGCGAACGAGGCGCCGAACTGCCTGCATGGCGGCAGTGCGGGTGCCTCGGTCCGGCTGTGGCGGATCACCCGCGCGGCCCCCGATGCGGTGAGCCTGGCGCTGGATTTCACCGACGGAGAGATGGGCTTTCCCGGCGCGATGCAGGCCCTGGCCACGCTGAGCCTGTCGGATGTGGGTGGCGTGGCGGGCGTGACCGTGGCGCTGCAGGCCACCGCGACGCGGCCCACGCCCTGCAACCTGACGCATCACGGATACTGGACCCTGTCGCCCGACGGGTCCGGCGACCACCTGCTGCAGGTCGCGGCGGACCGCTATCTGCCGGTCGATGACGCGCTGATCCCGCTGCCGGATGCGCCTGCGTCGGTCGCGGGCACGCGGTTCGATTTCCGAACGGCCCGGCCCCTGGGTCGCGCGGGGCTGGACCATTGCTTCTGCCTGTCGGACGACCACCAGCCGCTGCGCGAGGTGGCGCGGTTGACCGCCCCCGACCTGCGGCTGCGGGTGCTGACCACCGCGCCGGGGCTGCAGGTTTATGACGGCGCGCATTTCCCCGATGCGGGCCTGCCCGGCCACCCGGGCCAGACGGCCCGCCCGCAATCCGCCGTGGCCTTCGAGGCGCAGGAATGGCCCGACGCCCCGAACCGCCCCGACTTCCCGCCCACGATCCTGCGCCCCGGCACCGTCTGGCGGACCGAGACGCGCTATCTGCTGGACCGTCCCTAGCCGACCGTGACCGTGGCCTGACCGTCCGGGAATTGCGGGTGCCGCGCGGTGATGCGGACCTGACCGACCTCTCCGGTCAGGCGCAGCAGCAGGCCCGTCGTGCCCCCCTGCAGCATGCGCAGGTCGGGGCCGATCAGCCGCGCGGGGCCGTCCACCGTGACCGCGATGCCCGCATCCAGGAAGGGCAGCCGGTTGCCCGCCTGGTCCAGCGCGCGCAGCATCACCCGCAGGTCGATATCCGCATCCGCCGGCAGCGCGTCGCGGTCGGGCGCGACCTGCAGCGTTGTGGGCAGCGGGTCGGCCACATAATCGCGCACCGCGACCTGTTCGCCCTTCAGCCAGCCGGTGATGCGGCCCGGATGCCAGCTCATGCCCCACTGGCCCAGCTCCTCGGCGCTGATATGGCGGTGGTCGATGATGACGGGCGGATGCGGCAGATGCGGGAACCGGGCGCGGTCGGGGCCCACGCGGCGGGTGACGCCCGCGCATTCGAATTCGACCTCGTCACAGTTGGTCAGGATGATCAGGGGCAGGACGCCGCCGATATTGCGCTCTCCGCGCGCCCAGAAGGTCACAGGCTCCATCACGATGCCTTCGGCGGGCGGCTTCTGGCTGCCATAGGCATGGGCCGCGAATTTCGGCTCTCGCCAGATGTCCATGACCCCGTGATGGCAGATGCGGTCGCCCGCGCCGAAATCCTTGTGCGTGTTGTAATCGAAAATGCACCAGCCGATGCATCCCGAGATCGCCGGATCGCCATGGGCAGCGTTCAGCACCTCAAGGTGGCGGATCACATGCTCCATCTGGCGCAGCTCCGGGTCATGCGCCTTGGTCGGGAACATGTGGCCGTTATATTCGGTGACCAGATAGGGGACAGGTTTCTTGATGCCCGTAACCTCTTCCACCGGGCGCAGTGGGGTGCGCGGCCGGTTGATCAGCGGCAGCTCGGATTCGTCCAGGATGAAATCGTTCATCGTATAGACATCCTCCAGCAGCTCGCTGTCGGTGATGCAGCGCACGCCGCCGATGGCCCGCGTCGGGTCCAGCTCGCGCGCCAGCGCGGCGGCGCGCGCCTAGAAATCGTGGCTGTCCCGGCTTTCGTTGATGCGCACGCCCCAGATGACGATGCTGGGATGGTTCCAGTCGCGGGTGATCATGGCGCGCACGTTGTCCACGCTGCGGTCCTGCCAGGCCTCGTCGCCGATATGCTGCCAGCCGGGGATCTCCTCGAACACCAACAGCCCGATCTCGTCGCAGCGGTCCAGGAACCATGGGCTTTGCGGATAATGCGAGGTGCGGACCATGTTGCAGCCCAGATCATGGCGCAGGATCTCGGCGTCGCGCTCCTGCGCGTGTCGGCCCGCGGCATAGCCCTGATGCGCCCAAGCCTGATGCCGGTTCAGCCCGCGCAGCTTGATCGGCTGGCCGTTCAGCAGGAACCCCTGCGGCGTCCATTCCGCGGTGCGGAAGCCGAAGCGGTGCGTGGTCACGTCACCGCTGTCGGGCAGGGTCAGTTCCACCGTATAGAGCTGCGGGTTGTCAGTGGACCACAGCGACAGGCCGGTCAGGCCCGACAGGGTCAACTCGCCCTCGCCCTCCACGGTGGCGATCTCACGATCACCGTCCAGCAGGCAGGCGCGGATCGGGCCGGGGGCGGTGACCTCGGGGCGGATCACGGCGGTCTTGGCGTCCGACAGCGCGTCGGGCGTCAGGATGCGGGCATTGGTCAGGTGCCGTTCGGGCAGCACCATCAGCCAGACATCGCGATAGATCCCCGCATAGGTCAGATAGTCGATCTGCGCGCCAAAGGGCGGGATGGCGGGGTTTTCCGACCCGTCGATCCGCACCGTGACCAGATTGTCGCCGGGGCGCAGATGGTCGGTCAGATCGGCCACAAACGGCGTATAGCCGTCGGGATGCGCCACGACCTGGACCCCGTTCACCCAGACTACATTGTCGGCCATCGAACCGTCAAAGCGCAACTGCACCCGGCGGCCCGCCCATGCGTCATCCCACGCGATCACGCGCTGATAGGTGAAGGGGCGCTGATAACAGGCCTCGTCGAAATAGCTCAGCGGCAAGTCGACGGCGTTATGCGGCAGCGTCACCGACGCGCCCGAAAGCGGCGCGGCAGGGTCGGCGGCCCCTTCAGCAAAGATCCAGCCGTGGTTCAGTTTTTCGATGGTCCGCATGTTCACCACTCCGCAAAGCTGCCGTCGGCATGGCGCCAGACGGGGTTGCGCCAGCGGTGCCCTTGGGCGGCCATCTGGCGGACCTTGTCCCCGTTCACCTCGATGCCCAGACCCGGCCCTTGCGGGATCGTGACGAAGCCGTCGTCATAGGCAAAGACCGACGGGTCGGTCAGATAATCCAGCAGGTCGCTGCCCTGATTATAGTGGATGCCAAGCGACTGTTCCTGGATGAAGGCGTTATAGCAGACCGCGTCCAGCTGAAGGTTCGCGGCCAGCGCGACGGGTCCAAGCGGGCAGTGCAGCGCTAGCGCCACGTCATGCGCCTCGGCCATGGCGGCGATGCGATAGGTTTCGGTGATGCCGCCCGCATGGCTGGGATCGGGCTGGATGATGTCAACATAGCCGCCCTGCAGGATCGCCTTGAAATCCCACCGGGAATACAGGCGTTCCCCAAGCGCGATGGGGGTGGAGCAGTGGTTCGCGATCTCGCGCAGCGCCTCGGCATGTTCCGACAGGACGGGTTCCTCGATGAACATCAGGCGGAAGGGTTCCAGCTCACGCGCCAGAACCTTGGCCATCGGGCGATGCACCCGGCCGTGGAAATCGATGCCGATCCCGAAATCGGGGCCCATCTCCTCGCGGATGGCCTGCACGCGCTCCAGGACCTGATCGACCTTGGCGTGGCTGTCGACGAACTGCATCTCCTCGGTGCCGTTCATCTTGACGGCGGTAAAGCCCCGGTCGCCGCAATCGCGCGCCATCCGCGCGGTGTCGCCCGGACGGTCGCCGCCGATCCAGCTATAGACGCGGATGCGGTCGCGCAGCTGCCCGCCCAGCAGGGCATGGACCGGCACGCCCAGATCCTTGCCCTTGATGTCCCACAGCGCCTGATCCAGCCCCGCGATGGCCGACATGTGGATGCCGCCGCCGCGATAGAAGCCGGCGCGATACATCACCGTCCAATGGTCCTGGATCAGGCGCGGGTCGCGGCCGATCAGATAGTCCGACAGCTCCTCGACGCAGGTGGCGACAGAGGCGGCGCGGCCCTCCAGAACGGGTTCGCCCCACCCGCTGATGCCCGCGTCGGTGCTGATCTTGACGAAGCACCAGCGGGGCGGAACGATGAAGGTCTCGACGGCGGTGATTTTCATGGGCGGTCCTCAGAATTGGGGGCCTCGAAGGCGGGGGCCGCGTGCTGGCGGCCCGTCAGGAAGGCATCGGCGACCAGACGCAGCGGCGCCAGGTCCAGATCGCTGTCGCCCGCCGCGACCAGATCGCGGAAGCGGGCGTAAAGGCGGGAATATTCGCGGTTCTCTCCGGCGGTCTGCAGGCCCGGCGCGGTGAAGCGCGCGCCCCCTTCGGAGAGGGTCGCCGCGCCCGCATCGGTGTCAAAGGCGATCTGCCATGTCTCTCCCCCCGTCACGCGCCAGTCGAAATGCGCGGCGATGGGATGGCCCGCCTCCAGGCTCAGATCGGCCGCGATGGGGGTCTGGCGGTTCGCGGGCACATGCAGGTCGGCATCGACCAGCCGCACGCCGGGGATCAGCGCGGTCAGGATCGACAGCGCGTTGATGCCGGGGTCAAAGACGCCCAAGCCGCCGGGCTGCCAGATCCACTCCTGCCCCGGATGCCATTTGCGCACATCCTCGCACCAGTCGATGCGGACGGCGCGGATGCGTGTCCGGGCCAGCCAGTCGCGGGCGGTATCCACCGCCGCCGCCTCGCGCGAGTGCCAGGTGGCGTAAATCGTGACGCCCTGGCGCGCGGCCTCGGCCTCAAGGACGGCCATCTCGGACAGGGTGGCGCCGGGGGGTTTCTCCAGCATCAGGTGGCGGCCTGCGCGCAGCACCGCCATCGCCTGATCGAACCGCCCCTGCGGCGGGGTGCACAGCGACACCGCGTCCACATCACCCAGCATCTCGGCCACGTCGCGATGGTTCGCGACGCCGTCCAGTGTCGCATTGCGGCTGGCGATGGCGGTCAGCGTCACACCATCGGTCGCGGCAATGGCGGGCAGGTGCTGGGCGCGCGCGATGGTGCCCAGACCCACAAGTCCGATGCGCAGGCTCATCTCAGCCGCTGCCCGGTCTGGGCGTCGAAATAGAACGCATGTGCCGGATCAAAGGTCAGGCCGACGCTGCCGCCGCCCGCCGGGTCCAGACGCTGCGTGGTCTGCACGATCAGCTTTTCGCCCGAGGGCGCGCGCAGATGCGCGAAGGTCGTGCCGCCCAGATTCTCGGCCAGTTCCACCCGGAAAGGGCCGTCGGCAGTCAGGGTCAACGCGTCGGGGCGCAGCCCGATCTCGACCGCGCGGCCATCAGTCAGGGCGGGGCTGGTGGCGGGCAGGGTCGCGTCAAAGGCGGCCGTCACGACCTGTCCGCCCTGCACGCGCCCGGCCACGAAATTCATCGCCGGGCTGCCGATAAAGCCCGCGACAAAGCGGTTGTCGGGGTCGTCATAGAGCCGCATCGGGCTGCCCACCTGCTCGATCCGGCCCGCGCGCAGGACGACGATCTTGTCGGCCATGGTCATCGCCTCGACCTGGTCATGGGTGACATAGATCATCGTCGCGCCCAGCTCTCGGTGCAGGCGCGCGATCTCGGCGCGCATCTCGACGCGCAGCTCGGCATCCAGGTTGGACAGCGGCTCGTCGAACAGGAACACCTTGGGGCCGCGCACGATGGCGCGCCCGATCGCCACGCGCTGACGCTGACCGCCCGACAGGTTGGCGGGCTTGCGGTCCAGCAGCGGGTCAAGCTTCAGGATGCGGGCGGCCTCGGCCACTTTGGCGGCGATCTGGGCCTTGGGGTGGCCGTTCATCTTCAGGCCAAAGCCCATGTTCTGGGCGACCGTCATATGCGGATAAAGCGCATAGGTCTGGAACACCATCGCCACGCCCCGGTCGGCGGGGTCGGCATGGGTGACGTCCTGGGCCTCGATGCGGATCTCTCCGGCGCTGGTCTCCTCCAGGCCCGCGATCATCCGCAGCAGGGTCGACTTCCCGCAGCCCGAGGGGCCGACAAAGACGCAGAACTCTCCCTGATCGACCTCCAGGTCGACGCCGTGAATGACCCGCACGGGGCCGAAATCCTTGGTGACGCGGCTTAACTGGACGCCGGACATGGCAACCTCATGCTTGCTTGTGTTCGGGGAACCGCCAGGTGTCGGCGGTCGCGGCGATCTGGGCCGCTGCTTGGGTGACGGGACCGGCCAGCGCCAGCAGTTGCGCGCGGCTGGTCGTGGCCGTGGTGGTGGTGACCGAAATCGCGCCCAGCACCCGCCCGGTGCCCGACAGGATCGGTGCCGCGATGCAGGCGATGCCGATCTCGTGCTCCTCGTCGTCCAGGGCATAGCCGCGCTGGCGGATGCGAACCAGTTCTGCGCGCAGCGCCTCGGGCGTGGTCAGGGTGTTGGGCGTATGCGCGTGATAGGACTGCCGAGACAGGGCGGCGGCCAGCTTGTCCTCGGGCAGATGGGCCAGCATCGCCTTGCCCACGCCGGTGCAATAGGCGGGGCCGACCTTGCCCGATTGGGCGAACATCTCGACCGGCAGCTTGGCGTTGCGCTTGTCCACATAAAGGACCGCGCCGTTGTCCAGCTGCGCCAGATGCACCGTCTGGCCCAGATCGACCGCCAGCCGGTCCAGCACCTCCTGCGCTAGGGGCGCCAAGCTGGACTGCGCCCAGGCCGCATGGGCCAGCCGCACCAGCCGCATGCCGGGGGCATAGGTCTGGCGGTCGTCGTCATAGGCCAGCATGTCCTGATGCGTCAGCGCCTGCAGGAACCGGTACAGCGTCGCCTTGGGCAGGCCCGCCATCGGCAAGATCTCGGCAAAGCGCACCGGCCGCCCGAAGGCCGCCACCAGGTCCAGCACGGCCAGCGTGCGGCCCACGGTGCCGTCGGTCGTCTCGCGTCCCTGCCCTGTCACGGCGTCCTCCCTCGTTGTTGACAGGCTATGCGATTCGCAGCATAGTTTCAATATTCAAAACTAAGTTTCATTATGTGGAACCAAAATGGGAGGGAGACCATGGTCCATCTGAGAAAAGGGCTGGTGCTGGCGATGCTGCTGTCCACCGCCGCCCCCGCCTTTGCCAAAAGCCGGGTTCTGGTGTTCAACAGCAACGCATCCGACCCCGCCCCCAAGGCCGCGTTCGAGCAGCTGGTCGCGGATTTCGAGGCCGAGAACCCCGAGATCGACGTGCAGGTGAACACCTTCGACCACGAGGGCTACAAGACCGCGATCCGCAACTTTCTGACCGCCGATGCGCCCGATGTGGTGTTCTGGTTCGCAGGCAACCGCATGCGCCCCTTTGTCGATGCGGGCCAGTTCATGGACGTGTCGGATGTCTGGGCGGAACACGGGCTGACCGACAGCCTGTCCTCGACCCTCTCGGCGATGACCATCGACGACAAGCAATGGGGCGTGCCCTTCACCTATTATCAGTGGGGCGTCTACATGAACCGCGACGTCTATGCGCAGGTGGGCGTCGAGCCCGCCGACACATGGGAGGGGTTCCTGGC
>ERZ778021.2263-NODE-2263-length-17836-cov-5.817164_pt1 | contig 17836 bp, 20 predicted proteins | sample MGYA00375751_ERZ778021 | MGnify/ENA primary metagenome ERZ778021 (study PRJEB29350, sample SAMN05389814) | bioreactor metagenome | isolation source: Thiocyanate stock bioreactor | place: South Africa: University of Cape Town | collected 2013-08-29 ... | reverse complement strand
CCTCTCGTAGGCGGTCACAGCCTGCCCGGACCGCCTACGAGAGGGCCGGGTCCTTTGGCCGTCCTTCGCTCGTCCCCTTCCGACCCACCTACAGGTCGAGGCGCTTGTACAACCGCGGGTCGTTGGAGACGAGGCCGTCGACGCCCATCTCGACCAGCTTGCGCATGCGCGGCTCGTCGTCGACGGTCCAGGCGATCAGCTCGACGCCGGCGCGCCTGCAGATGCCGGCCAGGCGCTCGCTGACCAGGGGGTGGTAGACCCACATCGCGTAGACGCCGAATTTGGGCAGCTTGTCGGCGGCCAGGCCGGGCAGTTGGAGGCGCATGCCGGCGAGGGCGACCTGGAGGGCCGGTTTCGCCCAGGGGCGCCTGGTCCAGTCGCGGCGCGTCTTCGGGAAGGTCCAGCCGCGGCGGAGGTTCGGTTCCAGTTCGAGCACACGTTTCAGCGTGTGCATCTCCATCGTCGAGATCATCGCCCGATCGATCAGGCCGCGCTCCCTCAGGGCTGCGACGAACTCCTCCTCGCGCCCCGGCAGCTTGATGTCGAGGTCGATCTCGACCTTGTCCAGCGGCGGGACGAGGAAGGCGTCCAGGGCCGCTCCTCCGGCGGCAGGTGCGCGTCCTCGAGCCAGAGGACGTCGAACTCGATCGTGTCGACCCCCGCCTCGACCGCCGCGCGGAAGCTCTCCAGGGTGTTCCCGGGCGCGATCAGGTCGGCCCCCTTGTGGCCGACCAGCCGCACGGGATCTAGAAGAGCTGGTTCTCGCCGGCGAAGATCTCGGAGACCGAGTCGTCGGTGAAGATCCGGCGGATCGAGTCGGCGAAGGTGCCGGCGGTCGAGAGCACGGTGATGTTGTCGGGGGCGCCGGGGCGCAGCGGCAGGGTGTCGGTGACGACGATCCGCTCGATCGCCGAGGCGGCCAGGCGCTCGTAGGCGGGGCCGGAGAAGACCCCGTGGGTGGCACAGGAGATGACCCGCGCGGCGCCCTCGTCGAGGACGGTCTCGGCAGCCGCGACGAGGGTCCCGGCGGTGGCGATCATGTCGTCGACCAGGACCGCGGTCTTGCCCTTCACGTCGCCGACCACGTAGCCGATCTCGGCGACCGCCTGGGCGGGCCGCTCCTTCTCCATCACCGCCCACTGGGTGCCGATCCGGCGGGCGAAGTTGCGCGCCGTCTTCACCCGGCCGGCGTCCGGCGAGACGATCACCAGCTCGTCGCTCATTTCCTGGTCGATGAACCACTGGGTGAGCATCGGCATCGCGGTCATGTGGTCGACCGGGACGTGGAAGAAGCCCTGGACCTGGCCCGCGTGGAGGTCCATCGTGAGGACGCGGTCGACGCCGACCGCCTCCAGGCATTTGGCGACGATCCGCGCCGTGATCGGCTCGCGCGGGGCCGACTTCTTGTCCTGGCGGGCGTAGCCATACCAGGGCATCACGGCGATGATCCGGTGGGCGGAGGCGCCCTGGGCGGCGTCGATCATCGTCAGCAGCTCGACCAGCGAGTCGTTCGGGGTCATCCCGGTCTGCTCGTTGCCGCAGGTCGACTGGACGAGGAAGACGTCGGCGCCGCGGATCGACTCCTCGTAGCGGCAGTAGACCTCGCCGTCGGCGAAGGTCTTCAGGGTGACGTTGCCGAGCTCGATTTCGAGTTTGGCGGCGATTTTCGTCGCCAGCTCGCCGGAGCTGCGCCCGCCGAAGACCATCATCCGCTTCGAGTAGTCGTGCGAGATCGCCGTCGTCGCCATCGGCCCCTCCTCAAGCATGCTCAAGAATCCTGCTCCTCTCGCATCTTCGCCGCCTTTTCTGCCGCGTAGCCGTCGATATTGCGTTGCGCGTTCTCACTGACGGCAAGAGCCCCGTCCGGGACATCGTCCTTGATCACCGCGCCGGCGCCAGTGTAAGCGGAGTCGCCGACCTCAACCGGGGCGATCAGCATCGTGTCCACCCCGATCCGCACGTCGCGCCCGACGGTCGTCCGGTTCTTCGTGAAGCCGTCGTAATTTGCGGTGATCGTCCCTGCCCCGAGGTTCGACCCGGCGCCGATGTCGGCGTCGCCGACGTAGGAGAGGTGCGGGACCTTCGCCCCCGCGCCGATGTGCGAGTTCTTGATCTCCACCGAGGCGCCCGCCTTCGAGCCCGCCTCCATCACCGTTCCGGGGCGGAGGTAGGTGAAGGGGCCCACGGCGGCATCCTCGCCGACCAGGGCGGTGTCGACGTGGGAGCGCAGAACGCTCGCCCGCGCCCCGATCTCGGTGTCGATCGCCGTCGTGTGAGGGCCGACCACGGCGCCGGCGCCGACCGTGGTCGCGCCGAGCAGGCTGGTCCCGGGCTCGATCCGGGCGTCCCGGCCGATCTCGACCCCGGCGTCGATCCAGGTCGAGGCCGGATCGACGATGGTCGCGCCGGCCAGCATGTGGGCCTCGAGCAGGCGCCGGCGGGCCTCGGCCTCGACCGCGGCGAGGTCGACCCGGTTGTTCACCCCCATCGTCACCGCGAGGTCGTCGGCGAGGTGGGCGGCGACCGCGAGCCCTTCCGCGCGCAGGGCCGGGAAGACGTCGGGCAGGTAGTACTCGCCCTGGGCGTTGTCGTTGGAGAGCCCGGCGAGAGCGGCGGCGAGCGGCGCCGCGTCGAAGGCGTAGGTGCCGGCGTTGATCTCCTTGATCGCCATCTGGGAGGCGTCGGCGTCGCCCGCCGCTTTCGCCTCGACCACCTTCTCGACCGAGCCGTCCTCGAGCCGGACGACGCGGCCGTAGGCGGCGGGGTCGTCGAGCTCGATCGTCAGCATCGTCGCCGCCGCGCCCGAGGCCGCGTGGGCGGCGAGCAGCGCGGCGATCGTGTCGGCGGAGATCAGCGGCACGTCGCCGGAGAGGACGAGGACGACCTCGGCCGCCTCGATCAACGGCAGGGCCGCGCGGATCGCCCCGCCGGTGCCGTCGGGCTGGGGCTGCTCGACCGTCTCGACCCCCTCGGGGAGCCCGGCCGAGATGTCGCGGCCCGGTGAGACGATCGCCGCCACCCGCCCGGCGCCGGCCTCACGCGCGGCGAGGATCGGCCATGCGACCATCGGCCGCCCACAGACGGGGTGGAGCATCTTCGGCGTCGAGGAGCGCATCCGCGTTCCCTCGCCGGCCGCCATGACCAGGACCAGAGGTGGTGCCACTTCCCGCAGAATATTCGCGCCGGATCGCCGGCGTCGGGATCAGCCGTCGCGCGAAAGAAATCAGGCGTCGCGCGAAAGCTCTTTGCCGACCGAGGCGACCGAGATCAGCGTCCAGCCGGCGAAGATCAGGTCGATGCCGACCAGCAGGCCGATCGCCCAATCGGCGCTGGAGGGGAACTTCACCAGCACCAGGATGCCGATGATCAGGCCGCAGATGCCGCTCAGGCCGACCCAGCCCGCGTTCGGCGTGCCGCGGCCCATGAAGGCGACGACCACCCGGGTCAACCCCATCAGCAGGAAGTAGATCCCCAGCACCAGGGTCAGCGTCAGGGTGCCGTTGTGGGGTTCGATGATCAGCCAGAGGCCGACGACGAAGGTGAGGAGCGCCCACGCCAGGCGGGCGAGGAAGCTGCCGACGCCGTGGGCGGCGAAGGCCGCGGCGGCGAGCACGGCGCTGATGACCACCAGGACGATGCCGATGAAGATCGCGGTGCCGAGGGCGAAGATCTCGGGCAGGATGATCGCGACGATGCCGACGCAGATCGCGACGATGCCGATCGTGCGCAGCGTGCGCCAGGTCTGAGCCAGGCCTGCGCGCACCTCGGGGTCGAGTGATGCTCCTCCGTACTCCATGGACAGGGACTCTATTCCGGGGGAAGGACTCGAACCCTCTCTTCCAGGACCAAAACCTGGCGTGCTGGCCGATTACACCACCCCGGATAGGGGGTCGCAGCGTAGCGCCAGCCGGTGCGTTCGCACTTATGGCCGCTATGCGGCCATAAGTGCGAACGCACTCCTACTCAGTCCTCGGCCGCACGGGCGACCTTGCCGCCGCCGGCGCCCGGCTCCAGCGCCGGGCCGCGCGGCGAGGCGATCCCCAGCACCCGCATCGCTTTCAGGCCGAGGCCGAGCTTCTCGCGGCCCTCGGTCGAGGAGACGTCGTGCCCGCACAGCTCGCGCACCCGCTCGAGGCGGTAGCGGATCGTGTGGCGGTGGGTGAAGAGCTGTTTGGCGGTGGCGGCGACGTTGCCGTCGTTGTCGAGGTAGGCCTCGACCGTGGCGACCAGCTCGGTCTCGTACTGCTCGTCGTAGTCGGAGAGCGGCTTGATCGTCTCGGCGTAGAAGCGTTCGAGCTCGGCCGGGTCGTCGCTCATCGCGGGCAGCAGCAGGCGGTAGGCGCCGGTGTCCTCGAAGGCGAGCAGCGGCCGGCCCTCGGCCTCGCCGACGTTGACCGCGAGGCGCGCCTCGGAGCCCGCCCGGTAGAGGTCGACCGGGTCGGCGGCGCGGCGGCTGCGGCCGATCGTGACGTGGAGGCCGTTGAGGCTGTCGGCGAGCTCGCGGGCGAGCCCGGGGGCGGGGGGGGCGAGGCGCTCGTCGTCCTCGGCGGGGACGATCACGGCGACCTCGGCGTGCGGCTCGGCGTCCTCTGTGGTCGCCGGCGCGCCGGGCGCGAGCGAGCGCAGGGCGCGCAGGGCGAGGGTGAGGACGCGGCTGCGCCACTCCCCCGCCTGCGCGGCGCGCGGCGAGGCGCGGAGGACGAGGACGCCGGCGCCGCGGTCGAGGTCGGCGCCCAGCTCGGCGCCGCGGGCGACGATATCGCCGCGGTCGGTGACCTTGCGCGAGAGGACGTCGGTGACGAAGGCGCCCGCCACCTCCTCGGAGGCCCATTCGGGGGAGCGCGAGCGCTCCAGCTCCAGCGCCAGCAGCGTCGTCACCATGCGGGCGATCGAGGGGGCGGGCGGCGCCTTGGCGCGGTAGCGGAGCTCCCCGACCGCGGCATCGGCGACGCGCAGCTCGACGATCGTCACCCCCTCGCCGCCGGAGAGCAACCGTTCCTCCTGGTCGGGGGAGGCGCCGGCGACCGCGAGGACGGCGCTGGAGCGGTCGATCATCGCCACGCTGGCGTCCAGCAGGCGGGCGGCGGCGCGGGCCACGGCGGGCAGCCCGGCCCCCGATTCGACCGCCTCGGAGAGCGCGTCGAGCAGCGTCGGATCTTCAGGAGCCACGCCGGTTTCAGCCTCTTTGGCGGATGCGGTCACCTATCCATTATTCCGATGGGAGCCCGAAATCGCCCTGGGGCGAGCGACGCGGGCGCCTCGCCTCAGGTGATGAATTCGTGGATTTCGGGCCAGTATTTGACGACGACCAAGCCGATCACGACGCCGCCGACGATCAACGCCGCGAGCACGAAGAGCGAGAGCAGGCCGGCCGCCGTCTTTTCCCAGAGCCGCCCGGCGCCGCTGAGCGCGGGGCTGAGGATCAGGGTGACGAAGGTGACCAGGCAGATCACCGCCGCGATCCCGAAGAGCACGTACTGATGCCCGATCTTGGCGAGGGCGAAGGGGATCACTCTTGGGGATTGTGGCGCAATTGGCTGACGACGAGGCCGATCGCGGCGCAGATCGAGAACGCGGCGGCGCCGAGGGCCCAGCCCGCGCTGACGTCGGAGAGGTAGTGAACGTCGAGGTAGACGCGGCTGAGGCCGACCAGGGCGGTGAGCACGATCCCGGCGACGACGACCAGGGTCGCCCGGGTCAGGCCGCGGCGGAGGCGGACGACGATCGTCGTCGCCAGCCAGACGTAGATCACCGAGTGGGCGGCGTGGCCGCTCGGGAAGGAGGAGCCGTGGGTGCCGACGAGCGGGTCGGGCGGGCGCGGCCGGCCGACCGCCGCCTTGATCTCGGTGAAGCCGATCTGGATCAGCACCATCCCGGCGAGCAGGACGCAGACCTCGGTCCATTTCCGTCGCCAGGCGAGCGCCGCCGCGCAGACCGCCGCCAGCGGCCAGACGAAGGCGCCCGAGCCGAGGAAGGTGATGACCTTGGAGAAGTCGGTCATGAAGCCGCAGCGCAGGGCTTCGGCGATTTCGACCGCGGTTTCGTCGCCAGGGGTCGGGCCGGGGTTTTCGGCGATCACGACGATGTAGGTGACGAGGACGAAGACGGCGACCGCGAGGATCGCCATCAGCGAGGTGAATTCGAGACCGAAGGAGCCGCCCGGGGTGAGGCGGTCGCCGAGGAAGCGCAGCTGGATCTCGTAGCGACGGCCGAGGGCGGTGATCCAGCGGGTCCAGGAGTGGTCGTCCAGCCAACGGACCGCCTCGCGGCGGTTCTCGGGGTCGCTCAGGTAGCGGGTCGCCCAGATCACCCCGACCACGACGACGATCAGCGTGCCGATCAGGAGGGCGCCTTTGCCGGCGTAGTCGATCGCGGTGTCGATCGAGCGCGAGAAGACGTACCCGATCACGATCACGACGCTGGTCCAGATCCCGCAGCCGAGCACGCTGTAGGGGAAGAACTGGCGGAAGCGCATGCCGGAGCTGCCGGCGATGAAGGGGGCGAAGGCGCGGACGAAGCCGACGAAGCGGCCGAGGAAGATCGTTTTGCCGCCGTGGCGGGCGAAAAAGTCCTCGACCTGCTCGAGGCGCTCGTGGGAGAAGCCGAAGCGGGGGCCGTGCCTAAGCAGGAAGTCGCGGCCGAGCCGGCGACCGAGGAAGAAGCTGGTGACGTCGCCGGCGCAGGCCATCGTCCAGGCGAGAGCGATCAGCACGTAGACGTTGATCGTCCCCTGGCCGGCGACGGCGCCGCCGAGCAGCATCACGGTCTCGCCGGGGGCGATCAATCCGATGAAGGCGCCGGTCTCGGCGAAGGCGAAGAAGCCGACCAGGGCGTAGGTCCAGGGGCCGAGCGCGTTGGCGACGTCCTCGAGGATCTTCTCCAGGTCGAGGACCTGGGTGAAGAGGTAGTAGGCGACGCCGATCGCGGCGACGATGGCGAGGCGGCTGGCCCACTTGCGTTGTTTCTCGGTTCCCGGGAGCTTCATGCGGGGGCTCTTCGGGATGGGGCTGCAGGGGGCGGGGACGCCGTGAGGTCCGGCGGACACGCCTGCGGCGTCGATAGTCCGGCGGACCTCACGGCGTCCCCGCCCAACAGACGATTGCGTCGGGACGGCCGAGGGACGAGGCGGCGCGCTCGGCGTCTTTCAAAGCTGGAAAAAGACCGACCACGGTGGGGCCCGAGCCGCTCAGGAAGACAGCGCCGGCGGGGGTGCGGCGGAGGGCGGCGAGGGCTTCGCCGATGTCGGGGCGGAGGCTGACGGCGGCGGGCTCGAGGTCGTTGACCAGGAGGTCGGTGTAGGTGAGCGGGGACGCACCGGCGCCGGCGGCGGCGCGGAGGCGGGGCGCCAGATCGTCGAGCTCGGACTCCTCACGGCCGAGGCCGAGGCGGTCGGCCTCGTCGAAGACCTCCTTGGTCGAGAGCCCGCCGCCGCCGGGGAGCAGCAGCGCCGCGTGCGCGGCCGGGGCGGGCAGCGGCTCGACCCTCTCCCCCGCCCCCCGCACCAAGGCAAGCGCCGGCCGCAGCTGCGAAGGCACGTCCGCCCCCAGCTCCGCCGCGATCGCCGCCAGGCCACCGACCGGTGCGTTCGCACTTTCCCGTAACCAGTACGGGGAACTGCGAACGCCGCTGGAAGCGCCGGCGCTCCCGTCCGCGAGGCGGAGGATCGCCGCCGCGTCGGCGCTGCCACCGCCGAGGCCCGCGGCGACCGGGGTGCGCTTCTCGATCTCGATCCGCAGCGGCGGGGCGTCCCAGCCGCGCTCGCGCAGCTTCGCCAGCGCCCGGGCGGCGAGGTTCTCGCCCTCGACCCCGGCGCAGATCACCTCGTCCTCGTCGGCCTCCTCGATCCGGATCAGGTCGGCGAGCGCCAGCGGCTCGAACAGCGAGCACAGTTCGTGCAGGCCGTCGGGACGGACGCGACCGAGGTAGAGGCCGAGGTTCAGCTTGGCGGGGGCGTGGACGAGGATCGGGCCGGCGGGGTCGGGCATGACGGTGACGGGACGGCGGTCGCGGGGTCAGTCCGCCCGCTGCAGGATCGCGGACAGAGCGGCGAATTGCGCGGGGGACAGCCTCTCCGCGCGGGCGTCCTCGGGCAGGCCCAGCTCGGCCAGACCCGCCCGCGCCGCCGCCCGCGGCTGCGGGACGCCGCGCAGTCCGGCGATCTCCAGCGAGCGGGCGAGCGTTTTGCGGCGGTGGGCGAAGGCGGCGCGGACGAGGTCCCGGGTCGCCTGGTCGGCGCCGGGGCCGATGCGGCGGAGGCGCAGGATCGCCGAGTCGACCCGCGGGCGGGGCTTGAACACGGCCGGGTCGACCTTGCGTACGAGCTCCACCTCGCAGGCGAGCTGGGCGACCGCGCTCGGCGCCCCGTAGGTCTTGTTGCCGGGCGCGGCGCGGAGGCGCTCGGCGATCTCCAGCTGGACCATCACGGTCCAGGTCTCCAGCGTCGGCAGCTCGGCGATCGTCTTCATGACCACCGGCGTCGCCACCGAGTAGGGCAGGTTGGCGACCATCGCGTTCGGCTCCGGGTCGAAGGCGGCGAAGTCGATCTTCACCGCGTCGCCCCAGTGCAGGGTGACGTTCGGGAGCGCCGCGATCGGGGCCAGCGCCGCCTCCAGCCCGCGGTCGATCTCCACCGTGTGCAGGTGCTTCACCCGCGCCGCCAGCCGCTCGCTCAGCACGCCTTCCCCCGCCCCCACCTCGAGCACCACGTCGCCCGACCCGACCCCCGAGTCGCGGACGATCGCGTCGAGCAGGTTCGGGTCGGCGAGGAAGTTCTGGCCGAGCCTGACCACGGGCCGGCTACCAGCCGAAGAGCGCCCGGGCGTTGGCCTCGACCGTGCGCTCCAGCTCCGCCGGGGAGACGCCCCGCTCGGCGGCGACCACCTCGGCCGTGGCGACCACGTTGGCGGGCTCGTTGCGTTCCTTGCGGCGCACCTGCGGGGTGAGGAAGGGGGCGTCGGTCTCGACCAGGACGCGGTCCTCGGGCACCTTCGCGGCCGCGAAGCGGAGATCGGCGGAGCGCGGGTAGGTGACGTTGCCGGCGAACGAGACGTACCAGCCGCGCTCGGCCGCCTCGGTCACCTTCTGTGGCGCCGAGAAGCAGTGCAGGATCACGGTGTGGCCGCCGGCGCGGGCGTCGAGCGTGTCGAAGATCTCGTCGATCGCAGCGCTCTCGCCGTCCTTGTCACGGGCGTGGATGACGATCGGCAGGCCGAGGTCGACGGCGACCTCGATCTGGCCGGCGAAGGCGCGCCGCTGATCCTCGGGGGCGGCGGTGTCGCGGTAGAAGTCGAGCCCGGTCTCGCCGATCGCCCGCACGTTCGGATGGGCACCGAGCTCGGCCAACGCCGCCTGCGCCTTCTCGTCGAATCCGGTGGCGTCGTTGGGGTGACGGCCGACCGCGGCGAACACCGCCTCGTTTGCCTCCGAGACCGCGACGACCTCGGCGTTGGTGAGCTCGTCGAGCCCGACGTTCAGCATCCGGTTCACGCCCGCCGCGGTCGCCGCCTCGAGCAGCCGGGCGGTCGGCTTCTCACAGAGGAACAGGTGGGTGTGGGAGTCGATCACCCACCCCAGGTTAGTGGCGCCCTTCCTTTCCCTGGGCACCGAAAGAACAGCGGCGCTCAGCAGGTGAACGTTTCCAGCGGTTTGGGGACCACCGGCGTGATCAGATCGAGCAGCGGCGGGATCGTCCCGCCTAGTTCGACGCCTTCGAGGGCGCCGCCCAGCGCATTCGACTGCGTGGTCAGTTTGCTCGCCTGCGCGCAGAGCGTGTTCACGACCGGAACCTTGGCGACCGCTTCCTGCAGGCCCGTCCCGGAAACGCCCTGCAGTTTGCTCAGCATCCCGCTGAGGTCGCCGGGGTTGATCCCTTTCAGCACCGATTCCAGCGAGGCCAGTTTGCTGGTCAGCGACTGCACCTGTCTTTCGGCGCGAGCGCAGTTTTTGGGGCGAAGCTTCCTTTGCGCGGTTCGTTATCCGCCGTATGGCCGGAAAAGGAACCGCGCTAGGACTCGATCTTCGGGAAGAGCGGCTGGATCCGCTCGACCTGCCGACCGCCGGGGCGGGAGCCAAGCTCGGCGAGCGCGCGGGCCTCTTCACCGAGGACCGCGAGCAGCGTCTCCGCCGTCGCGGGCAGGTAGGGGACCAGCATCAGGGTGACGACGCGCAGGCCCTCTACCAGGTTGTAGAGGACTTCGTCGAGCCGGGCCGGATCGGCCTCGTCCTTGGCCAGCACCCAGGGCGCCGTCTCCTCGACGTAGCGGTTGAGGCGCCGGACCAGCACCCAGGCGACCTCGAGCGCCTGGCTCAGCTCGGCCTTGTCGATCAGCGCGGCGAGGCGCTCGGGGGCGCCTTCGAAATCCTCCATCAGGACCGCGTCGACCTGCGCCTCCGGCACCACTCCGTCGCGGTAGCGCGCGACCATCGCCAGCACGCGGCTGGCGAGGTTGCCGTAGTCGTTGGCGAGCTCGGTCTCGTAGCGCGCCTCGAAGCCCTGGGTGGAGATCGAGCCGTCCTGCCCGAAGCTGACCTCGCGGAAGAGGTAGAAGCGCAGCGCGTCGGCGCCGAAGCGCTCGATCACCTCGAACGGGTCGAGCACGTTGCCGAGGCTCTTCGACATCTTTTTCTCCCCCATCAGGAGGAAGCCGTGGATCACCATGCGGCGCGGCGGCTCGAGCCCCGCGGCCATGCACAGCGCCGGCCAGATCACCGCGTGGAACTTGAGGATGTCCTTCGCCATCACGTGCAGGTCGGCGGGCCAGTAGCGCTCGGTGAGGTCCTCGCCGGGGCGGGCGAAGGTGAGCGCGGTGACGTAGTTGAGGAGGGCGTCGAACCAGACGTACATGCGCTGCTCGGGGTCCCAGGGAAGCGGCAGCCCCCATTTCAGCGTCGGCCGCGAGAGCGACACGTCCTCCAGCCCGCCCTTGATGAAGGCGACCGCCTCGTTGCGGCGGAAGTCGGGGACGACGAAGTCAGGCTGCCCCTCGTACAGCTCTTCCAGCTTGCCCTGGAACTTGGAGAGCTCGAAGAACCAGTTCTCCTCCTCGACCCAGTCCAGAGGGATCTCGTGGATCGGGCAGGTGTTCCCCGCGGCCACCTCGCGCTCGGTTTTGAAGTCGGCGCAACGGGGGCAGTACCAGCCTTCGTAGGCGCCCTTGCGCACCCAGCCGTTGTCGTAGACCCGCTGCATGATCTCGGCGACCACCGCTTCGTGCCGCGGGTCCGAGGTCCTGATGAAGAAATCATTGGTGGCGTCGATGATCGGCCCGAGCGCCTCGAACTTGGCCGCGTTCCGATCGACCAGCTCTTCCGGCGAGACCCCCTCTTTCGCCGCCGCGATCTCGATCGGCTCCCCGTGCTCATCCGTCCCGGTGAGAAAGAAGACGTCCTCCCCCCGCTGCCGGTGGTGCCGCGCGAGGATGTCCGCGGCCAACGTCGAGTAAGCGTGCCCCAGGTGGGGCTCCGCGTTCACGTAGTAGATCGGCGTGGTCACGTAGAAGCGCTCGGCGGGCATACGGCCCCGAGCCTAGCTATAACGTCGATTGGGGAACCTGAGATGGCGATGCAACGGAAGCCCACGTCCACGCGCAAACCACCGGTGCCGGCGGCGGATCACGCTGAGATCGAGCACTGGATCTCCCGGGTGATGCCCGATCTGAGCCCGATCGTCACCTCGCTGGACGAGCAGATCCGGGAGAAGATCCCCGGGCTGCAGTACGCGGTGAAGTGGAAGCGGCCGTTCTACGGCCTGGCGGACCGCGGGTGGATCATCGAACTGGCCGCCTACGACGTGTCCGTCAACGTCGTCTTCTTCGGCGGTGCGGATTTCGACTCGCCGCCGCCGCTCGGGGAGACTGACCGGAGCCGCTACGTGAAGCTCAGGACCCTGGAGGAAGCGCAGTCGCCGGAGATGACCGCGTGGATCGAGGGGGCCGCGAAGGTTCCCGGCTGGCGCTAGCTCCGGGCGGCCCGCCGACGGCGACCGTTCGACCGCCACCTGATCAGGGAGAATGCTGCGCATGCCTGGGGACAGCCTCGCCGAGCGCTTCATCGCCGCCTTCGCGGCGGCCGACTTCGGGACGATGCGAGAGCTGCTGGCGCCCGACATCGTCGCCTGGGTGACCGATTCGGAGGGGCAGATGCAGCGGCTCGAGGGGCGCGACGATTACCTCGGGCGGGTCGAGGCGATGGACCTGCCCGCGGCGCGCTTCACCCTCGAGCTGACCCAGGCGCCGGTCGCGGTCGGCCCCGACCTGGTGATGCTGATGGTCGAGGTCCAGGCCGAGCGCGGTGGCCGCCGGCTCCACAACTTCGCCGGGCACCTGCTGCGGATCGAGGGCGAGCAGATCGCCGAGTGGTGGATGGTCGACGCGAAGCCGGCCGAGAGCGACGCCTTCTGGGCGAGCTGAGCGCCGCGGCGCCGGTGAGGCGACCGCCGCTCAGCAGTGGGGGTCGAGCGTCAGTTCCGCCAACTGACGACCGACCCGGGCGAATTTGTACTGCTGCTGGGCCGAGAGGGCGGTGAATTCTTCCGGGGTCAGCTTCGACTGCTTCCCGAGCACGCCCTCGATGTTGCTCACCTTCCGCGCGAGCGCGCCCATCTTGTCGCGGAGCGCCTTGCAGGCGGCCGGCGCGTGGGTGGCTTCCAGCCATTCCCCGAGCTGGTCCAGTTCTTCGGCGTAGCGCGCGAAGGTCGGTTCCAGCGTGTACTTCGAGGTCGACGTGTGGATCGACGCGATCGACTGGGCGGAGATGTTTTCGAATTTCCTCATCACGCCTTCGACTTCCTTCGCCCAGACCTTCCCGGGACCGCTCAGGTCCGCGCCCGCGGCTTCGCCGGCGGCACCGCTCTCGGCGCTGCTCGAGCCCGATGAGCTGGTCGCGCCAGACGTGGTGCCCGAACCGGACGAGCTGCTCGACGAACCCCCGCCGCAGGCGCTCAGCAGCAGCGCGGAGGCGAGCAGGAAGGCGATCGGGACGAACTTGCGCACGACGGCGGACCCTAACGGCCGGGTGCGGGCGGCCTGCGGGCGGCGCAGCTGCGGTCAGAGCGGGCGGCGGGCGGCGGTCAGCCCGCGCGGTGGCGATGGCGGTGCGGCCGGTGGATACGGAATTCGCGCAGCGCCGGGGTCGCGTCGGTTCCGGCGGCTCCGATCGCGCGGACGCGGAAGGCGTGGCGACCGGCCGCCAGATGCCTGTAGATCGACGGCGAGGAGCACTTCCGCCAGGTCTTGCCGTCGAGCTTGCATTCGAAGCCGGTCGCGGGTGCCCCGGTCGCGCCGAAGCGGAACTTCGCCGTCCGGCCTTTGATCCTCGCTTTTTCGATCGCCGTCCCCGGCACCGCCGGCTTCGACCCGGTCGACGCAGGAGCAGGCACGCACGGCGGGGCGACCGGGACGAGCTCGAAGGCGCCGATGTCGACGACCGCGGGCGGGTTCGGCGGGCTGCAGTTGAGGTGCCCGGGCAGCGAGCGGGTGTTGCCTTCGAGGTCGGTGGCACCGTTGAAGGGGTTGTCGATCCCGGCGTCGATGGTCGGCGAGCCGATCGCCTCATGGTAGTTGCCGGTGGCGGGGTCGACGAACTTCGGCGCCGCGGTGACCGCCGCGGTCGAGGTGACGGTGCCCACCGTCTTGCCCTGAAGGGCGGAATGATCGAAGACGATCGAGGTCATCGCGCCGTTGTTGTCCCGGGTTTCGGCGGCGATTTCGCCGATGGCGATCACGTTCGTCGCTTCGATCAGGGCGGCGATCGCGACGACTCCCGTGATGCCCACCGCGAACGATTCCGGACCTTCGGCGATCACCGTGTCGTTGCGCATGGTCGGCGCGCCGGGTGCACGCCCTGGACGAAGATCCCCGCGGAGCTTTCCCCCTTGGCGACCAGCAGGCTGTTGGTCAGCGACCAGTTCATCCCCGGCCGCAGCGCCAGGGCACCGGGGCCGTTGGCGATCAGTTCCAGGTGGTCGAAGACGTTGCCGTCGGCGTAGGCGAACAGGCTGCCCTCAAGGGCTTCGGTCGATTCGATCGCCAGGTTCGAGATCTGCAGCGGTTCACCGGACTTCAGCGGCCCCACTTCTTTGGCCCCGACGATCCGCGGTCGCGGCTGCCCGGCGACGCCGTGGATGTTCAACGCGACCGTTGCTTCGATCGTCGCCGCCACCGGATAGGTCCCCGGCGTGACGACGACTTCGTCGCCGGCGGTCGCCGCGGTGATCGCGTAGGCGAGCGAGCAGGGCGCGCCTTCGGTGCAGGTGCCGGAACCGACACCGCCGGGCGAGGCGTATCGCGTCGCCCCGAGCGCCGTCGCGGGCAGCACGAGCAACGCCATCGCCGCCAGGAGCAGGGCCCGTCTCATCGCGCGATCCTAGATCGCGCGATGCCGCCGGTCCAGCCCGCCGGGAGCCGGGCGGACGCGTCTTCTAGCGCCGCGCCTCGCGGCCGGTCAGCGCTTTGTAGAGGTCGTTCGCGCGGGTGCCGGTGAGCGCGGCGACCACCGAGGCGGCGGCGCGCGGACGGGCACCGGACTGGACCAGGTGGCGGAGGGCGTCGACGGCGAAGCCGACGTCCTGGCCGTGCTCGGAGGTCGCCGCCGGGCCGATCACGAGGACGATCTCCCCGCGCACGTCGCCGCGGAAGTGCCGCGCCAGCTCGCCGAGGGTGCCGCGGGCGACTTCCTCGTGGACCTTGGTCAGCTCGCGGCAGATCGCCGCCTCGCGGTCGGGGGCGATCGCCGCCAGGGCGCTGAGGCTCTCCCCCACCCGCCGCGGCGACTCGAAGCAGACGACGGTCTCGGTCGAGCGCAGCACCCGCTCCATCTCCCCGGCCCGGCGCGGCAGGAAGCCCTCGAAGCGCCAGCGGTCGGTCGGCAGGCCCGAGGCGACCAGCGCCACCGGCACCACCGAGGGCCCGGGCAGGACGGTCACCTCGAGGTCGCGGTCGATGCAGCGGCGGATCAGCTTGAAGCCCGGGTCGGAGATCCCCGGCATGCCCGCGTCGGAGACCAGCGCCACGAGGTAGCCGCGCTCGATCTGCTGGGTCAACTCGACCGCGCGGGCCGATTCGTTGCCCTCGTGGTTGGAGATCAGCCGCGGCGCCGGGCGGATCGCGAGGCGGTCGAGCAGCTGGCCGGTGCGACGGGTGTCCTCGCAGGCGATGAAGTCAGCGGAGACGAGCGCCTCGCGGATCCGCGGGCTGACGTCATCCATGTTGCCGATCGGCGTCGGGCAGACGACCAGCGCGCCCGGCATCAGCCTGCTTTCAGGAGCTCGGTGCGGGCCAAGGCCGCGGCGCCGATCATCCCGGCGTCGTTGCCGAGCGTCGCGGCGGCGATCGGGGTCTCGTTCATCGGCCGCAGCGCCCGCTCGCGGACTTCCTTGCGGGCCGGATCAAGCAGCAGGTCGCCCGCCGCGATCACGCCGCCGCCGATCACGATCACTTCCGGCTCGAAGATGTTGGCGAAGCTGGAGCAGGCGACGCCAAGGCGGCTGCCGATCAGGTCGAAGACGCCGATCGCCGTCTCGTCGCCGGCCAGCGCCGCTTCGGTGACCGCCAGCCCGTCGACCTCCTTACCTTCGGCGAGCACCTTGCCGAGCGCCGAGTCGGGGGCCGATTCGGCGGCCGCGTGGCCCTCGCGGCCGAGCGCCGTCCCCGAGGCAAGCGACTCGACGCAACCGTGGTTCGGGCAGTTGCCCTGGCAGGGCGGGCCGTCGACCTGGATCACCACGTGGCCGAGCTCGGCACCCGCGCCGGTGGCGCCGCGGAAGATCTCGCCGCCGAGGATCAGCCCGCCGCCGATCCCGGTGCCGATCGTCAGCATCACCATCGTCGGCCTGTCGCGGGCGGCGCCGTAGAGGTACTCGGCGTAGGCGGCGACGTTGCCGTCGTTGTCGAGGAAGACCGGCAGGCCGACCCGTTCGGAGACGACGTCGCGGACCGGCAGGTTCAGCATCGGCAGGTTGACCGCGGAGACGGCTTCGCCGCGCTCCTGGTTGATCGTCGCCGGGATGCCGAGGCCGACCGCGACCGCGTCGGGGCGGGCGGCGCGCGCGGCGTTCACCTCGCGCACCAGCAGCTCGATCAATTCGTCCTGGTCCTGGCCGCGGGAGGTCTCGCGGCTCTCCCACAGGGTCTCGACTCCGGCCAGGACGCCGACCTGGATCTTCGTCCCGCCGAGGTCGACTCCGATCGTCTCGGCCTCGCTCATGGCGGCTAGGCTAGTCGTCCTTCGGCTTCGGCGACGCAACGTCGGGCGGCGACGCAACGCGCTTCCCGGCCTCCTTGCAGGCGGATCGATCCATCCGGCGAAGTCCAGTGTTCCTTAGAAACCTCGACTACGGTTTCCGACCCCTTTCGACTGACGATATGCCTGACGACGGTGATCAGCGGCCGCCGGAGCCGCCCGAGGAGCGCCCCGAGCGCCCATCCCCCGAGCGCCCCTCGGGCCAGCCCGAGTACCGGGTTTACCGCTCCAGGCGTGGGATCTTCTCGCGCCTGCGGGGCAGCGATCTGCCGAAATCGGACGACGCCGCGGGGGCGGGCGCGGGCACTGCGGGGTTCGGTGGCGCGGGCGCGGGCGGGCCGGGACGCCCGGGCGGTCCCGACGAACCCGGGCGCACGAATTACGGCCGCGGCCACCGCGAAGGCCCCCAGCTGCCGCCGCTCAAGATGCCGTGGAAACGGCGCGAAGAACGCGGCTCGAGCGCGCGGCGCAAGCCGCCGGCGCGGCGGATCGCCTTCTGGCTCGGGATCGCGATCGTCGGCTGGATCGTGGTCAGCCTGCTCGCCTTCGGGGTCTCGGCCCAGTTGCAGTCGTTCAAGCTGGCGGGCGAAGCGAAGGACGCCCTGCACGGCAACCCGTTCATCCTGCCGAGCGCCCAGAACATCCTCGTGATGGGCACCGACGCGCGCCCGCCGAACACGAAGGAACCGGGGGCGGCCCACAATCCCAAGTGCTACGAGCAGCAGGAAAAGGGCGAATCGCCGCATGCCCCCTGCTCGCAGGGGGAATACCGCGCCGACACGCTGATGGTGATCCGGGCGGGCGGCGGCACCTTCAACAAACTCTCGATCCCGCGTGACTCCTTCGCCGAAATCCCCGGCGAGCAGCCGCAGAAAATCAACGCCGCCTTCGCCTTCGGCGGCGCCGCGCTGCAGATCAAGACGGTGGAAAAGTTCCTCGACATCAAGATCGACCACGTCGCAATCATCAACTTCACCGGGCTGGAAAACCTGGTCGACGCGGTCGGCGGGGTCGAAGTCAATCTCAAGCACAAGCTCTGCGCCGAAATCGCCGGCGGCGCGGGCGGCGGCCAGGGCGGGATCACCCTGCGGCTGGGCAAGGGCTCGAACACCCTGAACGGCCAACAGGCGCTCGCCTACTCCCGCATCCGCGAGCCGAGCGAATGCCCCGGCAAGGGCAAGTCCGCCTACACCTTCGGCTATTCCGACCTCAACCGCGAGAACGCCCAGCAGGAAGTCATCAACGGGATCAAGGACCGCCTCACCAGCTTCACCCGCATCCCCTACAACTTCATCCACGGCCCGATCATCGGCTGGGACGCGCCGAAAGCCTTCGTCTCCGACATGGGCTTCTTCACCATGCCCCAGCTGGTCCTCTCCGCCGCGATCGGCGGCACCGGCGGCACCAACGTCCTCTGCGGCACGAGCAAGAAGGAAGCCGCCAAGTGCGGCGTCGGCCCCGAAGGCTCGATCGAAGTCCCCCAGTCGGTGCGAAGGAAGGCCGTGCACCGGTTGATGGGCTGAGGGCCGGGCCGGGACGGCGGGGGTTCGGGGCGCTTGCGGCCGGGATGGCGCGCTTCGGGGTCAGAGCGGCGGGGGGG
>ERZ778021.2261-NODE-2261-length-17840-cov-5.100309_pt1 | contig 17840 bp, 15 predicted proteins | sample MGYA00375751_ERZ778021 | MGnify/ENA primary metagenome ERZ778021 (study PRJEB29350, sample SAMN05389814) | bioreactor metagenome | isolation source: Thiocyanate stock bioreactor | place: South Africa: University of Cape Town | collected 2013-08-29 ... | reverse complement strand
AATCCACATGCAGCTTTTTCGAAATTTCTGGCAGTGCGATGATAACAATACTGGAGTCCAGTGTTGCCATCAACACGGAAACCAGAACATTTAATAAAATAAGCCAGCGCTTGAAGGGAGAAATCATACGATCCAATATTCGACATCCTTTTGCTTTTTTGTTGATAATAAGTTTATATTGCCACCTTGATAAAGTCAACAATATATTTTTTTACAATATGGCTTGAATATGCAAAACCGGGGTGATAAAATGAATATGAATAAACGGGAAACCAAAGGGGACGGATATAATGAGAAAAGAAGAAAAAATAAAAATGCTGTTGCAAGCAAAGGGGAACAGCGAAAAGCCTAAGGATTTTGAGGAATACTGGGACGAAGCGATTGCCGAGATGAGAGCGGTTGACCCCTGTGTCAAACTGGTTTCAGCAGAATTTGCTACACCCTTTGCCGATTGCTTTCATTTGTATTTTACCGGCGTGGGCGGCTCCCGCATCCATGCAAAATACGTAAGACCGAAACAAGGGGAGCAACCCCATCCGGCGGTCCTTCAGTTTCATGGTTATACTGCAAACAGCGGAGATTGGATCCCGATGCTTTCCTATGCGGCAGCGGGCATGTCTTATTTCGCTATGGACTGCCGTGGTCAAGGTGGTCTTTCTGAGGAACTGGGCGGAGCAAAAGGACCCACAGTGAACGGTCATGTGATCCGTGGCATAAAAGATGAAAAAGAAAAGCTTCTATACAGAAGTATGTATCTGGACACAGCTCTTCTTGCACAGATTGCCGCATCCTTCCCCGAGGTGGACGAAAACAGAATCGGTGCCATCGGCGGTTCCCAGGGCGGCGCATTGGCAATTGCCTGTGCAGCGCTGTCAAATATTAAACGAATCGCACCCATCTACCCCTTTTTATGCGATATCCGCTATGCTTATGAAACAAGCGGGAACACGTCTTACAACGAAATTGTGGAGTATTTCCGCCGTCATGATCCGGAGGGGGACACCACCGATGAGGTATTTGAAAAGTTAAGCTATATTGACCTGGTGCATCTGGCACCACGGGTAAAAGCGGAGGTGTTCATGCAGACGGCGCTGAAGGATAACATCTGTCTGCCCGAAACACAGTTTGCCGCTTATAATGCAATGCCCGGGAAAAAGCAAGCAAGATTTTATCCGGAGTATTACCATGAATGGATCCAGTCGGCCGACGACAAAGTGTATCAGTTTATGATGGGATTATAAAATAAAGTGCCGAATTACAAAATGAAATTGTAGATCGGCACTTTTTGCTTTATTTAACCCCAAGCCGCATACGGTAACAAACGTCGATGGTGAAGGTTTCTCTCTTTAAAAGAGTATGAATGATGTTGCGGAAGGTCTGAGATCAGATGGCCACGTTGGTGTTTTGAGTATACAAATCCGGTGTCCTCGTGAAAGGCTATATTCCTTATAAGAACAATAAGAAACAGAACATCAAACCCGTTGGTTGATGTTCTGTTAATAAGAATCATTATTTTTTTATGCTGCAGGAATACGTGACATCCTCTCCGACTACCTGAACCTTCATCATATTTGTGGTGCCGGAAATCCCCAGAGGGACACCCGCAGTGATGACTACCAAATCACCTTCCTTGACCAATCCGGAACAGACGGAAACCTCCACCGCATGAGCAAATAATTCGTCAGTGTTGTCCTTTTCGTCCACATGAACGGGCAGGACACCCCAGGAAAGGTTCATTTGCCGAACTACTTTGGGAACGGAGGAACAGCCGATGATAGTGCAGGCGGGGCGATATTTGGATATCTGACGGGCGGTCATGCCCGATTTTGTAACCGTGATAATCGATGTTGCAGATAAGTCATGGGCTGCAGAACAGGTGGCGTGTGAAATTGCGTCCGTCACATTACACAGATCGTCATCATCCCGCATGCGAAAGCGTTTTTTATAATCAATATCCCGTTCCGTCCGCTCTGCTACCTTTGCCATGGTCTGGACGGCCTCAACAGGGTATTGGCCCGCTGCGGTCTCGCCGGAAAGCATGATGGCAGAGGTGCCGTCATAGATCGCATTGGCGATATCCGTGGTTTCCGCCCGGGTGGGTCGGGGGTTGTGTATCATGGATTCAAGCATCTGCGTGGCAGTGATAACCTGTTTGCCTGCACTGTAGGCCTTTTTTATAATTTTTTTCTGGATGACCGGGATTTCTTCTAAGGGGATCTCAACGCCCAGATCGCCTCTGGCAATCATAATACCGTCAGAAACCCGAAGAATGGAATCGATATTGGATACACCGTCAGAATTTTCAATTTTAGCAATGATACGGATATCGTGGTTGTTCAGCCGATCGAGCTCTTCACGAATTTGCAGGATATTGTCTGCGTCTCTTGTAAAGGAAGCAGCAACAAAGTCAAAATCATTTTCAACGGCAAAGCGCAGATCGGCCCGGTCCTGACTGCTGATAAAGGGCATGGACAAGCGGATACCGGGTACGTTGATGCTTTTGTTGGATGAAATCTCACCGCCGTTGATTACGGTGCAAACGATTTCGATGTCAGAGCAGCGGATCACTTCCATTTCAATCAGACCGTCAGCGATTAAGATACGGGTACCGATGGAAACATCACGGGGCAATTCGGAATAGGAGATAGAAACCTTTTTGTCATCTCCGATGCCTTCGATTGTGGTCAGGGTAAAGGTTTGTCCTTCTGTCAGGGTGATTTTCGGGGTGGAAAATTTGCCGATACGGATTTCCGGTCCTTTGGTATCAGCCAGCAACGCAACAGGCATGTTCAACTCATCCCGCATTTTCTTCAGGACGTCTATTCTTTCCTGATGTGCAGCATGGTCAGAATGGGAAAAGTTAAGCCTTGCAACGCTCATGCCGGACAGAATCAGGGATTTTAATATATTGGGATCATCGGTGGAAGGCCCCAACGTACAGATGATTTTTGTCTTTCTCAAAACAGCCACTCCATTTATTGTGTAGATTCTAAGATAATATTACCATAAGACCATTCTGATATCAATGATAGAAAACGTAGAATTTGAGATAATATTATAATTCAGTATTGACATATTGGACACAATATAATATTATATATGCTGTCGGTAAAATTATCGGGGTGTGGCTCAGCTTGGTAGAGTGCTTGGTTCGGGACCAAGAGGCCGCGAGTTCGAATCTCGCCACTCCGACCATAATGGAAAAACCGTACAGGAAAGACTTCCTGTACGGCTTTTTTATGGTTGCAGCAAGGTGAAAGGAAAATAAGGGATGTTGCGAAGAACAGAAAACAGTATGACCACGGTTACATAGGCGAATAGTATTTTGTTGTTGAAATAAATCTGCGGGAACTTTTTATTTTTAAACAGGCAAACATGCCACAGGATATATAAGAAGCATAGATAAGAAAATGTGAAGAAGATCAGCAGATTGTTTTTGATGGCGTCCCACACCTGCAGTTTTAGTAAATGTACTGCCATTCTGGTGGCACCGCAGGAGGGGCAAAATAACCCGGTGGTTTCGTTTAATACACATTTGGGAAGTGAAAAGAGCGTGTTCGGTTGAAAAATAAACCATGTTAAGACGAATAACAACATGGCATCAATGGAAAGCAATAAATAAAGTTTGTGCATGGATTTCATAAAGATACCTCAAAACGAAAAATGCCTTCCTTAACATAAGGAAGGCATTTTGTAGTTGTACTTATGCCAAGAAAAATGCAGCGTTGGCTGCGTTGCTGGCACCCATCAAAATAGCATAAACACCGGCAATGAGAACAATGCTAAATACGATACCTATGATAGACAGAACCAGTCCAGCCATAGCCATACCGTTTTTACCAGCCTTAAGTGCAAGAGCACCTAATATTATGCCGATAATTCCAGCCGGAACTGCGACATAAATAAAGCAGGATATTACCACAGATACCAGACCAAGGACCAAAGAAGCAATTGCGAAGCCTTTTTTCGGATGACCTGCGGGTGGTGCGGGCGGTGCGTACTGAACATTGTTTTCAAAATTGTTGTTTTCCATAATTATCCCCCTAGTGTAATTTTTTACAATATATCATATTAATTTATGTTAGTCAACAGCAAACTAAATATTAATTTGATGAATTAACAGATTTGTACACAATATATAGGATAACTGATAAAATTTTGTATATTAGTTTAGTGAATTATTCATTGTATATCCTGTGAAAATAAGATACAATAAATAAAAAGATATTTGTAAAAATTATAGCGTAAATATAAGAAGTTTACTTATTGCTCATGTTCATTTTCTTTACATATAAAATTTTCAGCCGGGGATTTGACATATATGTATATGTGTGGTAAAATGACTCGTGATAAAGGTTTTTGTTCTCTTATCTGCTATATTTCTCTTATATGTCAGATTATGTTACTTCTATGATACATTTAAAAACAGAATTTCATTACAATATATATGTTGAGCGTTGCAATAATTATGCATTATTGATTTATAGGATGGTGCAAAATGACGGTCTATAAAAAGTATATAAAAAGAGCGTTCGATCTTGTATTAAGCGTATGCTTGCTACCTTTCGTTTTATTTGTTGTGCTGATTTGTGGAATTATCATTAAGTTAGAGGACAGAGGACCTATTTTCTTCAAACAAGACAGAGTAGGCAAGGATGGTAAAATATTCAAAGTTTTGAAGCTTAGAACAATGTATTCACATACACCGCCCAATTTGGCTACACGGGATATTTGCAATCCTGACTCATACATAACAAAAACAGGAAAGTTTTTACGCCGATGGAGTATCGATGAAATCCCTCAATTCTTGAACGTTGTCAAGGGAGACATGAGTATCATCGGACCCCGTCCCTTGATTCCGCAAGAGAAGGAAATACATATTTTACGGGACAAAAATCACGTTACGGAGATAAAGCCCGGCATTTCCGGATGGGCACAGGTTAACGGCAGGGATTATGTGGAGATCAATCAAAAAATAGCTTGTGATGTATTTTATGCCAACAATATCAGCTTTATCTTGGATATAAAGATCATTTTCCAGACAGCGGGTTGCGTTCTGTTTGGAAGGGGATACCGAGAAGGAAAAGCAGAAACAATGATTGAATATATCGAAATACCGGATGCACCAAAAATTCAGGTCGTAAAAAACGATGTTGCTGCAAGAGATCTGGCAGAAGTAATAAACTCATAAAATATTAGGTGCTTGATGAATGAAAATATTGGTTGTATCACAGTTTTTTTATCCGGAACAATTTCGAATCAATGATATCTGTCGGGAATGGATTGACTTACAGTATGATGTAACAGTACTTACCGGTTTACCCAATTATCCCACCGGTATCATTCCACCTGAATACAAAGGAAGAAAACGCCGTACAGAAGTGATTGACGGTGTGAAGGTGATTCGATCGTGGCTCATTCCCAGAGGCAAAGGGAAGCTGGGGTTATCTCTGAACTATGTATCATTTGCTTTTTCTGCTGCCATAAAGGCTTGTTTTATGAAAAAAGAGTATGATATTGTATTTTGTTTTCAGACATCACCTGTGACAATGTGTCTTCCTGCTATTATTATGAAAAAAAGAAGCAAAGCACCCTTTGTTTTGTATTGCCTGGATCAGTGGCCGGCCAGTCTTGCTGCCATGAATATCACGGAAGAGTCTTTACTTTATAAAATATTGTCTTGTGTCAGCAGATGGATTTATAAAAAAGCAGACCGGCTGTTAATCAGTTCCAGAATGTTTGAAAATTATTTTAAAAAAGTTCATAACATAGAGGGCAATGTAACATATTTGCCAATCTATTCCGAAGCTTTATTTGAAAATCTGGATTGTAAGAAGGAACATGAAGGGTTTCATTTTGTTTTTGCAGGAAATATCGGGAAAATGCAAAGCGTTGATACAATTATAAAAGCTGCTAAGCTTTTAGAGAACCACAACAACATTACATTTCACATTGTTGGTGACGGATCAGCACTTACCGATGTACAGGAATTGGCCAATGAGCTGGAACTGGGCAACACCGTTTTTTATGGTTGTTTGCCGATTGAAAAAATGCCTGAATTTTATGCGATGGCTGACGCAATGCTGGTTACATTGTCAAAGGATAGCTATATTACCAACACCTTGCCCGGCAAGGTTCAAACCTATATGGCAGCAGGGAAGCCCATCATTGCAGCAATCGACGGCGAAACATGCCTCGTGATGGAGGAAGCCGGCTGTGGTCTATGCGGTGAGGCCATGAATGAGAATGCACTGGCGGAGAATATATTAAAATTTATCAATGAACCGCAGCATGTTCAAATATATGCTGGGAATTCCTTGCGGTATTATAGAGAAGTTTTTGACAAATCAAGATTCTTTAATGTGCTAACAAATATCTTCAATGAGGTAAAAAAAAGGGGAAAGAATTGATGTTTTACAACAAAACATTGCTTATCACAGGAGGGACCGGGTCCTTCGGCAATGAGACTTTAAAGCGGTTTTTGGATACAGATATCGGAGAAATCCGTATTTTCTCAAGGGACGAGAAGAAACAGGACGATATGCGCAAGCAATATAAAAACGATAAGCTGAAGTTTTATATCGGGGATGTCAGGGATTTGTCCAGCATTCAAAACGCAATGCACGGTGTTGATTTTGTGTTTCATGCGGCAGCACTGAAGCAGGTTCCCAGTTGTGAATTTTTCCCCATGGAAGCGGTGAAAACCAATGTCATCGGAACCGACAATGTTTTGACTGCAGCGATCGCCGCAGGTGTAAAAAAAGTAATTTGTCTCTCAACGGACAAAGCTGCATATCCTGTAAATGCAATGGGAATCTCCAAAGCCTTGATGGAAAAGGTTTTTGTTGCAAAATCACGTACGGTAGCAGAAGAAAAAACGATGATTTGCGGCACACGCTACGGCAATGTATTGGCATCCCGCGGTTCTGTTGTCCCGCTTTTTGTGGAACAGATCAAAAAAGGCGAAGCACTTACCGTTACCGACGCCGATATGACACGGTTCATTATGGATTTGAGGGAAGCAGTTGAATTGGTCATACATGCATTCAAAAACGCAAAATCCGGTGATATCATGGTTCAGAAGTCCCCTGCTTGCACCATCGGAACACTGGCACAAGCCGTGAAGGAGATATTCGGAGCGGATAATCCCATTAAAATTATTGGGACTCGACACGGGGAAAAGCAATATGAAACGCTCTTGACCAAAGAGGAATATGTGGTCGCTGTTGATTCCGGTAATTATTTCAGAGTTGCTTGTGATAACAGGGATTTGAATTACGATAAGTACTTTGACAATGGAAGTGAAAAGTTGACAGCTTCGGATGAATACAATTCACAGAACACCAAACAACTGAACGTGGAAGAAGTAAAGGAAAAGCTATTGGCACTTGACTATATAAAAGAAGAACTGAACAACCGAACCAAATAACAACGCTGAAGCAATTCATTAAAGGGGCATGACCATGAAAATATTGGTGACCGGAGCAAACGGATTTATAGGAAAAAATCTGATTGTGCAGCTGAAAAATCTCGGATATTGCGATATTTATGAATATGATATGGATACCGACCAATCCATGCTGGCAGAGTATACAAAAGACTGCGAGTTTGTATTTCACTTGGCCGGCGTCAACCGCCCGCAGAACGAAACGGAATATATGGAAGGGAACTTTGGTTTTACCTCGGTTCTTTTGGAAAACTTAAAAAACAACCATAATATTTCTCCTGTTTTGATTACTTCATCCATCCAAGCGGGCTTGTCCAATCCTTATGGTGTCAGTAAAAAGGCCGGTGAGGATTTAATTTTTTCTTACGGGGAAGAAAACAAGGTCAAAAGCCTTGTGTACAGATTGCCAAATGTTTTTGGAAAATGGTGCCGCCCGAACTATAATTCTGCCGTTGCGACCTTTTGCAACAATATCGCAAAGGGCTTGCCGATTACGGTAACCAGCAGGGAAGCACTGTTACAGTTGGTTTATATTGATGATGTAGTTGCAGAGTTTATTGCGGCGCTCAATGGAAAAGAAAACCGTCTTGATGACGGTTATTGCTATATAAAGAGGGTATATCAAATCACACTGGGCGAATTGACGGATAAGCTGTACGGCTTTCATGAAAACCGTAAGACCCTGATTATGCCTTCACTACAGGATGATTTCGACAAAGCATTATACGGCACCTATTTGTCCTATCTGGATGAGGATGATTTTGGATATCTACTTGACATGAAGCACGATAACCGTGGCTGGCTTGCAGAATTCATCAAGTCTGAAAGCATGGGACAGATTTTTATATCCAAAACCAAGCCCGGCATCACCCGGGGCAATCACTGGCACCATACCAAGGTGGAAAAATTTCTTGTGATTGAAGGTCAAGGTGTGATCAAGTTCAGAAAAATCGACGAGGATACGATGATTGAATATCCCGTAAGCGGCAATGAACTCAGGGTACTGGACATCCCGGTGGGCTATACCCATTCGATTGTTAACACCGGCGACACGGATTTGATTACCCTGTTCTGGGCAGACGAAATATTCAACAGCGAAAAACCGGATACTTTTTTTCTGGAAGTATAATAATTCTTATGAAAAAGGATGATTAGTTTGAATCAATTAAAGGTTATGACGATTATCGGCACCAGACCTGAAATCATCAGGCTTTCTGCTGTGATTAAGGCCTGTGACCGCTATTTTAACAATATTCTGGTGCATACGGGACAAAACTGGGATTACACCCTCAATCAGGTGTTTTTTGAGGATTTGAATCTGCGGGAGCCGGATTATTATCTGGACAGCGTCGGGGTTACCCTTGGGGACACTATGGGCAACATCATTGCCAAGTCCTATGAGGTCATGCAAAAAGAAAGACCTGACGCATTGCTGATTTTGGGTGACACCAACTCAGCTTTATCAGCCATATCTGCAAAACGGTTAAAGATCCCGATTTTTCACATGGAAGCCGGCAACCGCTGCTTTGACCAAAATGTTCCGGAAGAAATCAATCGTAAAATCGTGGATCATATTTCTGATATTAATCTGCCTTATACAGAGCATTCCAGACGTTATTTGTTGTCAGAGGGCTTTCGGAAAGAGCATATTTTCGTAACAGGGTCACCCATGAAGGAAGTGCTTTCCCAATTTGACGATAAAATCAATCAAAGTAATATATTAGGCACCCTGGGTCTCACAGCGGGAAAATATATCATTGTTTCTGCACACAGAGAAGAAAATATTGATCACGAGGAGAACTTTATCTCCTTAATGACTGCCATCAATAATATCGCACAGCGGTATCAGATGCCGGTGATTTATTCCACCCATCCCAGAAGCAAAAAGTTTATTGAAGCCAGAAATTTTCAGTTTCATCCGCTGGTACAAAACCTGAAACCCTTTGGGTTTATTGATTATAATAAGCTACAGAAAAATGCGTTTTGCGTGCTGTCCGACAGCGGAACATTATCGGAAGAAAGTGCAATGCTTCATTTCCCCGGCGTTCTGCTACGCACCTCGACGGAGCGTCCAGAGGTGCTGGATAAAGGTACTGTTGTGGTGGGCGGAATCAAAACCGAGGATATTGAACAGGCAATAGAATTGTCAGTTGCTATGTTTGAGAATAAAGAACAAACCATTCTGGCACCGGACTATGCAGATGAAAATGTTTCGGTGAAGGTGGTTAAAATCATTCAAAGCTATACCAAAATCATCAACAAGGTTGTGTGGGGGAAAAGCTGAAAAATGAGCAAAACAAAAATATTTGTTGTTTATATCGGGTATTTGCCTGCAAAGAATTTTGGAGGGCCTGTGATCAGCATCGGTAATTTAATAGAACAATGCTCCGATGAATTTGATTTTTATGTTATCACTTATAATCATGATCATAAAGACAATACACCCTTTGACATTGAACATGGCGTATTCGTAAAATACGGCAACGCAAACGTGATGTATTTGGCAGAGGATGAGTTCACCAGCGACAAGCTTGTGGCAGCCGCTACCGAAATCAAACCGGATTTGATTTATCATAATGGATTGTATAACTATAAACAGCTGATTTGTTCCATCAACAGCAGCAAAAAGCTGAATATTCCCCTGATCATTGCGCCCAGAGGCGAGCTCAATGACAATGCGTATAAGCACAAGATATATAAGAAGTTTTTCTATATCAAAGCCTTGAAGCTTTCCGGTGCCTTGAAACACTGCTTTTTTCATTCAACAAGTGATGATGAGAAAAAATCAATTATAAAAAGACTGAGCCCAAAAGAAGAAAATATCCATACAATTTTTAATTTGCCAACAGTGCCCAAGGATTATTATACCCGTAATCATACCAAACAAAAGAACAAAAATGAGTTGAGGATTGTTTTCATTTCAAGAATTCATCCCATCAAAAATCTGAAATTCTGCTTTGAAGCACTCAACGACGTGAAAACCGAAGGTGTAATTACTTTTGATATATACGGTCCCAAAGAGAATGAAGAGTATTACAATGAGTGCATGCAGCAAGCAACATTGTTCCCGGATCAGATTTCAGTAAAATACTGCGGTGCCCTAAAACATGATGATATTCCGGAAGTGTTGAAGAAATATCAATTGTTTTTTCTTCCCACACTCAACGAAAATTATGGACATGCCATCGTGGAAGCCATGCTGGCAGACTGCCCTGTTTTAATCAGCGATAACACCCCATGGACAAGCATCAACGATTACCAGGCAGGCAGAGCCATATCCTTGGCAAACAAAGATGATTTTGTGCGTGTTATTGAGGATTTTACTTCAATGGAGCCGGATAAATATAACAATGTGATTGAAAACCTGCGTAATTATGCAGAAGCGGAGTTAAAGCTTGTGCAAACCAAAGAAAAATATACCGGTATGTTTCATCAGAGAGCATTATAGTGATTATTTCTATCCCATTTGTCTGTTAAGGAGTTATATTCTTGAAAAATGTGAATCATAATGAATTGATTTTTTGGTTCGAACGCCCGCCCAAGGTATCAAAAGGTGCATTTAATTATGTTACCAAGGCTTGGGGAAATAAAGTGTTTTATATTTGTAACAACGATCTGAAGGAAATCAGAAAAAAGGCGGCATGGGATGATGGGAATTTTGGGCATGCGGAAGTCATCATGCTATCAGATTCTCAAAATGCAAAGGAAAAGATAGAAGAGATTTTTAAATTATATCCGGATGCGATTCATGTGATCCCCGGTTTTACCAATAAAATAACAAAATTGATTCATCCATACATCCGAAACAGTAAAAAGGTTGTTTGTTTTTCAGAAAGACCGGGAATTTACGGCAACGGAATCAAGCGGTTTTTGAAAAGGATGTATATTCCGCTGAGCTATCGGTATTATTATTTCAAATACAGAAACATAATATCCGCCTTTCTTCCCCTTGGAGTAAAGGGTGTTGATATCAATATGAAATTCGGATGGAAAAAAAATCAGATGTTTCCGTATATGTATGATCCCAATAATTATGCCATGGAGGATGCCTGTGAAATTAAAAAGACAGAGTATCCGATAAAAATGTTATATGTCGGCAGGTTTTCTGAATATACCAAAGGAACGGATGTCTTAATCAAAGCCATTAACTTAATAGATTCCCCCGATTGGACATTGGATTTGGTAGGCGGTTATGGAGATTTAAAGGACTACACGATAAACTGGGCAAACAATCACAGCCAAGTTTCGTTCATTGGAATGTGGCCGTCAAACGAGGTTTGCACTCGTATGAAGGACTATGATATCTGTATCATCCCGAGTAAATTTGATGGATGGAATTTGCTTGTAAATGAAGCAATCAGAGCGAATATCGGGGTGATCGTCACAGACGAAGCCGTCAGTGACGAGTTGATTAAAGCAAGCCAAGCCGGGATCGTTGTTCCGGCCAATCAAGAAGTCGCGCTGAAACAGGCACTATTGAGGGCGGTAGAAACCCCTGCATTGATTGACGGGTGGAAGAGAAACGCCAAGGAATATGCACCAAGAATATCATCAGAATCAGTTGGGAATTACCTGATTGATATTTTGGAGTTTACATTTTACAAAAAAGAACCAAGACCGGAATGCCCTTGGTTATAATGAGGTTTATTCAATGAGTTATATAAAGCAAAATAAAATAAAGGGTACGAATATCTATATGATCCTCGTATCCATCATATTGATTATTTATGCGATAATTGACATGCAAACATCTACAAACAGCGGAATAAAAGAAGCTGACAGAAGCATGGTTTATGTTTTTTTGGCAGTAACCATATTTTTGATGGGATCTTATAAATTCAGCATAGACAATAAACTGAACCAATCCACTTTAACCAACATGATGATGGTTTTGACAGGCTGGGTTATTTTCGTGAATGTTGTGAATAGTGTTTCAATATGGGCAGTTATGACCCATATCGGCTTGTCAGTATGGTGGATTAGTTCATATGGTTATTTCTACAAATACTTAAACAGCAGCGAGAAATCTTTGAAATATATTAAGTTATTGTTTGTCTTTATGTTTTGCTTTTATTTTATTTCTTTTTTTTATGCACTATTGACCTTTAGTGAAAAGTACAACAATATACCAGTCTTGAATATATCTTATTATATATTGGTCTTTTCCCCGCTGATCTTTATATCAAACAGCAGGTCTATAAAAATTATCGGTTTTATTGCAACCCTGATCATCATTGGCGTTTCCATGAAAAGAGGAGCCATTGTCGCATTTCCCTTTATGATAGCAGCGATGTTTTTGACGGATGCGATTATTAAGAAAAAAGGGTTTAAATCCTTCGTGAAAATCATCGGAATTTTAATTTTGTTTTTTGTGGTGCTTTTGATCGCCAATCACTTCTCGGGTGGATTTTTGTTTTCACGTTTTGGTGCAGAACAGCTTGCTTTTGGTTCGAACCGGTCAACAAATTACAGTGCTGCCTTTCGAGATATCATGAACCGTTCCTTGTTGACAATGCTCACGGGCAAAGGAAGCGGCTCCAGCGAACTTTTATTGGGGACGGGTGTGCACAACGAATGGCTGGAGTTTGGATATAGCTTTGGCATCATCGGTGTTATTATTTATCTGTTCTTCATTGGCGCTATCATAAAGAAGTATTTATTTTTAGTAAAAAATAAATCCATATATGCCAGTGCTTATTCCATGGCGCTGGTTTACATAATAATCATTGGTATGGTTGGCGGCATTTACTTTGTACATTCAACATTTTATATTATGGCCTTTTTTGGAATCGTAGGAAATTTGTCAGACAAAGAAATCGCCAGCAGAAGCAGGGGTAACGATGAGAAAAATAGGATTGATAACTTTTCACAAATCATATAACTACGGAGCTGTATTGCAGGCTTTCGCATTGCAAAAAGAGTTATCCGACTTGGGATATTCATCTGAATTTATTGATTATAACAGAAATGATATTGCAAGAATGGGCTTTTTAAAAAAGTCTAAGCATCTGGTCTGGACTAGAATTATGAAGCCACTGTTGACAGGCAATAAAAGAGAAAGGCGCACCGATCTATTTAGAAAAGAATATTTTAAAATCGGCAGCACTACATACAACAACAGAAAAGAACTGCTCAACAATCCACCGGAATACGATGCATACCTAACCGGCAGCGATCAGGTTTGGAATTTAAAGCACACCGGAAATGATCCATCTTATTATTTAACCTTCGTACCGGAAGGCAAGTGTAAGGCGTCGTACGCTGCCAGCTTTGGTGTTTCAAAACTGAGAGAAAATGACTCTCCGATATTAAAGGAATATTTAAAAGGATTTCACAACATATCTGTCAGAGAGAACGAAGGCAAAGAAATCATTGCCCATCATACCGGTTTGCCTGCAGAAGTTGTTTTGGATCCAACGTTGTTGTTAACCAAACAGGATTGGGAAAAATACATCGGCAAAAGGCAAATTCAATCGGATTATGTTTTATGTTACTGTATGCCGGGCGACAAAAATGTAATGAAAAGTATCAACGTCATCGCCCGACGCATTGCTGACGAAAAGAATTTGAAAATCATCAATATCGGGCACAAGGAATACAAAAAGCTGGTTTTTTGGGAAACACATGTTTTGGATGCAGGACCGGTAGAGTTTTTGAATTTATTTTATCATGCCTCTTATGTTGTTACAAACTCTTTTCATGGTACGTCCTTTTCTGTCAATTTTCAAAAGCCTTTTGTTGTTCCGATCAATCTTGCACTTTCAAAAGAAAGCAGTTTGAATTCCAGAATAATCACTTTACTCAAAAATTTATCTTTGGATTCACAAATTGTATCTTCACAGGATACTTTGGTAAACAAAACAGAGATCGGTTTTGATATTAATTATTTACCCGTCATTGAGAAATTGGAAGAAGAAAGAAAAAGGTCAATTTCTTTTTTGAAAATTACTTTGGGGGAGAACAAATGATTGTGCTGTTTGAAAACAAAGAAGAATGCACAGGGTGTACTGCCTGCAAGCATGTATGCAAAAAAAACGCAATAACGATGCAGACCGATGAAGAAGGATTTCAATATCCCCATGTGGATGAAAAACTATGCGTGAATTGTATGATGTGTGTGAAAGTTTGCCCGATAAAGGTTGACAAACAGGAGGACAAGTTATTTCAACAGCAGGTGTATGCCGCAAAAAACAAAAATCATGATGTTCTAATGAGCAGTACCTCCGGAGGGATGTTTACGGCAATTTCGGATTCAGTGCTTGCTCATAACGGGTATATTTACGGCGTTAAATTTGATGAAAACCTTAATGTTATCCACAACAGGGCTGAAACTGCCCAACAGCGTGATGAGCAAAAAGGCTCTAAATATGTTCAAAGTGACTTATCAGATACATTTATTCAAGTGAAAAATGATTTAGAAAAGGGAAAACAGGTTCTTTTTACAGGAACACCCTGCCAAAACGCCGGACTAATAAATTTCTTACAGAACCAGAAGACAAATTGTGCAAATTTAGTTCAATGTGATTTTGTGTGCCATCATACACCAAGTCCTCTTATCTGGAAAGACCATATTCACCTGATCGAATCAAAAACAGGGCGGAAAGTTGTAAAATATGAGTGTCGTTCGAAGGTGAAAGGATGGCATGCGCACACAGAACGATACTATTTGGATGACGGGACAGACTCTTATAAAACAAAATTATCACAAAACTTTACCGACTTGTTTGACTCTGCGTTGGTGAGCAGACCTGCTTGCCAAATATGTAAGTTTTCGGGAAAAGCCAGATTTTCCGATATTACCATTGCAGATTATTGGGGAATTGAAAAGTGTAATCCTGAGTTCGATAACAATACGGGTGTTTCATTGCTCATTATAAACTCAGAAAGGGGTATGAAATTATTTGAAGTCATACGGCACAAAATAGATTGTATCGAAAGTACATTTGAGGATGCTTTTAGGGTTAACCACAGCAAACCCTCCAAGGCGCATCCCATGAGAAAAGAGTTCTGGGAGGATTATAAAAATAAAGGGTATGTGTTTGTATTAAAGAAATATGTGGATTATTCCATTCCCGGAAGAATATACTGGAATTTTAAAAAAATAGTCAGGCCTGTTTTAAAGTTTTGCGGGATTAGAAAATAGTTATGGATTGAAGGGAAACGGATCTTTGAGTAAAAATATGATTGAGTCCAGAGAGATAAAATATGGCGCAATGATGTCATACATTACAATTTGTTTTAATCTGATAGCAGGCTTCGCTTATACCCCATGGATGATTAAAGTGATCGGACAATCACAGTATGGACTTTATACCTTATCGATTTCCATCATAACTATATTTGTCATGGATTTGGGTTTAGGTAATACCATTTCCAGGTTCATTGCGAGATATCGGGCGGAAAATAATGAAGACAAAGTTAAAGATATTCTTGGATTGACAATTAAACTATACCTTGCAATTGATGTTGTAATTTTATTTGTTTTTGCAATCATTTATTTTAATTTAGGAAACATCTATGTCAAGCTGACAAGCAGCGAGCTAGAACAATTCAAGCTTGTATTTTTAGTAGTGGGTCTGTTCAGCATTCTGTCCTTTCCCTTTATGCCGCAAAATGGTGTTTTCACAGCATATGGAAAGATATTTTCGCTGAAGCTAATGGATTTACTCAACAAAGCGTTTAAAATCTCTACCACCATCCTTTGTTTGTTGTTGGGATATAAATTACTCACATTGGTATTGATCAATGTTGTGTTTGATTTAATCACGAACCTAACCAAATATTTTTATTTGGTGAAAAAAGTAAGATTGCGGATCAACATCAGATATAGAAGCAAGGAGCTTTTTAAAAAGATTTTCACCTTTTCTTTTTGGGTAACGATTGCAATGTTTGCAGACAGTATGTTTTTCACAATGGCTCCCACTGTTTTAGGAATATTTACAAACTCGGTACAAATTTCTATTTTTGCAATCGGGACATCAATTGAAGGTTATACCTACACGTTTGCCAATGCGTTAAACGGTGTTTTCCTTCCAAAGGTCATGAAAATGGTTGTGAAAAAAGAAGACAGTTCAATCATGACGGATTTGCTGATAAAAGTGGGACGAATCCAGCTGATTATCATCAGCGCAGTAATTTTGCCTTTTCTTTCGATGGGACAAGAATTTATTTTGTTATGGTTGGGTAATTCGTTTTCACAGTCTTATCTTGTTATTGTGTTTCTTACAATTCCGTGTCTGGTTACACATACACAGGGAATAGCCGTTGAAATGACTTATGCAACTGACAACGTGAAATACAGAGCGATGATTTATGTGGCCAGCGGTATATTATCCGTCTTGGTTTCCTGTTTGCTGGCGCCGTGGCTTGGCGCAATCGGCACGGCAATCGGTATTTTTGTCGCATTTACATTGGGCTTATCGGTTGCAATGAATATTTTTTATTCTAAAATATTAAAACTGAAAATTTGGCGTTTTTTTTCACAGTGTCATTTAAGAATGTTGATTCCATTTGTTGTTATGGTTATATTTGGCTTTGTTCTTCAATATACAATCCCGGTCAATTCAATGGTGCTGTTTTTGGTGAAAGGAGTTATTTGGGAGGCTGTTTTTGGAATGATTCTATGGCTTTTTGTATTAAATAAGTTTGAAAAAGATTTGATTGCCAATGGTGTATTAAAGAAAATATTGCGGCGATTTAAAAGAGCATGATGGTGGAGGAAACGATACAGAATCAGTTGATTTATTCACTAAAAAATATGAGAATTTTATTTGTATCAAGGCATATTATACTAAAAAAGATATAATTAATTATTTAAATTTATATGAAATTTTTACTGCATAAAGTTTCGACAAACTGTCACAAGAGATGTTATGAAGTATAGCGTAATGCACAAAAACTTATTTATTATTTGTCTATTTAATATATTGACACAAAAGTTATTAAATGCTAATATAAATTAAATGTTTTTACAGAAGATAGTTTTACATTTTAGTAATGTTAAAAACGGAAATAATTAAAACAGGAGGATTTGTATGAAAAGAAAACTGGCGGCAGTTTTGTGTTTTGCATTATTAATCAGCACCTTTGTTTTTACATATGCAACCGCAGAGCTGACAAACCCCAAGGTCACTGTTGTTAAGGATTTAGAGGAAGCAAAGCCGGGCGATACCGTTGCTGTTCAAGTATACGTGGAAGGAACAGCTACACAGGATAGGATTATGGCCTTCGATTTTGATGTATATTTTGATCAAAATGCGTTGGGGATATACTGTGATTCTACCACGAAACAGTTGCTTTCACAATCGGCCACCCAGAACCTTCCCAGTGATGATTTTGCATTAACCAATGCAGTTTTTGGAGATGTTCACGGTTTGTATGCACCGGGCATAAA
>ERZ778021.2260-NODE-2260-length-17850-cov-3.998932_pt1 | contig 17850 bp, 20 predicted proteins | sample MGYA00375751_ERZ778021 | MGnify/ENA primary metagenome ERZ778021 (study PRJEB29350, sample SAMN05389814) | bioreactor metagenome | isolation source: Thiocyanate stock bioreactor | place: South Africa: University of Cape Town | collected 2013-08-29 ... | reverse complement strand
TATTCGAAGACGGAAACATCAAAAAAATCGTTCCGGACCAGATTCCGCTTGTACTTGGTGTAATCATCGCTTTGCTTGCAGTTGTTGTATTTATCGTATTTATGACATCTGCTGAGCACAGAATACCCATTCAATACGCAAAAAGAGTTGTGGGCAGAAAGCAATATGGCGGTCAAAGCACCCATATGCCGATCAAGGTCAACATGTCCGGTGTTATGCCGATCATCTTTGCCAGCTCCATCCTTTCTATTCCCAGCCAGATACTGATGTTTATGGGTAACAATCCTGACGCATTACAGAGCAAATGGTATAAGATCCTTGCTTTCTTTGGATTTAAAGGCAATGCATATATCATTCTATATTTCCTGATGATCATCGGATTTGCTTATTTCTATACGACTGTTCAATACAATCCCATAGAAATGGCAAACAATCTTCGTAAAAACAGCGGTGCTATCCCCGGGATCAGACCCGGCAAGCCAACCTCTGATTACATCAAGAAGATTTTGGTTAAGGTTACATTAATCGGAGCATTGTTCTTAGGCGTGGTTGCCGTTCTTCCGATCGTTGCCGGTTCCATTGCAGGAATCAACAACATCGCAATTGGCGGTACTTCCATTCTCATCGTAGTCGGTGTTGCAATCGAGACCGTAACGCAGCTTGAATCACAGATGATGATGCGCCACTACAAAGGCTTCCTTGATTGATGCAGAATTAAGAATGAAGAATTTTGTGTATCACAAAAGGCATAGAAAGGTTCTTATCATATGAATTTGATTTTTTTAGGTGCTCCGGGAGCAGGCAAGGGGACACAGGCCGAGGTTGTTTGTGAGCATTTATCCATCCCCGCAATTTCTACCGGAAACATCATTCGTGAAGCGTTGAAAAGCGGTACAGAAATGGGACTGAAGGCTAAGGCTTTTATCGAAGCCGGCAAGCTGGTTCCCGATGATGTTGTAATCGGCATCATCAAAGACCGTCTCAGCGAAAGCGATTGCCAAAACGGTTTTGTTCTTGACGGGTTTCCCCGTACCATTCCTCAGGCTGAGGCGCTGGATGCCATGGGCATCCAGATTGATAAAGTAATTGATATTGAAGTTTCTGATGAAAAAATCGTCGCTCGTATGTCCGGTCGCAGAGTATGCGCTGACTGCGGTAGTTCTTATCACTTGCTTTATAATAAACCTTCCGTCGAGGGTGTTTGCGACAAGTGCGGTAAAGACCTGGTACAAAGAAAGGACGATGTTCCCGAGGTTGTATTGGATCGTTTACACGTATATCACGAACAGACAGAACCGCTCAAGGATTACTATGCAAAAACAGGGAAACTGTGCATAGTAGAAGGGCAAGAGGAAGTGGCGGATACCACTGCTCTCACCCTTAAAGCATTAGAGGAATAAGCAATGATAGTGCTGAAGACAGACCGAGAGCTGTCGATTATGCGTGAAGCAGGCCGGATTTCGGCAACAGCACTTGAGCTTGTGGGAAAAGCAGTCGAGCCGGGAGTAACCACTGCCGAGCTTGACCGCATCGCACATCAATATATTCTGAGTCAGGGCGCTAAGCCCGGGTTTTTGGGATATGGAGGGTTTCCTGCAAGCGCTTGCATTTCTATAAATGACGAAGTGATCCATGGCATACCATCCGCAAAACGAAAGATCAAAGACGGCGATATCGTCAGCGTTGATCTGGGTGCGGTTTTTGAAGGATATAATGGCGACAATGCCGCCACTTTTGCAGCCGGAACAGCTTCTGCGTCTGCAATGCGGCTGATGGCAACGACCAAGGAAAGCCTTTATGAAGGCATCAAACGGGCGGTGCCAGGCGGCAGAATCGGTGATATCTCCGCAGCAATACAAGGGTATGTCGAAGCTCGTGGTTATTCTGTGGTTCGCAAATTTGTGGGACACGGAATAGGTGCAAAGCTTCACGAATCGCCTGAGGTTCCCAATTATGGACCCGAAGGAAGAGGGATACGACTGCAAGCCGGGATGACTCTCGCCATCGAACCCATGATCAACGAGGGAAATCCTAACGTGAAAATCTTATCGGATGGCTGGACAGTTATCACCACCGACGGAAAACTATCGGTTCATTTTGAGCATACGGTTGCGATCACGCCAAACGGCCCAATGATCCTGACCACACCTTAGGGGGTATGCACATGGAACTGAAATGCGGACAGATTGTCAGGTCATATTCCGGAAGAGACAAGAACACGTTTCTTGTAATTACCGAGATAAGGACAGATTGTGTTTTTATCTGTGACGGAAAAGAAAGACCACTAGAACGACCGAAACGCAAGAATTTAAAGCACATATGCCCGACAAACTTTCGTTTGAGTGAGAAACAAATGGCAACAAATCGTGAGTTACGCCGTGCAATTCGTGATTTAATACCCCAAAGCGGTGCATGAGGAGGAAATTTGCTTGTCCAAACAGGATATGATTGAACTTGAAGGTACGGTGCTCGAAGCTTTGCCTAATGCAACATTTAAGGTTGAACTTTCAAGCGGGCACACAATTTTAGCGCATATCTCCGGTAAGCTTCGTATGAATTTTATTCGTATCTTGCCGGGTGATAAGGTTACGGTTGAAATGTCGCCGTATGACCTCACCAGAGGTCGTATCACATGGCGTTCAAAATAAAACCGGTAAACAATTTTTTGCCGCTTTCATCTGCGGCATGGAGGTAATTGATATGAAAGTTAGACCTTCTGTCAAAAAGATTTGCGAAAAATGTAAAATCATTAAACGCAAGGGTAGGATCATGGTCATCTGTGAGAATCCCAAGCATAAGCAGCGCCAGGGTTAATCCCGGGCTAAATCAATTTTTCTACGGAGGTGCAAGTAAATGGCGCGTATAGCGGGTGTAGACTTACCGAGAGATAAAAGAATAGAGTTCGGACTGACCTATATCTATGGTACCGGCCGCAAGACTGCAAGTGAAATACTTTCTTCAACAGGTGTAAATCCCGACACGAGAGTGAAGGATTTATCAGAAGAAGATGTTTCAAAGATGCGTGATTATATTGACAAGAATGTTCAGGTGGAAGGCGATCTTCGCCGTAACATCGCATTTGACATCAAGAGATTAATCGAAATCGGCAGTTATCGCGGAGTACGTCACCGTAAGAACCTTCCTGTCAGAGGACAGCGTTCTAAGACCAATGCAAGAACCCGTAAGGGTATCAAAAAGACGATTGCAAACAAGAAAAAGTAATTCTTATGCGGGTGTTCCCGCATGCTATCATAAAGAAATTTTTATTCATAATTAAGTCGCCTTTGATTGGCGGCAAGGAGGGTTCATATGGCAACAAAGGGTAAGAAAACTACCACCACCCGCAGACGCCGCGAGAAGAAGAACATCGAACGCGGAGCTGCCCATATCCAGTCAACCTTCAACAATACCATTGTTACGATTACTGATATTGCTGGTAATACACTTTCATGGGCATCTGCCGGTGAATTGGGATTCAGGGGTTCAAGAAAATCAACTCCTTTTGCAGCACAAACTGCTGCAGAAACCGCAGCAAAAGCAGCGATGGAACATGGTTTAAAAACTGTTGAAGTTTACGTCAAGGGACCGGGTTCAGGACGTGAGGCTGCCATCCGCGCACTGCAATCGGCAGGACTAGAGGTTAATATGATTAAGGATGTAACTCCTATTCCTCATAATGGCTGTCGCCCGCCAAAAAGAAGGCGCGTTTAACCGAATAATCAGGAGGTGGATTAAATGGCAAGATATACTGACGCAGTATGCAGACAGTGTCGTCGTGAAGGACAGAAATTGTTTTTGAAAGGTGAGCGCTGCTATTCTGCAAAATGCGGAATCACACGCAGAACCTACGCACCGGGTCAACACGGCCAGGGACGTAAAAAAATATCCGAATACGGACTTCAGTTCCGTACCAAACAAAAAGCAAAGCATTATTATGGTGTGCTTGAAAAACAATTCCATCATTATTTTGAAATGGCTGAAAACAAGCAGGGAATTACAGGTGAAAACCTTCTTAAATTGCTGGAAAGCCGTTTGGATAATGTGGCTTATAGATTGGGTTGGGCTTCGTCCCGTCCGGAAGCAAGACAGCTTGTTGTTCACGGTCACTTTACCGTAAACGGCAAGAAGGTCAATATTCCTTCCTATTTATTGAAAGCCGGAGATGTGATTTCCATTAAGGAAAAGAGCAGACAAAGTGAAAAGTTCAAATCCGTTCTTGAAGGCAGTGGGGGACGTCCTGTTCCGAAATGGCTTGATAAGAATGCTTCTACAGCGGAAGCAAAGGTTATCAACCTTCCTGCACGTGATGAGATTGACTTTGAGGTTGAAGAGCATCTTATCGTTGAGTATTACTCTAAGTAATAGTCATATTCTAATCAGCAGGTACCTGCCTGCATTATAAAACAAGGAGGGTTTTGAATGATAGAAATTGAGAAGCCCAGAATTGAAGCTGAGGATTTATCGCCAGATGGTTCACACGGAAAATTCTGTATTGAACCTCTTGAGCGTGGTTACGGTACAACACTCGGAAACAGTTTAAGAAGAGTATTGCTCTCTTCTTTACCCGGTGTTGCTGTAACATCAATCAAGGTTGATGGTGTAGTACATGAATTTTCAACTCTACCTGGTGTCAAGGAAGATTTAACTGAAATAGTTCTGAATATCAAAGGGCTGACTGCCAAGCTGTATGGCGACGGTCCGAAGGTATGTTATATTGAGGCAGAAGGACCTTGTGAAGTAACCGGTGCTTCAGTAAAAGCAGACTCAGAAGTTGAAATTCTCAATCCTGATTTGCATATTGCATCCATTTCAGAATCAGGTAAGCTCTTTATGGAGCTGACCTTGGATAAAGGCCGTGGCTATGTTCCTGCAGAACGTAATAAGCAGGCACAAACCGTCATCGGAGTCATTCCTGTCGATTCAATCTACACACCTGTTCTCAAGGTCAATTATTACGTTGAAAACACCCGTGTCGGTCAGGTCACAGATTATGACAAGCTGACCATTGAGGTTTGGACCAACGGAACCATTACTGCAAAAGAAGCGGTTTCCTTGGGTGCTAAGGTTCTCAACGAGCATTTAAACCTGTTTATTGATCTTTCCGGTGATCTCAATAACTTTGATATCATGGTAGAAAAGGACGACAGCGGCAAGGAAAAGGTTCTGGAAATGACGATTGAAGAACTTGATTTATCTGTCAGAAGCTTTAACTGTCTGAAACGTGCTGGAATCAACACGGTAGAAGACTTAATCAATAAATCTGAAGAAGATATGATGAAGGTTAGAAATCTCGGACGTAAGTCCTTAGAAGAAGTGATTAATAAGCTTCAGTCTTTGGGATTTTTCCTTCGCAGCGAAGAAGATTGATATGGGTTTGAGCCCTTACAAAGGAGTGAACTAAATGCCTGGAACAAGAAAACTCGGCAGAACCAGTGACCAAAGAAAAGCAATGCTTAGAGCAATGGTGACATTCCTGCTTGAGAATGGTCAAATTAAGACTACAGTAACCCGTGCCAAAGAAGTGCGTGCAATGGCTGAGAAGTATATTACACTTGCAAAAGTGGATAGCCTCCACTCAAAGCGCCAGTCATTGGCATATATAACAAAAGAAGATGTTGTAAAAAAACTGTATACTGAAATTGCACCATTGTATTCCGACCGTAACGGTGGATATACCCGTATTATCAAAACAGGTCCACGCCGCGGTGATGCAGCAGAAATGGCAATCTTAGAATTGGTGAAATAAATTGATCAGGCAAAAACCCTCCGAACAGGAGGGTTTTTTGTTGCATTGTTAAAAATATCGGCTCTTTGTCAATAGTTGGGGTAACCCAAAAATGAAAAAGCACATGAGTGAGGAAGCGTATCATTATGCGAACTCACTTTTTTGATGATTAAAGATGTGAAGGATTCTGTTTCTGAATCTATCGAAATTGTTATAACCATAGGCATTACGTTTAAGAACCTTAATTTTGTTGTTACAGCCTTCAGTGAATCCATTCGTATAAGTGCAGTCAAAAGAATTTAGAAAGCCGCGTGACCAATTTGTCATCGTTTTTGCACAGGATAGGAATCGATCAATATGAGATCCAGGAGATGCCATAATCCAATCGGATTACTACAATGAGCTAAAATATTTTACTGATTGTGTAATGAGTGGTAAAGAAACAGATGTGGTGAAACCAAATGAGATAAAAACGGTGCTGAATATATTAAATTTTGTTGAATGATTTACAAAAACTATCAAAATCTTACCCCAATATCATAACTTTAATGTTATAATGTGATGGTAAGGTACTGCGTCTGTTAATTGGTATAAAATAAATAAGCAAGCATGTACTTAAGGAGGTACTATATGAAACAGAACATGAAATATCCCTGCCTTGGCGCTGCTTATTATCCTGAGGACTGGGACGAAATGGAAGTAGAAGGTGATATTGCAAACATGCAGAAAGCGGGGTTGCGCATTGCCCGGATTGGTGAATTTGCATGGCGAAAAATGGAGCCGAAACCAGGTCAATATGATTTTGCTTGGCTTCATGAAGTGGTGGATAAATTGGCTTCAGCAGGTATTTACACCATTATGGGAACGCCAACAGCAACTCCGCCAATTTGGTTATCGCAGTTATATCCGGACGTTATGACTGTAAACGATTCCGGCCAATTATCAAAACATGGAGGGCGTCGGAATTGTTGTTCTAATAATATTCATTATCGGGAAGCATCGGCTAAAATAGTAGAAGCGTTGGGCAGAGAGTTCGGCAACCATGGCAATATTATTGGATGGCAGCTTGACAATGAAATATATTCAAACAATGGATGCTTTTGCCCTTTTTGTGAGAAAGGGTTCCGGGGCTATCTTGAAAAGAAGTATGAAAATATTGAAACATTAAACAAGGCGTGGAACCTTAACCTGTTTAGCCAGGCGTATGATAGTTTTGATGAAATCCCTACTCCCAGTCATGCATGGCACAATCCGCACCTTAATCTGGAGTGGAAGCTTTTTCAACAGGGCTCAAATATCAATTTTATTCATATGCAGGCAACTATACTCAAACCACTTACTTCGGCACCAATCGGGACAGATATGATGCCTATTAACGGGTTGGATTATGAACAAATGAACCTGCCATTGGATATTGTTCAGTTCAACCATTATGATACACAAGAAGACTTGTGGAAAGTGATGTTCTGGTTTGATTTCATTAGAACCATAAAGAAACGACCGTTTTGGAACACGGAGACTTCAACTTGCTGGAACGGCAGTACAGATATAGGCCAAACCATGAAACCTGAAGGCTTTTGCCGTGTGAATTCATGGCTGCCCGTAGCATTGGGTGGTGAAGCAAATATGTATTGGTTGTGGCGTACCCATTGGGCAGGACACGAATTGATGCATGGCTCAGTTTTAAACGCAACCGGCAGACCAATGCATATTTTTGGAGAGGTTCAGCAGACCGCAGCCGAATTTGACAAAGCATCTGATTTTCTGAGTGCAACCTCTGTGTCATCAGATATAGCGATTCATTTTGGTTCGCTTAACTGGAATATGTTCGAAACCCAGTCGGTCATCTCGGGTTTGAAATATCAAGATGCACTGGTCAAAAATATATACAAACCTGTATTGTCAAAGGGTCTGCGGCCTGATGTGATCGGACCAAAGCACACGCTCAAAGATTATAAAGTGCTGATTTCCGCTTTTATGATGACGTTGGAAGATGAAGACTTGCCCGCACGCATTGAAGAATGGGTAAAGGATGGCGGCATATGGATTGTTGGCCCTATGACTGATATCCGTACGTCAATCGGCACGCGCTATCGTAAAAGTCCGTTTGGTATGCTGGAGGAGCTTTTAGATGTACACTGTTTGTATCAGCTACCTGACAGGGAAGGTCTCATCACCGCACAGTGGGCAGACGGGGAACCTTTTGAAGGGACAGGTTGGTATGATGTATTTGAGAAATCGGAGGATTCATTGGTTACGATTACAGGCGGGCATAGTTCGATTATTGGGAAAACAACTGTGATTAAAAAAAATGTCGGAAACGGATCGGTAATTCTACTGGGATCTATACCAACAGGCAATACCATGAGTAAGTTATTGGACATGGCCTGTGAGGAAGTAGGAATCGGCAACTATGAAGTAAATGGGAATGTTGCGGTGATACCTCGGGAAGGCAATGGAAAGAAAGGCCTTATTGTAATAGAATGTGCAGGAAAACATGCCACTTGTTCCCTACATGAGAGGATGCAAGATATTATCAGTGAAAAGATATATGAAGGAATATTGCCGCTAAAGCCATATGAAGTATACGTTTTGCAAGAATATGATAATTAAAAATATGGTTTTTTAAAAAAAGTCGCTCCTTTTATTGTAGGTGGCACAATCACATTATCTGCACTTCCATTCCATAGAGAGTACATTATAAATGCATCAGTAAGGTCCACTTCACAGATGCAATCTTGATTACTTTCGTGGTCATACATAATACACTCAATTCTTAAATTTTCACTCTGTCGAAACACAAAATCTAACCATTTTAAGTCGCGGGTGCATTGGAGTAAAGGTGAAAGTCTCTGCCAAACATAAAACTCTCACACGAATGTGTGGGAGTTTTTTGTTCTTTTTTAATAGTCATTCAAAATTTAATTCATATGAAACAAATTATCTGATATTGAAATGAAAAAATATCAAGCCCGTACATAGAAAGAGGAGCTGAAATATGAATGACAAGTGAGGAATGATGCTTTTCCCTGGTTTCTTTAAAATAACAAGTATAAGCATTATACGCTTGCTAAAAATTAAATATTAACAAAAATAAAACAACATCATCCTCATTGCGTAAAATGTGGCTTAATAGAAATTGTGTTTTGTGGAAACCTATTAAAACGAAAGCAAAGGAGAATGAATAAATATGAATAAATTTTTCAAAAAAGTATCGGTTGTTTGTGCTTTTTTATCGGTTTCCGTTTTACTGGCAGGCACTGTAATATCAAAAGAATTGCCAAACAGCTTTAATATAAATAACAATGCCAATATCAGCTTCAATGACAAATTACCTGTCACAGGTTTCATAAATCAAAACAAGATGAAGCCAATCAACAATTCCTACAGTGTAGATTTAAAGCTGTTTGGAGTCATTCCAATCAAGCAAGCACAGGCGAATATATCAGATAAGATGTATGTGGTTCCCTGCGGTGAAACCTTTGGAATCAAAATCTTTACAGAAGGTGTTATGGTGGTTGGAATGACCGATATAGACAGTGATGAGGGGCTGATCAATCCCGCAAAAAAAGCAGGGCTCAAGGTAGGCGACAATATTATTTCCATCAACGGGATGGAGGTCAATTCAAACGATGAAACAGCAGCAATGATTGAGCGTTGCCAAGGCAAGCAGATCAATCTCATCGTGAAACGAAATGAAGTAAAAACGAAAATATCCTTTCAACCTGTAAAATCGGTGACAGAAAAAAAATATAAGGCCGGCATTTGGGTGAGAGACAGTTCAGCCGGAATTGGCACACTAACATTTTATAATCCTGACAATCAAGTATTTGGAGGTCTGGGACATCCTATCTGCGATGTTGATACGGGTGCATTGCTTCCTCTTCTTTCCGGTGAAATCGTACCGGCACAAATCAATTCAATCGTCAAAGGTGGTTATGGCAAAACAGGGGAGCTGAAGGGCAGCTTCATAGATGGTCAGACCATGGGAAAACTACAGTCTAATGGCGAAACAGGCGTTTACGGTATATTATTATCCCAACCGAGAGAAAAAAAATTAGTGGAAATTGCATTAAAACAAGATGTAAAAAGCGGAAATGCAAAAATTATGACCAGTATTGACAATGATGGACCCCGATACTTTGATTGTGTCATCGAAAAAGTGCATTTTAATGATAATGCAAAGTCACAAAATATGATCATTCGTGTAACAGATAAAGAGTTGCTGGCGAAAACAGGAGGAATTGTACAGGGCATGAGCGGAAGCCCTATTTTGCAAAACGGAAAGCTTGTTGGAGCAGTAACGCATGTGTTTGTTGGCGATTCCAGACGAGGATACGGTATATTTGCAGAAAATATGTACTTCACTTCGGAACAAATAGAAAAGGCGCTAAAAAATGTGTCATAATTCACAAAATAATTAGTAAAAATTTTACAAATAAAAAACACAAAATATATTGTAATATTTACTTCTATATGGTAATATATGGTTAAATTATCACATGGAGGTTATTATAATGGAAAAGAAACTGAAAATCTTAATTGCAGACAACACAACGGAATTTGGACAAGCCTGTGCCAACACCTTAAAGACTTATGGAATGGATGTATCCATGACGCAAAAGGATGGTGTGAGATTGGTAGCTGATATTAAAAACAGTCAGCCCGATATCGTTCTTGCCGATGTATTTATGCCGAAGCTGGACATCTTAGGTGTCTTAAAGCAGGTTGAGGCTATGCAGATGCAGAAAAAACCGATGATTATGGCGATGTCGGGCTTTGATAATCCACGTCTCGAGCATGAAACATTGACTGCCGGGGCCAGCTATTATTTTTTGAAACCGTTTGATCTGGACACGCTGGCAGAGAGAATCTTACAACTGACAGGCTGGAGAAATGACAGAACCCCGTCCAAGGTTCCACACAGTGCAGAACCCGATTTGGAAGTCATGGTCACTGAAATCATCCACCAAATCGGCGTACCGGCACATATCAAAGGCTATCATTACTTAAGAGAGGCAATTATGCTTTCAGTGAAAAATCCTGATATTATAAACAGTATCACAAAACAGCTGTATCCCACCGTCGCAAAACGCTTCCAGACGACCTCTTCCCGTGTGGAGCGTGCCATTCGTCATGGAATTGAGGTTGCTTGGGACAGAGGCGACGTGGACGTTTTAAACAGCTATTTCGGCTATACCATCCACGTAGGCAGAGGAAAACCAACTAATTCGGAATTTATTGCAATGATTGCCGATAAATTACGACTGAGAATGAAAATTCCGGCGTAAATCAAATATGAAAATAACACCTCGGAAGAAAAATTCCGAGGTGATTTTTGTTTTTTTATATCAGATTGGATATCATAGGGAAAGAGACATCAATCAACAATCCCCAGTTCTTTTTTGATGATTTCAATCTCTCAATCCAGTTTGGCAATTTTGTTTTGCAGATGTTGTTCCTTTGTTTTATAATCACGTTTCGATTGGTCTACGGTATTATCATAATTATCTCAAAATTTTTGGTTTCCGAATCGTTTGCTGGATATGTTGTATAAGCAGAGGTGCCAATGGATTTGTTCATAAAATATAATATTGATTCCTTTCAATGGATTGTTTTCCAAGTACGGATGATAATTTTTTAACGCAAAGCTCAAATTTATATTGATCATAGAAAATTGAAATGAAGGGTCATTGTATTTCACTGTCTATTAATACACAAATATTAACAAATGTAAATATTTATTTAAATACAAAAATAGCAATGTATCTTTTGCTTGTTTTATAGCAGCATTTTTCATCACTATTTTCATCAATTCTGCAAAAAATAATAATACTAAAATATGAATTAGAGGTGAGATAAATGATTGATAAAACCGTAAAAGATAAACTGAACAATTTGAAATACGAAATCGCCACAGAGGTCGGTGTTTCTTACGATACGCAAGGTCACAGCAGGGATATCACAGCTCGTGAAGCAGGAAAAATCGGCGGTCAGATGGTAAAACGTATGATTGAAGCATATAAAAATAATCAGTAAAAAAATCGCCCTGATAAAGGGCGATTTTTCAATAGGCAGAAGGCTGTTGGGGATAGAATTTATGAAAATAAAAGTTTCTCAGATGAAGATAGGTATTGGTAAAGGATAGTTTTTTATAAGGTGTTAACCACAAATAACCAATACCAAGGGTCAACAGACACAAGATACTCCAACCCAAAAAACTTAAGCTCATAACAAACAGTTCTGTCTTATATCCATCGGTCATAGCCTTGCTGATGTTCATAGCCTCTCTGATGCCCACATTGGGATCATCCGCCATGATAAAGGGCGCCATAGAATATTTGATACCCGCAATAATCCCGGGTATTATGAGCAATAGCGTCCACAAAAATATAAACAACGTCATAAATAAACGGAGACCCAACGCCTTTAGAAATATTTCAAATCGAGAGAACAAAAGACCAAAGGGAACCGGCTCACCGTAAAGAACTTTAAGGGAATAATGATTTAATCCCAATTCTGCTGCAGGACCCACAAGAACTTGCACAATGGAAATCAGAACAATAAAAAGCATCAATACAGATATCAAGTAATTTTCAGGAAACCATTCTTTTGTAAAATTGCTTCTTGAATTGTTCCATAGATAGCCATTTGCACCTAATAAACCTGCAACAAAACAGACCAAAACAGACAATCCCATGGTTTCTTCAAACCTTTGTTTTGCAAATATTTTAATGGATACTCTGTCAAACATAAAACCCCCCCTATTTATTAACTATATTAGCATAAAAAGTATATAATTACAAACAAAAAGACAAGTTCACGGCTTACCCTACATATATTTGACTATATGAGAAGTGGGTGTGATACATATCAGAAAAAGAACATTTTTGATCAACGCATTGATATTGACAGCTACGGCGTTTTTATTGCGTGCAATTGATATCTATTTTAGAGTATTTCTGTCCGACAAAATCGGAACGGAAGGCATGGGGCTGTTCCAGCTCATTTTCACGATATATGCTCTTGCCATTACTTTTGCCACCTCAAACCTAAGCTTGTCTGTGACCAGAATGGTGGCGGAGGAAGCAGGAAAGGGCAACAGTACAAAACCAATATTGCACAAATCATTTAAAATCAGTCTGCTGTTCAGCATCTCGGCAGGAATATTGTTATTCTGCATGTCTGACTTTATTGGTATAGCATTGCTGCACGATGAACGTACCATACTGTCACTGAAAACATTATCCTTCTGCTTGCCTTTTATTGCGGCTTCTTCTTGCCTGAACGGATATTTTATCGCAAAACGAAAGGCGGTCAAATCAGCGGCATCACAAATTTTTGAACAAATCATCCAAATCATCATTGTATTGTTTACCCTCAATTTTTTTGTGGGCAAAGGTCTGGAATACGCTTGCTTTGCCATTTGTCTTGGTGCCACAGTAGCAGAGCTGGCATCATTCCTGTTTTCCTTTTTATTATATCTTTTTGAAAAAAAGGAAACTGCAAAAACTCACCATGTTGGAATGATCCGACGCATTTTCGGAATTTGTTTGCCCATGGCGCTCAGCTCCTATCTTCGCATGGGTCTCATGACAACAGAAAACCTGTTAATCCCCATTGGTCTTATGAAATCCGGCTCCTCCCGGCATGTTGCCCTGTCCCAGTTTGGTATTATTAAGGCCATGGTGTTTCCGGTCATGTTCTTTCCTGCCGCATTCTTGTCCTCGTTTTCGTCTTTATTGATTCCGGAAATATCCGAAGCCTATGCATTGAGCGAGCAAAAACGGCTGAATTATACCATTGAACGGGCCTTGCAAATCACTATGATTTTTTCGATTCTGGTCACAGGAATATTTTTATTTTTTTCTTCAGAGCTTTCCAAAGCTATTTATGGAAACTATGACACGGCATTTTACCTGAAAATCCTTTCGCCCCTTATTCCTTTGATGTATCTGGACAGCATTGTGGACAGCATCTTGAAGGGAATGAATCAACAGGTCGGGTTATTAAAAATTAATGTGTTTGATTCTGTGACGAGAATTATATTTATTTTCTTTTTGATTCCTGCCTTCGGTATTTATGGTCTCATCATTGTCTTGTTCTACAGCAATATATTAAACCCCATGCTCAGCCTTTTAAAGCTCATCAAGGTCTCGCAGTTGCGACCCAGCTACACAAATCTGTTATTCAAACCCATACTGTGTATCTGTTTATCTTGTTTATTACCCTTGTTACTTTGCAAAATTCTGCATGTGCAGTTGAATTTAATTTTTATCATCGGTTTGTCAACCGTATTCTATCTTGTTTTGATCCGGATCAGTGAATGTGTCAGCCATGAGGATGTGGAATGGGCAAAAGGGGTTTTTGCTACCCAAAAAGAAAAAACGAAGGGCAGCAAAAAACTGAAAAACTCCTATTGACTACTGTGGTCAATAGTGCTATAATCTCATTGACCATATTGGTCAATGAGATTTTTATATCCAAAGAGGTGAGCAAGTGTTTTCAAAATTTTTAAGTCTTGAGAAAGATAAGCAGGAGAGAATCATCAATGCTGCCATTGATGAATTTGCGCAAAGAGGGTATCATCATGCTTCTACCAACAAGATCATTGACAGGGCAAAAATATCAAAGGGCATTTTATTTCATTATTTCAAAAGCAAAAAAGATTTGTTTTTATTTTTATACGATTATTCCATAGAGCTTTTGGCAAGTGAGATTTACGAAAGCTTGGATTATGAGGAGACGGATATCTTCCAAAAAATGCGGCAATCTGCCAAGTTAAAATTCAATGTCTTTCAACGCCATCCACAAATGTTCAATTTTATTATGCGGGCATATTTTGAACAGGCAGAAGAGGTAAAGGATGCACTGGTTATAAAAAACAGCAGCATTATAAAGGAGAATGTAAATAAATTTTATTTGAATTTTGACAAAACAAGATTCCGGGAGGGAATCGACCCTGATAAGGCTGTAAAATTGATTTATTGGTCTCTGGAAGGCTTCGGTAACGAAATCCAGTCAAAGCTGAAATACATCGATGCAGATCAGTATGAGACTTTGTTGTCGGAAATGGAAGAGTACATCAAAATATTAGAGAAGTGCTTTTATCAATTATAAATGGAGGAATAGGTATGAGTGTAATTGAAATCAACAATTTAACCAAATATTATGGCAAGTCAAGAGGCATCATTGATGTGAGCTTTCATGTGGAGGAAGGTGAAATTTTCGGCTTTATCGGTCCCAACGGAGCCGGAAAATCCACAACCATCCGAACACTGTTGTCTCTCATTTATCCCACGAGTGGCAATGCTAGGATTTTTGGAATGGACTGTATTGAAAAAGGCCCCGAAATAAAGAGAGAAATCGGCTATCTGCCCTCCGAAGTGTTTTATTATGATAATATGAAGGTTATTGACCTGTTGAAATATTCAGCAAGCTTTTATAAAAAAGATTGCACGAAGCGCATCCAAGAGCTGGCCGAAATCATGGATATTGACCTCAGTAAAAAAATCGACGATTTATCTCTGGGCAATAAAAAGAAATGCGGGATAGTACAGGGGTTACTTCACAGCCCGAGGTTGATTATCCTCGATGAACCCACGAGCGGGCTTGACCCCCTTATGCAGCAAAGGTTTTTTGAGCTGTTAAAAGAAGAAAATAAAAGAGGGGCTACCGTACTGTTTTCCTCCCATATTTTAAGTGAGGTCCAAAGACTGTGCGACCGCGTAGCAATCATCAAAGAAGGAAATATCATTAAAGTGGAAAAAATCAGCACTCTCACAGAAACGGATCACAAAAAGTTTAAAATCACCGGGAGAGAGCAGCTTGACAAAAATTATTTTAACATGGAAGGTATCAATAACCTCACCCAAAAAGACAATACCATCAGCTTTTTATACAGCGGAAACATCAATCACATCATTGGCAAACTTGCAGACATCCAAATCAGTAATCTGACGGTGGAAGAGCCGGACCTGGAAGAGATTTTTATGCATTACTATTCAAAGGGGGACTAAGGATGAATATGTACTTGCATGAGCTGAAGGCATACAGGAAATCCACAATCATCTGGTCGCTGGTGTTTATGGGCATCATCGCCATGTTGCTGTCTTTTTTGCCCTCTATTAAAGATCAGGGTGATGTCTTTATCAAGGCCCTAAAGGATTACCCCGAATATTTACGAAAAGCTTTGGGTTTGGACGCATTTGACCTAAAAAATTCCGATAGCTTTTTCAATTTCACCAATTTCTTTTCCATAACATTTATTTATCTGACCCTTTGCGGTGCCATTCAGGCAATGAATTTCGGCACTGGGATTGTGTCCAAGGAAACACGGGACAAAACGGCGGATTTTTTGATGACCAAGCCGGTTTCCCGTATAAAAATATTATCTGCCAAGCTGCTGGCGGTGCTGACATCCTTAATAATCACCAATCTGTTTTTTGTTGCTGCCACCTTTTTGCTGGCTCCCGTGTTTACCGATGAAAAAATAGACCATCCTAAAATCCTTATGGCAATGCTTACAATATTTTATCTACAGCTGATTTTTTTATCCGTCGGCACATTCATTTCGGTAATTTACTCCAATATGAAATCTGTTTTGGCAATCTCGTTGTCTACTGTTTTTACTTTTTATTTTATCGGAATGTTCATTGAGATTTTTGATGAAACAGTCATGCGTTATTTCAGACCCTTCAAGTACTTTGACTATCAGTACATGGCAATGACTGTGGAATATGAATGGCAGTTGATCGTTTTGACTGCAATCATCGTCATAACCCTTATCACAGCCAGCTTTGTGATATATCAAAAAAAAGATATCCAGGCGGTTTAGAAGGAGAGTATACTATGAATATTTTCGTCCACGAAATCAAATCCAATCTGAAAGCATTGATTTTTTGGTGTGTCGGAATGGCTCTAATGGCAACGGTGGGTATGAGCAAATATGCCGGAGCGGAAGGAAACATGGAATCGTTCAAGGAAATCATAAATAAGATTCCAAAAGCACTGCTTGCGTTTTTCGGAATGACCGGGCTGGATATTACCACCGCCGTCGGATATTTTGGGGTGGTGTTTACCTTCTTGTTGGTAATGGCGGGTATACACGCGGTGATGCTGGGCGCTAATATCATTGCCAAAGAAGAAAGAGATAAAACCTCCGAATTTCTGCTGGCAAAGCCTGTGTCCAGATCAGCAATCATCACATACAAATTATTGGCTATAGTTGTGAATATCATTATTGTCAATCTTATTACAACAATCAGCTCCGTTGGCATTGTGTCATCTTATGCAGAGAGTAATCAATATAACAGCCAGGTGCTTCTGCTTATGGTTGGCTTGCTTATTTTTCAGCTTATCTTTTTGTTTTTGGGCACTGCGGTGTCTGCAGTGAAGCACAGACCAAAAACCTCTGCCTCCACAGCAGCTATGATTTTATTTTCCACTTATATTCTGTCAGTTTTGGTGGATGTTTCGGGCGAAATTGATTTCCTGTCATATCTGACACCTTTTAAGTATACTTCTGCAAAATATATTCTTGAAAATCAAAGGTTGGATCCATTTTGTATGATGCTATCCTTTATTATCATTGTCGCTTCTATTATTGTGACCTATTGTTTTTATAAAAGAAGAGATATGGTTGTTTAATCTGTTAATTTGAATTTTTATAACCGACATTCTGGGAAGTGGTAAAAAGATAGAAGGCACAAAAAAGTGTCTGCTATTTTTGTGTGTAAACATACGAAAAAGAAATGTATCACGAGTAACCTAACAGGAAAAACGCTGAGATAAAATCAGTTTTCGGAACTACGCTTATTAAGGATGTAAAATTTTGATGCAATTTTTAAGCATACCAACGTTTTATCTACCTTATCAATCATAATCAGCCCAATGAAACTATCAAGGATAACACAAACAACATATTATGGAATGGACAAGAGTTCTTGTCAATGAATCAAAAGGAGAATTGTTTATGCCAAGAGGTAGAGGCTACGACGACAGGTATGGTCAGCGCGGTCCGAATTTTGATCCGCGGTTTCTGATATTCAACCCATTTTTCTTTGGCTTTCCCGGTCCTCGCCCGCCATGGCGACGCCGGCAGCGATCGCCTCGGCCGGCGTCTG
>ERZ778021.2257-NODE-2257-length-17858-cov-6.031568_pt1 | contig 17858 bp, 14 predicted proteins | sample MGYA00375751_ERZ778021 | MGnify/ENA primary metagenome ERZ778021 (study PRJEB29350, sample SAMN05389814) | bioreactor metagenome | isolation source: Thiocyanate stock bioreactor | place: South Africa: University of Cape Town | collected 2013-08-29 ... | reverse complement strand
TCAACCGCGACCCCCGCCTGTACCGCATCTACGAGGGCACCGACGAGATCCAGAAGCTGGTCATCGCCCGCCAGATGCTCGCCGCCGAGCGCGCCAAGCAGGCCTGATCACTCGGCCGAGAGGCGGGCCTTCTGGACCTTGCCGAGGTCGTTGCGGGGGAGCTGGTCGAGGAAGCGGAACTCGCGCGGCTGCTTGTGGCGGGCGAGTTGGGATGCCGCCTGGGCGGTGAGGTCGGCGGCGGTGGGTGAGCGGCCGGGGGCGGGGACGATCCAGGCGACGACGCGTTCGCCGAGGTCGGGGTCCGGCTCGCCGGTGACCGCCGCCTCGGCGACGTCGGGGTGGGTGAGGATGGCGGCCTCGATCTCGCCGGCCCCGATCCGGTAGCCGCCGCTCTTGATCAGGTCGCCGGCGCGGCGGCCGAGGATGACGATCGAGCCGTCGGCGTCGCGGCTCGCCAGGTCGCCGGTGCGGAACCAGCCGTCGTGGAAGGAGGCGGCGGTGGCGTCGGGGAGGTCGAGGTAGCCGTCGAAGAGAGTCTCGCCTCGGACCTCTATTTCTCCGATTGCATCCGAGTCGCGGGTCTGCTCCGGGTCGCCGGTCTCCTCGGGGAGGGGGACGAGATCGTCGTCGACGAGCCTGATCTCGACGCCGGGGATCGGGTGGCCGACCTGGCCCGGCCGGCGCGGGCCGTCGTCGTGGGCGGCGATCGTGATCAAGGTCTCGGTCATCCCGTAGCGCTCGACCACCCGCTGCCCGGTCAAGCGCTCGATCGCCTCGTGCTCGGCGGCGGGGAGGGCGGCCGATCCCGACACCAGGAGGCGGGCGCCGCCCAGGGCCGCCGCCAGCTCGGCGTCCTCCTCGGCGGCGGCGCGCAGCCGCCGGTACATGGTCGGCACGCCGAAGTACATCGTCGCCGGCCCGCGCAGCGCGGCGCCGACGCCGGCCGGGTCGAAGCGTCCCAGCAGCATCGTCGCGCCGCCCAGCCGCAGCGGACCGAGGGTGCCGAGCACCAGCCCGTGCGCGTGGTTCAACGGCAGCGAGTGGGCGACCACGTCGTCGACGGTCCAGCGCCAGACCGCGGCGAGGCCGTCGAGGTCGGCGGCCAGCGCGCGCCGGCTGATCACGGCCCCCTTCGGCGGCCCGGTCGTCCCGGAGGTGTAGAGGATCAGCCCCGGCTCCTCGGGGCCGGGCTCGGGGAAGGAGGATGCGGGCTCCGCCGGCTCCCCGTCGCGGGAAGGGTTGGGGGGCGTTGCGGCGTCGAGGTCGATGTCGAGGCGAGGCACGTCGGCGAGCGCCCCCGGCAGCTCCGCCGCCGCGCCGCAGGCCACCAGCTCGGGCTTGCAGTCGCCGACCACGTGGGCGACTTCGGCCTCGCTCGCCTTCGGGCTGATCGGCACCACGGTGCCCCCCGCCCGCAGCGCCGCGACCACCGCGACACAGGTCTCCAAGGTCGGGTCGGCGAAGATCGCCACCCGCGCCCTCATCCGGGCCGCTGCCGCCGCCCGGATCGCCGCCGCCGGGCCGCTCGAGGCCGCCGCCAGCGCCCGGTGGCTGAGCACGACGCCGCCGCCGATCAGCGCCGGCCGGTCGGTCGGCGCCTCCAGAAACGGCAGCAGCGGGGCGGTGCTCATCTCATAGAAGTATCTGGGGCGGCAGCGGCAACTGCCAATCGAGGCCGCGGCCCTCGAAACCGAGGCGCTCGTAGAGGCGGCGCGCCTCGACCCGCTGGTGGCCGCACTCGAGCCGCAGCAGGTGGCAGCCCCCGTCGCCCGCCCGCGCCGTGACCGCCGCGACCAGGGTGGCGCCCGCGCCCGCGCCCCGCGCCGCCTCGGTCACCACGAGGTCCAGCAACCGCGCCTCCGGGGTGGGATGGCCGAGGCGCGGCAGCACCAGCAGGCAGGCGAGGCCGACCGCCTTGCCGTCCCGCTCGGCGATCAACACCTCGGTGTCGGCCCGCCGCAGGATCTCCTCGGCCTGCCGGCGGTGCTCCTCACCGGGCTCCGCGCAGGGCCGCCCGAGCTCCGCGAGGAACGCCAGCACCGTCTCGAGATCCCCGACATCTGCGCTGCGGACATTCGTGGAGGTCACGCAGGATATGATATATCTTCTTGCGTGGAGAGACGCTGACCGCGGCCTCCCTTGACAGGAAAGGAAAGGATGTCTGTATCACCAGATAGCACCGTGCTCGAGGTCGTGGACGTCGCCGACGCGATCGCCCTCACTCAGGAGATCGTGCGCGTCCCGAGCGTCTGCGGCGAAGAGGCTGCGCTCTCCGACGCCTTGACCGCGCGCATGCGGTCGATGGGCTACGACGAGGTCTTCCAGCAGGAGGCGCTGCCGGGACGCAAGAACGTCATCGGCGTCGTCGACAGCGGCCGCCCCGGCCCGACGATCGTGCTCACCGGCCACATCGACACCAAGCCGGTCTGCGTCGGCTGGGACGAGGACCCGTACTCGGGGCGCCTCGACGGCGATCGTCTCTACGGTCACGCGGTGATGGACATGAAGGCCGGGATCGCCGGCGTCGTCGCCGCGGGCGACGCGCTCTCCCGCTGCAAGGACCAGTGGCGCGGCAAGGTGATGGTGGTCGGCGTCGTCGACCACATGGGGGACCAGATCGGCGCGATCAAGTTCTTCGACGAGTACGAGGCCGACTACTGCCTGCTGGCCGAGCTCACCGACAACGACATCTACCTCGGCCACCGCGGTCGCCTCTACTGGGATGTCACCTGCTACGGCCACGCCGCCCACACCTGCCGCCGCCACGACGCGATCAACTCGATCGCCCTCGCTGTGCCGGTGATCGAGGAGGTCGAGGCGCTGCGCTGGGAACCGGAGGGGGTCCCGGAGTGGATCACCGAGCTGGTCGGGCCGGAGCTCTTCACCGCCGTCGGCCGCATCTACGGGGGCCTGCCGCCCGGTGGCCCCTCGATGATCCCGGACGAGACCGTGCTGCGGATCGACTCCCGCCCCCATCCCGGCATCGAGGCCGAGACGGTGCGCGAGTACCTGCAGGCGGCGATCGACCGGGCGGCGTCGAAACGCCCCGACGGCCGCTACGAGATGATCCTCGCCGACCGCAAAGACTCCTACCTGATCGAGCGCGACCACCCGCTGGTCGAGTCCCTCGACGCGGCGTTCCAGCAGGTCACCGGCAAGGCTCCCCGCTACGCCGCCGGCTCCTGGCTGGCCGACACGGCGAGCTTCGGCAAGCAGGTGCCGACGGTGATCTTCGGCCCCGGCCACGACCCGGTCTACACGCCGAACGAGTGGCTCGACACCGCCGACATCCGTGAGGCGGCGCTGGTCAACACCGCGATGACGATCATCCTGTCGAACCGGGACTAGTAGGTGGCGGCACCGCTCGACGGGATCGACGGGCTGCGGCGCCTGGCTACGACCTGCGCCGGGGTCCGGCCCGAAGAGCGGTGCCTGCTGGTGACCGACAGCCGCGCCGACCAGACCGTGGTCGACGCGATGTCGGTGGTGTTGCGGACGCTCGGCGCCGAGGTCGCGGTGATCTCCTCGGAGCCGGTCGCGCTCCCCGGCGACGAGCCGCCCGCCGCCGTCCGCGGGGCGATGGGGGAGCCCGAGGTCGACGTGATCTTCGAGCTGACCTCGATCTTCGCCGGCTCGAGCCAGGCCCGCCGCGACGCCTGCGCCCGCGGCGCCCGCTACATCACCGTGCCGGGGCTCTCCTGGCGCACGCTGCGCCCCGGCGGCCCCTTCGAGGCCGACTTCGCCGCGCTCGGCGAGCACGCCCAGCGCCTCGGCGCGCGCTTCGACGCGGCCTCCGAGTTCCACCTCGTCAGCGCGCTCGGGACCGACCTGCGGGGCAGCTTCGAGGGCCGCGCCGGGCGGCCGCTGTGGGGGATCGTCGACCAGCCCGGCGGCTACGGTGCCCCGCCCGACATCGAGGTCGGCGCCGCCCCGGTCGAAGGCACCGCCGAAGGGACCGTGGTCGTCGACGGCTCGCTCCTCTTCCTCAGCGACGACCAGCTGCCCGCGCCGGTGACGCTGCGCTTCGCGGGCGGGGAGTTGGCCGACGCCGCCGGCCCGCAGGCCCACCTCCTCGTCGACGCGCTGGCGAGCGCCGACGACGACCGGATGACGAACCTGGCCGAGGTCTCGATCGGCCTCAACCCCTTCTCCCGCCCCGGCGGCTCGGCGCTGGAGTTGGAGGGGATCGTCGGCGGCGCCCACGTCGCGCTCGGCAACAACGTCGCCTACGGTGGGTCGGTGGCTGCCCGATCGCACATCGACTGCGCGCTGCTGGCGGCCGAGCTGCGCCTCGACGGCGAGCCGGTCGATCCGGCCTGGGCCGCCGCGTGACCCTGGTCGACGACCTCGTCGCGATCGCCTCGGTCCCGGCCCCGACCTTCGCCGAGGAGGCGCGGATCGCCTGGCTCGAGGCGCGGCTGGCGGAGCTGCCGGGACGGCGCCGCCGCGACGCGGCGGGCAACCTGATCTGGGAGTGGGGGGAGGGACGGCCGCGCGTCCTCCTCGCCGCCCACGTCGACACCGTCTTCCCGGCCGACACCGAGCTGCGCTTCGAGCGCGACGGCTCCGACCTGGTCGGCCCCGGGGTCGGCGACAACGCGGCAGCGGTCGCGGTGGCGATCGACGTAGTCGGCGACCTTCTGCGCGAGGCGCTCGGCGGGCCCGGCGCGGTCGCCTTCACGGTCGGCGAGGAGGGCCTCGGCAACCTCTGCGGGGCGACCGCGGCGTGCGCCGAGCTGCGCCCCGAGGCCTTCATCGCGCTCGAGGGGCACATGCTCGACCGCGTCTACGTCGACTCGGTCGGCAGCCTGCGCGCCCGGATCACGGTGACCGCGCCGGGCGGCCACTCGTGGGAGGACCGCGGCGCCCCCAGCGCGATCCACGAGATCTTCCGCCTCGCCGCCGGGCTGCTGGAGCTGGGCACCGAGGCGGCGCCGGTCAACGTCGGCACGGTCGCGGGCGGCCGCTCGGTGAACACGATCGCCGACCGCGCCGAGCTGGTGGTCGAGCGCCGGGCGATCGACCAGGCCGAGCTCGATGCCTTCGCCGCCGCGCTCGAGGCACTCGCGCCGTCGCCCGGCTGCGAGGTCGAGGTGGAGCTCCTCGGCCGCCGCCCGGGCGGCTCGCTCGACCGCGACTCGGAGCTCTACCGGATCGCCACCGAGGCCCACGCCGGGCTCGGCCTCGCGCCCGAGCCCGGCGCTGCCTCGACCGACGCCAACGCCGCCTGCGCGCTCGGGGTACCCGCGCTCTGCCTCGGCGTATCGCGCGGCTCCGGCATGCACTCGCTCGGCGAGCGGATCGACCTCGACACCTTGCCGACCGGCGTCGCCCAGCTGCGGGCGGTGCTCAGCCGCCTGCTCGGCGCGACCGACACCCCGACCACCGCCGCCCCCGCGGGCGGCCGATGAAGGAGCAATCGATGCGCTACGGCGTGACCCTGCAGGGAGTCCTCCCCCCGAACGAGTTCGCCGAATGGGCGAAGCGGATCGAGGACCTCGGCTTCGACAACCTCTGGATCACCGACTCCTCGCTGCACGCCGGCGACATCTACGTCCACATGACCGCGGCGCTGCTGGCGACCTCGCGCATCAAGGTCGGCTCGGCGGTCACCAACCCGCTCACCCGCCACGCCGGGATCACCGCCAACGCCTTCCGCTCGCTCAGCCTCCTCGCCCCGGGCCGCGTCAACTGCGGTATCGGCGTCGGCGACCGCCCGCTGCTCGAGTTCGACATGAAGGTGGCGAAAGTCCAGAACATGACCGAGACGATCGAGGCCCTGCGCCGCCTCTGGGCGGGGGAGAAGATCGACGGCAAGTTCGGCTCCAGCCGCTTCAAAGGGGCCGAGCTGCTCTCCGCGGTGGAGACCGAGATCCCCGTCTACATCTCCGCCAGCGGCCCGAAAACCCTGACCGCCACGGGCCGCGTCGCCGACGGCGTGATCCTCCTCGCCGGCCTCTTCCCGGAGGCGATCGAGTTCGCCAACGCGCGGATCGAGGAGGGCCGCGCCGAGAGCACCCGCCCGACCTTCGACCGCACCGCCTTCCTCTACGGGGCGATCGACGAGGACCGCGACTACGCGATCAACGTCGCCCGCCCGATCGTCGCCTGGTTCCCCCAGACCGCCCCCGCCCACGCCCGCCTCGCCGGGATGAGCGACGAGTTGATCGAAGAGGTCGTGAAGACCTACCAGGGCGGCGAGTTCCAGCACGCCGGCGCCGCCGCCAAGCTGATCTCCGACGACTTCGTCACCAAGGTGGCATTCGCCGGGACCCCCGCGGACACCAAGGAGAAGGTCGAATGGCTGGAAGGGCAAGGGCTCGATGCGCTGACCGTGTTCCCGCTCGGGGACAAGGAGACGCGGATGCGCACGATCGAGCACTTCGCGCGGGTGGCGATAGGCGGGTAGGGGGCGGGGAAGGGGCGGACAAGGGACGACCAAGGGACGCGGCCCTCTCGTAGGCGGTCCGGGCAGGCTGTGACCGCCTACGAGAGGGCCGGGTCACGGGGAGAGGGGCGAGGGTGCGCGTCCCGTGCGTGTCCGGCATCCCTTCCGCTGTTCCTTATCCCTCATATGCGGGGATAAGGAACAGCGGAAGGGTCCGGTCCGCACGGGCCACGAAGCGCGCCGTCTCCAACGTGACCTCCCGAACCTCAGCTAGATATGAGATATGATCTTCACGTGAGGAGCGAGGGAAGCCCTGACGCAGCGACGGTCGACCTCCGAAGGGCGGAGGCGGAGTTGGCTGCGGCGTATGAGCGCTGGCGCGAGGCGGCTGCTGGGCTGGAGGCGGCGGAGACCGATTCGGGGATCGAGGTCGACGCTGTTTACGGGCCCGATCCGGAGGCCGGCGACCCGGGCGATTACCTGGAGCAGCTCGGGTATCCGGGCGAACCTCCTTACACGCGGGGGATCTATCCCTCGATGTACCGGGGGCGGCCTTGGACGATCCGGCTCTACTCGGGCTGGGGGACGGCGGAAGACACGAACGAGCGCTTTCGCTACCTGCTCGACCGGGGGCAGACCGGGCTGAGTGTGGCGCTGGACCTGCCGACGCAGATGGGGCTCGACTCCGACCACGAGCTGGCCCGGGCGGAGGTCGGCAAGGTGGGGGTCGCGGTCAGCTCGCTGGCCGACATGGAGACGATCTTCGACGGGATCCCGCTGGACAAGATCTCGACTTCGTTCACGATCAACGCGACGGCGCCGATCCTGCTGGCGATGTACCAGGTGGTGGGGGAGCAGCAGGGGGTCGACCCGGCGCAGCTGCGCGGCACCGTGCAGAACGACATCTTGAAGGAGTACCTGGCGCGGAAGACCTACATCTATCCGCCGCGGCCCTCGATGCGGCTCGCCACCGACGTGATCGAGTACTGCGCCGCGACGCTGCCGAAATTCAACCCGATCAGCGTCTGCGGGTACCACATGCGCCAGGCCGGGTCGGACGCGGTGCAGGAGATCGCGATCGCGATCTCCAACGGGCTCGCCTACGTCCAGTCGGTGGTCGACCGCGGCATCCCGGTCGACGATTTCGCCCCTCAGATCTCCTTCAACAACTCGACCATGCGCGACGTCTTCGAGGAGATCGCCAAGCACCGCGCGGCGCGGCGGATCTGGGCGCGGCTGATCGAGCAGCGCTTCGGCTCGACCGACCCGCGCTCCTGTCGGCTGCGCCTCTACTCCGGCGGCGACGGCACCTCGCTGACCGCCGCCGAGCCGCACAACAACATCATGCGGATCGCGCTGCAGGCGCTGACCATCGTGCTCAGCGGCGCCCAGGCCGTGCACACGATGTCCTGGGACGAGGCGCTCGGCCTGCCCAGCGAGGAGTCGGTCCTGCTCGCCCTGCGGACGCAGCAGATCATCGCCCACGAGAGCGGCATCGCCCGCACCGCCGACCCGCTCGGCGGCTCCTACTACCTGGAGTCCCTTACCGACGAGCTCGACCGCCGGATCACGGCGATGATCGACGAGATCGAGGAGAAGGGAGGCGTCGTCGCCGGGATCGAAGACGGCTCGCTGGAGCAGGCGATCGCCGAGTCGGCCTACGAGCAGCAGCGCAAGATCGAGGACGGCGAGCGGGTGATCGTCGGCGTCAACGCGTTCACCGAAGAGGGCGAGACCGCCCCGGTCGAGACCTTCCAGGTCGGCTCCGACGTCCTCGACCGTCAGCTCGCCCGGCTCGCAAAGTCCCGCGCCGAGCGCGACGAGCTCGCGGTCTCGGCAGCGCTCGCCGGGGTCGAGGCGGCGGCCAACGGCAGCGAGAACATGATGCCCGCGATCGTCACCGCGGTTCGCGCCTACGCCACCACCGCCGAGATCAGCGATGCCCTGGTGCGCGTCTTCGGCCGCCACGTCGGCTCGCAGGTCGTCTGATGGACGGCCCGCTGGCGGCGCTCGCCGTCGACCACGTCGGGATCGCCGCCGAGGGCCCGGCGACGGCGCTCACCGCACTGCTCGGCGGCGAGGACCCGGTCGCCGGCCGCGAGATGCCGAGTGGCGTCGCGGTCGGTCGGTTCGGTCCCCGCAACGGCCTCGAGCTGGTCTGGGAGGCCGAGCCCGGCTCCCCGGTCGAGTCGTTCCTCGCCCGCCGCGGCCCCGGCCTCCACCACGTCGCCCTCCGCGTCGACGCCCCGATCGAGGACCTCCGCGCGCAGCTCGCCGCCGACGGGGTCCGCCTGATCGGCGACGGCATCGAACGCTCCTCCGACGAGCGCAAGTGCTTCTTCGTCCACCCCGCGGCGACCGGCGGCGTGCTGGTCGAGATCGTCGAGGGCGCCTCCCCCGGAGCGGGCGATGAGTGACTACCCGCTCGAGGGAGTGAAGGTCCTCGACCTCACCCAGTACGTCGCCGGCCCCTACTCGACCCAGGTGCTGGCCGACCTCGGCGCCACCGTGCTGAAGGTCGAGCGGCCGGGGCGCGGGGACGTCTACCGGCAGCAGGGGCCGCTCTTCCTGAACGGCGAGAGCGTCAGCTTCCTCACCCTGAACCGCGGCAAGCGCAGCATCGCCCTCGACCTCGGCGACCCCGAGGACCGCGAGGCGCTGCTCGCCCTGGTGGCCGAGGCCGACGTCCTGGTCGAGAACATGAAGCCGGGCACCCTCGCCCGCCGCGGCCTCGACTACGAGACCCTTTCCCAGGCCGCCCCGCGGCTCATCTACTGCTCGATCTCCGGCTTCGGCCAGCGCGGCCCGTTGGCGAGCGAAGGGGCCTACGACCTGACGATCCAGGCGATCTCCGGACTGATGTCGATGACCGGCCACCCGGGCGCGCCGCCGGCGAAGATACCGGTCGCGGCGCTCGACTTCGGCAGCGCCCTCTACGGCGTGATCGGCATCCAAGCCGCGCTCTGGCAGCGCGAGCGCACCGGCAAGGGGCAGTGGATCCAGACCTCGCTGCTGGAGACCAGCCTCGCCTGGCTCTCGATGCACGTCGCCGCGCGCGGCGCCGGCGGCGAGGAGCCCGGCCCGCTCGGCACCCGCAGCCCCTTCTTCGCCCCCTACGAGGCCTACGCCACCGCCGACGGCCACCTCGTCGTCGTCGGGACCGGCGGCAGCGACGGCTGGGAGCGCTTCTGCCGCGCGATCGACGCGCCCGCGCTCCTCGCCGACGAGCGCTTCGCCGAGAACTCGCTGCGGGTCGAGAACGCCGAGGCGCTGCGGCTGGAGATCGAGACGCGGCTGCGCGAGGCGCCGACCGACCACTGGGCCGCGGCGCTGCGCCGCGAGGGCGTCGCCTACGCCCCGGTGCAGACCCTCGACCAGGTGCTCGCCTCCGAGCAGGTGGGGGAGCTCGGCAGCATCCGGGACTTCGCCCACCCGGTCGCCGGCGAGGTGCGCGAGGTGCGCCTGCCGATCACCTTCTCCTCGTCCCCGAGCACCGCCGAGGCGCCCGCCCCGGCCCTGGACGAGCACCGCGAGGCCCGTTTCGGCGAGGTCGACGATGCCTGACCGCCGCCTCCGCATCGTCGTCGCCAAGCCCGGCCTCGACGGCCACGACCGCGGCGCCAAGGTGATCGCCCGGGCGCTCCGCGACTCCGGCATGGAGGTGATCTACACCGGCCTCCACCAGCGCCCGCGCCAGATCGTCGAGACGGCGCTGCAGGAGGACGCCGACGCGATCGGCCTCTCGATCCTCTCCGGCGCCCACCTCAGCCTCACCGCCGAGCTCTTCGAGCTGCTCGCCGCCGAGGAGGCTGGCGACGTCGCCGTCGTCGTCGGCGGCGTGATCCCGGCCGAGGACCACGCGGCGCTGCGCGAGCTCGGCGTCGCCGCGATCTTCACCCCCGGCACCAGCACCCGCGAGGCGGCGGCGATGGTCGAAGCGGCGGTCGAGAGCCACCGCGGCAGGGCGCGGGCCGGATGAGGGCCGGGCACATACCGTCACCGTTCCGACCCGATGCCTACGATGTAGGCGATGAACGGGGGGCAGCTAAAGGTGCATGGGCTGGACGCGGCTGTCCAGGAGGCGATCCGTGGGCGGATCCTCGAGGGTGACCTTCGTCCAGGCGACCCGCTCGTGGAGGCGCAGCTCTCGGCCGAGTTCGGGATCTCCAAGACGCCGGTTCGCGAGGCGCTCATCGCGCTCGGCCGCGACGGCCTGGTCGACCAGGTCCCGCACCACGTCACCCGGGTGGCGACACCCGTCGCCGCCGACATCGCCCACGCCTGTGAGCTTCGCGGCTGGCTCGAAGGCGAGGTCGCCGCGGAGCGCGCGGTCAAGGAGGCGGGCGACCTTCACGCCGCCCTCCGCAAGACCATCCGCGACGCCCGCGCGGCGCTCAAAGCCGACGACGTCCACGCCTATACCGAGGCGGTCGAGGCCTTCTCCGACGTCCTCATCCAGGACGCCGACAACCGTTACGCCCGCGAGGTCATCCAGCGCCTCCGCAACATTCTCGCCCTCACCGCGAACGTCGCCCAGCGCACCGCCGGCCGCCGCCGCCGCTCGATCGACGAGCACGCGAAGATCCTCAAAGCGATGGTCGCCGAAGATCCTGACGGCACCCGCGAGGCCATCCGGGCCCACATGGAGAGCATCGAAAAAGACGCTCTCGCCGCCCTGGCCGACCTCGAAGCAGACGCCGCGCGCAACTGAGCCGGCGCCGGCGGAGACGCCGGGCGCGACCGATCCAGGGCGGGTCGAGACCGGTCCCGACGGGGCGGAAAGGTGAGCGCCGCCAGGCGCCGCGCCGTCGCCTGCGCGCGATGCTATAACGTCATATCTCATATACGGAGGAGAACCGCGGGAGTGAGCTTGCCGTGAGGTCATCTGAGTGCCAATCCGAGAGCGTCCGCGTCGAGCACGATCTGCTCGGCGAGCGGACGGTGCCGGATTCGGCTTACTTCGGGATCCACACGGTGCGCGCCTTGGAGAACTTCCCGGTCAGCGGCAACCCGATCGCGAGCCACCCGCACCTGATCTGGTCGCTCGCCGCGGTCAAGGAGGCGGCCGCCCTGGCCAACCGCAAGTTGGGCGTGCTGGATCCCGCGAAAGCCGACGCGATCGTGGCCGCCTGCGGCGAGATCCGCGCCGGAGCTCTGCAAGACCAGTTCCGAGTCGACGTCATGCAGGGAGGCGCGGGCACGTCGACCAACATGAACGCCAACGAGGTGATCGCCAACCGGGCCCTCGAGATCCTCGGCCACCCCCGCGGCGCCTACGAGCAGCTGCACCCGCTCGACGACGTCAACGCCGGACAGAGCACCAACGACGTCTACCCGACCGCCGCGCGGATCGCTCTCGACCGCGCCGCCGGCGACCTGCTCGCCAGTCTGGCGGTGCTTCGCGTCGCCTTCGAGAAGCGGGCCGCGGAGTTCGCCGGGGTGGTCAAGCTCGGGCGCACCCAGCTGCAGGACGCGGTGCCGATGACCGTCGGCCAGGAGCTCGCCACCTACGCGGTGATGATCGGCGAGGACGAGCTCCGGCTCGGTGAGGCACGCCTGCTGTTGCGCGAGGTCAACCTCGGCGGCACCGCGATCGGCACCGGGCTGAACGCCGTGGCCGGCTACCGCGAGGAGGTTTGCGAGCGGCTCGCCGAAATCGTCGGCTGGGAGCTCCGTTCCGCCCCGGACCTGGTCGAGGCGACCCAGGACTGCGGCGCCTTCGTCCACCTTTCCGGCGTCCTGCGTCGCGTCGCGCTGAAGCTTTCGAAGACCTGCAACGACCTGCGCCTGCTCTCCTCCGGCCCCCGCGCCGGCTTCAACGAGATCGACCTGCCCGCCGTGCAGGCCGGCTCCAGCATCATGCCCGGGAAGGTCAACCCGGTGATCCCGGAGCTGATCAACCAGATCGCCTTCGAGATCGCCGGCAACGACGTCGCGGTCGGGATGGCGGCCGAGGCCGGGCAGCTGCAACTGAACGCCTTCGAGCCGGTGATCGTCGACAAGCTGCTCGGGGGTTTCGCCCACCTCGCCGCCGGGTGCCGGGTGTTGGCGACCCGTTGCGTCGGCGGCATCACAGTCAATTCGGTGCATCTGCGCGAGTCGGTCGAGGCCTCGGCCGGGCTCGCCACCGCGCTCAATCCATACCTCGGCTACGCCGCCGCGACCGCGATCGCCCAGGAGGCGGAGCGCAGCGGCCGCGGCGTCCTGCAGCTGGTCCTGGAGCGAGAACTGCTCGACCCGGCGAAGGTCGAGCAGGTCCTGCGCTCCTCGCGGATGACCGGCCGCAGCGAGGAGGAAGAGTGAGCGGCTGGCGCCTCGGCGTCGACTCGGGCGGCACGTTCACCGACGTCTGCATGGTGCGCGAGGAGGGCGGTGAGCTGACGATCGCCAAGGTCCCGAGCACGCCGCACGACCCCTCCGAGGCGATCCTCGCCGGCGTCGCCGAGATGGTCGACGGGAGCCCCTCGGCAGCCGAGATCGCCTTCTTCGGCCACGGCACGACCGTGGCCACCAACGCGCTGATCGAGCGCAAGGGGGCGCGCACCGCGGTGGTCACCACCGACGGCTTCCGCGACCTGCTCGAGATCGGCCGCCAGCGCCGCCCCCACCTCTACGACCTACAGCGGGACAAGCCGGAGCCGTTGGTGCCGCGCGACCTCCGCTTCGAGGTAGCCGAGCGGGTCTACCTCGGCGGCGAGGAGCCGGTCCAGCCGAGGGCCGCCGAGATCGACGCGCTGGCCGACCGGCTGGAGGAGCTCGGGGTCGAGGCGCTGGCGATCTGCTTCCTCCATAGCTTCGTCAGCCCCGACCACGAGCGGGCGGTGCGCGATCGACTGCAGGCGGCGCTGCCGGGCGTCTTCGTCACCGCATCGCACGACGTCTCGGCCGAGTTTCGCGAGTACGAGCGGCTCTCGACCACGGTCGTCAACTCCTTCGTCGGCCCGATGATGCAGGGCTACCTGCGCCGGCTGCGCCGCGGCCTGACCGAGGCCGGGATCGAGTGCGAGCCGCAGATCACGCTTTCCAATGGCGGCGTCGTCTCGTTCGACAGCGCCGAGTCCTCGCCGATGCGGACCGTCCTCTCCGGCCCGAGCACCGGTCTCGTCGGCGCCGCCGAGGTCTGCGGCCGCAGCGGCTACCGCGACCTGATCACCTTCGACATGGGCGGCACCTCGACCGACGTGGCGCTGATCCGGGACGGCGTGCCGACGATGCGCAGCGACCTCGAGTTGCAGGGCCACGCGATCCGCACGCCGATGCTCGACATCGAGACGATCGGCGCCGGCGGCGGCTCGATCGCCTGGGTCGACAGCGGCGGCCACCTGCGGGTCGGTCCGCAGAGCGCCGGCGCCGACCCCGGGCCCGCCTGCTACGGCAAGGGCGGCGAGCTGCCGACCGTCACCGACGCCAACGCGGCACTGGGGATCCTCGGCGGCGACCGCGCCCTGGCGGGCAGGGTCGAGCTCGACGCCGAGGCCGCCGAGCGGGTGGTTGCCGCGCTCGGCGAGCAGCTTGGCCTCGGGCTGCGGGAGACGGCCGAAGGGATCCTCCGCGTGGTGACCGCCAACATGGCGCGGGCGATCCGGGTGATCTCCGCCGCCAAGGGGCACGATCCGCGTGACTACGCCCTGGTCGCCTTCGGCGGCGCCGGCCCCCTTCACGCCGCTCGCCTGGCCGAGGAGATGGGGATGTCGCGGGTGCTGGTGCCGGAGACGCCGGGCGTCCTCTGCGCCCAGGGCCTGCTCGCCGCCAACGTCCGCACCGACTACGCCCGGACCCAGATCGTCGCCGCCCGCCCGGCCAACCTGGCGGAGATCGCCGACGCCTTCGAGGCGCTCGAGGAGCGCGCCGAGCGTTGGCTCGAGGAGGAGGGCATCCCCGCCGAGCGTCGCTCGGTCGCCCGCTCCGCCGACATGCGCTACCGCGGCCAGAACTACGAGCTGCGGGTGCCGCTGCCCGTCTCACTCGCCGGCGCCGCCGACCTCGACCGGCTGGTCGCCGACTTCGCCGAGATCCACGAGCGGACCTACGGCTACCGGCTCGACGATGAGGAGGTGCAGCTCGTCACCCTGCGCGCCGCCGCGACCGGTCTGACCCCGGCGGTCGAGGTGGCCGCGACCCCGGCCGGCGACGGCGACCCCGCCCGCGCCCTGGTGGAGACCCGGGACCTGCGACTGGCCAGCGGCTCCAGCGGCGAGGTCTACGCGCGCGACCGGCTGCTCCCCGGTGACGTGATCCGTGGACCGGCGGTAGTCGAGCAGATGGACACGACGACCTTCGTCCCGGCGGGCGCCCGGGCCGCGGTCGACCCGTACCGCGCTCTGATCATGGAGCTGCCGGCATGACCACCACGCTCGACCCGATCACCGTCGAGGTCCTCGGCCTCGCCCTCTCTTCGGCCGCCGAGGAGATGGGGGAGACGCTGGTCCGCTCCGCCTACTCGCCGAGCATCAAGGAGTGCCGCGACTGCTCGACCGCGATCTTCGACCCCACCGGCCAGGTGCTTACCCAGGCCGAGCACATCCCGATCCACCTCGGCTCGCTGATCGGGATGGTCGAGGCGGTGACCGCGCGCCACTCGACCGCCGACCTCGAGCCGGGCGACGTCTTCATCGGCAACGACGCCTACACCGGGGGCGGCACCCACCTGCCGGACATCGTCCTCGTCTCGCCGGTCTTCTTCGAGGAGGAGCTGGTCGCCTGGGTCGCCAACTGCGCCCACCACGCCGACTTCGTCGATCGCGCCCACGCCAACATCTACCAGGAGGGAGTCCGGATCCCGCCGGTTCGCCTCTACGCGGCCGGCGAGGAGCGCCGCGACATCCTCGACTTCCTGCTCCTCAACTGCCAGGTCCCGCACGATCGGATGAACGACCTGCGGGCGCAGGTGGCCGCCAACGCGATCGGGGTCGAGCGCTACCAGGGCCTCTGCCGGCGCTACGGCGCCGCGGTGGTCGCCGACGCCGGCGCCGCGTTGCTCGACTACGCCGAGCGGCGGATGCGGGTCGGGATCGAAGCGATCCCGGACGGCAGCTACCCCTTCGAGGACACCTTCGACGCCTACGAGCTGGGCGACGCCCTGGAGGCGATCTCGGTGGTGATCGAGGTCAGCGGAGCCGAGCTGACGCTGCGCTTCGACGCCGGCCCTCAGCTGCGGGCCGGCCTGAACATGGTGCGGACCGCGCTCGAGGCGACGGTCTACTACGCGCTGAAGACGCTGGTCGATCCCGACGCCCCCGCCAATGCCGGGCTCTACCGCCCGGTGACGATCGAGGCGCCCGCCGGCAGCGTCCTCTCCTGCGTCTGGCCGGCGGCGGTGAACGAGCGGATGCAGGCGGGCCAGCGGGTCGTCGACCTGATCCACGGGGCGCTGGCGCCGGCGATCCCGACGGTCGTCACCGCCGCCCACAACGGCTCCACCTCGATCGTCGAGCTCTACGGCCGCGATCCCCGCAGCGAGCAGTTCTACATCTACGTCGAGTCGCTCGGCGGCGGCTTCGGCGCCCGCGCCGCGAAGGACGGGATCGACGGCGTCCAGGTGCACCTGACGAACACCAGCAACCTCCCGGTCGAGTGCCTGGAGGCCGACTTCCCGATCGTGGTCGAGCGCTACGAGCTCGGCGTCGACAGCGGTGGCGCCGGCACCTGGCGGGGTGGCATGGGACTGCACCGACGGCTGCGGGTGAGCGGCCACGAGGCCACCCTCTGCATGCACTCGAGCCGCCGCGTCTCGGCCCCGTGGGGTCTCGACGGCGGCGAGGCCGGCAGCCGCGGGAGGGTCGACCTCGACCCCGGCGTCGCCCCGCTCGACGGCCGCGGCGTGACCACGATGCCGGCCGGCGCCGCGGTCTCCGTGCGGACTCCCGGGGCCGGTGGCTACGGCTCGCCGGCCGAGCGTGCCCGCGAGCTGGTGCGCGACGACCTGCGCGAGGGCCGGATCAGCCCCGCCGCGGCGGTCGACCGCTACGGGCTCGACCCGACGGCGGCCGGGCTCGACGTGCCGCCGCCCACCTCGGGGCCCGCCGCGCCCCGTGCCGGATACACCGGCGAGCTGTGGACCGCCGCCGAGCCGCTGTTCGAGGCGATCATCGCCCACCCCTTCCTCACCGGCCTCGCCGACGGCACCCTGCCCGAGGGGAGCTTCGGCTACTTCCTGATCCAGGACGGGCACTACCTGCGTGACTACGCGCGCTCACTGGCCTTCATCGCCGGATACGCCCACGACCCGGCCGAGGCCTCGGTCTTCCTCGGCGCCGCCTCGCGGGCGGTCGCCGCCGAGCAGGGGATGCACGGCGAGCTCCTCGCCCAGTGCGGGATCACCGCCGCGGAGGCGGCGGCGACGCCGTTCTCGCCATCGGGAGAGCTCTACGCGCGCACGGTCCTGTCGCGCGCCGCCGAGGGCCCGTTCGCCGACGGCGTCGCCGCCGTGATCGGCTGTCTCTGGATCTACCGCGAGGTCGGCAACGTGCTGGTCGAGCGCGGCTCGCCCGACCCTCGCTACCAGCGCTGGATCGACAGCTACAGCGGCGAGTCCTACGGCGCCGCGGTCGAGGTTGCGCTCGACGTGGTCGACCGCATCGGCCGCGACTCGACGCCGGCCGAGCGCGATCGCCTGAAGGAGATCTTCGTCGACACCTGCAGGCTCGAGTGGATGTTCTGGGACGCCGCCTGGCGGCGCGAGAGCTGGCCGGTCGGAAGGGCCTAGAAGGTACCGCGACGCGCTTGCGGGCGCGGATAGTGTAATGTCATATCTCATATTCTAAATAAGTGAAGGCCGGGTCACGGCTGCGCGAAGGGAGCCCCCGAATGCACTGCAGGACGGGGATCGCGCACGGGAAAGCCGCCGGGAAGAGAGACTGTCTTGAGGTCATCTGATCGCCAATTCGCGAGCGTCCGGAGCTATGGATGACGCTGGTCGTCGACGCCCACATGCACGCGATCGCGGCGCCCGACTGGTTCCCGCCCGAGTACGGCGGCGCCGAGAACCACTGGTGGCGCGAGGTCCGCTGGCGCGGCGAGAAGAAGAGCCAGGCCTACTTCGAAGCGGCGCTCGCCGAGATGCCCGACCCCGACGGTTCGAAAGCGATCACGCGACTGGACGAAGCCGGAATCGACGCCTGCGTGACGATGCCGATGGACCACGGGATCAACTTCGGCGACGACGGCATGGTCCCGATCGTCGAACAGAACCGCATCTCGCTCGGCTATGCGGAGGCGACCGGGCGCGATCTGTTTGCGGGCTGGGACGCCCTCACGCGCATCCGCACGCCCCTGATCGCCGCCGTCAACGGCTTCGCGCTCGGCGGCGGCTGCGAACTCGCGATGATGTGTGACGTGATCATCGCGGCCGACACCGCGAAGTTTGGCCAGCCCGAAATCAATCTGGGCGTCATTCCTGGCATGGGCGGCACCCAGCGGCTGACGCGCGCCGTCGGCAAGGCGAAGGCGATGGAGCTGATTCTCACCGGCC
>ERZ778021.2250-NODE-2250-length-17893-cov-4.106963_pt1 | contig 17893 bp, 18 predicted proteins | sample MGYA00375751_ERZ778021 | MGnify/ENA primary metagenome ERZ778021 (study PRJEB29350, sample SAMN05389814) | bioreactor metagenome | isolation source: Thiocyanate stock bioreactor | place: South Africa: University of Cape Town | collected 2013-08-29 ... | reverse complement strand
TCCCCACCAATCAGATTCCCCTCTCGCAAAAACGGATTCGTCTTCTGGAGCATGGTGCTTCCTCCATTTTGTGGCGCGCTCGGCGCGGCCTGATTTCGATCGGACGGCGGCGTGCCGCACGGACATGCCCGCGCGGGTTCTCTATCCCCCAAACCCGCCCGCGATCAATGACCCGAATGCCGGCTCAGCCAAATAGAGCCGTGGCGATGGCCAGCCAGATGCCGGTGCTGACGACCGACATCACGGTGCCGAGGGTGAGCGCGTTGGACGAGAGCGCGTGGCCGGTGCCGAACTTCACCGCGAACAGATACGGGTTGACGCCCACCGGCATCGCCGCGCTCACCACCGCCACCTTGGCGGCGAGCGGCGGCAACCCGAACAGGATGACCGCCAAGGTCATCAGCGCCGGCATCAGGAACAGCTTCACGAGGGCGAGCGTCAGGGCCGGCATGAAATTGGCCGAGATGCCGAAGCGCAGCAGCCCCATCCCCATGCCGAACAGCGCCAGCGGGCCGGCCGTCGCGGCGAGCGTGTCGACCATCCGCTCGACGAGCGACGGCAGCGGCAGGCCGGAAAGCCGCCAGGCGAGCCCGGCCAGGATGCCGATCACCAGCTTGTTGCCGGCGAGCGCCTTCAGGAAGTTCGCAACCTCGCGCCACGCGTCGACGCGCTGCCCCTCCTCCCGCTCGGCCAGCGCGAACTGGATCGCCGAGACGCCGAGCATCAGCGGCAGGTGCACGGCGAGGATCAGCGACAGGATCGAGACGCCGTCATGGCCGAACGCGCTCTGGATGAAGGGCAGGCCGAGCAGCACGAGGTTCGAGTAGCTCGCCGTCAGCCCGCCGATGATCGCCGCCTTGCGCTCGCGCCGGAACACCTTCGACGTGACGAGCTGCCCGAGCGCCCAGATGATCGCGGCGGACAGGAAATAGGCCGACCATAGCGACCATGGCGCGGCGGCACCGAAATCCGCGCTCGTCATGGTGCGGAACATCAGCACCGGCAGCGCGATCACGTTGACGAAATCGGTCAACGCGTCGCCGACGTCCGGCTTCAGCAGCCGCGTCGTGCCGGCCCCGAAGCCGAGCGCCACGAGGCCGAACACATAGGCGATCGTCAGGACGAGCGCGGCCATGCCGGGATCAGCCCGCCCGCATCGCGGACGGCGCGCAATCGCCTCTTCCCGGTCCGGTCCCTGCCGCGAATCCGTCCATGGTCCCGCTCCCTGCCCCGGCCAGCCGGTCGCTCCTAGGCCATGGCGGGAGCCGTCGCAACCTGCGGCGCAGGCATTTGCGTTTGTGGTCGCCCCGCAATCCCTATATGCACCGCATGGGAGGCGCCATGCTGCGTATCGTCGTGCTGTGTCTGGTCCTGCTCGCGGGTGGCCCCGCATTCGCCACCGAAGCGGGCTGGGCACTGTTGCGCGCCGGCGGCCACGTCGTCTTCCTGCGCCATGCGGACACGCCGAGCGCGGTCGACCCGGCCAGCCTCGACCTGTCGAACTGCGCCACCCAGCAGAATTTGACCGAGCGCGGCGGCGTCCAGGCGCGCCGGCTCGGCGCCCTGTTCGCGGCACGCGCGGCCCCGGTCGGCAAGGTGCTGACGAGCGCCTATTGCCGCTGCCGCGACACCGCGCGGCTCGCCTTCGAGGGCATCCCGATCGAGCATGCCGACGCGCTCGATTTCATGCCGGGCGACGAGGCCGGTAACGACGCCAGGGCCGAGGAGGTGCGCAAGCTCGCCCTCGGCTACGCCGGCGCCGACAATCTCGTTCTGGTGGTCAACGAGGACGTGATCCTCAAGGTGCTGAACGTGAGCGCCCGCGAGGCCGAGGCGGTGATCGTGCGGAGCGACGGCGAGACCCTGCGCGTCGCCGGCCGCATCCGCTTTAACTGACGCTCCGCCAGCGCAGCCGGACGCCGTTTGCAGCCCGCCTCACGGGATTTTCAAATGGTCTTTCAGCGCTCCACGACGATGCGCGTGTTGCCCGGCCCGATCTCCTGCACCAGCGCGTAGAACTTCGCCGCGTTGTTGGTGTCGAGCCGCACGCAGCCATGCGAGGCGGGCGTGCCGAGCCGGCCGACGGCGTTGGTGCCGTGCACGGCGTAGCCGCCATTGTAGAACACCGCGTAGGGCATCGGCGACATGTCGTACTTGCGCGAATACCACATGCGGTGCATGCGCTTGGGCCGCCACGAGCCGGCGGGCGTGACGTAGCCGCGCCGCGCGGTCGAGACGCGCCATGTATAGAGCACCCGCCCGTAGCGGATGACCTGCATCGTCTGCTCCGAGACGTTGATGCGGGCGACGAGGCTGTCGGCCCTGCCCTCGGTGCTGAAGCTGAATGCCGACGCGAGCAACGCGGCAGCGACGAGCACTACTTTCTTCATGAAGCCCAAACCCCAGATGCACTTGCCCTAGGGTCACAACGTAAAGTTTCAACTGTGAACACGCAATGAATGCGGCTGCCTCAATTGTCCCCGTTTCGCGCAATCACCGCAATGTGATGCCGGCTGGCGCAACCGGCGCGGCCGCGCTGGCGCCCGGCGGGGCCTTGCAAACCGCCCGGCACGGCTGCTCAATGGGGCCATGCACGACCGTCTCTTCCGCGCCGTCGAGGAACGCACCGACGAGCTGGTGTCGCTGACCAGCGACCTGATCCGCTTTCCGACGGTCAATCCGCCCGGCGAGGCCTACACGCCCTGCGCCGAATATATAGGCCGCCGGCTGCAGCGGCAGGGTTTTTCCGTGCAGTTCGTCCGCGGCGAAGGCGCGCCGGGGGATTCCGACAGGTATCCGCGCACCAACGTCGTCGCCCGCCGCGACGGGTCCGCGCCCGGCCCCACCGTGCATTTCAACTCCCACATCGACGTGGTCGAGGCGGGCGAAGGCTGGACGGTCGACCCCTTCGCCGGCGAGGTCAGGGACGGCCGCGTCTACGGCCGCGGCGCCTGCGACATGAAGGGCGGGCTCGCCGCCTCGATCATCGCGGCGGAAGCCTTCATCGCGACCTGCCCGGACTATCCCGGCGCGATCGAGATCTCCGGCACGGCGGACGAGGAGTCCGGCGGCTTCGGCGGCGTCGCCTATCTCGCCCGGCAGGGCTTCTTCTCGAAGCCGCGCGTCGACCACGTCATCATCCCCGAGCCGCTCAACAAGGACCGCATCTGCCTCGGCCATCGCGGCGTCTGGTGGGCCGAGATCGAGACCAAGGGCTCGATCGCCCACGGCTCGATGCCCTTCCTCGGCGATTCGGCGATCCGCCACATGGGCGCCGTGCTCGACGCCTTCGAGCAGGAGCTGTTCCCGGCGCTCGACCGCAAGCAGACAAACATGCCCGTCGTCCCCGAGGGCGCACGGCGCTCGACGCTGAACCTCAATTCCGTGCATGGCGGCCAGACCGAGGATTTCCGTCCCGGCCTGCCGGCGCCCAACGTCGCCGATTCCTGCCGCCTCGTGCTCGACCGCCGCTTCCTGATCGAGGAGCCGGTCGACGAGGTGAAGCGCGAGGTCACCGACATACTCGACCGGCTGAAGCGCGAGCGGCCGCGCTTCGACTACCGCATCCGCGACCTGATGGAGGTGCTGCCGCTGATGACGGAGGCCGACGCGCCCGTGCCGACGGCGCTGGCGCATGCCATCCGCCTCGTGCTCGGCCGGGAGCCGCAATACATCTGCTCGCCCGGCACCTACGACCAGAAGCACGTCTCGCGCATCGGCCACCTGCACGACTGCGTCGCCTACGGGCCGGGCATCCTCGACCTCGCCCACCGGGCCGACGAATGGGTGGGCATCGTCGACATGGTCGAGTCCGCCAAGATCATGGCGATGGCGCTCGACGCGCTGCTGCGCGGCGGTGCGACCCGCTGAGCTTCCATTATCGAGATTTACTCGCGTCGAAATTGGCGCTTTGATGCGGCCGGGATCAATGCAATTGCCGGGAGTGACTCCATGAAACTGTTCAAAGCCCTGATGGCGGCGGCGGCGCTGGCGCTCGTCACCGGTGCGGCGCAGGCCGCGCGGACCGACGTCACGATCGCCATGCAGCTCGAGCCGCCGAGCCTCGACCCGACCACCGGCGGGGCCGCCGCGGCCATCCGCAGCGTTACCTACGGCAACATCTTCGAGGGCCTGACGAAGATCGACAGCGCCGGCGCCGTGCAGCCGCTGCTGGCGAAGTCGTGGGACATCTCCGACGACGGGCTGACCTACACCTTCCACCTCCAGGACGGCGTCAAGTTCCAGGACGGCACGCCGCTGACGGCCGCCGACGTCAAGTACTCGCTCGACACCGCGCGCGGCGAGAAGTCGGTGAACGCGCAGAAGCAGCTGTTCGCCAAGATCGCCTCGGTGGACGCCGTCGACGACCACACCGTCAAGGTGACGCTCAGCGGGCCGCAGGGCGACTTCCTCTACAACATGGGCTGGGGCGACGCGGTGATCGTCTCGGAGAAGACGGCCGCGTCCAACGGCACCAACCCGGTCGGCACCGGCCCCTACAAGCTCGGCGAATGGGTCAAGGGCGACCACGTCACGCTGACCGCCAACCCGGACTACTGGGGCGCCAAGCCGGCGATCCAGACCGCCACGATGAAGTTCATCTCCGAGCCGACGGCGGCCGTCGCCGCGATCCTGGCCGGCGACGTCGACTATTTCGGCGGCTTCCCGGCGCCCGAGGCGCTGACCCAGATCAAGGCCGATCCGCGCCTGCAGATCATCGTCGGCGCCACCAACGGCGAGACGGTGCTCGCCATGAACAACGGCAAGGCCCCGCTCGACAACGTCAAGGTGCGCGCCGCGATTGCCCACGCGATCGACCGCAAGGCCATCATCGACGGCGCCCAGTTCGGATACGGCACGCCGATCGGCAGCTTCTTCCCGCCGTCGGACCCGGCCTATATCGACCTGACCTCGGTCTCGAACTTCGACCCGGAGCTGTCGAAGAAGCTGCTGGCCGAGGCCGGCGTGTCCAACCTGAGCCTGTCGCTCAAGCTGCCGCCGGCATCCTACGCGCGGGCGGCCGGGCCGATCATCCAGCAGGAGCTCGCCAATGTCGGCATCAAGGTCGAGATCAGCAACGTCGAATGGGCCGACTGGCTGAGCAACGTGTTCAAGCAGAAGGACTACGACCTCACCATCATCAGCCATGTCGAGCCGAACGACTACGGCATCTTCGCGCGCGACGACTACTACTTCGCCTACAAGTCCGACGCCTACAAGAAGGTGGTCGAGGAGATCGGCAACACGACCGATCCCAAGAAGCAGGTCGAGCTGAAGCAGGAAGCGCAGAAGATCCTCGCCAACGATTTCGCGGCGGGCTTCCTGTTCGAGTATCCGTTCATCACGATCGCCAGCAAGGACCTCAAGGGCTTGTGGGAGAACCAGCCCATCCCGGCCATGCCGATCAGCGAGATGTCCTGGTCCGAATAGGACCGGCGGGGCGGTCGGCACCGGCCGGCCGCCCTTCTCCCGACCGGCATCGCACAGCGCGAACATGGCTTCCTATCTCGCCGGCCGGCTGGCTTCCCTGCTGATCAGCCTCGTGGTCGCCAGCATCGTCATCTTCCTCGTCATCGAAGTCGTGCCGGGCGATCCGGCGCAGTTCATGCTCGGCCTCAACGCGCAGCCCGACACGCTGGCCGCGCTGCGCACGCAGCTCGGCCTCGATGAGCCGGCCCTGATCCGCTACTTCACCTGGATCTTCGGCATGCTGCACGGCGATTTCGGCATCTCCTACACCTACAGGACGCCGGTCTCCGAGCTCGTCGCGCAGCGCATCGGCGTCTCGGCGCCGCTGGCGCTGCTGTCGCTGGCGCTGACCGTGATCATCGGCCTGCCCGCCGGCATCATCGCCGCCGCGCGGCGCAACTCCGCCACCGACGCCGCCGTCATGGGCGCCACGCAGCTCGGCATCGCCGTCCCCAATTTCTGGTTCGCCATCATGCTGGTGTGGATCTTCGCGGTGATCCTGCACTGGTTCCCGGCGGGCGGCTTCCCCGGCTGGAACAAGGGTATATGGCTGGGCTTCAAGGGCCTGCTGCTCCCGTCCATCGCGCTCGCGCTGCCGCAGGCCGCGATCCTGGCCCGCGTGATGCGCTCCTCGCTGCTCGACACGCTCGGCGAGGACTACATCCGCACCGCCCGCGCCAAGGGCCTGCCGCGCGCGCAGGCGCTGTGGAAGCATGCCGTGCGCAACGCGCTGATCCCGGTGCTCACCATCGTCGGGCTGCAGTTCTCCTTCCTGCTCGCCGGCGGCATCATCATCGAGAACGTGTTCTACCTGCCCGGTCTCGGCCGCCTGACCTTCCAGGGCATCACCCAGCGCGACCTGATCACCGTCAAGACGGTGATCATGCTGCTCGTCTTCGCCGTCATCTTCGTCAACTTCCTCGTCGAGATCGCCTACGTGCTGGTCGACCCGCGGCTGCGGAGGCGCGCATGAGCCTGTCCGCCGAGGCACTGGAGACGCAGGCGTTCTGGCGCACCGCGGCGCGCTCGCCGAGCTTCGTCATCGGCGCGCTGCTGTCGGCGCTCGTCGTGCTGGCCGCGCTGCTGTCCTTCGTCTGGACGCCCTACGACTACGCCGCGCAGGACATCCCCAACAAGCTGCAGGGCCTTTCGGCGGCCCACTGGCTCGGCACCGACCAGTACGGGCGCGACGTCTTCTCGCAGGTGCTCGTCGGCGCGCGCACCTCGATCAGCGTGGCGCTGGTCGCCGTCGGGCTCGGCGTCGGCGTCGGCGTGCCGCTGGGGCTTCTGGCGGCGGCGCTGCGCGGCTCGCTGATCGACGAGATCGTGATGCGCGGCAACGACCTGATCTTCGCCTTCCCGGCGCTGCTGCTCGCCATCCTCATCACCTCGGTGTTCGGCCCCGGCGCGATCAACGCCATCATCGCCATCGGCATCTTCAACATCCCGGTCTTTGCCCGGCTTTCCCGCGCGGCTGCGCTCAGCCTGTGGACGCGCGAGTTCATCCTTGCCGCCCGCGCCGCCGGCAAGGGCGCGGCGCGCATCTCGGTCGAGCACATCCTGCCCAACATCCTCAACCTGCTGATCGTGCAAGGCACCATCCAGTTCTCGCTCGGCATCCTCGCCGAAGCCGCCCTCGCCTATGTCGGGCTGGGCGCCCAGCCGCCGGTGCCGAGCTGGGGCAAGATGCTGGCCGACGCGCAGACGCTGGTCGCGCTCGCCCCCCACCTCGCCATCGTGCCCGGCCTCGCCATCATCGCCACCGTGCTCGGGCTCAACCTGCTCGGCGACGGCCTGCGCGACGTGCTCGACCCGAGGCTGAGGCGCGAGCGATGAGCCTGCTCGAGATCGAGGACCTGTCGCTCTCGATCGGCAAGGCTCCGATCCTCAGGGACGTCGACCTCCGGCTCGACGCGGGCGAGGTGCTCGGGCTTGTCGGCGAATCCGGCTCCGGCAAGTCGATGACGGCGCTGACGATCATGCAGCTCCTGCCGCACGCGGCCCGCGCCACCGGCCGCGTCACCTTCGACGGCATCGACATCCTGGCGGCGCCGGAAGCCGCGATGAACCGGCTGCGCGGCGACGACATCGGCATGGTTTTCCAGGAGCCGATGACGGCGCTCAACCCGCTCAAGACGATCGGCGAGCAGGTCGCCGAGGGCATACGCTGGCACCGCGGCTCGAACCGCGCCGACGCCGAGCGCGAGGCCCGCCGCATGCTCGACCGCGTCGGCCTGCCGGAGGCGCAGTTCCCGCTTTCCCGCTATCCGCACGAGCTGTCGGGCGGCCAGCGCCAGCGCGTCGTCATCGCGATCGCTTGCGCGCTGCGGCCCAAGCTGCTGATCGCCGACGAGCCGACGACGGCGCTCGACGTCGTGCTGCAGAAGCAGATCCTCGAGCTGCTGCAGGGGCTGGTGCGGGAGGACCGCATGGGCCTGCTGCTGATCTCGCACGACCTCGCGGTCGTCGCCGAGATGGCCGACCGCGTCGCGATCATGCGCGCCGGCGAGGTGCTCGACACCGGCGAGACCGCGCGCACTTTGTCGGAGCAGCGCCACCCCTATACGCGCCAGCTCGCCATGGCCTCCGTGCACGTGCCCGAGCGGCCCGCCCACAGGCCGCATGGCACGGCGCCGCTGCTCGAGCTGCGCGGCGTGACGCGCGACTATCCGCTGCGCCGCCGCTCGCTCTTCGGCCCGGCGGGCACGTTCCGCGCCGTGGACGGCGTCTCCTTCACGCTCGCCGCCGGCCAGTCCAAGGCGCTGGTCGGGCGCTCCGGCTGCGGCAAGTCCACGCTGGCGCGCATGATCCTGGCGCTCGACGCGCCGACGGCGGGCGAGATCGTGTTCGAGGGGCAGGACCTCGCCCGCCTCGGCACGGCCGGGATGAAGGCGGCCCGCCGCCACATGCAGGTGGTGTTCCAGGACCCCTACGGCTCGTTCGATCCGCGCCACCGGGTCGAGCGGCTGGTCGCCGAGCCGCTGCATCTGGCCGAGAAGCGCCCCGGCCGCGCCGAGCAGCGCGACATGGTCGCGCATGCGCTGCACGAGGTGGGCCTCAGCCCATCCGACATGGACAAGTATCCGCACGAGTTCTCGGGCGGCCAGCGCCAGCGCCTGTCGATCGCCCGCGCCATCATCACGCGGCCGAAGCTGATCGTCGCCGACGAGCCGGTCTCGGCGCTCGACGTCTCGATCCGCGCGCAGATCCTCGACCTGTTCGCCGACCTCAACCGGCGCCTCGGGCTGGCCTACCTGTTCATCACCCACGACCTGACGGTGGCGCGCGCCATCACCGACGAGGTGATCGTCATGCATGAGGGCCGCTTCGTCGAGGAAGGCGAGACGGCCGTGGTGCTGGAGCGGCCCAGGTCGGACGCGGCGAAGGCGCTGGTCGCGGCCGCGCCCGACCTCAGCCGGGCGATCGCGCAGCGCCTGGCCGAGGCGGGCTGACGGGCGCGGCCGTGTCGATCGGCGCGGCCGGCGCGGTCACCTCCGCCGGCGTCAGGTCCAGCATGTCGATGATGCGGGCGAGCAGCCGCACCTCGTGGCGGCTCAGCTCCGCGTCGGCCTTGGCGACCGCCGCCAGATGGCGCGCCAGCGCCAGCCGCCGCGGCCGGTCCAGCTCACGGAAGACCGCGACGGCCTGCGGAACCGAGACCTCGAAGCCGAAATCCTCCAGGTAGCGCAGCACCGGCTCCATGTCGGCGACCGGTATGCCGAACGCCTCCTGCGCGATGCGCCGCAGCGTCGCGAGCTCCGGCCCGGCCATGCGGCCGTCGGCCAGCGCCATGCGCAGCAGCAGGAGCAGCTCCGCCATCAGGGCCGGATCGTCGGCAACTTTGCGCACGGACGGGTTTCCTTCGAACAGTTCCCGCAGTTTGGCCAGCAATCCTTGAGGCATGGTTGAGATCCTGCGCCCCGCCTGGCCCAAGATTAGAGCCTTTCAGGGTCATACGGAACAGTTCTGCGAGACGGTTTCCCGCTTGCGGAAACCGCCTGCCTGTGGTGCAAGCCGCCGTCCCGCCCTCCGGTTCCCCACATGGCCGACATTTCGCTGCAACTTCTCGCGCTGCTCGCGCTCGCCGCCTTCGCCGCCGGCTTCATCGACGCGATCGCCGGCGGCGGCGGCCTGATCACCGTGCCGGCGCTGCTGATCGCCGGATTCGGGCCGGTCGAGACGCTCGCCACCAACAAGCTGCAGGGCCTGTTCGGCGCGGCCTCGGCCACCATCGCCTATGCCTCGAAGGGCCATGTCGACGTGCGGACGCAACTGCCCTCTGCGGTCCTGTCCTTCGTTGGCGCCGCCGTGGGCGCGGTGCTTGCAACCGCGCTGCCAGGCGACCTGCTGCGCGCGATCCTGCCGCTTCTGCTTGTCGCGATCGCACTGTACTTCCTGTTCAAGCCGAACATGGACGACGTCGACCGGGCACAGCGCCTGTCGCCCTTCCTGTTCGGGCTGACGGTCGTGCCGGCGATCGGCTTCTACGACGGCCTGTTCGGCCCCGGCACCGGCTCCTTCCTCATGCTCGCCTTCGTTGCGCTCGCCGGTTTCGGCGTTCTCAAGGCGACGGCCCACACCAAGCTGCTCAACTTCGCCTCCAACCTCGGCGGGTTTGCCGCCTTCGCCCTCGCCGGCGCCGTCGCGTGGAAGGTCGGGCTGGTCATGGGGCTGGCGCAGTTCGCCGGCGCCCGCGTCGGCGCGAGCCTCGCCATGAAGGTCGGCGCGCGGCTGATCCGGCCGCTGCTGGTCGTGGTCTGCCTGGCGCTCGCCGCCAGGCTCCTGCTCGATCCCACCAATCCCCTTAGGCAGGCGCTGCTTTTGTAGTAGACTTCGCCTGTCCGGATTCGCCCGGACTGCACGACTACGGGGAGGGTTTGCAATGAACCTGAGTGCACCGACTCAGATCGTCTTCATCATTTCGCTGGTGATCGCGGTCATTGCCTTGCTGATGTTCTTCAACGTGATCGCGTTCATTCCTGTCGCCGCCTTCTGGGTGATGACGCTGGCCTTCGTGGTCCTGGTCGTCGGCTGCCTCTTGAAAGGCGCCTGAGCAGACGATCGCCTCCGGCCGGCGGCATGACGCCGGCCGGAGCCCTCATGGCGAACGGACGACCGGGCCGGCTTGCGGCCGGCCCTGTTCGAGGTTGCCCATTCGCCCTAGCTTGGCGGGATGGAGCGTATCGACCCACTCGACATCTGCGCGGGGCGTGGCAGCGCCGCCTTCTCCGCCGCCCCGGGCGGTGCGCCCGAGATGCACCGGCGGCCGCTCGATCCGCGGCTCGACGGGCTGGTCACGGACATCGTCGATTATCGCGAGCACGGCCGGGCGCTGCGCCTTTCGCCCGAGATGGCGCCGCTCATCGTCCCGCTCGTCATCAGCTTCGCCGAGCCGTTCGAGATTGCGCTGGGGCGCGCGCCGGGCCGGGGCGACCGCTACTGGAGCTTCACCTCCGGCCTCTATCCCGGCTTCGTGCTCATCAATTCCGCCGGCGGCGCCGAATGCGTGCAGATCGACTTCACACCGCCCGGCGCGTTCCGCTTCTTCGGCCTGCCCATGTCGGAGATCGCCGGGCGCATGGTGACGCTGGACGAACTCGGCGACAGCGGGATCGCTGAATTGCGGCGGCGGCTCGCCGACGCGCCGACATGGCGGCATCGCCTCGATATCGCGGAGACCTTCGTGCTCGACCGACTGCTCGTCTCCGAGCCCGGCGACCCGGCGGTGGAATGGGCCTTCGGCGCCATCCTGGCGCGGCGCGGCCATATGCGCGTAGGAGACCTCGCGCATCGCCTCGGCTGGAGCCGCAAGCACCTCAACGCCCGCTTCCGCAACGAGATCGGCATCGGCCCCAAGGCTGTGGCGCGCATGATGCGATTCAACCGGGCGCTGGCGCTGGCGAGACGCGGCGGCGGCTGGGCCGACATCGCGGCGGAATGCGGCTACGCCGACCAGGCCCACCTCGTCCGCGAGTTCAGGGAGTTTGCCGGCCGCCCGCCCACCTCGCTGCTGGCCGGACGGCCCTGAACGGCGGTTACATTTGTTCAAGACCGCGGCCGCCGGCCCGTGCGACGCTCGGTCCAATCGTGACACCGAGGAGCTTTCGCCATGCAGACCACGACCGCCATCGAGGCCCCGCGTATCTTCCCTGCCCTGCGCTTCAACGATGCCAGCCGGATGATCGACTGGCTGGTGGAGGCATTCGGCTTTTCCGTCCATGCCAGGCACGAGAAAGACGGCAGGATCGTCCATGCGCAGCTTGCCTTCGGCTCCTCCATGATCATGTGCGGCGACGCCCGCGACGACGCGTATGGGCGCATGGTGGGCCGGCCGGACGGCAAGGGCGGCAAGTCTATCTACGTCGCCGTGGACGACACCGACGCGGTGTACGAGCGCGCCAGAAAGGCCGGCGCCGAGATTGTCGAGGAGCCGACGGAGCGCGACTATGGCAGCCGCGATTTCGTCTGCCGCGATCCGGAAGGCAATGTCTGGTCGTTCGGCACCTATTGGCCCAAGGCGCACGAGGCGGCGGCCTAGCCGCCCGGCCCAAGCGGATTTGCGCACCACCGTTCATCATTTCGCGCACATCGGCCGTGCCCCGCCCTGCGTTGCGCGCACGGCGCAAAGGGCTAAACTCGCCGCCAGCGACAGGAAGCCGTCGACGGGAGGCGGGCATGGACGCCGCGGTGGCCGACACGGCCGGGCAGTTCGAGCTCAACGAGGACCAGCGTGCCATCCAGGAGATGACGCGCGCCTTCGCCGCCGAGCGGGTCGCGCCGCATGCGCTCGAATGGGACAAGGCGCGCCATTTCCCCGACGACGTGATCCGCGCCACCGGCGAGCTCGGCTTCGGCGGCATCTACGTCAAGGACGACGTCGGCGGCTCGGGGCTGGGTCGGCTCGACGCGGTGCTGATCTTCGAGGCGCTGGCCGCCGCAGACCCCGCCTTTTCCTCCTTCATCTCCATCCACAACATGGCCGCCTGGATGATCGACCGCTTCGGCGACGACGCCCAGCGGCAGCGGTTCCTGCCCGACATCGCCTCGATGCGGCAGCTCGCGAGCTACTGCCTGACAGAACCGAGCTCGGGCTCGGACGCCGCAGCGCTGAAGACGAAGGCCGTGCGCGCCGGCGGCAACGGATCGGACTACGTGCTCAACGGGGCAAAACAGTTCATCTCCGGCGCCGGCGCCTCGGACGTCTACGTCGTCATGGCGCGCACCGGCGAGGACGGGCCGAAGGGCATCTCGACGCTCGTGGTGCCGAAGGATGCGCCCGGCCTCTCCTTCGGCGCGGTCGAGAACAAGATGGGCTGGCACATGCAGCCCACCCGTCAGGTGATCTTCGAGGACTGCAAGGTTCCGGCCGAGAACCTCTTGTCGGGCGAAGGGCGCGGCTTCTCCATCGCCATGGCCGGCCTCGACGGCGGCCGCCTCAACATCGCCGCCTGCTCGCTCGGCGGCGCGCAGTCCGCCCTCGACAAGGCGCTCGCCTACACGGCCGAGCGCAAGGCTTTCGGCCAGGCGATCAACCAGTTCCAGGCGCTCCAGTTCAAGCTCGCCGACATGGAGACGGAGCTGCAGGCCGCGCGCCTGTTCCTCTACGCCGCAGCTTCCAGGCTCGACCGCAAGGCGCCCGATGCCTCCAAATGGTCGGCCATGGCCAAGCGCTTCGTCACCGACACCGGCTTCGCGGTCGCCAACGACGCGCTCCAGCTGCTGGGCGGCTACGGCTACCTGCACGATTACGGCGTCGAGAAGCTGGTGCGCGACCTGCGCGTCCACCAGATCCTCGAAGGCACCAACGAGATCATGCGCGTCATCGTCGCGCGGCATCTTATAGGACGGCAATAAGGCAATAGGGCAATAAGGCAATAGGGAAACATCGCGGCTGCCAGCCTTACCTATTGCCTTATTGCCCTACTGCCTTACTGCCCATTTCCGGAGGAAATCACATGACATCCATCGCCTTCATCGGCCTCGGCAACATGGGCAACCCGATGGCCGCCAATCTCGTCAAGGCGGGCCATGCGGTCGCCGGCTTCGACCTCGTGGCGGCCAATCTCGACGTGGCGCGCGGCAATGGCCTGACCATCGCAAAAGACGCGGCGGCGGCGGTGAAGGAGGCCGACGTGGTCATCACCATGCTGCCCGCCGGCAAGCACGTGCTGTCGGTCTATGCCGACATCGCCGGCAAGGCGAAGAAGGGCGCGCTGTTCATCGATTCCTCGACGATCGACGTCGAATCCGCCCGCAAGGCGCACGCCATCGCCGCCGGGCACGGCCTGCTGTCGGTCGACGCGCCGGTTTCGGGCGGCACCGGCGGCGCGACCGCGGGCACGCTGACCTTCATGGCCGGCGGCGCGAAGGAGGCCTTCGCGAAGGCCGAGCCGGTGCTGAAGCCGATGGCCGGCCGCATCGTCCATTGCGGCGACGCCGGCGCCGGCCAGGCCGCCAAGATCTGCAACAACATGATCCTCGGCATCTCGATGATCGGCGTCGGCGAGGCCTTCGTGCTCGCCGAGAAGCTGGGGCTTTCCCATCAGGCGCTGTTCGACGTGGCCTCGACCTCGTCCGGCCAGTGCTGGTCGATCACCAGCTATTGCCCGGTGCCCGGCCCGGTGCCCACCTCCCCGGCCAACAAGGGCTACAAGCCGGGCTTCGCTGCGGCGCTGATGCTGAAGGATCTGAAGCTCAGCCAGGAGGCCGCGCAGGCGGCCGGCGCCGTCACCCCGCTGGGCGCGGAGGCGACCCAGCTCTATGCGCTGTTCAACGCGATGGGCAATGCCGACGTCGATTTCTCCGGCATCATCAACTTCCTGCGCGGCGCGCGCTGACCGCTATCTGCTTCCGGCTCCTTGAGGGGCGGCTCCGGTGGATAATCGGAGCCGCCATTTTTCTGCCGCCGCGCGGCCCGGAAAATCGCCAAATTTAGCTTTGCTTAAGCTCTCGATAACCGGGCGGTAACGATGTCCCGGTAGAACCCATTCCCGAGGCGGACATCAACAGCCGCCCACCGCTCCGGATCAGGTCTCGCGTACCGGAGCCGTAATCTTCGCAGCGTATGAAGTCGCGAAGAGCCATGCGTTGATTTGGCAAAACCGCGTTCTCCCCGCCCGGAGCACGCGGTTTTTGCTTTTGGCTTCGGCGAAACCGCTCAGCCCTTCGGCATGAATTGCGGATCGACCGGCGGCCGCAGCCCGCTGACAAGCCGGTTGCCCTCGTTCGCCACGCCGACGACGGCCATCAGCTCCATGAGCTGCGCGTCGGTCATGCCCTTCTTGCGCGCCGAGGCCGTGTGCGAATAGGTGCAGTATTCGCAACTGTTGGTGGCCGACACCGCGATGTAGACCATCTCCTTGGTCAGCGGGTCGAGCGCGCCCGGCGCCATCACCTGCTTGATGTTCTCCCAGAAGCGCTTCAGCACCGCCGGGTCGTTGGCGAGCACCTTCCAGACATTGTTGATCCAGTCGATGCCGCGCGTCTTCATGATGTCGTCGTAGACGGCGCGCACCTCGGGCGAGGCGTCCTCGTACTCGATCAGCGGCACCAGAGCTTTCCCGGTCATCATCTTCTCCCGATTTGCGATTCCCGCCCGATCGTAGCCGCCATCCCGGGCACGCCGCCAGCCCGGCGCGGCGCGCGCCATGTCGCTTCTCTCGTCCTTCTGGTCGCAGCCTCCTTGGTCGGGTCCGGGGCGGCGGTCCAGAATGCCGCGCATGCCCGCCCCTCAGGTATTGCGATGAACGAACCGATCGAGACGGCCGAGGCCGCACCCACCGCCGAGCGATCCCGCCGCGGCGGCCGCGCCGGAAAGCGCGCCGGCGCCTCCGGCGCCTTCGAGCAGCCGCCCTTCCGCAAGCTGCGCATCCCCTTCCCGCCGACGAAGCTCATCTCCGAGGACGAGCTGGAATCGATCCACAACGCCTCGCTCAGGGTGCTGCGGGAGATCGGCGTCGAGGTGCTGCATCCCGAGGCCCGCCGTCTGATGAAGGAGCACGGCGCCGACGTACGCGAGGGCTCCGAGCGCGTCCGCTTCGACGGCGACATGGTGCTGGAGCTGGTAAGCCATGCGCCGTCGAGCTTCACGCTGCACGCCCGCAACCCGGCGCACGACCTCGCCTTCGGCGGCGACAACATCATCTTCGCGCAGATGGGCTCGGCGCCGAACTGCTCCGACACGGACCGCGGCCGCCGGCCCGGCAACCAGGTCGACTTCCGCAACTTCGTCAAGCTCGCGCAGGTCCACAACATCATCCAGTGCACCGGCGGCTATCCGGTCGAGCCGACCGACATCCACCCCTCGATCCGCCACCTGGAGTGCATCCGCGACCTCGCGACGCTGACCGACAAGCCCTTCCACATCTATTCGCTCGGCCGCGAGCGCAACGTCGACGGCATCGAGATTGCCCGCATCGTGCGCGGCATCAGCCGCGAGCAGCTTCTTTCCGAGCCCTCCTGCTACACGATCATCAACACCAACTCGCCGCTGAAGCTCGACGTGCCGATGCTGGAAGGCATCATCCAGATGTCGGGCGCCGGCCAGATCGTCATCGTCACGCCGTTCACGCTGGCGGGCGCGATGGCGCCGGTCACCGTCGCCGGCGCGCTGGTGCTCCAGAACGCGGAGGCGCTCGCCGGCATCGCCTTCACGCAGATGGTCAGGAAGGGCGCGCCGGTCGGCTATGGCGGCTTCACCTCCAACGTCGACATGAAGTCGGGCGCGCCGGCCTTCGGCACGCCCGAATATATGAAGGCGCAGCTCGTCGGCGGCCAGCTCGCGCGGCGCTACCGCATCCCCTACCGCACCTCCAACACCTGCGCGGCCAATGCCGTGGACGCCCAGGCCGCCTATGAGAGCGTGTTTTCGCTGTGGGGCGCCATCCAGGGCGGCGGCAACTTCATCCTGCACGGCGCCGGCTGGCTGGAGGGCGGCCTGCGCTGCTCCTACGAGAAGACGATCCTCGACGTCGACCTGCTGCAGATGGTGGCCGAGTTCCTGTCGCCGCTGGAGCTGACCGAGGATGCGCTGGCCATCGAGGCGATCCGCGACGTCGGCCCCGGCGGCCATTTCTTCGGCACGGCCCACACGCAGGCCCGCTACAAGACCGCCTTCTATTCGCCCATCCTGTCCGACTGGCGCAATTTCGAGACCTGGTCGCTGGCCGGCTCCCCGACCGCCATCGAGAAGGCCAACCGCATCTGGAAGGAGCGGCTCGCCGCCTGGGAAAAACCCCCGATCGACCCGGCGATCGAGGAAGAGCTCAACGACTTCGTCGCCCGCCGCATCGCCGAAGGCGGCGCGCCGACGGATTTCTGAGAAGGCCGACCCCGTGCTTCCGACAGCCTCGCGATGATCGCCAGTCGACCCCCACTCCGGTCGGCTTTGCCGACCACCTCTCCCCCGATCGACGGGGGAGAGGAAGCGCCGACCGCGATGCCTCGCACCCTTCCTCTCCCTCCGGAGGGGGGAGAGGTGGCGCCGCGAAGCGGCGACGGAGTGGGGGAAGGCACTGCCGCCACACGAGCCCGCAGAAAGCCGGGAACGACCGCGCGTGCGAGAAATCTTCGTCAACGCGAGAATCAGACGGAAGCGCTCCTTTGGTTGGAACTGAAGCGTAGCAAGCTTGGCGGATACAAGTTCACCCGTCAGTTCCCTATCGGCCCATACTTCGCCGATTTCTGTTGTCGTACGAAACGTCTCGTCGTCGAAATCGACGGCTCGCAGCACGCCGACTCCGCCTACGACCGTCGCCGCGACGACCATTTCCGCGCCCTCGGCTACTGCACGCTCCGCTTCTGGAATCATGACGTTTTGAAGCGCCGCGCCGCCGTCTGCGACACCATCCTCGCTGCGCTCGACGGACGGCTGAACGGGAACGTTACCGCACCCGACCTCCGCTTCGTCTTCGCCCGTCCCACCAGAATTCCCGAATCAAAATCTCAACACCGGAACGTTTCTCCATGAAATCCCATGCAAAAGCGGTTGTGATCGGCGGCGGCGTGGTCGGCTGCTCGGTGCTCTACCACCTCGCCCGCGCCGGCTGGACCGACGTGATGCTGATCGAGCGCTCGGAGCTCACCTCCGGTTCGTCCTGGCACGCCGCCGGCGGCTTCCACACGCTCAACGGCGACCCCAACGTCGCCAAGCTGCAGGCCTACACGGTGCAGCTCTACAAGGAGATCGAGGAGCTGTCCGGCCAGTCCTGCTCGCTGCATCTCACCGGCGGCGTGATGATGGCCGACACGCCCGAGCGCATGGACTTCCTGCGGCTGGCCCACGCCAAGGGCCGCTATCTCGGCATGGACACCGAGCTGATCACGCCCTCGGAAGCCAAGGCGATGTTCGCGCTGATGGACGAGACGAACTTCGTCGGCGCCATGTGGGACCCGGTCGAAGGCCGTCTCGACCCCTCCGGCACCA
>ERZ778021.2248-NODE-2248-length-17899-cov-6.397108_pt1 | contig 17899 bp, 10 predicted proteins | sample MGYA00375751_ERZ778021 | MGnify/ENA primary metagenome ERZ778021 (study PRJEB29350, sample SAMN05389814) | bioreactor metagenome | isolation source: Thiocyanate stock bioreactor | place: South Africa: University of Cape Town | collected 2013-08-29 ... | reverse complement strand
CGGCGTCGCGCAACCGGCGCAGGGTGCGTGGTGCGTGGCGGCGCAGCGGGTCGCCGACTCGGCGGCGGCCGCCGGCTTCGCGGGAGCGGGCCGGGACGTCGGCGAGGCCGACGGCGTCGCGGTCGCCACGGTCGTCCGCTCGGGCGACGTCTCGCAACCGGCCTCGTTCCCCTACGCGACGGCCGACGGGACCGCCGTCGCGGGCCTGGACTACGCCGCGACCTCGGGCGTCCTGAACTTCGCGGCCGGGCAGGTCGAGGCGACCATCTCCGTCCCGATCCTGGACGCCGGCGCGGCCCTGGATCGCGACTTCCACATCGTCCTGACCGCCCCCGGGTCGGACGATCCGGGACCGGCCTCGCAGGACGTGCGGATCCGGGTCGGCGCCCGCGGGCCGTCGCGGGCCCTGTCGTTCTTCGACTACGACGCGGCCGGGGCCTGGGCCTGGGGCGAATCCGACGGCTGGATCCGCGTCAGCGAATACGACCCCGACCGGATCCTCGCCGATTCCGCCCGATCGGCCTTCCTCTCCTTCGGGGCCGGCGGCCTGTGGTCGTGGGACGCCGACGCCGGCTGGGCGAAGCTCAACGACCTGGGCCCCGAGGCGATGGCCTACGGGGCCGGGGGCGTGCTGTTCCTCGACTACGGCGCGGCCGGCCTCTGGTCGTGGAGCCGGCCCGCCGGCTGGGCGAAGCTCAACGACGTCGACCCGGCGCGCATGGTCGCCGACGACCGGGCCGTGTACGTCCAGTTCACGCGCGGGGGCGTCTGGAGCTGGGACCCGGCCGCGGGCTACCGGCCCATCAGCGACCTGTCCCCGCAGCAGATGGCCGCCTACGCGGGCGAGGTGTTCCTGGACTACGGCCCGGCCGGCCTGTGGCGATGGCGGCTCGACGGCGAGTGGCTCAAGCTCCAGGACGGCGACGCCCAGGCGATCGTCGCCGGCCCCTCCGGCCTCTACGCCGATTTCGGCGCCGCCGGCGTCTGGCGCCGCGACGCCGCCGGCGCGGGCTCGTGGCTGAGCGACCACGACGCCTCGACGATGGCCGTCGGCCCGCGCGGCGTCTTCCTCGGCTTCGGCCCGGGGGGGCTCTGGCTCTGGTCGCCGGTCGGGGGATGGGCGAAGCTGGCCGACGCCGCCCCAGACGCCGTCGTCGCGGGCGCGGGCGCCGCCGACCTGGACGCCCTCCTCGTCGGCCCCGACGGGATCGCGCGATGGACGACGTCGTCGCGGCGGACGAAGCTGAACGAAGTCGTCCCCCGGGCCGTCGCCCGAGCGTGATCGCGGCGGAAGCCGCGAACGCATTGATAATCAATCATTCAATCGAATCCATCGGAACGACGCACGCACCCCAGACTACGAAAACCTCGCGTCCGTGCGGCCCCGGCCGGCCATGATCGGCGCCGGGGCGAAGACGCCGAACCAGGGAGAGCAGCCGTGAAGCGGAAACCGAGTCGTTCGCGTCGGAAGCCGAGGTTCGGCCTGGGGCTGGATTCGCTCGAAGGGCGTCGGCTGCTCTCCTACGGGGCTCCCGGGCCGGTGTTCCAGGTGAACCAGACGGTCGTGGGGGGGCAATCGGCCCCGAAGGCGGCCGTGAACGAGCGCGGCCAGGTGGCCGTGATCTGGGAGGACTTCGGCACGGACGGCTCGGGGTACGGCGTGTATGCGCGACGGCTCGACTCCGCCGGCCAGGCGCTGGGGGCCGAGTTCCGGGTCAACACGGCGACCGAGGGGGACCAGACCGACCCGCGGGTCGCCGTGCGCTATTCCAGCTACCTGGAGGACGGCCTGATCGCCACCTGGCGCGACGGCGGCAAGCTCTACGCCCAGCGATACGACGCGCAAGGCGCGGCGGTCGGCGGGGCGATGGAGCTGGCGGGCTCGGCGGGGGTCGGGGCCGACTACGACCTGGTCGGCCTCCCGGGCGGCGGCTTCCTGATCGTCTCGGCCGGCGGCGTGCTCGGCTACGGGCCCGAGGGGGCGGCCGCCGGCTCGTCGACGCCGGGCGCGGGGCATGAGGGCTGGACGCCCCAGGCGCCGGCCGCCGGCCGCGCCGGGATCCTGTATTACGACCAGGCCGTGACGACCTGGGCCGAGACCCGCTCGCGCGAGGTCGAGGGGACGACGGTCTACGACGCGCGGATCTGGGCCCAGGCGCTGGATTCCCAGGGCGGCCTGTCCGGCCCCGAGGTGCTGATCGCCGAGATCCAGGGGGCCGCGACGCCCGAGGCGGTCGCCGACCTGGACCCGGTGGTGGTCCGGCCCCGGGGCTATTACGGCGAGCCGATCATCGCCTGGCGCCAGGCCGGGGCCGAGGGCTCGACGTTCCACGCCCGGAACCTGACGCAGGATTACGACACGAACGACCTGGAGCCCGACGGCGACGCCTTCGAGCTGGCGACGTCGACGCCCGCCGACGCCGTCGCGCTGGCCTGGCTCGACGGCTCGTCGCTGGCGGCCTTCTTCATCGGCGAGGATCCGGCCGGGCCCGACGGCGGCTACTTCCAGATCTTCGGCGCGCGCGGCGGCGCGGCCCAGGGCGATCCCGTCCCGGCGCCCGACGTCGCGGCCGACTCGCTGGCGACCCTCGCCGTCGTCCCGACCGTGGGCGGCGACTTCTGGCTGGTCTGGGGCGACCCCCAGGTCGACCCGACGGCGGGCGAGGTCCACGCCCAGCGCCAGTTCACGACCGACTCGGAATTCCACCTCGTCGGCGACGACCAGTACCTCAAGGAATCGGACGGCCGGGCGGTCCTGTTCGTCGTCCGCAGCGGCGACCTGTCGCAGCCGGCGAGCATCCGCTACGCCACCCATGACGAGGGATCGGCCCTCCCCGGGTACGACTACGCGCCGACCTCCGGCGTGCTGACCTTCGCCCCCGGCCAGGCCGAGGGGACGATCACGATCACGATCGTCGACGACGCGGTCGCCGAGTCCTACGACTACTTCAGCGTCCAGTTCACGGACACCGTCGGAGCCGCCTACAACGGGTACTCGGCCTACGTCTCGATCGAGGACGACGAGCCGGCCTCCAACTACGCCCCCGTCTTCGTCGACTACGACGCCTACGGCCTCTGGACCTACAACCCCATCGAGGGCTGGGCGCAGCTCAGCACCTACGACCCCGAGGCCGTCGTCTCCACCTATCGTCGCGACGCCTACATCGACTTCGGCGCCGGCGGCCTCTGGTACTGGCATCCCCAGTCCGGCTGGGCGAAGCTCAACGACGTCGACCCGCAGGCCGTGAAGGTCGACCCGTCCGGCGACGGCGTCTACATCGACTTCGGCGCCGGCGGCCTCTGGCGCTGGACCAAGGGCGTCGGCTACCGCCAGATCAGCCCCTCGGATCCGCAGGACTTCCTTGCCGGCTACGACGGCCTGGCCATCGACTTCGGCCACGGCGGCCTCTGGAAGTGGTCCACGACCGGGACCTGGGCCAAGCTCAACGACGTCGACCCCAAGGCCATGATCGGCGACCCCTCGGGCACGCTGTACATCGACTTCGGCGCCGGCGGCCTCTGGAGCCTGGACGAGGACGGGGTCTACGCGAAGATCAGCGACTTCAGCCCGCGGACGATGAAGCTCGGATACGACTATACCGCCGACGATTACGAGGACGTCCTCTACCTGGACTTCGGCTCCGGCGGCTTCTGGAAGTGGGGCGGGATCTCCGGCTGGGCCAAGCTCAACGACCTCGCCCCCGAGTCGTTCGTCGACGACGGCTTCCACTCCCTGTTCATCGACTTCGGCCACGGCGGCCTCTGGAGCTGGAGCAAGGCCGACGGCTACCGGCAGCTCAACACCGTGAACCCCGAGCTGATCGCGTTCAGCGCGGTCGACGACGGCCTCTATATCGACTTCGGCTCCGCCGGCTTCTGGCGCTGGACCAAAAACGGCGGCTACACCAAGATCAACGACGCCAACCCCACGGCGTTCTCCCTGGCCTGACCCGACTCGACCGCCCCCCGCTGGGCGATGCGCATCGCGCCGTGGTATCCTGGCGCATGCGCGTCCGCCTGGCAGGAGGGCCCGAATCATGCCGTCGCCGTTCCCCGGGATGAATCCGTACCTGGAGCAGCCGGCGCTCTGGCCGGACTTCCACGCCAAGTTCCTCGTCGAGCTGGCCGAGAGGCTGGTCTCGGCCGTCCGTCCCCGCTACTTCGTGCTCCTGGAGCGCCACGTCTTCGTCCAGGAGCCGCCGGGCGAGCCGACGACGATCCGGCTGCGGCCCGACGTCCTGATCGCGACGCCGCGGCGTCATGAGGGAGGGGGCGTCGCCGTCGCGGACGTCGCCGCGCCGGTGGAGGTCGAGCACCTCGCGCAGGAGGTCGAGCGCGTCTCCTACCTGGAGATCCGCGAGGCCGCCTCGGGCGACGTCGTCGCGGTCGTCGAGCTGCTCAGCTCGGCTCACAAAGACGAAGACCGCCTCACCTACCTCGCCCGCCGCGAGAAGATCCTCGGCAGCGCCGTGCATCTCGTCGAGATCGACATCCTCCGCGGCGGCCGGCCGATGCCCGAGTTCAACCGCCCGCCCTGCGCGTATTCGGTGCTGGTCAGCCACGCCGACGGCCGCCCCCGCGCCGGGTTCTGGCCGATCCAGCTCCGCGAGCGGCTGCCGGAGATCCCCGTCCCGCTGCGGCGGCCGGATCCGCCCGCGAAGGTGGACCTTCAGGCGATCCTCCACCGCGTCTACGACGTCTCGGCCTACGAGGACTTCATCTACCGCGGCCGTCCCGAGCCGCCGCTCGACCCCGACGACGCCGCCTGGGCCGAGGCCCTGAAGCCCAAACCCGCCTGACTTCGAGATCCGCTCACGGGATCATGCGATACTTCCGCAGGACGTCGCGGACGCGGTCGACGGGGATCGCCTCGACCTTCCGGCCGCCGCGGCCGGTCATGTCCTCGGCCTTGAGCAATGCGTCGTCCACGGCCTCCTCGACGCCCTCCAGCGCGGCCTGGAACAGGGGGGAGAGGGCGTCGGAGGGGAGCGTCTCGCGGGCGCGGGGGGACTCGTCGCCGTGGGCGACGCGGAGCCCCGGCGAGGTCGAGAAGGCGACGGCGTAGTCGCCGCTGCCGTTGCTGAACGACGAGCCGGTCCGGGCCAGGCCGAACACGGCGCGCGCGGCCAGCCGCTCCAGGGCGCGGGCGTCGAGCGGGGCGTCGGTGGCGACGACGATCATGCACGAGCCGTCGCCGCGGGCCTCGGGGCCGTCGTCCCCGTTCATGGCCGTCCGGAAGGCGTGGCGGCCGAGTTCCTCGCCGACCGGCGCGCCGACGATCGTCAGCACGCCGCCGAAGTTCGCCTGCACGAGCACGCCCACGGTCCAGCCGCCGAAGCGATCGGGGAGTTTGCGCGAGGATGTGCCGATCCCCCCCTTCCAGCCGAAGCACTCGCAGCCGGTCCCCGCGCCGACGTTCCCCTCGGCGACCGGGCCGGCGGACGCCTCGCGGATCGCGCGCAGGACGTGCTCGCGGCGGACGTGCATGCCCCGGATGTCGTTCAGGCCGCCGTCGTTGGTCTCGCCCACCAGGGCGTTGACCGAGCGGACGTCGGCGTTCGCGGGCCGGTCCAGCGCCTCCCGCGCGACGGCCGCGACGGCCTCGCCGACGGACAGCGTGTTGGTCAGGACGACGGGCGTCTCGATCGTCCCCAGCTCGCGCACCTGCGTGGAGCCGGCGAGCTTGCCGAACGCATTCCCCACGAACACCGCCCCGGGGACCTTCTCGCGGAACAGGTCGCCGCCGTGCGGGAGGATCGCCGTGACCCCGGTGCGGACCGAGTCCCCCTCGACCAGCGTCACCTGCCCGACCTTCACCCCCGCGACGTCCGTGATCGCGTTCAGCGGCCCCGGCTCGAACACCCCTGGCGCCACGCCCAGCTCGCGCAGGCGGGGGCGGGCGGGGGGCTCCTGGGCTGGGGCGGAATGGCACGAGACGGCCAGCGCAACGACGAGCGCGAGACGGGCCGATCTCATGGCTTGCCTTTCCGAAGGGTGGTCCGGGCGGTCCGCCCGGACGTCCCAAGGTTGGGCCTTCGTCTGGTCATGCTGATGGTCCGATCGGTCGTTCCATCGCCCGGATGTTCCCATACCACCAGGGATAATCCTCGGCGCGATTGCACAGGCCGGCTTCGACGGGGTTCTTCAGCATATAGACCCACTTCTCCCAGAACTCTTCTTCATCGCGCATGATGCGATCGTATCGCTCTTCTTGCCAGAGCGAGCCGGACCGGCCATGCAACTTGCCGATCGCTCGCGAAGAGAAGCCCTTGTTCGTCCGCAGGATATCGGCGAGCGGGAGATATGAGCCGTCGGTCGCCCGAACGGGCGTCAGCAGGACGTGCACATGATCGGGCATCACGACGACGGCGTGCAGGTTGTAACGTCGGCCGTCCCAGTGCTTCCAATTGTCGAGGATGACCGTGCGATCCGCGTCGTCGAGGCTTCGCCCAGGGACGCAACGATACGTCAAGAAATAAGTCGAGCCGCCCATCTGCCAGTGTGGGAGCGTTCGTCGCTTCCGGATCAAGAGACCATCGACAGGCCGACCGCCGGGTCGAGGATCGGGGGGATTGGGCTCGGCCACGACTCGCCCCCTGGCGCGCATGCCTCGACACGGACGGACCGGAAGGGTGGTCCGGGCGGTCCGCCCGGACGTCGAAGGCTTCGGAATGGGGACGTCCGGGCGGACCGCCCGGACCACCCTTCCGGTCATGTCGCCGCCCTGGGCAGGCCCCCAGGGGGCCTGCCCAGGCCATCAGCGAACGGCGTCACCGCGAGGCGACGGCCTTCGACGACTTGTCGCCGGGCTTGGCGAGGGGGTCGTGGGCGGCCTCCTCGTGGCCGATGAGGTCGATGAGGATCGGCGTGGCGATGTAGATGGTGCTGTAGGTGCCGCTGAGGAACCCGACCACCAGGGCGAAGGCGAATCCGTGGAGGCCCTCGCCGCCCAGGAGGTAGAGGACCACGACGACGAGCCAGGCCGTCAGCGACGTCAGGATCGTCCGGCTGAGGGTCTGGTTGATGGCCTCGTTGACCAGGGCGGGGGTTAGGTGGGGGGTCTTCCCCTTGATCTCCCGGATGCGGTCGAAGATGACGATCGTGTCGTTGACCGAGAAGCCGATCAGCGTCAGGAACGCCGCGACGATCGGCAGGTCGATCTTGAACTGGTCGATCATCAGGAGCGAGTTCAGGCCGGGGATCAGGGCCAGCCAGTAGCTGACGGCGATGGCGCCCAGGGTGATCAGGACGTCGTGGACCACGGCGAGGACCGCGGCCAGGCCGTAGGTGAACGAGTGGAAACGCCACCACAGGTAGAAGATGATGATGAGCCAGCTCGCCACGGTGGCGATCAGGGCCAGGGTGCTGGTCTCCGAGGCGACCGTGCTGCCGAAGTTCGCGATCCGCTCGAAGAGCATGTCGCGGTTGTTCGCCAGCGAGTCCTTCAGCGCGGCGAGCTGCGCCTTGGCGACGTCGGCGTCCAGGTCGGTCTTGAGGGCCAGCTTCGTCCCCTCGACGGCCGCCTTGTCGGCCGACGAGCCGGCGGCGACGATCTCGAACCGCGAGGTCGGGTTGACGATCCCGGCGGCGTCGAGGACGCGGGCGAACTCGGCCGAGACGACCTGGGCCGGCGGCTGGGTGCTGTTGAAGGCCGTCGTGTTGAACGACAGCTCATACTCGCGGCCCCCGGCGAACCGGGCGGCGACCGTCGGCGCCTTGGCCTCGCCCCCCCCGGCCGCGGCCGGCGCGCCGGCGATGGCCTTCTCGGCGCCGACCGTCATGTCGATCTTGGCCAGCGACGGGCCGAACGCCTCGATGATCCTGTTCTTGACCTGCTGCACGTCCTGGTCGGTCGTCCGGATGTTGAACCGGGCGGCCTTCGCCGCCTGGCCGCCGCTGACGCGGAGGCTCTCGATGGTCACGTCGGGCAGGACGCCGGCCTTCTCGCGGACGAACTCGGTCCGCTGGCTGTCGGTGAGGCTGCGCACCGTGGCGTCCCCCTCGTTCAGCCGGATCGTGACCAGGGTGCCGCCGGTGAAGTCGATGTTGTACATCGTCCGGCCGCGGGCGAAGAACGCCCCCAGGCCCAGCAGGATGACCACCAGCGAGATCGCCATGCAGTAGTAGCGCGGGCTGACGAAATCGATGCTCGTCTTGTCCCACATCTTGCGGAACCGCAGCTCCTTCAGCCAGCCCTCGGCGTAGGCCGTCTCGAAGATGAACCGCGACATGAAGACCGCGGTGAAGAGGTTCCAGAGCATGCCCAGGATCATCGTCAGGGCGAAACCCTTCACCTCCTCCGTCCCCACCGCGTAGAGCACCACGGCCGCCAGCAGGTTGGTGACGTGCGAGTCGAAGATCGTCACCCACGCCCGGTTGAAGCCGTTGCGGATCTGCTGGGCCAGGCCCGCCCCGCGCTCCTTCTCCTCGCGCATGCGCTCGAAGACGAGCACGTTGGCGTCGACCGCCATGCCGATCGTCAGCGCCAGCCCGGCGAGGCCGGGGAGCGAGAACGTGGCCTGGATGAAGGCCATCGAGCCGACCAGCAGGATCATGTTGACGACCAGGGCGACCACCGCCACCACGCCGGCGAAGCGGTAGTACCAGATCATGAAGATCGGCACGACGAGCATGGAGACCCAGATGGCCCGCCAGCCCTTGGCGATGGAGTCCTCGCCCAGCGTCGGGCCGACGTTCTCCTCCTGGAGCGGCGTCTTGTTCAGGCTCGCGGGGAGGCTGCCGGCCTGGAGGATGTTGATGAGGTGCTGGACCTCCTTCACCTTGAAGCCCTGGCCGCCCCCCTCGATGATCCCCGAGTCGCGGATCTCCGAGTTGATCGCCGGGGCCGACATCACCAGGTTGTCCAGCAGGATGGCGAGCTGGTAGTGGAACCGGCCCCCTTCCTCGGGCAGGTGCTCGCGGGTGAGCTGGCCGAACTTCCGCGCCCCCTGGCGGTTGAACTGGAAGCCGACCGCCGGCTGGAGCTTCTCGTCGGTCTGCTGATAGGCCCGCGAGAGGTTGGCGCCCGTGACGTTCTGGCGGTCCTCGACCACCAGGATGTAGACCTCGGTCCGGCCGGCGGCGACCTTCTCCTCGCGGATGATCGGGTCGGAGGGCTGGGGATCCGCCGGGTTGCCGCCGCGGATGCCGCTGGGGTTGTACGAGACCTCGTAAGACGTGATCGTCTTGAGGCCGTGGGGCTCGGCCAGGGTCAGCGTGTCGGCCGTGTTGTTCTTGATCGGGATCGCCAGCCGCTTCTCGGCCCCGCCGGCGTCCTTGCCCGCCACGACCACCTCGGCCCCGGCGTAGATTTCGCGCTTCCAGTTCTGCTGCGGGTCGGTGATCGTGTCGGCCGTGAACCGGGGGTCGGAGCCGCTGGAGGTCTCGCCGAGCCGGGCCCACTTGTATCGCGCCGGGGGCTTGGCCAGGCCGCCGGGGCCCATCGCGCGGGCGACGGCCTCGGAGTCGTGCTTGCGGTTGGCGAGGATCCGGAACTCGAGCGAGCCGACGTCCGTCAGCATGCTCTTGACCTCCTCCACCTCCTCCGGGCCGGCCTTGGGCAGGATGATCTCGATCCGGTTGTTCCCCACGTTGCGGATCGGCGTCTCCTTCACGCCCTGGGGATCCGCCCGCTGCTTCAGCGCCGCGATCAGCTCCTGCATGTTGAAGTTCGGGGCCGAGACGCTCGCCTTGTCCACCTCGTAGACGAGGATCGTCCCCCCGGAGAGGTCGATGCCGAGCTTCAGCTTCTTCTCCGGCGGATACATGGCGATCAGCCCCAGCAGGGTCGACCCCACGATCAGGAAGCTCTTCCAGTTCAACAGTCTGTTCATCGGCGTTCCTCGGGCCCCGCAGGAGGCGGCCGACCGCGGTCCATGGTCGGCGTGGTTGGGAGTTCGGATCGGATCAAGTCGAGTCGAAGTTGACGGTGTCTCTCGAGGCCCGGCGAGGGGCGGCGAAGGTGGACGGCCCCGTGCGTCTCGTCGTCCCCTCTCCCGGCGGGAGAGGGGACGAGATCCGCGATCGCCTCCAAGCCCTCGCTCCCTTCGCGGCCTCGTCTTACTCGGACGCCTCCACCACCCGCGAGACGCTGGAGCGGGCGAACTTCATCCGGACTCCATTCACGTCGTCGACCCGAAGGACGACCGCGTCGCCCCCCTCGTCGACCGACACCACGACCCCGTAGACGCCGCCGGCCGTGACCACCCGGTCGTTCTTCTTCAGGGCGGACAGCATCGCCCGGCGCTTCTTCTCCTGATCCTTCTGCGGCAGGTAGATCATGAAGTAGAAGAGCAGGGGGATCGGCAGCAGGAACAGCAGCGTCGTGAAGTTGCTGGGCGCCGCCGCGTCCTGGGCGAGCAGGGGGGCGATCGCGTCGAACAATCCGGGCATCGTATGGGGGTCCGTTCGGTCTCGTTGCGTCTCGCGAGGGCCGCGCGGCCCGATCGGGGCCGGCGGCGGCCGGAATCCCTGCACTCTAACGCCTAGGGTCCCAACGCTTCAAGGACGTCCAACCGCAACTGGACGAATCGGCCCTCGCATATCGCCTCGCGCATCCGGCGCGTGAGGCGGTGGAGGTACGCCAGGTTGTGGATCGACGCCAGGATGGGCCCAAGCATCTCCTTGGCCATGAACAGGTGGCGAAGGTAGGCCCGCGAGAACTTCGCGCAGGCCAGGCAGTCGCACCCTTCCTCCAGCGGCCGGGGGTCGCGGGCGTGGGCCGCGTTCCGCAGCTTGACCGGCCCGGCGTCGGTGAAGCACGTCGCGTTGCGGCCGTTGCGGGTCGGCATCACACAGTCGAACATGTCGATCCCGGCCAGGACCGCGTCGAGCAGATCCTGCGGCCGGCCGACGCCCATCAGGTAGCGCGGGCGGTCCTCCGGCAGCCGGTGGACGGAGACGTCGAGCGCCTTGCGGACCTCCTCGCGGCTCTCGCCGACGCTCACGCCGCCGACCGCGTAGCCGTCGAAGTCCATGGCGATCAATTCGTCGGCGCAGCGGGCCCGAAGGTCCTCGTGCGCGCCCCCCTGGACGATGCCGAACAGGGCCTGGTCGGGCCGGGACTTCGCGGCCTTGCAGCGCGCGGCCCAGGCGACGGTTCGGTCGACGGCCTTCTCGATCTGCGCCTTCGCGGCCGGGAGGGCGGGGCACTGGTCGAGGCACATGGCGACGTCCGCGCCGAGCGCCTCCTGGATGGCCACGGCGCGCTCGGGGGTCAGCTCCAGGAGCCGGCCGTCCAGGTGCGAGCGGAACGTCGCGCCGCGGTCGGTGATCTTCGCCTTGTCGGCCAGGCTGAAGACCTGGAAGCCGCCCGAGTCGGTGAGGATCGGGCCGTCCCAGGCCATGAAGCGGTGCAGGCCCCCCAGCGCCGCGACGGTCTCCTCGCCGGGCCGGAGGGCCAGGTGGTAGGTGTTGGCGAGGATCATCCCGGAGCAAACGTCGCGCAGCAGGCCCGGGGTCAGGCCCTTGACGGTCGCCTGGGTGCCGACGGGCATGAAGACGGGGGTCTCGACCGGCCCGTGGGGCGTGTGCAGGATCCCCGCGCGGGCGTCCGATCCGGCGTCGCGCGCCGTCGGGGTGAACCGGACGGGGCGGACGCCGGGGATGATCGGCGCGGGGGGGATCTCGGGGGCGTCGCTCGGGCTCAAGGGGGGCTCAGTCGTTCTTGAGCTTCAGGCCGAGCGCCCCGAGCTTGTCGCGGACCTCGTTGAGCGAGGTGACGCCGAAGTTCTTGCACTCCAGCAGGTCGTCGCCGGACCGCTTGGTGAGGTCGCCGACGGTCTGCAGGTTGAGCTTGCTCATGCACTTGCGGGCCCGGACGGAGAGGCTCAGCTCGCTGATGGGCTTGCTGAGCATCGCCTGGACCTCGGGCGAGACCTCCTGCACGGGCTCCGAGCGGTGGTCGACGCCCCCCGGCCCACCGCGCTCGGCGCCTTCCAGGGCCATGCCCAGGCGGACGCCCTTGGACCGCATCATCTCCTTGATCTCGGCGAGCGAGGTCTCGCCGAAGTTCTTGGAGGCGAGCAGGGCGGCCTCGGTGGTGCGGGTGAGGTCGCCGAGCGTCCGGATGTTCATCTTCCGCAGGCAGTTGCGGCTGCGGACGGACAGCTCGAAGTCGGTGACGGGGATTTCGAGGAGCTGCTTGAGGACGGTGTAGCCCTTCTCGGCCTCCTCGTCGTAGTACATCCCCTTGCTGGCCTGGCAGTCCTTGACGAACAGCCGGGCGCGGGGGTGGTTGGGGTCGTGCTCCAGGACGTGCCGGTAGCACTGCTCGGCCTCGCGGAACTTCATCTCGTCCTCGTACAGGACGCCCAGGTTGATCCAGGCGGCCAGCGGGACGGGAGGGCGCTCGGTGCAGCGCTTGTAGAAGTCGACGGCGGCGTCGTCGTTGCCGTAGAGGTCGTTGATGTAGGCCAGCTCGAAGAGGGCCCCGTTGTGGTCGCGGTCCAGGCTGAGGGCCTTCTCCAGCTCGGCGGCGGCCGGCTCCAGGTCCCCCTCGGCGGCGAGGATGGCGCCGCGCTGGAAGTGGTACTCGGCGGACGAGCCGACGGTCTTCTCCAGCCCTTCGAGGATCTTCTTGGCCTCCTCGACCTTGGCGAGGCCGGCCTCGACCTTGCCGTCGGCCACCTCCATCCGGCCCAGGCGGCGCAGGGCCCCGGCGCGGCGGAGTTCGGAGTTCCGGGCGTCGTAGCCGAGCTTGGCCGACTGGGCGAACGCCGCGGCGGCCTCGGCGTACTTCTGGAGGTTCTCGTAGGCGAGGCCCTGGAAATAGAGGGCCATGCCGAGGTCGCCGGCGTTCTTGAGGCAGACGAGCCCGGCGGAATAGCGGCCCAGCAGGACCTCGCCGACGCCCAGGCGGAGGAAGCTCTCGGGCGTGCCCGAGGGCTCCTTCTTCTCGCGGTCGCGGATCGTGGAGACGGCGTCGCGGAGCGTCCGATAGCGGGAGGGGTCGCGATTGAGCACCTCGCGCAGGTCGGCGACGGCCGATGCGTCGAAGGGCGTGCGATCCATGATCGCGCGGACGTCCGTGGTCATCATCTCAGTCATCGCCGATTCATCTCCCTGTGCCGCCCGCGTCCCGAACCTTCATCCCCCGCGCGCCCCGGGCCGCGACGCCCGCCCGCCGGGATCTGGAACCCAACATCTTAGCGATTTCGCTTGACTTGTCAAAGACCGGCGTTTCACGACCGCGGGCCCGCCCGCCCGGGAGGTCGGACGGCTCGACCATCCCGAGGACGCCGAGTTCGCGGGGCCGGCGCGCATCCCGATCGCGCCGGTCGGGATGCGCCCCCGGGCCGGTCGCGCGGAATTCACGGCGTCACGATGCCGAACCAGAACTCGAAGCTGTCGAGGTTCGAGACCAGCTCATCCAGCTTCGCGCGGTCCCCGGCGATCTTCACGTCGCCGGCCTGAATCGCGTCCGCCAGCTTCGTCTCCTGGAGGATGATCTTGTTGAGCGTGTCGCGGGAGAGGGCGACCGTCGCGTCGGCGTCGGCGGCCTGACGGTCGGCCGTATGGTTCAACACGCCGTTCTCCATCTCGATCACGTACTTGCCGGAATCGCCGAAGTCGAAGTTGAACGTCGCCTTCGCCTCGGCGGCCTTCTCGCGATCGAGGCGGACGGAGAGGTAGTCGAAGAACATCTCCAGGGTCATGGCCCGCACGGTGTCGGGGCTGGCGGTGTTCGGCGTCGGGAGCTTCTTCACGCCCTCGCGAAGCTCCTTGGCGCCGGACAGGTAGAAGTTCCGCCAGGGCCCGGCCTCGGCCTGATAGCCGAGCTGTTCGAGGGCGTCGGCCTGGAGTTCCCGCGCCGCCCGGTTGCCCGGATCGGCGAAGACGACGTGGTTCACGACCTGGGCCACCCACCGGTACTCGCCCCGGGCGTAGGAGTCCTTCGCCCTGGAGAGCACGGCCTCGGCCCCGCCCATGAACTCGACGTACTTCTTGCTGGACTCGACCGGCGGCAGTTCGTGCAGGGTCGCCGGGTTGCCGTCGAACCAGCCCAGATAGAGGACGTAGGTGGCCTTCACGTTGTGGCTCACCGAGCCGTAGTAGCCGCGGCCGGCCCAGACGTGGGCGAGGCCGTCGGGGATCCGGAAGCGCTCGGCGATCTCGTCGCGCGTGTAGCCGTGGTTGGCGAGCCGGAGCGTCTCGTCGTTGATGTAGCGGTAGAGGTCGCGCTGCGACCTGAGGAGCTTGTCCACCCCGGCGTTGCCGAACGTGGGCCAGTGGTGCTGGGCGAACATCACCTCGGCCTTGCCGCCCCACATCACCAGCGCCTGGTTGAGGTACTTCGACCACGGCAGCGGCTCGCGGATCTTGGCGCCCCGCAGCGAGTAGGTGTTGTGCAGCGTGTGCGTGCAGTCCTCGGCCGCGGCGACGGCCTTCTTCTCCTCGATGAACCAGAGCATCTCCGACGGGGCTTCCGAGCCCGGGGCCATCAAGAACTCGTAGGTCAGCCCGTCGATGACGTGCTTCTCGCCCGTCTCCTTGACGAAGTCGGTCGGCGGGATGAGCGTCACGGTTCCCGCCGAGGTCGTCGTGCCGAGGCCGGCCCCGACCTGCCCCCTGGCGTCGGGGGGCAGCAGATTGCCGTACATGTAGCTCGCCCGGCGGCTCATCGTGTTGCCGGCGAAGACGTTCTCCGCGACGGCCGCCTCCAGGAAGCCTTCCGGCGCGTAGACCTTCACCGTGCCGGACTTCACGTCCGCCTCGCTCGTCACGCCGCGGACGCCGCCGTAGTGGTCGACGTGGCTGTGCGTGTAGATCACCGCCTTCACGGGCTTCCGCGGGCGATGCTTGAAATACAGCTCGAGACCGACCTTCGACGTCTCCTCCGAGACCAGCGGGTCGACGACGACGATCCCCTCGGCCCCCTCGATGATCGTCATGTTCGAGAGGTCCAGGTTGCGGACCTGGTAGATGCCGTCGGCGACCTGGAACAACCCGCTCACGTTGATGAGTTGGGATTGCCGCCAGAGGCTGGGATTGACGGTGTCGGGGGCCGCGACCCCTTCCTTGATGAAGCCGTACTTCGTCGGATCCCAGATCAGGTTCCCGGCCTGGCCCTTGATCAATTCGCTCGGGAGCGGCGCGACCAGCCCTTTCTTCGCGTCGTCGAAATCGGACGTGTCGGCGAAGGGAAGCTGCTCCAGCAGCCGGGCGTTCGCCGCCTTCGTGGCGTCGGTCGCGTCCTTGCGAAGATCCTGGGCCTGCACGGAAGCGAAGGTCGCGATCGCCGCGATGGAGGCGGCGATCGCCGACGAGCCGAGAGGACGAAAGCGTAGGTCCACGGCCGTGTTCCTTGAGAGGGAGGTGAGAAACGCCACGCCCGGCCGATCTTCCCACCGGCCGCAAGAGCGCGTCGCCCCGAAGGGTCACAAGGCTGAGCCTCGTCGCCGGGGCCCCCGGCGATCTGCCGCAGAGCGATCGTAATCCCGGAGCCCGGCGAATGGTGGAAGTCCGCCGATGCGCGGGCCCCCTCTCGGGGCCCGCGCCACCCGGTTTCGCTTCAGGACGACCGTTCAGCTCGGAGTCGCGGGCTTTCAGGGACCCGCAAATGCCGCCTCACCCCTCGTCCAGCGCGAACGCCTTGCGGAGGCACTGGAGGGCCAGCTTGCCGTTGGCGCTGTCGGCGCCGACGTTGATGCGGACCTCGCTGGTGTTGATGAGCTTGATGTTGATGGAGGCGTCGGCCAGGGCGCGGAACATGGCGGTGGCGACGCCGGTGTGGGTCCGCATGCCGACGCCCGAGACGGCCAGCTTGGCCAGGTTCGGCTCCACCGCCACCTTGCCGCCCCCGAACGGGCGGGCGACCTCGGCGGCGCGTTCGGCGCTCTCGCGCGGCACGGTGAACGAGAGGTCGGTGTGGCCGGACAGGCTCACGTTCTGGACGATCATGTCGACGAAGACGCCGGCGTCGCCGATGGCGCGGAAGACCCTCGCGGCGTAGCCCGGCTCGTCGGGGACGCCGAAGAGGGCCACGTTCGCCTGCGTCTCGTCCAGGTCGACGCCGGCGATGACCAGGTCTTCCATCCCCTGCGGGAGGTCGGGGTCGGCGTCGGAGGCGACCAGCGGGACGAGCTTCAACGGCCGCTTGCCGGCCGGGCTGGGGTGGAACGGCTGGGGGGCCTCGGCGTAGACCTCGTCCAGCAGGAACGCCTTGTGGACGGCGCGGAGGGCGGCGGCGGCCTTCGTGCGCCCCACCAGGACGCTGATCTTGATCTCGCTGGTGGTGATCATCTGGATGTTGATCCCCTCCTTCGCGAGCGCCTCGAACATGGTGGTGGCGACGCCGGTGTGGGTGCGCATCCCCAGGCCGACCACGGAGACCTTGGCGACGTCGGCGTCGTGCTGGACGCCGGCGGCGCCGACGGCCCGGGCGGCCTCCTCGGCGGCGGAGAGGGTCTCGGGGAGGTCCCCCTTGGCGACGGTGAAGCTGACCTCGGCCTTCCCCTCCACGGCGACGTTCTGGACGATCATGTCGACGACGATCGCCGCGCGGGAGATCGAGTGGAAGATCCGGTGGACGACGCCGGGGCGGTCGGGGACCCCCTGGATGGTGATCCGGGCCTCCTCCTTGGCGAGCGCCGCGCCGGTGACGGGGACGCCCAGGCGGCGGGCGTCGGCCTCGGCGACGATCCAGGTGCCGGGGGCGTCGGAGAAGCTGCTGCGGACGTGGATCGGGACGCCGTACTTCTTGGCGAACTCGATCGACCGCGAGTGCATCACGCCGGCGCCCAGGCTGGCCAGCTCCAGCATCTCGTCGTAGCTGATCCGGTCGATCTTGCGGGCCTCGGGGACGATCCGGGGGTCGGTGGTGTAGACGCCGTCGACGTCCGTGTAGATCTCGCAGGCGGCCGCGCCGAGCACGGCGGCCAGGGCGACGGCCGTGGTGTCGGAGCCCCCTCGGCCCAGGGTGGTGATGTTGTAGTTCTCGTCGACCCCCTGGAAGCCGGCGACGATGACGATCTTGCCGTCGTCGAGTGCCGACTGCATGCGGTCGGTCGAGATGTTCCGGATCCGGGCCTTGGTGTGGTAGCTGTCGGTGGTCAGGCCGATCTGGGCGCCGGTGAAGCTGATCGCCGGCACGCCCAGGCTCTCGATGGCCATCGCCATCAGCGCCACGCTGACCTGCTCGCCGGTGGAGAGCAGCATGTCCATCTCGCGGGCCGGCGGCCGGTCGGTGATCTCCTTGGCGAGCGCGACCAGCTCATCCGTGGTGTGTCCTCGCGCCGAGACCACCACCACCACCTGATTCCCCTTCAGATGCGCCTGAATCGCCCGCCGCGCCGCGGCCAGGATCTTGTCGGAATCGGCGACGCTGGTGCCGCCGAACTTCTGTACGAGCAATGACAACGTACGACTCCCGTCTCGCCCGCGCCTGGACCCGCCCCCGCTCGCCGGCGCCCGGTCGCGGCGCGTGTTTCGGAGCATGGGCGCAACATGTAAGCGACCCATTCTAACGATGGGCGCGAGCCGGCGAGAAGTCCGCCACTGTTTCCGACTTGTCGGATTTCGCCGGTTGCAATAATAATGCGGCCTACGCGTTTCTGGGTGCGGCCGCGCCGGGGGCTGGGAGGAAAGCCTCGGGCGGTCAAGGAGACGTGCCTCCAGGCCGTAAGGAAGACCATCGTGAAAATCGCAGTCATCGGAACGGGGTACGTCGGCCTGGTCCAGGGGACCTGCCTGGCCGAGAGCGGCAACGACGTCGTCTGCATCGACAAGATCGCCGACAAGATCGAGGGGCTGAAGCAGGGCAAGGTGCCGATCTACGAGCCCGGCCTGGCCGAGCTGGTGCATCGCAACCAGCGCGACGGCCGGCTGAAGTTCTCGACCGACCTGGCGTCGGGGATCGCCGACGCCGAGATCATCTTCGTGGCGGTCGGCACCCCCCCGG